>Ga0181405_1000059_pt1 | contig 34943 bp, 29 predicted proteins | sample 28SPOviralmetaG_FD_130134 | JGI IMG/M metagenome (GOLD analysis project Ga0181405, IMG submission 130134) | Marine viral communities from the oligotrophic San Pedro Time Series (SPOT) site, San Pedro Channel, CA, USA - 28 SPOT_SRF_2011-11-29 | ecosystem: Environmental > Aquatic > Marine > Strait...
GCAACTCCACTAACAGAACATCCTATTCTTCTATTACGAAGCATAACTCTGTTTGTTTCTGGCCAATGTGTTTTTCCTAATGTAACTGTCTTTGCATATAAGTACGCATACTTTAATGTCTTTTTATAATCTTCTAATGATTCATGTTTATACGGAAATGTTTCTACTAAGCAGCATAATTCATAAGATTCCAGTGTTTGCTCTAAACAAGGATTTCCACCCATTGCTCTATGGTCTTTGTTATCTTTACCATTTTTCATTCTAGAGTATTCACGCATATTATCTAGCCATGCAAATCCTGGTTCACCATTCTTAACAACTCTTTTACAAGCATCAGAATAATCCATTCCTAGCTCTGCAAATATTGAATTATTAGATGTCCATCCGTATTGATCTCTGTGAGGGTTTACTTCATAATCTTTTAAGTCCATGTATTCATCAGAATAAGGGTCACCGAATACGATTTCAGCTGTGCGACGTACGTTTCCTGCTACTACACACTTCCCGATGAGATTCATTATGTCTACAATTGTCGTAATTGTAATTGGTGAACCTGCATTTCCATCTAGAGTTTTTCTTATAGTTTCATGAACTTCTCTTAAAGGGTCAGGGCCACTTGATTGTCCCCCAAAACCTTTGATTGGTACACCAGCTGGTCTAATTTTAGAATAATCAAATGTGATTGCAGATGTTCCGTGAAAATAAGAATCAATTAATGCTGCAACTGATTCTACCCAGCCTTCTCTTGTGTCTGGTATTGTAATTACTTCAGGATCTCTTTTTTCTGTAGGGCCTTTTACCATTATTTGGTCAGCACCTTTTGTGTCAAAACCAACACCCACACCTAACATACTTGCGTCCATTAAAAATGTGAAAGGTTTTGAGCCGTCATCTTTTATAGTTTCTGTTGATACAAATGCACAATTATTAAGAGCAGCATATAGATTTCTTTCTTCTGTTATTGCTGTTCCCATTGCCCATAACCCTCTGCCTGGTGGTAGAAACTTCATGTTAAATATTCTATCAAACATTTCTTGTGCAGATTTTTGTGCTTGCCACGGGTTCCAACCTAACTGATGTGATTCAATATGGTCTTTTTGCATAGAGTATGTTCCTTCTACAACCCTTTGTACTGTTTCCCACCATTTTTCGTTTTTACCATTTTCTTTTAGCCTAGAATATGTCCTCATAAAGACTAATTCTCCTAAACCATTAAACCCAAATGGTGCTTTTTTTCTTTTATATTTGTCTATGAATGCTTGTGAAAGCTTAAATTTATTTGAATCCATTGCAACTTACTCCTTTAGTAACATGTTTATATTTTGCTATTCTAAATAAGAAGATATAACTAATTTGTCTCAAAATTTTTCCACTTTGTGTCATCTTTTTTCTCTTCATTATTTCCTTTGAGGTCTTCGTATTTTTTAGCTAAAAGCTTTCTTGTATACTCATTACCATTGTCTTGTTTTTTCTGTTCAGCTTGTCCATTAGATGAAGATGAATCATATATGTCCATCTTGCCAATCGATGTATTCATAGTCAAAGGATAGGTCATTCCGTCAGGTCCAAACCTATTTTTTATTACGTGTACACGTCCTGTATTTGCAATTTTATCTTCTATCTTTCTAGAAAGTGACATAACAAAATCAGCTGTCATTATTTTAGAATACGATTCTGCTATCTTTTCTGCTCCGATTACTTCATCTTCCAGTGATGATCTATTTGACTGTGATGCTGTCCACACTGGTATTTGAAATTCTCCACTGAGCCCTCTTAAATCTTCGTAAATATTTCCCAATTGATGTCTTACAGCTGCATCTCTTGCAGCACTAGTGTCCCTTAATAAATCAGCATAATCAACTAATATTAAGTCAGGACTATTTCCCATAAGCTCTATTGTCTTTAAATGTGTGTGTATTGTCTGAACAGTTGCACCTCTAGTAGGGAAATATTTAATAATTAAATCACCCTTACACATCTTCTTTATTTTTTCTTTTACTTCTTCTTTGTTGTCTTTAATATTTGCTACAGGAATTTCAGAAAATATAGTTGCAAATCTTAATCCTACGTATGCTTCATTTAGCTCCAACGTGTAGTGAATTACGTTCTTGCCTGCTTTAAGTGCATTAACACCAAGCGCTTGTAAGAACCAACTCTTACCTATTCCTGAAGGTGCAACAACTACACCTAATTCTCCACCTGCAAGACCTCCGTCCATTATTCCATCTATTGGTTCCCATCCTGTTGGTGTTGTATCTCTGTTAATATCTTCTAATATAGAGTCAAATTCTTTTACATATTCTAAACCTATGTCTCTATGAGTTCCTGCTCTCATTGCATTGTCAACAAGTCTTTTTATCTCATCATACTGACCTTCTTGTAGCAAATCAACTGACTTTACAATTGCTGCTTTGAGTGTTTGATTTTTGCAAAAAGTTATTGTTTCATTTTTGACAAAGTCTAAGTCAGGTGCTTCTAAGTTTTTTGTTACTTCACGAAGCTCATCAACTATTGAATCTCTGAGTAGTTCAGCATTGACTTCATTTAGTTTAATTTTTAGTGTCTGTAGTGAAGGTGTTAATTTATATTCGTAATAATAATCTTTGATAGTTTTTATCAACCATTGTTTTGCTTCTGTATCTAATAATTCTGGCTGAAGCATATCATAAATTGTTACTGCGAATTGTTGATCTTCTAGCAGACTAGTAATTATTTTAGTCTGAAATACTGATCCGTACTTTGTTAGTGCGTCATTTATTGGTGGCATTTTGTAATATTAATTCTAATTTGTTAAAACTGTCTTGCAGCCAGACGTCAGGATTTCTGATTGCATGATCAATTGTATCTTCTAAAAACATTTTATGAATTTTATATTTTACTAGTCTTCCAGAACCATTGTTTACTTGATCAATTATTTGTAACTTTGCATTTCCAGCAATATCTACATCCTTAAGTTGCATTAAGTCGTAGTTTCTTTCAAGTAAATCTTTGTGTTCATCTAATTTTGTAACATTTAAAAACTCATCTATATTAACTATTTCTGTATCTGTCAAAAGAGGAAATTTTTTCCTAATTGTTTTTAGACCTAGTCCTCTTACTCCCGGGATATTATCTGACTTATCCCCATCTATAATCCTGTAGAAAACAAAGTTCTCTGCTAATATTTCAAATTCATCTTCAAGACGTTTTCTATCATATAAAACCTTTTTAGTAGGCGACCAGACTGCTACTCTATCATTAACCATTTGGTAGAAGTCTTTATCTGTCGACATTACTGTTATTTTAGATGTCTTTAAAACTTGATTTGCAATATAGGCAATTGTGTCGTCTGCTTCTATATTTTCAACTGTAATAAACGTAACGGGCAAAACGTCAAGATATTCAATTAAGCGTGAAAACTGCATTCTCATATTTTCAGCTTCATTTACATCATTAACACCCTCGATTCTATTTGGCCTTTTAAGTGGTTTTCTACCTGCCTTATAATCAGGATAGATTTTCTTTCTACGAGCAGAGCCACCTTTACCATCAAACGCAATAATAACCCTGGTAGGTGATAACGTCCGGATTGCAAGAGCTATTGTCTGTAAGAATCCTACGATACCACCTATATGTTGTCCATTTGCATTAGTTGCGGGTGAGACAGCCCACGTCCTGATAAAATTGTTTAGTCCGTCAATTACCAGGACGTGATCATTTACGTCTCGCTCTTTGTTGGCTTCATTGCCTATCTGCTTCAGTATTTCACTATATCGCTTGCTAAGCAAGGTCGCCATCCACTACTTCATCTGTAAATTCAACATCATCGATACCTCGCTTGTCTTCATATTGCAGTATGCTTTCATCACATATCTTTTCGTAAAGATAATCTTTGAGTCCTTCATTTTCTGCAAGCTTATCAGCAAAGTCTTTTGATAAGAATTTAATTGGCTTTCCTTTGTAGTCTATAGTATACCAAGCGCCTGCTGTTTGTGCAATTTTAAGATTTTTTAATTGCGCAAGCCAACCACCTTCATCGTCAATTCCTCTATCAAAATACATTTCATAGTCTGAAATTCTTAATGGAGGTCCAATACGGTTTTTAACGATTTTAGCACGGCACTTATGTCCAATTACGTTGCCTTCCTTATCTTTAATCATACCCATATTTGATAATCTAATACGTGTTGATGCATGAAAAGGTAGAGCCAATCCGCCACTTGTTGTATAAGGATCACCAAACATGACTCCCATCTTTTGACGTAACTGGTTAGTAAATACTAGTGTTATTTTATGACGACCAATCATCTGCGTAATTTTACGCATAGCCTTAGAAATAATGATAGCTTTTGACGTAGCCCATCCGTCTTTGTCATAATCAGACGACATTTCAACCTTAGTAGAAGCAGCTGCAAGACTATCAACAAGTATTGTTACATGTTTGTCTTTGTTAGTTTCTCTTACTTTAGTTACGATGTCTTCAATGCCTTGAAATATATCTTCAACAGTTTCCATATGAAGATACAGGATATTTTGAGTATCAGCTCCAATTGCGTCCAAAAACTCTTTACTAACTGAAGTTTCTGTATCAATGTAGATTCCAATACCACCTTTTTTCTGTGTTTCAGCAAGTATATGTGCACCAAGCAGTGATTTTCCGGAAGCCTGAAGTCCATTGATTTCAGTTATTCTTCCCACTGCTATTCCGCCATTCGGCCTATTTGATATTGCTAAGTCCAGTAAAGATGACCCTGTAGATATAAAGTCATTAATGTCTGTCGGTGTGTCGTCTGATCCATCTAAGAAAAAAGCAACTTTTTGCCCTTTAATTTTAGAGTTTAGACTATCTGCTAGCTCGCTAGCAAGGACATCTCGTCTCTCGCTCATTGCGTTCTCCTAAGTTTATGAATTAAATAGATCGTCGAATGCTGAAGATACGTCTTCCGTAGCTGTAGCTGCTTTAGCTCCAACTGCTGGATCAGTAACCTGACTGTCTTCAACATCACCTTCTTGGCTTAACCAGCCTTCTAGTGCTTTTTGAAGATCATCATACTCTAATTCAGAATAGATGTCAGTAATTGGTTTCTGTGTATCTTTAACAGTCTTCATAACGTCGGCATTCTCTGTGAGAGGCGTCTGATTAGGTTTAACTCTAATAGACGTCATTGGGAAAGCACGTCCTGTTTCTTCGCTGGTCTTAAACTCAACAACAATATCACGTCCGTTTACTGGATCGGTAATATCGCCATAGTCTGGATCTGCGATAACAGAAAGTAGTTCCTGATATACCATTTTTCCAAAGCCCCAGAATTTTACGCCTTCGTTCTCTTCACCTCTTACGATGACAGGAGCGTAGGTACGCATCTTAGCTTCGATTTTCTTACCAAGCTTGTAGTCTTCTTTATTACCAGAAGTTTTTAGCTTAGTTGCAAACTCCTCAATTGGGTCAGGACGTCCAAATGAAATTGGAGATAAGTAATTTTTATCGCCCATGTCATAATGGAAATATAACTCAATGAAAGGATTATCCTTATTAAATTTATAAGGTACAACTCTAATCTGTGTCTTACCTGGTGAAGGTTTCCATAGATTTGAGGTTCTGTTGTTGGTTGATTGTAGTTGTGATAACCTGGATTTTATTACGGATAAGTCCATGTGTCATTACTCCTTAGTTAAGTGTTCATTATTCAATTAATACGCTTATATATATTGCGAAACATTTTTAAAATTAAATTTTTTATAACATTTTTAATAAAATAAAGGCCACAGCTGTTTTTAAGCTTTTAATATAGTGGAAACTAAAAATCGTTCGGGCCTTTATTTTAATAGCATTTTTAATAAGCAATAATATATATACTGTTAAAGACCCAAAAATCAGTTTTTATATATATTTTTTAAATTATGTATCCGGTCATTTGTCCTTCATCAGCTTCTTTTGCATTTGCTGCTGGATTTCCCCAGCCTCCCATTCCGCCGCCTGATACTTTTATCTTGCCGTCTTTTAAAGATACTTGTATGTCTTTTCTAGCAGCATGATCAACAACTCCTATCCAGTCAGGTTCGTTTTGATAAATACTTATACCCTGAAGTTTAATAACATCATCGAAAGGGTCACCATACATCCATCCTTTTCCTTTAGAGACATGTTTTTTCATCATGTCTTCTAGCTGCTTCATCTTGCCGTCGTCACCAGAAACGCCGCCTAATTGTTTAATTGCTTTTGAAAACTCATTTGCTGTTTTCTTCACTCTTGAATCGATACCTTTTCTGCTCCATACTTTTTCCATTCTATTTTTCTTTATCCAAGCAGGATCTACATCATCAGCACCAGTTGAAAACGGATATTTTTTTGCAAGTGCTTCTTGCTCTGGAGATGCTTCTTCTTTCAAGACTTGTTTCTTAAAATAGCTCTCCTGAATCTTTTTAAAAGATCCTTTTTTTGGTGGCCAGTTAAATTTTTTCATTAGTTCACTCCAGTTAATTTTATATAAATATTAAACGTTTATTATTTTATATAGTTTTGTTCTTATCACATTCAATCCTGCATCATTTGTAAGAAGCAGTGAATTTCTATAGCTTTCCCAGTTTAGTGAATAAGACTTATCCAATATACCGTTATTCTCTTTTCTTATTGCTTCATTTAAAGCATTGATTGTGTATAGTGTATTTGTCTCTTTCTTTCTATGGATTGCCATAGTCTTATTGTTCTGTATAAAGTCTTCTGTCTTCTCTACATTATAAGTAGATATTAACGAATTGCTGTCATCTACATTTTCAAAGACATATATTTTATTAAATACTATTTCTGATGCCATACTAATTAATTGTATTGTGTCATCAAAATCTTGTTTTGTACAAAATGTGCATAATAATTGTGTTTTCATTAGATTAAATCCTTTAATCGTGGATCTGTTCTGTCTGGTAGTTCTTTGAACCACCGCACTTCTTCGTGCTCTAAACTTTTAGTTGGTATAACAGCCATCTTCATTCTTGTCTCGTAAATATAATAATTGCCATTTCTTGAATTTTTCTTTGTGGCTTTTAGTTCGACTGGACTGTTTAAATGAGATCCTTCTTTTTTGACGAGAATAGAAACTTCTTCTATTGTCTCTCTACATGCTGCATCGATTGGTTCTTCACCAGGCTCCACTTTACCTTTTGGTATTCCCCATTCATACGCATCAGTTGCATCTTTAACCAATACAACTCCTGCGATTGGATCTCTTAAAATTATGCCAGCAGTATTCATTTCTTTCTTTTCTACTATTAAATCTTTTAATTTTATCATTTAAAGACTCCAGCTCCTTTCTTGCCAGTCGTCATAATAAAATTAGTAAACCAGTTCTTTTCCTCACCCACTCTTTTAACTGCATCATATAACCCATCTTTACTAATCTTACTCTGCTTTGCGACATCATCTGATATTTCTTTTAATTTTTCTTGTGACACTTTAATCTCATTGCTAATGATATAGTCCCAGACTCTTCCTGCAATGTTATCCCACTTTGCCTCTAACAATATGTCTTTTAGTTTTATCATTATTCTAATTCTTTAAATTTAATTCCATTTTGACTAATTACAGAATAGTTAAAATTCTTACCTTTAGCAGGAATAACTTTCATCTGGGGTGAGGACTTTCCTCTAAATATTACCCAGTATTTAGCTTGCCCGCCTTCTATAATTTCATCTATTGCTGATTGTATGTCTTTGTCAAATCCTTTTGGATCTCTTATATACTTTAATTTTTTAAGATAATTAAAAATTGTTGCTTGAGTTATCGAACCTTTTGAAGACGAAAAGTCTATTTTTACACCTGACTTTATATCATTTGCATTTATTGGCTCTATTTCATACGACATCGGCTTAACACCTGGTCCTTGAAATATTACTTGGTTTACAGAATTATCAGATTCACCGAGCAAGCTAGACATTATTGTATAAAACTCTCTTGTCACTCTTGTGTCTTCTTTATTATATTCACCATTGACTATTTTTAATTGATTCTGTACTCTGTCTAGTAAATAGTCTTTTAATTGAATTACTGGCGCAAATGCAGGAGATGATGCTGACAAAACATCCCACGCATCATCTGACTCCATCTTTTTTAATGTCTCTATTGTTCTTAAAACTTCTTTCCAAAAAGTGAATTTACTTACAGATGCTTCAACTCCTGCTCTTATTGCAGCACTATTATTTTTTGCTGTGTAGTCTTTTACTTCATAATTTGTGTCTGCCTTTATATCAAAACTTGTATTCCCACCTTGTATTTCTCCGCCATCAATAACCCATGCTAAATAAATTTCTCCTTTACCAATACCTTTTGCGTCAATATCAAATATTTTTGTCTCGAGTCCGCTACTCAATGTTCTTGGCTTTATGCTTTTTCCTCTGCTTCCTAGACCTTTGTAAAATTGCTGAACTTCTTTTGAAGATAGCGTTCCTAGTACATTAATTGCTGCTTTTAGAGGTGCACCTGTTGGCAGCTTTTTATAAAAAGACTCAAATTTTGCTTTTTCACTGTCGCTTCCATTTTCTTCCCATATTGTAGCATTTTTAAATTTTGCGTATGATTTTGCTTCATTAATCATACTTTTGTCAAATAAGCTTTCTACGATTTCTGCTGGTACGTGTTTTTTTAGTTCTTCTTGAACCATATAAAGATGATATGAATCATCTAAGCTTACCATTCCGTTTGCTGTCTTTAGTGAGACTTTGTCAACAGCTTCACTTATAACTTTGTTAATGTCCATTTATTCTCTCCGTTATATCTTGCATTTCCCCATAGTTTAAACCTGCTTTTACCTTAACAGGAAAGGAACCTGCATTTAATATTTTCTTTAACCGTAGTATCACTTCTAATCCCTCTGTCCTATCTAGATCAAACAGAAAACTATCATACGTATATAATATCATGTTAGTGCTACGAGACTTTAAAAAATCTTGTATTTTCCTTATAGTCTCTATATTCTGCTCCGTTTCATACGATTGAATAAAATAGTTCAATACTTTATTTTTATTTGCATCAGGAACATTACTTGACGCAAACTGTCGTCTATAAATATGCGATTTAAAATGTTTATGCTTTTTAAAATAACCCCATAATGCATCTGACATTTTATCAACTTTATAGAAAAACGGGTTTTCTTTTTCTGTTACCTTAACATTACCGTATAGTATTTGCCATGATATTCTTTTTGCTTCATCATATGAAGACTTGTAAATTGTATCTGCAAAGTATTGGTGTAGTGATACATCAGAAGGCACATCATACTTCAATATCTTTGCCAAAAGCCTTAAATGATATGCATCATAATCAAATTCAACTAGCATTCCCGGTTTGTGTCTAGTTACTATTTGATTTCTAGTATCGTCATTCTTATTTAATGCGCCTAGATTTATTCCTCTAAATGTGTTTGAAGGCCTACCTGTTGTTGTCAATATATTAAAGTTTGAATATGCGTAACCATTCTTAAAAACCCTTTTGAAAGGACCCATTGTAATTTTAAGTCCTGACTTTTCTAATGCTGCAAATGTCTTTAGTGATTTATTATATTTCAAGTACGGCTTTGTAATATTTTTTGGCTGGCTTATAGTGTTTAATTTAGATTCTGAATACTGTATTACTTTTGTTAGCGGAACTAGTCTGTTAATACCTTGCTTCTTTGAAGCGCCTAGATGTTCAAAAACATACGGTAACACAGGCTTTTCTAATTTCTCATTATTAAAGTAAGATAACAATTTACTATCATAACAGTTTTTTAATCCTGTTAAATGATAAAATTCTTTTGCATCATCTACAAAAAATCTTTTAACTTTGCTTAGATCTTGCAAGTCTATATCATTTCTCTTTGGCCAGCTTTCTGACTCTGTATGATCTAGTACTATATTATAGACTTCGCTGTTATATTTTATTGTTACTACAATTGGATCACACTCTGCCGGGTGGTATCTAAAGTCATCAGATACTGCTGTTGCAAATACATTCTTATTGTTTAGTTTACTAACCAGATCTTTATATTGTTGTCTGCTTTCTATAACCAATTGTATAACCTTTGTTTATATATATCACTTGTATTTGTGAAAAATTAAATTTGTTACTCCGCGTAAGTTGGATTCTGTAGCAATAATTCTCCTAAGTTTCTATCATCTTCAAACTTTGATTGGTGTAGCTGAAGTGTGGGAATTGCTTCTGATATTCCTAATATCTTTTTCTCTGCAATCCTTAACTGTTTAGAGTTATGTATTTCTGCTTGCTCTGTTGATCCGCCTATTTGCCATTCCAGCTTAACAAATCTATAGAGATTAGTTTTTGTAGGCTTTTCAATTTCAATAATCTTAGGTGTTTCTTCTAGCTTGCTTATTGCAAAATATCTTGTCATAAACAGGCTGTCAAATGGAAGATCTTTTTTTGTAGAATACTTTATCTTAGGATAGACGTCTCTATTTTTTGTAGGTTTGAGAAGGTAGTAAACTTCTTTATTAAGCTTTTTTAGCCTGTATATTATTTCATCTGTTGCTCTTAAAACATAAGTAGCAGATTTATCATCTTTGTAATAAATCATGTACTCTTGGCCTCTTCTAATTTGTATTCCTCTACTGTCGTAGAATTCACCTATTTTAGTTTTTAGAGGACCTTCTTGCATTTCAATAATCATTAATATCCTCCTGATCCTCTTGGTCTACCTGGAAATCTTGTTGCCCTACCTATATTCTGTGTTTCTTCAAATACATTCCTGTTGACATCTAATGTTTTGTCAGGATTCATAAAGTCATCTAAATTATCATATTCAAACAGTGTTGTATTACCAATGCTGAATGATGAATTACTATCTCCTATTCTATGATACGAGTCTTCTTCTGCAGGGTCATAAAAAATTGATTGTTTAATTTGATCGTCTGGCTCAATTATCACTACTTCTGCTGGTGCAGGATAAGAGTCATTAACAGGAGGTGGTCCTGGAGGTGCTCCTCCCGCAGCAGGTTGTGGTATTGGTGCTGGTGGTCCTATTGGAGGAATATCAGGCTCTGCTTTAATAAAATTGCTTATTTTTTCTTTGTATACTTGTCTTACTATATCTCTTGATTTTTTAGTTGCCTCTTCCTCATATACGTCATCTTTTGACTTATTTGTGACCGCTGTTATCTGTGTATCCCATCCGTCACTACTTATTGTGTGGGTCAATCCCATTACAGAGAAATATGTTTTTGGCATAATGTCATTCGGCTTTACATAAGCAGGCTTTCTAATTGAGTAGTCTACTTGACCGTATATTTCTGGAAGATAAGATAATCTAAACATATCACCTGGATAAATACCACCACAACCTTCTATTGTCATGTCAATGTTTATTGGCATTGTCAATGGCCCTTGATTGTTTGCAGAAAACCTAGTAAGTGGTGACTCAGTCAAGAACCATTTCATTGCTCTTTTAAATGATTCAATCATTTCGCCTTCTGGGTTATAAGGCATTCTGTAGACTTTTTGTCCGTTTGGCTCTACATCATACATAAATAAATTAGATATGTCTTCAGCCTTAGCTTTTCCTGCCTTTACTTGTTGCCATGCCTTAGTTTCTAGTTTACGCCTTTCTTGTTCGTGTTTCTTCTTAAATTGATCTAAAAATTTTGTTGTAGCTGCATTAGAAGATACTTTTTCTAAAATTGGTGGTATTGTATGGCTCCATCTATCTCCATTAGGTCCTGTAGCTGCAGAGTGTGAAAGTCCTCCTTTAGATAATTCTGGTGTAGACACTTCTATATGAGCAAATTCAAATGGATTTCCGTAGTCAGGATCTTTTGTTGCCTCTGTTTTGACTTGAAATAGTCCTATATTTGCTGGATCTTGAAAGAATTCTCCTGCAGCTTTAAATTTATCTTCATCAACATCATCAGTCCCATCTTTAAAATATTTGCTTATTGCATCTTCATTTGAGTCTTTTTCACCTGCCTGTCTAGCTCCTGTAAATCCTGCAGTAATCGCAAACTTATCAGGTATTGTTGACTGAAGTGATATATCTTTAACTAGTGAATTAAAACCAAAGTTGTCAAATACGTAAGAATTTTTTGGGCTTGTGTCTGCAGCATCGCCTGTTTCAGCACCTTCTGAAGATTGTTCTGCAACTACTCTAAATGTAGATATTGCACCTGTAATATTATCTGCTTTGTCAATAGTAAAATTCCACAACTTTACATCACCATTTATAACATTTGCTAGCTTTATCATAGAGCTCTGTATCGTAGCACCTGATGTAGAGAACACAGATTTTATTTGATTTAAATTTATATAAACGTTTCTTAAGTAACCTTCTGTCTTCTTATCATCTGTTGCAAACAAGAATCTATCTTCTGTTATTACTTCTGCCTCTATTGATTCTGCAAGAAGTCTGTATGCAGACTTTGTATCAGACTTTTCTCCTACTTTTGCAAAAAATGAAGAAGGAAATTGTCCTGGTAGAATAAATTTTGAAGGATCATAAGTGTAAAGTTCAGGGTCATTCTTTATTTTTACTGATCTTAGCTGGCCTACTGCTCCTCCTACTCTGTCCAATGATCTAAAGTCTGCAAGTACTTTTCCATCTGACTTATCCGATCTTGTGTAAAAAGACACGATATTGTCTTCAAACCAACCCCACCTAACCCAGATTTCGTTAGAAAAATCTCTTGCTCTTTTTAGTGTTTGTGTTTCTTCACCATCATTATCTAATTCTTTCTCAAAAAGAACAGGTCTGTCAGAACCATCTTTTCCTGTATCTCTCAATATTGCAACTACATTCTTATCAAATGACACAGCAACATTTACACCTTTATTCAGTTCTAATTGATCATCTTTTTTATCTAAATGATTTTTAAAATATTTCATTAGAATTTCTATATCTAATGATGCAATTCTGTCAGGGAGACTAAATTCTTTTGTAAACTGCCTGCCTACTCCGTAATTATCGTTATTATCACCGTCTTTTGTCATAACGTCTTTTATTAGCTCGTCAGCAAATTCTTCAAATGTAGGCTGTTTTACGGGAAATGTCTTTAATTCAGGAGGTGTGTTTTGTAGAGCTGTCAAAGACTTATCGAAGATATTTGATCCTCTCGATATCATTTCTGTTACACAATCAAATCCTCCATCAGATCTTTGTGCCCATGTAAATTTTGTAATTGGCCCTATTAGTCCTGACCAGTCTCCAAAATATTCTATCTCTAATTTATCCCACTGAGCATCTACAGTTTTTCTTTCTACACCGTCTACAATATCTATTGTATCTTTAAATAAGTCTTGATTTATTTTCGCATGCTGACCTTCACCCATCATAAATTTTGGTATGTCACCTGCTCTACCTGAAGGTTTTTGTGATCTTACCCAACCAAAGTCTAATATTATGTTTTGGCCTGATGAAAGAAAAGATCCTTTTTGATACATCTCTAATTGTTCTAGTGTAAAGCATGTCCAATTTATAGTTGCTTTTCTAACAGCTCCACCGTATCCTGTATATTCAACAGAGACATTATTTATTCCTGCAATCGGTCTTATTCCTGGTACTGATACTTGTTGCTGATGAGGGTGATCATGTCCTTTGTTAGGTACTGTATCATAAAATGCATCAGCTGCGCCTTTTACCCTAGATCCTAATGACTGGAAGTAGTCTTCTCCTCCATCTGCACCAGGCACTTCTCCTGTAATTCTTGCATCATCAATATTAAACATTCCATAGATAATATTTGTCTTTCTTGTTCCTGGAGAGATCATTCTTATGTAACAATTCTTAGAAACTTGTCCTTCTCTTGTCAATACAAAGTCTTCACTTGCTTGAGATTCTGCTAACAGTGAAGATCTTAATTCTTGTCCAGCATACTCAGAAATTGCTTTAACGCGTGCATCCAAACCTTGCTTAATATTCGGGTGTATGTTGTGCCTAAAACCTGCCATTCTATTTTAAGTTTTCAGAATTGAATGCTCTTAAAACTTCTCCTATGTCTGTAGGTATTCTTAATTGTGTTGCCGGATCTAGCCCTATATCTGATGGGTTTAGTCCGTTTGCCTTACTTATTATCCACCAATAATTAACGTCACCATAATATTTGTGTGCTAACAAGTCTAATCTTTCACCCTGAACAACATTATGCATTATATCAGTATCTCTCTCTGGTATTGCAGGGTATAGTGTTGGCTTAAAGTATCTGTCTTTATTGCTTGATATTTTTATCTTTGTGTCTTTATATCTGTTAAACATAAGATCTCTCTATTATATTACTGACTCACGATCTAAGAAAGCGCCTATTGGGTTTGATTCGTTCCTTAAAGCACCTGATTGTTTACCATCAGTATTTTGCAAGTCTTCGTAAGTTTGACCTGCTCCGTTGTTATTTAGCCATTTTAAGTTATAATGTGTACCTCTATTTAGTGGCAAATTATCGCCAATATATTGAAAACCAACAGATACATTTATTCGCTTTGTAAACATTAATCCAGCATCTGTTTCCCATGTACTATCTTGTGGAAATGATATTGAACACTCTGTCAAGAATCCCATTTGATCATGAATAATATCACCTACTGTCATTCTTATCATTGGCCCAGACATCCTGTAAAATGAGTCTAAATTTGGATAGCATAAGCCCACAAGATAATTTACTTTCTCTAATAGTGCAGGAAATTCTTGTTTTGTCTTTGGATAAACAACAAAGCTAAATGATAGTGACCTCTCAGTCCCTTGATAGGTGTATGAAGATACTGGCCTTCCTACAAAAGATGTAGGACTCCAAGTAGGCTGAATTGAGTCTTCAATGTCTCCGTCAAAACTTGCCCTAAAAGGTATATCAGTATTATTGTGAATGTCATAAAAATTTAACGGTATAAAGTCATTTGATGCCAATCCTATTGTTTGTGCACCACCTTCGTTTGGAGTGTTCTCTTTTCTTTCAGTAACTTTTTGTGCGTTTACTTTGTCTACACCGTCATATAAAAGTTTATTGGCGTCATTCTTATAAACAAGTGCATCACCAAAAGTCTTATTACCTGGACCGTCTAAAAATCTTGCTTGAAGCCCTTGTCTTCCTATTGCATAAACTTTATTTCTGCCTTCTAGTCTTTTACCTTCCATTGGGAAAGCTACAGCATTTTCTCCTTCTGGTACATCATCTGCATGATCAAGTACTCCTGTATCTTTTAAGTTGATTTTCCACTGCTTGCTATTAAGCTCTTTAGGTGTGAGAAGGTTGTCTTCATATTTATTTATTTGATCAAGTTGTTGATAGCCAAGTGTGCTATATTTATGTGCTAGTCCTTGTGAAGTCTCTTTTTCATATTTCTGTACATAATTTTCACCTTCTATAGATCTGTCTAATATTAGTTTTGTTGGGTCGTGGAAAAATTCTTTAACACGATCTTCATTATCAAAATCTTCAAATTTTTCTCTTAAACTTCCTATAGGTGTTGGTTGTAATTTATCTTCTAAGCGATTATACTGCAAATTAGTTGCTTTAAACTTAGAATCAAAATAGTAATCCTCAGGCATTCCTTTTGATGCATATCCTGCTTTTAATATTTTATCTCCACCTATCTCCAATTCTTCATTAAAAGCATCTTTGATATATTTTCTAGTTCCTAATACGGAAGCTGTTCCTCCATGCCAGTAATTAGTTTCTGGCAGATAGGGAATTGAATTTACAACGTTTAAGGACGGTACAATTGGATTTATGAACTCATTTGCTGTGTTTTTAAATAATGAAAATGCTGCTGCCCAAAATCCACCAGGCCCTTGTTCAGAAGTATCAGTTAGTATAAAGTTTTTATATAGATAAAGCATTTTTGAATCTGTCTCTTGATCAAATTTATCTCCTTTCTGCTGCTTTATGAAAGACATGTCTGTGATAACATCGGCACTGTATGTATTAGTATCTATTCTTGGTGTATTCTTTAAATAAGAAGGCTTTCCAAATATTACACTTCCTATAGATACTCCTCTAACACCTGGATAAAATCCTGCTTGCAAGCCTATTGCATCAAATGTTCCAAATTCTGCAGGAAGCCCTTCAAATTGGTCAGCACTCGGATCAGCTGCACCTTGCATTACGTGATATAGTGCTTGTCTTGAAGTTCTCTTATTTATAAACCTATTGTACATATCACCTGAATCCCTTACTAATTCTAAGTGTCTATCAGCTGATCTATCTGCATTGCTCCCTCCTCTTTGTAACTGAACAGTATACCCTATTAAAGGATTTTGACCAACTGGTCTAAAAGGGCCTTCTTCTGCAGACTGTTGTCCAAAATAATAAGAGTTTGCCAGACTATCATCAAGTCCAGGATAACCCTCTAATTGAGGCCTTTTCATATAACTAAAAAGATCTTGATTGTCTACTGAATCTGCCCATGTAGATACTAAAATACTTTTTGACTTTAAATCATCTAATCCGCTAAATGAAACAGAACCTTTTAATCCTGATATTGTTGCCTCACCACCTGCATGTGATATTGTATAGACTTGAGGAGTTGGTGGGTTTGTATCATCAAAAACTGTTGCTGCGGTGTTAACTGTTATTGGTTCACCAGGATTTAAAAATTGTTCTAGAATTTTATCTCTTTCACCAGTTACAGTTGTTCCGGAATGACCGTCATCAAATGTTTGTGCAGTATCAGTCTCTGCTCCTATTGAGTCATATCTAAAATTTCTTAACTTGGATGCGTCAAAGTCTTTTAAACTCATACTAAGCTCCTTTAGATCTGCCTATGTTGTTAACTGCTGCAGTAATTTCTTTATTTGTTCTTATAATTTCTGACATTTGTGCATTAGAGTTATTTACGAGTGCCTGTAATAATGCAACTTGTTTTGTTCCGGAGTCATTCATTCCTCTGTTACCAGCTAGTGCTGATAAAACGCCTGGATCTTTTACACCGACGACTGTATCTGCTGATGAAAATCTTTGTATTCCTTGTCCTGGTCTCATTACAAAATCTTGTGATACAACTCCACTTGGTTTATCGCCTCCAAGACCAAAGAAATCAGCAAACTTTCCACCAAAATCCATTGCGCTTGCTATTAGTTCTTTTGCCTGCTCAACAAGTGCATCAAATACGCTGGTTATTCCGTCGACCACAACTTGACCTAAATTTGAAAATGCAGAAGTTACCGAGGAATAAACATTTACTGCGCTATCTTTAAATGAATTTACACCATTCATCACTGCATTGCCTAGACCACTAAAGTAAGATGTCAGTGCAACCCCTAAATCTTCTAAACCTGTCATTCCTGCATTAAATGCTCCAGTTGCAAGGGCTCCAGCGCCTGATAACACGCTTCCAAATCCGCTTATTAATCCTGAAATTCCGTTTGATAGCATTTCGCCTACTTTTGGAAATACAGTGTCTACTAGCATTCCTACTATACTTCCGATTCCGTAGCCTATTGCTGCTCCGACTGGTCCACCAAAAATTGCGCCTATCCCTGCACCAATTCCTCCAAACCCTATACTAGTCAGCGCATTTTCTTTTGTATCTTTACCACCAAATGCAAATGACAGCATATCAACTAAAGGTGCAAGAAACAATGATAACTTACTTAAAAATCCTAACATTGGCCTGAAAAATTTTGAGATGTTGGCCATTGTCTTTCCTAACATACTTCCTGATCCGAGAAATTTCCCAATTCCGATTCTTTTTGCAATGCTTTTTGCCATTCCTTTTAATGGCGCTGTAAATTTTGCAATAGTTTTAGAAGAGGCTGTAACTGCTCCGGCTATTGCACCTCCTGCTATACTAAATGCAGATCCTAATTTAGCGGGCGTCAATGCAAATAAGATGTCAAATAGTGTTTTATTTGATTGTTTTTGCAGCTTAAGGCCTATGTCTAAATCAGCAGCACCTTCACCACCCCTTCTAACCATAGCTGCAAGATCTTCGACTCCTACACCAATTGAATCTGCAAGCGCCTGTCTTTGTATTGCATTAAGTCTATTAAATTCTTCTTCACTTCCAAGCTGATCAACGATATCTTTCATTGCGCCTTCAATGTCATTGTTTAGTGCAAGATTTCTTGCTCTATCAAAATTTAAATCGCGTCCAATAAGAACAGATGCTTCAAATTCACTTGCTATTGAAGATTCTAAGTTTAATAAGCTGTCAGCGATCTGCCCTGCTTTAGATAAGTTTATTCCTAATTTTTGTGCCTGTATTGCTGCCCTTGCCATGCCTTCTGCAGTCCCATCTGAAAACTTTGCTAACATTTCTGCATTGGTTGCCATATCTTCTAGTACTTGGCTTGGAATTACACCTGCCATTTCTGACATTGAAGCGAGTCCTAGCTGTAGCTGTGAAGCTTGCTCTGCTGTTGCACCTGCTGAGTTCTGAAATAATTGGTTTACAGTTGCAAGTGTTGATGCAGATGCACCTGTATCTTTTGAAATTTGTGCTAAGTTTACTGCTACTTGTCCGGATCTATTAGATGCCAAGCTTAAGTTGTTTGATGCAAGTCCTAATTGTGTGCTTGCCTCTGTTAGCTCATCATTTATTCCTAATATACTAAATGCTAGTGATTCTCTACTGAAGATTTGGCCTAATGCAGTTGCATTTGTAACCCCTAAATTATCTTGAAATTTTTGTGCTTCCTCTGCTGCATCTGCCATTTTTGATGATATAAAAACAATTGCTGCGCCTAATGCCTCTGATAACGATGAAGATATGCCTAGTGCATCTTGGAAGTCTGATGCATATTCTGAAAATGATTTTCCTGCTGATGCAGTACCTTTCATTCCTTCAAATATATCTTTTGTCCTATCTCCGCCTTCTTTAAATGCGCCTTTAAATACATCATCTGCAGATTTTTCTATTTCTTTTATTTTGTCATTTAGTGCTTGAGCTTGATCATCTGATAAGTTCCTAAAGCCTGCGCCTGCTTCAATAACTTCTGTTTGCAAGTCAACTATTGTGTCTATTAATTCAGTTGCCTTATCTGCGCCTTTTTTTGAGCTACTTGAATATTCCTCTGCTAGTTTTGTAAGGCCTGTAAATCCTTTAGATCCTTTTAAAAAAAGTTCTTCTTCTTTTTCTGAAACACTTGATAATGCTGATGCTAGTTTCCTGTCTAATGATTGTGCGTAGTCTTCTGAAGCTTTCTTTGCTTTTTTTCCTGCTTTTGTTCTTTTATCAGCTGCTTTTGCAGCAGCTTTTCCTGCTTCTTCTGTAGCTTTTTTTAAATCTACAAATTCTCTTTTTTCTTCACCTGTAAGATCTATACCTTCTTGCTGATAACGGAGTAGTTTCGACTCCATTGCTGTCTGTTCTTTTAAGAGTTTTGTATATTCTCTTTTAAGTTGTACTGCTGTTTTAAGATCTTTATTCTGAGCCATTTAAAAATCCGATTAAGACTTTGACTTTCTCATCTTAGCTGTCATCTGCTTGAGATTGTCTGACCTTCTTTCTATATCAGCTCTTTTTTCTGGATCCATTTTGTTAAGCCTTCTTTCAATAGACTTTTCAACTTTGTCCATTGCTTTACCTAAGTCTCGTATTGCTGCATCTGACGCAGCATCTTTGTCTTTAAAACCTAGTGCTTTTTTTATTTTATCTGAATTGGACAAGACAGCTCTTGTTCCAATATAAGCTGCAATAGTTTTTGCAAGGTTGGATATTTCATTTATCTCTTTGGACATAGTAGCCTCCAGTTAATACTTTCTTAATGATAAATATTAGAAAAATAGCTTTTGTGCTACTTCTTTCTAGATCTAGATGCTTTATCTATCTTTTCTTGCTCTTTCTTTTTTTGTTCAGCTAACTTGTTCATGTAGAATTTACGAAGATAGATAGGCATACCATATACATCACTAAATGTAAATCCTCCCTCTGAAAAGTATATAAGCTGAAATATGCCCTCGTGTACTATGGGCCGGTATTCAGGGGTTACCGGGAGGGCCAGAAGAAATTTACTGATATTGGCAAATCAACATCTGAATTTTCACCGCAAGAAGGGCAAGAAAAGACTGTACTGAAGTCTATGTCTGGCTGTGATTCTGAATAGTGTTCTCTATAAGCTCTAGAATCCATAGCAAAGAACTCATTGTTAATAAAGTTATTAATAAACTCTTTGTCTTCATTTCCATCAACAGAAACTATTTGTTTCCTTAGCCTTGTAGTAACTTCTTGAGTTCTACCACCCATTGCTTTCTTCATTCTATCAACTTCTATAGCAGCATCTTGCTCATCTTTATGTGTCATAAATTTATATTCTATGACTCTACCAGAATTAGGTAGTTTAAATTCAAACTTATTTTCACCTTTAAACTGGTTTTCATCTATAGGTTTGTGTTCAAAAAGTGTCAAATCATATTCGCACTCTTTCTCTACTGCACCGCAATGAGTACATGTTGTATCTGTAGCATATGTTTTTCCATATCCTAGTATTCTAGCTGCCAACATTATTGCATTTTTATCACCTATTAATAATTCATCTAGGCTTACTTTTGAAATTATTAAAGATTTCAAAAGCTGATCAATAACAACGCCTTTCTTAATAAGGTTTTGAGAAGTCAGTATGTCTTCTTCTCTTGCTGTCATGTATTTTATTTCTATCGATCCTTCAGACAATGCATGTCCTTTAGGATATAAAAGTCCCTTGCTAGGCAGATCCACTGCCTCAGTCGGGAACTTAGGTTGTTCTTTAGGCATTATAACTCCTTTTTCTATTTTTTAACTACAACTATTTATCGACCATCAACACAGAATGCCACATTCATAAACTGATGTTTGATATAGTACTCTTAGAACTGTAATACTGCGTAATCGTATCTAAGTGTGCAAGTGATTTCTACTGGATCACTTGTACCCCAATCTAAATCTCCAAAAGAAGCAGACTGGATATAAGCACCAACAAGTTGCCATTCTTCAATGACGTCACCTACTGGTCCTAGTAAATTAAAAGTAACGTTTTTCTTATAAAAATCTGAGTATCCATCACGGCCTGTTACTGACTCGTGAGATAAACGAACCCATTCCATAACAGCCTGTGAAGCTGAAGGAACGATTGGATCGTACATTGTTATATCAAGTGTTTGCCATTCCCCTTTACCCTTAACATAGCGCTTTACGTTTATGTGATCAAGTGCAACTTCTTCAAACTCGATACTTGGACGACTGGCAGCCTTGATAGTGTAAGCAGGAATGCCTTCTATATACATGATGAACCGGTTCTGAACTTTCGGTTCGAATTGTGTGAACATTATATCGTTCGGATCAATCAATTGTGGCATTCTATTTCTCCTGTGTTACAATTTTATCGATAATAAATATCATTAAACAAAGAAATAAGCACAAAAACAAAAAAGCCCGAAGTATTATTTCGGGCCTTTAAGTTAATTAGGTGTCTCTTAGCTTGGGAAGCTAGCACCTGTAGGTTGTACGACAAAGTCCAATACAATGAATTCAACTGAACGTGCAGGTTGTAGGAATATCTGTCCTACTAGCTGGTTACGATCAATCACATCTGGTGTATTATTAGTGTCATCCATAACAACTCTGAAAGCTGTCAGACCTTGATTAGACTGTATAGATTCTAAATAAGGATTGACGATGTTCAGAAACCTGTTCCTAGTAGCAACTGTATTGTTTTCAAACAATAAGTAGCGTGAAGAACTTGCAACGAACTTCTTAACCCTGATAAGTAATCTTCTTACATTGATTCTATCAAGTGCTGAAGGTTTAGCTTGTAATGTTTTCTGTCCGAAAACTACTACACCTTGACCTGGGAATGAAGCAATAGGATTAATCCTGTCTTCATATAACAAGTCTCTTTCAGCGTGTGTTAAACGTGTCTTAGCTTCTAAAACGTTAGATAAGCCACCACGATTTAGACCTGCTGGTGCAAACCATTCGTGTGCTACTCTATCGTTCTGTGCTATAACACCTGGAATCACAACTGAAGGTGGTACCCAAGTTGGTAGATTAACGCTATCATCAAGTACCTTGACCCAAGGATAATAAGCAGCTGCATAGTTTGTATCTACAGAAGATACTGCGCTAGTTGCTGCTGATATTCCATCACCCCATGCTGCAGGATCAAAAATATAGAAAGCATCGCCTCTATTTTTTACCATATCCATTGCATGATTGGTTGGGTTAGGGTGCAAGTTGTAAATTAAACCAGGAGTAGCTAACAAGTTAATGTCAAATTCATCCTGATTACTTACTGCATTAATTGCCCTCTTATAAGCAACAGACCCACTAGCAGAAGCGTTTGAGCAATCAAGACCTTGTTGGTTTGTTGCGCTTATGTCGCCTGCTGTGTTCTTCTTAATAGCAGGATTGGCACCGTCGAATCCACCTTGTAATGGAACTACGAATTTGTGCTGTGCTACGTTTGAAGTGCCTAATGCTAAATTACCAGCGCTAGTTACGAATGTTGAAGATCCACCAAAGTCTCCTGACGAAGCTGATGGGTGACCTTTAAAATCGTTAAGACTCATTGTCACGTTGTTACCTGCTACTGCTCCTACTGGAAGCGGTGATAGGTATTCTCTATTGATCTTCTTTGAGAAGTCAAAACCGTGAAATGATGAGAAGTCTTTTTCACCTGTCGCTGCATTTTGTTGTACTGTTACATAAGATGCAGATGCAACTGGTGATGCACCAAAAACGCCTATTGTTGCATTTGGTACTGGTTGTAAGACTTTTCCATGTCCGAAAGGAACTAATGCTGCAGGTGCACCATTTTTGATAATATCATAATTCGATACGTAAATATACTTAGACATATTTGGCCAGTCACCGTTGTAGGTTAACTTACCATCTGAATCTATAGTAACATATCTATCACCAATCTTTCTAGCAAAATAATTTGCTGAAGTTGGATCTAAATTAAGGTTATCAAACTGCTCTACAATAACATCATCAGATTCTTTAAAAGAGCTCTGGTCTATTTCTCTAACTTGTAAAGAAAATGATCCAAAGTCTGATCCTGCTATTGACCCTGCTTGTTTTACATTTGCTATAGCTATTTTAAACTTACCGTGTGTATCAACTTCACCGTGTGATCTTAATTCTACTTTAAAAAGATTTGTAGCTGAATTATTGATCTTTTGTGATGTGATAAACGGTGTTACAGCATTCTGGTAGTCTTGCTTTAAATTAACAGCACCTAGTGATCCTGTTACATTTATTGTTCCTGCCATTGCTGTTACTGGTTGAAATAACTTGTATAGGTAAAATGGTGAGTCCTGACCCTGTGCCTTTGTTGACATTGGGTTAGAACTAAAAACATCCTCTATATAAGTTGCCGACGTAGCGTCTAGTGATGCTGTAAATTGGTATGATCCCGTTCCAATATTAAACGAACTAACAGATCCTGTAATACTCGTTCCATTTAAAATCGCATCTGGATTTAAATTACTAGGAGCTAATACAGCAACTACATGTGGTTCAATTGAAGATGAAACAAGGGCACCAATGTTTAGCATATTGGCAGAATATCCACCAATACCTAAGACTCTAACAATCGTAACAGAGCCAGCGCTTCTTAAGTACTCACGTACTGTAAATGGAACGTATAAATCTTGATCAAGACCTCCAAACATATCCGCGAATTCGTTGAAATTTCGTACAATTGTAGGAACAAAAGCAGGACCTTTTTTAGTAGGTCCAACGATTGCTGCGCCAATTTCAGCTATTCCTTGCGGTAAGAAGGAGAGATCTTTTTCACGAGTAAATACGCCTGGTGAGACAATTCTCTCTGCCATTATGGTTCTCCGATTATTTTGTGTTCATGAACAAAAACTTTTATTCAGGAATAAATATACATTAAACCATTGAAAATGCAGTTGTTTTTATTTTGCTGGCTTTGGTGCTTCTTCAGCTGCTGGTTTTTCTGGAGCAGGTGTAAATATACCTGTCTTTGGATCTAGTTGACCTTGACCATACTTCTCATTAAAAGATTGTGCTAGCTGTTGTTCTGAATCTTGAAGGCTACTTAGCTCATCTAATAGTGATTCTTCTAAAGACTCAAGTTGTTCAGCTGATTTTTCATGCTGTATCTGTTGCATCTTTAAATTACCCATTCTCATCTGTATATTTTGATAAGCTTCTTGAGTTTCTCTTAGACTTTTAAGTTCATCTTCTGTAAATTTTATTTCAGACATTTTGTTTTCCTCATAATTAATTTTCATAACCAGTTATATATATTATCTTAAATTTTCAAAATTAAATTTTTATTCATTATCATTAAAAATAGAATCTTCAGACCACCAGTCGCTACTGCTGGAAAAGATACTTAATATTTCTGATTGTGTGTATTCTTTAGACTTTGTTGTTAAATTACTTACTGAACTTGGCATACTTCCTTCATATTTTACGTATGTATAAGAACCTGAGACATTGGTGTTGAATTCTTGTGCTGAAGAAGTTACTTCTCTATACCCAGGAAATTTGTGTAGTGCAATAACCTGTGTAACATCTAGGCTGCCTGTCTCTGCTGTACTAAAAATTACCCATTTATGATTCGTGTACATAGTGCGGCTCCAGTGAATACAGATCTTGTCCTGTATTTGTTCCGTCCCACCATCCTTTGCATACCGGACAAAAAGAACCTGTCAGAAATGTATGAATTTCTTCTGTAGGTTTGTCTGTATAAGAACTGGTTGCTGCTATAGAATGACTAGATGCTGTAAGTAGAAGTGATCCTGAATCATGTGGCTCAGTCGATATTATCTTATATGCTGATAAGTCGCACAGCCATATAGATGCAGATAATTCTGTTCCATCATTGCATTCTAGAGGATAAGATTTGTGTGATAGTCTTGCTTTATACATTTTAAGATGTTACGTATATTCCTAAATACATTGTTCCCATATTGCTTCCATACCCATACATTTCGAGTTTGATTGTATTTGTACTGAATGTAAATTCTGGTGATCTCAAGTAGACGTCCTTATAATAGCCACTATTACTTCCTTCATAATAAATATGATAATCTTTACTTACACCTGTACCACCTGATCCTGTGCCCGATGTGTCTCTCCACCATCTTCCTGTTGGGTTAGTTCCTGAAAGTACAGTATTCCATGAAGAGCTGTGGTTGTATGCTTGATTTGTAGTTCTATATGTTGTTCTCCAATTTGAATAACCCCAAGTCCCAGTACTATATTGCGCCGGTTTAACCCATCCACCGTCATCAAAATCTATTCGATATAGTTGAGGATCCTGCCTATAGCTGCTTCCTGATTCATAACGTAGAAATACATGTCCTGTATTGCCGTTTGTCAAAGATGCGTTTGCGTAGTCTGATGAAGATAAGTCTACTGTGTACGTTAACAGACTAGTACCTTGATTTCCTGTAAATAGCTTGTTGCCTGCAGCGCCTTGAGCATTTCCGTACTCACCAACAGATACTGTAGAACCTCCGCCGTCTCCTCCGCCGCCGTCTCCTCCTCCGCCATCAGGAACGTCAGCCCCTAAGACACTTGACATTGTAGAAGAATCATAATCTACTGTTCCAACTTTTGAAATATTTGCAGTTTCAACAGTTCCTATTTTTGAAACGTCTGGCATATTATGCTAGAGTTACTGATGTGCTATCTGGATTAAAATAAATTAAGCAGTCATTGTATGGTGTATGGCCGCCTGCGTTGTTTTGATCATTTTTCTGTATTACATGTCCTATCACTCTCACAAAGTGACCTGATGTTGCAGTTGCAGTCATATCATATCCACCTAATTTTGTTCCTGACACATAAACCCCTCCGCCAATTGCTGGTGTGTCTTCCATCATTTTATCTTCAAGTCTTATCATTCCTTCAACCAACATGCCTACCTCTTTAGAGTTTCCTGTTCCGCATGCAATCGCCAACATATTATTTGAACCTGATAATGCTGTAGAAGCTATTGCTTGGTACCAAGTTCCATTTGTTGGTGCTCCTGGCCCTTGTCGCAGGACATATAACTGTCCACGTAAAACACTAGTGTTTCCTACTTTTAAAACTTTACCGCTAAATGCGTGAGCTTCTGGAGACGCACTTGAAGTTCCGAAACTACTACTAGTTGAAGATTCCCATGCAGAATTAGCATAAGGTCCTAACTCCCAAACTGTATTAAATGGTGATAATGTAGGAAATCCACTTTGTGTAACTGCAGTTCTCTCTTCTGAGGGTGCAGATGTTCCTATTACAGTTAGCGGAACACCGTCTCCTAATTCAACAGAATTTCTTGCTGTCACTTTTAAAGGAGCAGATCCTATAGGACTTCCTACTACAAACTGATCTGGCATTTGTTTTGTGCTTTGGCTGACTTCTGAGTTTTGAAGTTTATTTTGAACGACTTCGTCTACAGTTAAGTCTCCTGATCCGACAGCAAGTATTGATCCTGTTCCTAACATTTTTACAGTTGGATCTGCAGTTGTCTTTTCAGTACCTGTTTGCATACTTGATGAGAAAAATACAAAACCTTCTTTATCAATTACAGGATCTGGTCCTCCTACACCTAATTTAAATGATCCATCACCAAAAGCTTCAAAAACTGGTAATCCGAATTTTGTTGAAACTGAAAAGAAAGATCCTGTTACTTGTTTTGAAGCTTCAGGTCCTTGATATGGTCCATCTCCCCAACTATCAGATACTGAAAACATCGGTACTGAATTATGATTACTTACTCCTATTAGGGATCCTGTTCCTTCTAACTTTAGAGTTGGTGTAGAATCAGTTGTTAATGTATCTTGGCTACCAGTATCTGGACCTATACCATAAGTGCTCTGGCTTATGAAAAAATTACCCTCTCGATATATGATTCTCTTATCTTCTTGCCCCATAGTAAAAGTACTGTCATTATGGACAGAAAACAGCTGAAGTCCGAATGGTGATACTGCGGTAAATGCAGTGGAAGAAGTGTGCTCTGTAACTTCTGTTCCTAAAACATCTGTAGAGCCTATACTAAATTGAGACTTTCTCCTATCTTCTGATACTACATTGAATACTTGTCCTATTCCTGATACTTTTAAACTAGCATCTCCGTCCTGACTATCAGTGTAAACTGCTGCAGGATGCGTAGTTCCTGAGACATGCATTGTCATGTTTCTTTTTAGGAAGAATTCTTGAGTTGTCTTTGCAAGAGGCCATTCTAAAGTGCTGTCTTCGTAGAAAGTAAATATTGGAAGACCAAATGTAGTATTTATTGCTAAAGCAGCGCTAGAAGTCATAAGTGTATCTGGTGACCAACTACCTGTGCCTATTCCTTCAGCGTTGTATGCGTACTTATTATCAACAGCAAACATTGATCCTTGTATACCTACTACATTCATAACAGATCCAGATCCGTGTACTTCTAATGTTGGTATATTGCCTGAAACAGGTACAGCAGATGTGCTTATAAATAGAGCTGGATTTGCAGTACTTGATCCTGTCAATTCTAGTGCGGCATTTACATATTTTATATTGCCTGCTGTTGTCCAAATACTGCTTCCTCCACCACCGCCTCCGCCGCCGGCGGTATCCCAAACTACTTTAGAACCATCCCACTTTAAAAATTGACCAGAAGTAGGAGAGTCTTGACCTATTTTTGTAATTTCTCCGCTATTGTTTACTACTAGTGCAGTATTGCTGCCACCATATAAAGTAAAAGAACCGTCTTGTAATATGTTATAAATTTGTACATCATTGCCGCCTTCACCTTCTGACCATAGCTGTAAGTCGTTATTAACACCAGAATTAGATCCTCGATATCTCCAGTAAAATCCGTAACCTCCAGTTTGGCCTGCGTAGGTTCCATGTCCCATCCTAAAATCTATATCCTTGTTGTCTCCTAATAGCTCTAGAGCTATTCCATTTGAGGACATAAAAGAAGTAATAGCACCTTTTGTAGAACTAGATCCTGTAACTATTAGTGCTGTACCATCATAAAGTAAATTTGCTTCACCAGTTAGTGCATCAGCAGATGTAAATGTTGCTATCCTATTATTTGAACCATTTGCAACAGCAGAGACAGCGCCTCCTCCGCCGCCGCCGCCTCCTCCGGAGCCTAGACTTGAGCTGACATCTGTTCCGTTTACTAGTATCATGCCAAATGAAGCGGTAGAGTTTACTGATGCTGATATTTCTGTACCACCATTTGAGCTTCCTGTTATAATTAAGGGTTGTGCAAATGATCCTAGTGTAACTTTGTTATCTGAAAATGCTTCTATTACTGGTGTACCTGAAATTGTGTTAATACTAAATAAAGACCCACTTAATTCATCTGTTACAGCAAATAGTTGTCCCTGTGTACCTTTTACTTCTAATACTTTAGATCCTGATCCCTCTATTAAAACTGCGTTTACTGACGAGCTTACGCTTTGGCTTACATGCAATCCTGGAAATCCTAGTCCAGAGTTTGATCCAGTTATAATTAAATTTCCAGTAGTTGCGACTTGAGATCCTGTTGCAGCAAATATACCTGAGCCGCCTCCGCCGCCTCCGCCGCCAGAAGATGCAAATGTAATTGTATCACCTCCTGCATTGGTTGTTATTGTCATATTAGAACCAGCAGCAAGTGTTAATGTGTCTGTTGCTGTATCAGCTACTACATCACTTTGTCCTGAAACAGATATTGTCTTGAATGAATATTCATTGGTTTCTCCACCTCCTGCTGAACCTACTCTTGCAGCAATAGAAGATGAGAAGTTTGACCTTAACTCTTCAGTTCCAATAATTATTGCATTACTAGCCGATACATCTACTGATGCGATTTCTCTACTAGCTGTAATATCTGTGCTGGTTATAATTGCCATTTAAGTTTCCTATATTCTATAAATATCATTCTATACGATATTGAATCTCGCTCGTTGAGCCTTAAAATTTTGTTCTATCTCCGAAGCTGTTAGTGATTTATTGTATACTCTTACTATTGATACTCTTCCGTTTAGATTCCAGCCTAAATCTACATAACTTCCGAATGAAAGCTGCCCTATTCTAAATGAGTTTGTTTCATTATCGTGACCGCCCATTACATTAGAATATGAACTATTTGTGCTCTGCTGATTTGATGCTAACACACTGTTTGTATAAAAACGCATACCATTTGTCTCATCTACTGTCATTACTATGTGCTGATAGTTTCCCTGAGTTCCATTTACTGGTGTGTGACTATTATCTCCTGTCCAATAGATTCGTGAATTTGATGATGTTATTCTTACAGTTCCACCGTATCTGTTGCTTCCAGTTCCGCCTATATTTAGATTAAACTCATCAGTGTTGCTCGAAAATGATCCCATTCCCATAACACACACTCCCTGTGAGTGAGTATCAGGATCAATCACTATCTCGAATGAAAACTGTTGTGCTGTGTTTACTGCATCATCATTTAAACCGCTTAAAGAAGCGTCGTTGCCAAACTCAACATAATCGTTTGTTCCGTCAAAGTCTATATAGTGGTTTCCATTCTTTTGGGTAAACCCATGTGACGGACCATTTGTAAGAGTTCCGTGATTTTGATACGGTGACAAGTCATACCAAGTCGTTCCTGACCTCGGATAGCTGTTTATGTCGCTGGCATCTAGATTTAAAACTAGTCTGTCCTGTGCTACGATGTTTGGTCCTGCTGATGTTGCCATTCTATATTCCGTACTTATGCCTTTGTGCTTCAAAGTTTGACTGTACTTCTTCTGGTGTGAATTCTATATTATAATATCTGAATGCTCCCATTTTTCCATTAAAACTATATGAGTTATTTGATTGAGCTCCGACAAAGAATGTTTTTGTAGTATTTCCATAGGCTGAAAATATTGAAGATCCTGCTATTGAACTAGTTCCTGTTTTTATTTCAGCATTGGGTGCATCTACTCCTCCGTTTACATAACCTATCACTCTGTTTGAATTTGTCGTGCCATCCCATGTCATAGTTATGTTATACCAAGTATTTAATGCGTAGTCGTCTAGCATAGTTTGTACAGCAACGGCGTAACCGCTTCCATTTGTCATATGAAAGTAATAATTATTATCTAGCCCATGAGATAAATCGAATAATCTTTGTGAAGCATTTCCTCTTGTTGCTCCTAGACAATAAACACCGTCTCCGTATCCTGCTGGATTAAACCAACACTCAACTGTAAATACCATATTGTCAACAAAAAAATCATCCCCTCCTCCCATATTACAATAGTCATTTGTACCATCAAAAGAAAAATAACCGGCGTCATTATGTACAGGTCCATTTGTGAGTGACCCGTCTCCGCCTCGACCTTTTCGACCTAAATTTTTCCATGTTGTTCCAGAACCTGGGTAGCTATTAACGTCACCTGCTTCTAGAGAGATTTGCAAGCCATCTGTTATTATTTTTGGATTGTGTATTGCAGCCATTATATTGAGTCGAAGCCGAATCTCGGTCCTATTGCGTTATAGTCTTGTTTAATTTCATCTGCTGATAATACTCTTTCATAAAGCCTTATATTTGATATATCGCCATCAAAGGGGTTGGTATTGTCACCCTCTTCCTGCATTCCTATTGTTAGTTTTGGATTTGCTGTAGTATTAGTTGATCTCTTATTAATGTTGACATTGTTTACGTCTGTATGTAGCTGCCCGTTTATATAAATATATCCTCCTGCATTCCATGCATCTGACGCTGCATATCCATCCATTGTTACAGCAATTTGAAGCCATACATTATTAGATATTGCAGAGTTTGTTTGAAAAGAATTTGAAGTAGCATCAGCTGTCTGATAAAAGAAATGAGAATGCTGAAATGAACCGTTATTCTTCTTTTTAAACTGAAAGCATCTGTATGAATTTGTAGGATCATCTGCGGAAAGAATAATTCCGTTATGATTATCATGAATTCTAACCCAAGCAATGATAGAATATCTTCTATTATTATCCTCTGAACGGAGAAACTGATTTGTATTTATTCTTGCACCGTATCGAGAATATTCAGTCGCACCATCATACGCCCAGTATCCACCAAAGTCTGTACTAAATGTTGGTGAGTTGACACAGTTAGGAATGTCATAGTCTCTAGGGTAGTTTCCTGTTATGTCGAAAAAATTATAATTATCATTATAAGAATTGCCATCAGTAAAGTCTGTACTTAACTTGCTTGCTGCATCGACATAAAAAACTAGTCCTCTTGTAGGTATCTTAGGACTTAAGCTGTACATTTACTGTGGTGTGTCTGGATGTATCCACTCTCTACCAGAAATAACTGTTAGAATTTCCTCATGATTAAAAGAACCGCTAATACCAGATGCTGTAATATCCATACTCTCGCTTGAAAAGTAATGTACATCTTTTGAGCTGCTTACTCTTCCTGTTATAGCCTTTACAGATGCTGGCATCGATAATGACCCATCCCACTTTACAACTGACAAAGAGCCACTAACGTTGTTAATTACATGATCTGAATCTGCCTCTAGAACTTGACTAAAGTTAACTTCTGATATTTTGCTTTTTGGCAATATTGCCCATCTTCTTTCTGAAAACCTTGACATAATTTGTCTCCTATTTTTTTAATTAAAAGTTAAACCTATCTATTAATGCATAATAGTTTTGCTGCATTTCTACATCAGATAATACCTTTGCATAGATATAATGTGGTCCTATATCACCTAAGTGTGAAGTCTGCCAACTAGATTTTTCAAAATTACCTATCGCATAGTTTCTGAAATTACTGCTGCTTCCTAGATAGTTAGCTGAAGAAACAGAAGTGCCGGCACTAGATGCACCGAAAAGTCCTCCATCAACAACAACTCTAATATAGCATGCTGAAGTAGAATAACCTTGAATTGTAGCCATAATTAAATGCCATTTATCATCTTCTATTGAAGTAGTCATATTTGCAGTGGCGTAATTTGAGTTTGGCTCATGCCAAAAAGTGACAGTTCCACTACTACTATAATAAACATAAGACATGTTATTTGAACTGTTAGTTCCACCAAATCCAAATAGGGTCCGGGTTGATGTATTACTAGAGTCTACTTTAAACCAACCACCAAAAGTTATACCTGATGGGTGGTTATAGCCAGTCGTTCCGCCTTTAATCGGTACTTGTGTGTTGCTTGATCCACCAAACTCCCACCAATCACTAGAGCCATCAGAAACAAAATATCCCTTCTGCCTTTGATGATCTGTCTCCGCACCATAAGCTACTAATCCGGATTTGGTTGCGCCTGTTCCTCCTTGACCGTTATTTGTTCCAAACCCATTTGTTATTTTCTTGACATGGGCTTCTGAAAAATGGTTCTGAAGTCTTTCAGACCCTGAGGGATAGCACACATTTGATAGTGGATCCCACAAGTGTGTTAATTTATCTGTTACTATTGGCTTGCCGCCTGCGTTTACACTCATTATTTATCTCCTAAAACTATAATTATAATTCTTCTAGTTTAAATTTATATTTCTTTCCTGACTTATTATTAAATAAATATAAGTCATCCTCACCTTCTTGTATGGTCCAGTCACCTGTTGTCTTATCTACATCGTTACCTTTGCCGCCCTCGTTGGAAAGATGAAGGTCACCGGTGAATAGATTTGCCCACCTCTCATTAGCACTACCTAAATCTCGCGTATTATCTCCATCAGGTAGCAGATTTTGTCCTATTGTCTTATTAGTTAAAGTATCTGTTGTATTTCTACCAATAAGTGTTGTAGCTGTAGCAGGTAGAGTAACTGCAACATTTCCTGAGAAATCAGAGTGTGCTGGTGCTTGTAAACCTACGTAATGTGCATTTGACGATTCACAATACATTCTTATTAGTGATCGTGTTCCTGTATTTTTTAAATCAATCAAGCCTCCGCCTACATATAAATCATCATCTACAATAACATCATTCGTTGCTCTTAATATTGATGCTGTAAGTGCATTACTGTTAGGATTGTATCTTAATGTAGAATCGTATTCAACTGTATTTCCACCTGCTGATGCATCTACGAAAGTAATATAATTATTCTCATTTGTTGAAGCGTTTGATGTTACTGCCACAGTTGTTGCTATAGTTGCAGTTGATACTGTTCCGCTAAAATTTGTTGCTGATAGTGTATTTGTTGAAGGATTAAATCTTAAAGTACTGTCTGTCTCTATGCCTTGTGCACCTGATGCTCCGTCTACAAAAGCTATATAAGTTGATTCGTTTGTTGAATTGTTTGCTGTTGCGGTTACATTTGTTGCTGTAGTTGCATTTGTTGCTGTTCCTGAAAGTGTACCTGCTGTCAGTGTGTTTGTTGCTGGGTTATAACTAAGAGAACTATCTGTCTCTAATCCTTGTGCTCCTGATGTACCATCTGCAAACGTAATATATGTTGTCTCATTTGCTGAGTTATTTGATGTTAGAGATACATTTGCTGCAGTGTTTGCAGTTGTTGCTGTTCCTGAAAGTGTACCTGCTGTCAGTGTGTTTGTTGCTGGGTTATAACTAAGAGAACTATCTGTCTCTAGGGCTTGAGTACCTGATGCACCATCTGCAAAAGTCAGATATACAGTTTCATTACTCGAATTATTTGCTGTTAGCGCTACATTTGATGCAGTTTGTGCTGTTGTTGCAGTTCCAGAGAATGTTCCAGCTGTTAATACATTAGTACCAGGATTATATGTTAGTCCTGAATCAACTGTTGGTGCACGATCTCCAGAAGTTGCACTTGCAAAAACAGGATAAAAAGTTGCATTGCTATTAGATGAGCCTATTGTTAAATTGTTTGTTGTAGTTGCAACTGTTGCAGTTCCAGAGAATGTGCCTGCTGTTAATATATTAGTACCGGGGTTATAGGTTAGTCCTGAGTCAACAGTTGGCGCACGGTCTCCAGAAGTAGAACTTGCGAAAACAGGATAGAAGGTTGAGTTATTATTAGATGAGCCTATCGTTACATTTGTTGCTGTAGTTGCCACTGTTGCAGTTCCAGAGAATGTGCCTGCTGTCAATATATTAGTACCAGGATTATATGTTAGTCCTGAATCAACGGTTGCTGCTCGGTTCCCGGAGGTGCTACTTACAAAAGTAGGATAAAATGTTGTATTGTTATTAGTTGAGCCTATCGCTATGTTGGTTGCTCTAGTTGCCGAATTTGAATTACCTGACATTGAGACAGCTGTGAGTGTATCAGTTGAAGGATTATAACTAAGTGCACTGTCTGTCTCTAGACCCTGAGTTCCTGATACACCATCTGCAAAAGTCAGATATACAGTTTCATTATTTGTATTATTAGCAGTTAGCGTTACATTTGTTGCTGTAGTTGCTGTTGTTGCTGTTATGTTTGTTAAACTAGATCCGTCTCCGTGAAATGTATCACCAACAATTTTACCAAATGAAGCAGTTGAATTTGATGAACCTGTTATCAAAGTCCTGTGGTCACCGAGTCTTAGTATACCATAGCCAGATCCTGTAAATTGCATTAAGCCTATTGTATCATTTGCAACACTTGTTGTTTTCCCTCTAATTGAAAAGAATCCACCTTCACTTCCATTTACAGTCGCGTATTGTCCTGCGTCTATAGAAGCATAACGTATTTTTTCAACATTTGTATTCTTATGGAAAAAATCAATTGCACCTATTTCATCACCAGAATTATGTGTCTTATTTCTATAAAACTCTATTCTAGATCCGCTTACTTGAGATGTGTTTGTATTCACAAGCTGAATTTTAGGACTTGGTGAATTTGCTGAAGAAGTTACACCAAGTACTGCACCATCAAATGTTAAAGCAGATTCTGCATTTGCATTACTTCCATCACCTGTCAAGATTCTATTGTTAGCATTATTTGATATTGTAACTCCAGAACCTGCTGCGTCAATAGTGTTTACTCTGCCTGCTATTGAAGATGAGAAATTTGATTCTATTTCTTCTGATCCTATTGTGACAGAATCATTTGTAAGTATTGACCCTTTTACTTTAAATGATCCTGTAAACTGGTGTACATCTCCGGAAGAGTCACCAAATTTTGTATTACCATCAGAGAATGATGTTGTCATATAGGTCGTAGAAGCACTGACAATATATTGCTGTGCTGTTATATTTCCTGCAACTATTAGCTCACCAAACGA
>Ga0181405_1000060_pt1 | contig 34856 bp, 38 predicted proteins | sample 28SPOviralmetaG_FD_130134 | JGI IMG/M metagenome (GOLD analysis project Ga0181405, IMG submission 130134) | Marine viral communities from the oligotrophic San Pedro Time Series (SPOT) site, San Pedro Channel, CA, USA - 28 SPOT_SRF_2011-11-29 | ecosystem: Environmental > Aquatic > Marine > Strait...
ATTGAACACATAGTCTTGATTCTTTAGAAGACCATGATCATCTCTTTGGTAAACATCCGGTCCAAAAACCTTCTTCGCCGCAGCTTTTTTAGCTACTTTTTTCGCTGTTTTCTTTTTGCTCATAAATGTAAAAATGGTCTAGTTCGTCCCAATATTCTGGAGTATCCAATACATTGTTGTCGTTGTCAAGACCCTTTTTGTAATGAGCATAGCTAAAATATTTCTTATCTGCCTCAAGAATGTATTTGTTGGTCGAAAACTTGCAAGAGTCAGGCAACTCCATTCTCTCAACCCCTTTGTATCTGGGGTGTACATCGACATCAAAGTATCTATTTCTCAAAACTCCTAGATCTGATTCTTTCTCAGACAAAAGAATAATTTTTATTTTCCAGCTGGCTAAAACGTCAAAGTACTTTTTAGGTATTTTGTCTGTCTCAGCATCCAAAGCGAACATCAGCATCTTTACATTGTGCTTTATGCTCTTCAAGACACTCAACTGAATCAACCCTTCTGATATAACTGTAACTTTGTGATTTTCACAATAATACATAAAAGCCTCCTCTTTGAAACCATAATCAGCCCTCAGATACACTTCTTTGGGCAGACCTGTTATTATTTCAGTAGGAACGACCTCTATGATAGGTTGATTGTAGTGTTTACCTATGTGGAAAGTCTCTATATCGACTTTCTTTTCATGCCCTAGTAACTTAAGGATTGAATTGGCCACCTCTTCCGGTTTAATTTTGTTTATATTATCCTTCGGATCATGGTTGGAATAGCATGGCCTAGACTCCCAATCAGGTTCTAAACAAATAGAATCCTGTCTATTGCTCCAAAATGGTTTGGTGACATTAGCGTAACTATTCCCAAATATACTGATTGTTTTTACTCCTATAGAACTGGCGTATTGAGCTAGGTAGTTGTCTGGCCCTATATATAGCATCGATTTAGAAACTAAATATGCGGTATTTTTAAAGTTGCATGAGACATGTTTATTAACCCCTCTTAAGGGTTTGTCGCCACCTAACTGAACCACCTTTATGTCCCTTTTTTCTAGAAAAGAGGATAGAAACCCTAACACTATTGTATAACTCTTGTAGGTTTTTGACGCCGTCGAAGAGTCTCCACTAATCACTATGTAGTTATTAAACTCTATGGGAAAAAAATGCTGGTTGACAATAGGCTTCCCTATTTTAACCCCTAGGTTCTTTGCGTATTCTTCTACTAGATGAGACATTACTTTAATGAAAACTGATTTTTACTCAAGCCATTGTGTATATAGCATGGATTTTTTTGTGTCGTCACGCTAGGGTAAAATACCATTTCGAACACACCCCTTTCTCCCCCTCTCCCCTCCAAGGAAAATGTATTATCAAGCTCTTTTTTGTATGGCAGAATCTTGTGAGTGTTTGGGTTGTCCTCTATAAAGTCAAAATACTCAGGTTTTGTAAAGATGTAGATATTATATTGTTTATAATTCTTTTTTAATTGACCCAAAAGGGAATTAATAAGCAACACATCCGTCTCTGACTCTGGTATGACAATAGCGATTCTTTTACCTTCGTCGTCACCCAGTAAGTCTTCTAATTTAGGCTTTTTAGCATCTAAATTGTGTTTCTTAGCCACATTCTTAAAGTGAGCGAGTAAATCTCCCCCTTTCATACCCTTGGCCAACTCACCTTTCCAATGTTTAAACCCTGTACTTCTTCTGTCTATATCTTCTTTAACTATATTCTCATAGAGATCTATAATATACTCGTCTGAATTTAAACCTTCTGGTGGGTTATAATCAGCATCCATAACCTTGTGAGTGGTCTCATAATCATAATCAACATCTGGCATATTGTCGATTATAGACTCCAACTTCTTTCCGATAACCTCGACAGAAAAGTTGTCTATCACCCACTTTCGGGACTTCGCTCCCATCTCAACCTTTTCGTCCTCTGTCATACCGTAAACATGCTCCAGCATAGAGTGTATGTGTTTAGGGTCTGTACTAGCTTTTATAAACTGTGTACCCGGCTCTCTATACTCACTCCAATTCAAGGGGAAGCCGCCACTCTCCTCAGAACAACTATCCTCCCCGCATGAGTAATTTGTAACTAGGGTCACCAGCTCTGTCAGCTTAGCTTCTTGTATTGGTATCTCTTGACCGCCACTAGTAAAGGGGTGGCAGTAAACATCCATAAGGTTGTATATCTCATTCAGTTGTTCTTCAGAGACACCTTTTTTAGTGTTTGTTGTATTTACAGATTTTTTGGAGCCGCAAGAAGGACAGTCAGTTTGTTGCCCTTTGAACGGGCTAATATAATACTTGTCGCACGACCCGCAGACGTAAGTCGTCAAAACATCTATGCCACTCAACCCTTTCTCTTCCATTAAACTTTTTATGTCCCAACCTTCACCCCAATGGGTGTGCAAAAGCAACTTAGCTTTCGAATCTGGGTTATTGAGTTTAAAATGCTTAAAACCTTCTAGTAAGTTAGGCACGGACTTCCTAAGTTGATTCCTGAAGACAAAACCTACAATAAACTCATCACCAATGAGATGATTAAGCCTTAGGTTCTGACGTTCCTCATCTGACATCCGGTAAAAATTGTCAGTATCCAAGGAACCTCTTAGTGTTTTTACATGATCATAACCCATCTCTTGCATAGCCTTTTCTGCAAAACTAGCCCAAACAAAATAGTTCTTTATTTTAGGTGCGTATTGGATGGCTTGTGGCAAAATCGGAAGGCTATCCAAGGTCGTCCACACCATACAATTAACTTTATTCCACCAAGGTTTGTGATGGTAATTGTTAAACGCCCATATATCTTCTATACCTATATAGACATCTGGTTTGAACTCCTTTACAGCTTTATCTACTAGGGTGTACCCGTAACCCTCTGCCCTCCGGCTCTTTGTGTCAAGTGCTGCTAACTGTGCCGGGGAGGGTGTGACACCTCTACACTCCCAAGGCACCAACTTAGTCCTTGGGTCTTGCCACTGAAGACCGTTGGCTAGCTCAAATAACTCGTATTTTCCTGTGTCGTACAGATACCTAAGTATGTTCTTCTTATTTTTACCAAAGCCAGTGAATGCTTTGCAGAAGTTAGAATGGATGATTACTTTTTTCTTCATGACCGAGACTTAAGCTCTTCATTTTTGTTAAAACGATAAGCGTACAACTCCTGAAGGGAGAACCTAAAGAACTCTAATAGACAGTAAGCCTCTGACATTTCAACACCAATCCCAAACTTGTTAGTGGAGTTTCTAACAATACCGAAAGAGAAAGCGTTCGGTCGCCCGTCCCTCTTCCAAGGTTTGAAAGATATCTGAGTCTTGTTATCCTCAAAAGAATGGTAAGCTGAGAACTCTGTGTAATTTTCTATGGCATTTATTAAACCTCCAATCTCTGTCTCATTTAACTTTATCGAAACAGAAGCTTCTGGGTTTTTGGCGTTCTTGGCGAAAGACCCAGTCCTTTTTGACTGGTCCCAAGAATACTGCCTAACAGCCCTTACATACACACAAGGTTCTCCTGTTTGTACAACACTCCCAAGGTCGCAACTGAAAGCGCACCCTGTGTTTCTAGGGTTGGGTTTGTAGAGCTTCACAATCATACAAGATAATATGTATTACGGGAACTAATTCTAAATTTTTAGTGTATATATGGATATGGATAATTTTGATATCGACCCCGATATGGTAAAGAGTATTAGAGAAAAGTTTGGCATAAGCAAAGACACCTTTAGACAAAGGGCAGATTTTATGATCGAGTCCAAGAAAAACAAGGAGGATGTAGAAAAACTACTCCAACTGGTAAAACAGCTAAGAGATGAAGAGTCTAGCTGTTAGGGCCATCTTCTAGCACAGGCTCTGTAATATTCTTCCTAATAAACTCCCTATTCTCTTTAAAAGCAGGTATTTTACACATCCTCTCGTAAGACAGGGAAAACTCGTCAATAATCCTAACTATTTCATAAACCCTTTGGGACTCATACAAGTACACCTCCTTAAGGTACCTAATCAAATAAGAGATGCATTTTTTTCTTAATTCTACTGCATAGAAAAGATCATAAAGAGTTTTGTCATAATCCACCCCCAAGCTACTACAGAATTTTTTAACAATATCTATTTCCACCAAAGGGCCAAGACCAAAAGAGAGGGTTATATCCGCAATGTCTGAAAACACATGGCCTTTACACAGGTTTCTAAGGTCATCAAATTGAACCCCTTCTCTGCTAATAAACACATTACTGGGTGTTGCACCGCCTAGTATCAACCCTGTTGTTATGTCCGGGAGTTTTGATTTTAGAGAGTTTATCTCTTTTTTTAGACAAGAAACCAAATTTTCTATCTTGGAAAAGTCTGAGTTTGCGTCTATAGCCTTTATCTGCTCGTCCCCAAATATGTGCCTCATATTACTGTCCTTGATGAACTGGTTGTTTAAACCTTTGTATGTCAGCCTCCCTACACTCTGCCCGTGCAAATTCTTATAAGCTTCTAAAAACAAATCTAGCTCTGTGGAGATGTATGAACGGCCAACCTCCATTATAGGCTCACCGTTATGGAATTTGCACAGTAGGTAAAGGATCTTCTCTCCAACCTCTACAACACCTCCATCTATGTACTCAGGTGTGTTTGGTGTGTTTAGTCTCTTAGAGTTCTGGATCTCTTTCAAAAGGTGCTTGTTATCATAATCATAGGAAAACTTCAGAGATAGCGCCCCATTCTTTGTAAAGATACGGTACATATCGTAATCTTCCGAAGAGTCTATTGAGTCTAACCTAGTGATATCTACGTTGACGTTAGAATTAGAAAGAATTCTATTTATAAACTCCATCTCTACATTAGATGGTTGGCTTGGTATAGGCATTGTATACAACCTGCCATTGTATATGGAGCTAATCTTCATATCTTATAATAAAGAAATCCCGCCCCCTTTCAAAAGGGACGGGATAACACGAACACAACGATAATATAGGCTAAGAAATGCGACCGAAAATTTTAGATCCTGAACGGACCCCTGTGATACTCGTTTTAGAGAATCGCCGGGTCCGATTGTAGTTGCGGTCATACACCACAATAGTTTTGTCTGTTTCAGATTGAAGCTGAGCGTTAAGTGACTCGCCCTGCTTGGTGTAAAGACCAAAGAAGCGACCTTTGGAATTTCTGATTGCCGTTAATACTGTCTTACTCATCTAATTTAGATTAGTACACTTTGATGTTTTTGTCAACAACTTTTAATGATATTTTTTCAACATTCTTGTTCTCTATTACAAACCTAGCTATAGGAGTCTGTAGAAGCTTCTTCACAATCACCTTTACGTTCCTTGCGTGGAGTTTCTCTGTTTTTATTTTATTTAAAATAAATTTATGGACTGTCTTTCGTGTTTTAATAGAGATATTCTTCTCTCTCAACCTTTCAGCTATAAAGGAGATCTCTTTGCTTACGATACTCATCATAACATCATCTGTCAAAGCGTCAAAAACATAAGTGTTGTTAATCCTCGCAATAAGTTCTGGTCTGAGGCTCTTCTTCAAGCTATCCTCGTAAACAAAGTCGTCAGACGGACTATCATCGACAAAACCGACAGACTTGGCCCCCGTCTGCTGATGGCCTATGTTGGTAGTGAGAATGACTATGCTTTTAGAAAAATCTATTTTCCTATTCAAGTTGTCTGACACATACCCTTCGTCTAGAAGATGGAGAAGTATGTCCAATATTTTAGGATCAGCTTTCTCTATCTCATCAAATAACACAACGCAGTTAGGGTTGTTCCTGACGAACTCTGTTAAGATCCCACCCTCTTCGTAACCCACATAGCCAGCATTAGCCCCGATTAGTTTTGAAATACCTGTCTTGTCTTGGTATTCACTCATGTTTATCTGTATAAAAGACCTATCACTCCCGTAAAAGTTTTTAGCTATATTTTTAGCAGTGAATGTCTTTCCAACACTTGTCGGCCCTACAAACAAGAAGTTAGCCAAAGGTTTATCTGGGTCATTAAGGCCGACCTTAACGCAAGACAGGTTGTCGTAAATATCGTCTATGACCCTATCTTGCCCGAATATCTCCTTCTTCATCTTGTCTTTGAATAGAGAAAATCTAAAATTAGTCTCACCAATTATCTTCTTGGAGACACCCGTCTTTGATTCAAACACCTCCAATATATCAGCATTAGATATAGACACTTTCTTCTTGGATGTGTCATTATACTTAGAAATACTTTTTATATAGTCTTCCATGGTATTTACAAAATCCTCTTCATTCTCACAAGGTTTTGTAATCATATCTGAGAACTTCTTTTTTGCTTCAACCACATAATCTGGGGGGTTGTCGAACTTAATCTTTGTCCTCGCCCCTATTTGGTCAACAATGTCAAAAGCTTTATCTGGGAACCTCTTGTTAGAAAGGTATATCTCACAGTTATCTAGGATTTTGTCGATATTAGCTTTCGAGAACTTAACCCCATGAAAATCTTGATAGTAAGGCAAAGCTTGATTCAGCATATCCCTAGTCTGATCCTTGGAAGGTTCTTGAACGTCAACTTTATCGAACCTCCTCTTCAGCGCACCGTCTTTCTCAAAGATTTTTTTATACTCCTTCGAAGTGGTAGCCCCTATACATTTTATAGAGCCTCTGGCTAACGCTGGCTTAAGCATATTAGAAGCATCCATATTCCCTTCTGACGAGTTACCAGCGCCTATAACAGTGTGGATCTCGTCAAAGAAAAGTATGATGTTATCTTTCCCCTCTACTTCCTTCAACAACCCCTTGAACCTCTCTTCGAACTGACCCCTATATTGGGTGCCAGCCAACATACCAGCTATGTCCACAGAATATATTTGACACATAGACATATGGCTAGGGACTTGATCAACCATGATTCTCTGAGCTAAACCTTCTACAATAGCCGTCTTACCAACACCTGCACCCCCGACAAGAATGCTGTTACTTTTATTTTTTTTCGACAAGATCTCTATGACACTCTCTATCTCTTCGTCTCTTGAGACAATGGGAGGAAAGTCTTTCATAAACATCTCTTGGTTCATGTTCACACAATACTTGAGAAGGTTTTCTGGAACAACCTCTTTTTCTCCCCCTTGACTATAAGAAGAGGACTTCTCTTTCGTGTTCTCAGAGAAAACATTCGAAGGTGAACTGTTATTAACGACAGGGTTAGAGTCTACAATAATCTCCTCTATCACATCTTTGAAGTAATCGGTCTCAAGCCCAGAATCCTCCAAATCCTTTTTAAAATTAGATTTAGTGTCTAGTAGAATATAAAGCAAATGTTCCACACCAACGAAATGATCATCATGAGTTTCGGCAAAAAACTTAGACTCTAGGATTGTAGAATTCAACTCGTCATGCCAAGCATTTTCGTTCTTCCTTTTCGCAAAAAAATCTGGGTTCTTCCTACAAAAATTTTTGAATGTTTTAATAAAATCCCTAGGCTCGTAGACCACACCCCTACTCTCAAACAACAATATATTTCTATCTGATAGGTTTATAAGGCAACCGTAGATCAAATGCTCATTCCTAACCCTACCATGGTTATTAGCTTCAGCGAACAGCTTGGCATCCCTAATGGCTTTCTTGGCCTTAGGGGTCAAATTGTATTCAGTTAATGACATCATAATATATTACACTTTTATTACCAAATTGTTACTTTTGCTCCTCTTTTGTTTCAAGTAGGCTCTTGTCTATATGCTTCGGTTGCATCCAAACATGTTCATCTAGACTCTTTATATTGTCCAAGAAAACAGTAGTCCCCCTATCACTTCTAGCTAAGGTGCCATTAATGATGACAACCTCCCCTACTTTTGGTTGGGGCATATCCTTCCTCTTCCATTTTGTCAACTTATCTCCCATCATCATAGTTTCTAAAACCCCCATTTCGTCAGCTACCTGCCACCCTGAATATGTGTTTCCCGCCCTACTCACAGCATCATGATTTATTTGGGCTACAACACCGACGAACATGACTTTAGACCCGTGACTCTCGTCCTTTATGTCCAAGGTTGAAAGTATAGGCAAGCGTTTATCGACAGCGTCCTTTATCTTCTTCGTTGCGCTATAACCTAGAATTTTTCTCTCACAAAACCAGTTTGTGAAAGACTCTCTTTTCTTGTTGTTCTCGTAAATAAGGGTATGGTTTAGAGTATTTTTCTGTATAGTCCTCCACCTTGTCTCCTTTATCATAAGCCTCCCTTTCTCATCTAACATAGGGTTGTCTTTGTTAGGATTAGCCTTCTCTAAATTGTCCAGAAGGTCCCCCTCCATCAGTGCAAAGTGATTCTGTTCCCTCGGCGTCAAGTTGTTAAAAACCCTAAGTTCATAAACTAACCTACAACGCTTTAGAGGGCCTCCCTCAAAGAGGGAGTCGAAGAGACCTGCTTGTATTAAAGCAGACAAGGTTCCTACGTCCAAACCTGCATCTTTGGCACTGATAAAAGCCTCGTACTTGTTTTTAAATGACTCCCCTCCTCTGAACTTTATAAGAGCATCAAAAGCTTTGGCTGCAACACCTTTAATGGATTTAAAACCATAACGGATACCACCTTCTTCCAAGGTGTGTTCCTGCTCTGACAAGTTGAAGTCAGGAGGAAGCAAGGATATATTGCAAGATGGGTTACTGTACTTAGGTAGCGCCAGCTCCCTCTCTACCGAAGAGATCACTTGTAATTCATCATCATTATTGTGGGCGAAGTTTAACATAGCCCAGAACATCTCTTTTGGGTAATTCTGTTTAAGGTATGTTTGAACAGCAGACAAATAAGCATAACTCATGGCATGAGATTTATTAAACGAGTAGTTGGCTGAGTCTTCAGCAACACTCCATAACACTTCTGCGATCTCTGGAGCTAAGTTTTTCTCTTTGACCTTTTCTTCTATCTTGGATTTCCAAGATTTCATTTTATCTACCTTCTTTTTTCCAACTATCCTCCTAAGTTGTTCAGCTTCATCTAAACTAAACCCAACTTTAACAGCCATTTTCATCAACTGCTCCTGATAGAGAGGGATTCCTCCTGTGTACCCTAAGATATCATCAAAATACTCATGCACAGATTGGAACTCCCCTGTTTCTACATACCTGATATAATCATTTTGGAATTCTATGGCTCCGGGTCTGGCCACAGATAGAACAGCAGACAGCTGCTCAATATTCCTAGGTTTAACATTGTAGCAAACCTTCCCGGCTGTCGGAGCTTCAATTTGAAATAAACCATCAGGATCTTCGAAGTTTTGGTAAAATTGGTAAATGGACTTGTCGTCAACATCTATACTCTCCTTTTTGATCCCGACTTTTTTGCACACATCATCGACCACTGACAAGTTCTTTAATCCTAGGATGTCAAACTTCACACACAAGGCAGCAACATCATCCATGTCGTAACCAGAAACTAATTCACGGTCTTTCGTTCTTTGCACAGGCATGAGTGATGCCTGATTATCGGAACAGATGGCGACTCCTGAAGGGTGTACACCTGTACCTCTCACCAGACCCTCTATCTTCCTAGCTATCTTGTATATCTTTTTGCCCGAAGGTGATTCAAAAAACTCTTTTAATTCTTTACAATCTTCATAAGCCTCTGATATCTTAGCATTTTTTCCGTACTTTTTCGGGATAAAATCCGAGATCCTAGCTGCTTGCCCTTCTGTCATAAAGCCAGCTATCTTGCAACACTCTTTTACGCAGACCTTGCTACTCAAGGTGCTGAGCGTAAGAATCTTAGAAGTTTTTCCTTTGTTTTGATCCTCAATGTAATTAAGCACATCAGAACGGCGATGATAGCAGATATCATTATCAACATCAGCAAGGAGGGAACCGTCCAACAGTCCATCTCCCACTTTTTTAGATCTACTTTCGGATACGAATCTTTCAAAATATAAGTCGTGTTTGATTGGGTCTACATTGGTTACACCTAAAAGATACAAAACTAAACAACCAGCTGCAGAACCCCTTCCAAAGCCAGTCGGGATGTCTTTGCTTTTGCAATACTTTATGATGTCCCAATTGAGTAGAGCATAATCCACAAAACCAAGTCTGTCAAGGATTTCTATCTCTGTTTTTACCCTACTGTAGTAAACATCCCTCTCGCTCTTTTCTTTTTTGTCCACCCCTCTCTCTTTCACCCCTTTTCTGCACAAACTTCTCAATATATCAACACTAGAAGCATCAGGGTTCAAACCTAGCTCTTTTAACTCTTCATTTTCCAAATGTATCTCAGGCAATTTAACACCCTCTACAAAAGGTTTTTTGTACCTCATTACCACCTTGCGTTCTTTCTCGTTAATCATATTTCTAGTTCGAAAAGTTGTTTTTGAAAAACCTCGAAGTTTTTCTCTACATCGTAGCTAGCGTCATGGAGTTTATCAGAATCCCCTCCCAGTCCATATCTCTCTATACAAGCTTTCATACTTGCTTTCATCCCTTTTGGCCTAGTCGAGAGCCACTTGTATTGCCAGCAGATAAAGTCATCTATATCTAGCGACTCTGGTGACCCTGACTGTATAGCCCTTTCTAAGCACAAAGTGTCTATGATCCTTTCCATGAAGGAGTAGTCAGGAGCTAAACCAATCAGTTTCCTCCAGACGTTAACCATGTACACATCAAACCCCAAGACATTATGCCCCACGAGCTTGTGATCCTCATTGTAAAAGTCTTTTGAGAATAACTCCCAGACACTTTCTAGGTCTTCAGCTTTAGCCCTATAAGCTCTTTCATCGAAGCGGGTTATTTTTTGAGCGCCTTTCGAAACACCAAGATCCTTGTATGCCAAAAACTTATTGTTAGCTTTTATCTTTTTCTTCCCTTCGTAAACTGTCCAAGCTATCTGCCAAGGTCTGGACTTAATTAGGTTCAAACCCTCTGTTTCAAAATCAAAGACTACATACTTCTGCCTCTGATCAAATCTTAATATTGATTCCTTCATAATTCTATTTAATTGCTTCTATACAGAACTCATCGCTCCCGAAATGATCTAGTTCGGGATTTTGCAAATCGCTACGTTTACTGTTGGCCCTGTTGCACAGGACTCTGTATGTTTGGAAGGCTTCTATGTCCTCTTTCTTCTTATACAGAATACTTTTGACATCGCAAGTCTTATAACCATTTTTCTCAGTGTACTCTAGAACCTTCTTTGAGAGAAGGTGGTCGAAAGGCAAATTGTTGTTCTCAACCCAGAAAATAGGATTTTTAATTTTACTGAAATCTGGGTTAGCCTCACGATGATAGAAATTGTTCTTATGTATAAAACTATCGTAGAATGGGACTACAAAACTCAAGTGTTTTTCATCCCAGTATTTGTAAAAGTTTTTGTAATCTATCCTAGGGCTTACGACATCCATCTCAGAATCCGGGTCTTGTGGTTTTTTCGAGAGGAACCCCGACTCAGTATTAGCACACGAGTAGATTCTATTCATTATCTCACAACCCTTGTCATCCTTCGCAAAAATCACCCCTTTGTGAAAAGAGTTAGTATCGTTCTCCTGCATGTCAGAACAAAATATAAGACTAACCCCATAAATCAGATTGATGCCGTTGCTGTCACAAGCCTTAAAAGCTTTCATAAAAGACGTAAGGTTGTCTTCTACCAAGACTAAGTCCTTAATGCCTCTGTCTAAACATATCTCAATAATCGAGTCAGGACCATCTTCTTCACAGTCTGTCTCAAAGGTCAGGATACTCTTTCCATGAGAGTATGTGGACTTGAATACGGGAATAACCATGCCTTAGCATAACCCGTATAAATGACATGTCAAGAGCAATGAGCAGGGCATCCTGCGTAATACTTTATTTCATAAGTACACCCGCTGGGAACTTTCTGCTCGTCGAAATCATCTTCAAAACAAGAGCCAACAACTTGTCCTTCTGAATTCTTAAACTGGTAGTAGATAAAGTCAAACTTCATACCACAGTGCCACTTTATATTGCCGTCCTTTTTTAACTCCCCTTTTCTCTTGGCAAATCCGCACAGGAGCTTTCCGCTAAAAGAATTGTCGTTAGGAAAACCTTTGTAAGCGGCAAAGTTAGCCACTGCATCTTTCTCTGTAAAATTGTCTAGATACTGTTGAACCTCTGTGAGCTGAAGCTCAAAACCATACAAGTCTTCTTCAGACAAAGGTTCCATCCTCATGATGCCGCTTTTCTTCGCTTCAGTATCTAACTCAAACTTCAAAAATAAAAATTCACTCTGTTTAATAGGATAGTCTGGAAAGAGGTGTTTGACAGCTAAGCTATACATCAGATCTTGCATATTGTCTTCAGCATCCTTTCCTTTGAAGACCTCTTTGCTTGTCTTAAAATCTCTAATTAGGGCGAACTTCTTCTTTTTGTACAGAAATAGTTTGTCAATAAAGCCCCGGATCTTGTAGCACACCTCACCATCATTCTTGACTATATCAAAATCTTGCTCTGAAAACTCCTCAGTAGGTTTAGCTAAATCCCTCCCAAAGAAATCATAAGCTATGCCATTATAAGTCATCTCTTTTATCAATTGGATATTCTCAGGATCATCAACCTCATCCCTTATAGCATGTTTCATTACAAGCCTCTCTATGGAAGGTACAGAAAATATATCCTGCGTCTCCATGATCTTGTCATAATACTTCTTGCGCTTACTCTCACCTAAAAGCTCAAAAACTAAGTGACAAATAGAACCCCTTTTTGCACCATCATTACTAGTGTCGGGCAGCTTGAGCTTATATTTAGTCCAATAAAGCCAAGAGCAACTCTGAGCAGTCTTTATTCTGCTAGCAGAAAGTGATGTTTGGGGATCATTCATTTAATATCTTTGCTTTTTTTATGTCTTTTTGCGAAAAGAAGCCACTATTGTTCCTTACAAACTTAGATATGTAATCTCGCTGCTCTTTCTTATCGACCTCTTTTTGGACCCACTCTTTTAGATCATACGATTTTTGGTGGGCTTCTCCAAAATCATTTGCTTTTTTAGGTGGAAACTTTATACAGATTGTGTCCAAGTCGAAGTAATTTGATAATTTTAAATAATTTTTAATTGCCCCGATCAAACCTCTATTTTGAGACGAACCAGAATCATTGTTAGTTGATATTGTGACCCTATCTATGCTTTTGCTAGATAGGTAACTAATTATATTAGGCCCGGTCGATAAACCAAATATAACCAACACATTCTTTACGCCCTGTTCGTAAAGCGCCATAGCATCCCCTATACTCTCTACTAAAACAACTTCCCGCTTTTTAGTTATCTCTGAATCGCAACCATGCTCGGGTATGCAAGCGGGGTAAACCCACCCACTCTTCTTCCCAACATGTTTCCATTTCGGGTAATCGTTTTCCTCATCTATCTTCCTCCCAGAAAACCCCACAACTTGTTTGTTTTCGTTGTACACAGGGAACACCATCCTCCTATACATTTTACCAACACCAGCCAATCCAACCTTGAAAGAAATTTGAGTTTCTTCGCTAATCGACCTTCCTAAATAAAAATTATAGTTAGGGAACAACTTGTTGAGACTGTCGTCTGGGTAAACCCTCTCCATCTCTAATCCCTTCCTCCTGTTATTTTGTTTATAATCAAATACATCTACATTTACATTCTTTATTATGTTTTTAGCTGACCTTTCATCCTTAACTGTCAGCCTTACTAGAGCCTCAAATGGTTTGCAACCCACATGGTCCACAAAATCCATCCATACACCTGTGTTCTTGTATACCTTTACTGCTGTGGCGTTGTCACCACCCCTGTACAAAGCTTGAGTCCTCCAGTGGTCACCACAATCAATAAGATTGTATCCTATAGATTCTAGTATAGATTTGAAGTCACTAAAATTCTGAGATTTCCGGTATTCTGCCATCTCCAACGTCTGGACCATCTTGTAGGGGTAGGGAACGTGCCTCGACTATCTCACGAAGATCACCTTGCTCTGTTATATTAAAGTTTTTAAAATCTAAATTAATGAAATTCTTCCTTAGGGAATCTTCCACTTGTACTGGTTCTATGGCACCCGCTATGTCTCTGCCCAAATGTCTAGCTTTAACATTGACAAGTTTGTGAGTGCCAAAACCCCTGCCCTCTAACTCTATTTCATCATCTGTCTTCTTCCTAAGAATAAACATGTGGGAACAGAACTGTGTAATCCTATCCGATAGCGATACAATGCTCTCATCATCAACTACGTTTTGAGAGTTCCTGTTTGTTGTGATCCCGCTCCGGTTAGACTGCACAGAAGTAATCATAGGAATAACAGGATCTCCATCTTCCAGTACTTCTTTTTGAATGCACTTTTTAAACTTGTCAACCATCTCTCCTACAACCTGCCACTCATTCTTGTTAGCAGAAGACTCATTAGATGTTTTGATGTAATCAAAAGAGAAGACCATTCTGTTGCCTCTCCCAACTGTGGAGTAGTAGAATCTTTTTAAAGTGTTAACCATCGTGTCAACGTCCATTCCTCCGACATTATAATAGTAGAACTTCAAACCTTTAATCCTAGGCCAGACTGACCTAACTTTGGCCACCACTTCCTCACCAGCTTGCCTCCATCTACCACTCTCCAAAAGGTGCATAGGTACACCTGAGTGTGCAGCGCATTGTCTCATAATAAGTTCCTCTTTACTCATCTCTCCATTGTCGAAATGGAGAACAGGGACATCATACTTGAGAGCAACCTTGGTAGCATAATCCATACAGAACTGGGTCTTACCAACCCCAGACCTTGCTACAATCACAGTTATGTTACCGGGTCTAAGCAAAGATCCATAAATGTCATTAATCTTCTCGTGTGGCCCCATCATACCAAACTCCTCGATAGGGTTATTACCCCGCTCCTCAATCAGAGCCTCCATATCATCATAGATATTGTCTGGGGTGTTATCGCCAATCTCAAACAGATTTACCTGAGCGTTATAAATACTATCAGCCTCCTCTATGATCTGAGAGTAAGCTGCATCTGCTGACATAGATTTCATCTTCCTACCTATCTCTTCACAAGAGTTAAGCATTTGCCTTCGGACTGTAAACTTCTTAAGCTCCTTAGCAGTCTTTATAAGATTGCCTTTCGGAACCTTCCGCATTGCCAAAGACTTGATGTAATCAGAAGGATTAAGATTGTCTCGGAATGATAAACCTATGTCGCTAACACGCTGAGCAATGATGATCTCATCTATCTCATCTCCGTTGGAAATAGCTTGTTGAACAACCCTGAATACAGCGGAGTGAAGCGATGTATCTTCTGAGTAGAAATCATCGTTCCCGATAAAGTCGCTTATATCTATGTAACTCTCAGGATCTTTTAAGAGTCCCGCCAACAGCTGTTTTTCTAGTTCGTAATTATAAATCATCTGTCAATCCTTGCATTTCTGATGTTCCTTTAACCCAATCTTCTAACGCTTTCCTTAAACCTAACTCCATTATAGTAGAATCAAATTTAGAGTAAATCATCGGACTTCCATCTTCAGACGCTACCGCTAGTATAACACCTTTGTACTTGTCTGAATCTCCAGACAGATCGTAGATCTTAGATACTAATTGCTCTGGGATGGTGAATGGAAACTCTTCTTCGTTCATAAATATATACCTTGCTTCTCAAATAGGGCTTTGTCTACAGTATCCTCTGGGTAGATCTCTACCATCGTTATATCGTTCATTTCACAGAAGTCCAGCTTTTTCTGATCTCTCCTTAACTGCTCCAAGTATTTTAACCTATTCTTGTGGAAATGCTTGACAAACTTGGTGTGTTGCGCCCCTTGGACCTCTACAGCCACCCTTTTATTGGCGTTGTAAAAGTCCAAGGAGAGCCTACTACCTACTATTCTAAATTCTTCAAAGACGACATCGTTCTTCCAGAATGGGAACAGAAAATCCTTGACCCCTTTCTGGAACTTGCTCAAGCTTGAAGCCTCCCATTTTATATGGTACTTCTTGGGGTTCTTGAGGTTTCTTAGTTTGCCATCGGCAGTATAGAACTTCATGAAAACTCCTGAATGGCATTCTTAAAATAACCAATAAGGAATTCACACAGCCCTTGGTTCTCCTCAATAAGTTTGAAGAGGTTGTTCTCCCCTTGGACTTTTTCAGGCAAACTAAAGTTTGTTTCCGATAAGACTTCTTTAAAATCTTCTGTAATGCTGATCCAAGAGCCGCTCTTCTTAACAAACTCCCAAGCTGATAATAAATCTACGACTTCTTTCTCAACCCATATTGACCTACCACCCTCCTGTCCATATCTTACAGGGTAACTGATAGACATGTTGGTCTTTTCGTTTGGTGACTTCTTCACAGTTACTTTCGCAAAGTGTCCTATCGGTGGGTTTGTCTTAGGGTCTATCTTCTTTACAGAAGGGTTCCTCAAAATCATATCCCCATTATACCGGGGCTCAAACTGTATGATCCAATTGGCAAAGTGGAGCAAAGCGTTGCCCCCTGTAGCAGTAGTCTGTCTGACCGGACCCTTGGCGTATGGATCAAGTTTGATATCAGCCCTAACTTGGGAAATAAATATAGCCATATGCCCTCTCTTTTGCAGGGCGATAGACATCTTCTTCATGAATACACCTGCTATCACAGCACCCCCTGCAACCTTAGTAGAGTCTTCAAAGTTTTTGTCTACATCATTCTTAGGGATAAGTCCGTCCACAGAGTCCAAGACAAAACAATACTTAGTCTTATCATCATTGAACTGCACAAGCTTCCTCATAAGATCAACTACAACCTCATAGATATTAGACTCAAACACAAAACAAGTGCCATCAACCCAATCGTCAGCGTTGAAGACAAAGTTAATACCTGATCTTTTCCTCATCTCTGGAGAAAGCCGACCTTCAGCTTTAATAAACACTCCTCTAGCACCCGGCATCTTTAAGAAGTTTTTCATTACCTCTAATGATTCAGAAGTTTTACCTCCCTCGTTCATGCCTACAAATCTATGTAATCCGGGTCCAAACCCTCCATCAAGCTGCAAATCGAACTGAAGTGACCCGCTAGAGACTTTGTAGTTGATCTCATCTTCAAAGTTGTAGTGATCATCTTTTGTTTCCTTGAGGAAACCTTTCAGCATTGTATTTGGGTTCTGTTCTTTACTCATCTAAAAAATCTTTTAGGGTTTTTCTTTTTGGGGTAAAACTGATGTCTTTCCCCGACTTTTCACCCAGATCATAATCTGGATAGCGAGAGTTGTCAACAACATAATTAAAAGCTCTAAACTTCCTGTCTAAAGTCTCCTTAAGCTTGGGGCTGACTAGATAAGCCAATGAGTAGAACTTCTTCTGAAAGTTTACTATGTTCATAAACTCCAAAGAATACCTCTCGCAAAGGGTGTTCAAGAACTTCATCTCCCTAGCATAAAATGGACGCTTCCCTTGGTTGGGAACGTCCACTAGTCTAATCAAGATGTTTCTCTTGCTTATCTTCTTAGGTTTGGCCATTCATGGCCAAGTTAGCCCTTGTTCATGTCATAGTCAACCATTTTTCTTACAAGTCCTACAAAGTCCGTCTTGGGCTTCCACCCAAGGTTCCTACGAGCTTCCGAAGAATCCCCCCATAACAACTCTACTTCGGCTGGTCTGTAGAACTCTGGATTCACACACATTAAAACTTTTCCTTCATGTATATACTTCTCATCCACGCCTTCCCCCACCCATTCGCACTTTTCCAACGCAAAACCCGCAAAGTTAAAAGCTTGTTCCACAAACTCTCTAATGGTGTGGGTGTTATTGGAAGATAGGACATACTCCCTAGGCTCCTCTTGGTTCAACATCAACCAAACACCTTCCACAAAATCTTCGGCGTCACTCCAATCCCTTTTCGCATCAACATTACCTAATTCAAGGGGTTTAAAACCGTCTGATACATATTCGTTTTTAATACGGGCCACATTCTTGGTAATTTTACGAGTAACAAACTCCTCTCCACGGCGAGTTCCTTCATGGTTAAATAACCAGCCTTGGATAGCAAATAGATCGTAGGAGTCTCTCCACACCTTGACCATATGCCTCGCACTAGCCTTAGAAACCCCATACGGGCTTCTTGGACGTATAGGGTGAAGCTCTGACTGGGGTGAATACAAAACGTCCCCGAACTCCTCTGAAGAGCCAGCATTGTAATATCTGCAGTCGGGGCAGTGCTTACGAATAGCCTCAAGCTGATACAGAACAGCCATTGCGTTAGTCTCCATGTGGTTAACTGGCATCTTCCAGCTCACACCAACAAAAGAATTAGCAGCAAAATTGATAAAGTAATCAGGCTTCTCTTCGGAAATTACTAACTCAGTATTAGCTTGATCAGACACATCAAGGTCTATTAACCTAAATCTAGGGTGGTCTAGAAGGTGTTGAATGTTAACGTGATTCTTAACGCTTAACCTACGGACACCAGCAACAATCGTATGTTCAGTATTCTTCAAAAGATAATCAGCCATAAAACTGCCATCTTGACCTGTGACTCCTGTAATAATTATTTTTTTCATAATATATAATCAGAACAAACTGCAAAACAGTCGTAGTGTTTATTCTTCCAGTTGGCGTTATTATCTACAATGATAGACATTTTTCCAACCCTCTTTTCAGGAAAAGTCCAAATGTAACCTTTGGAAGTTAAGGTGAAATCGTCTGATTGATGCCAAAAATAGTCACAATTTTTAGGGACACTCCTCAAGGATTCAAAATTCTTACAGTGCAACCATAAACCTTTTCGTCTTATAAAGTCAAGGCTAACCTCATAAGTGGGTTTGTCGTGACCTAGATAGTAAGATTTGTCCACAAACCATAGATCTATTTCACAATCAAACCCCATACTTAGGACTTTAGAAATCTGATCTGGTTTATTTTCTTTTTGCTTGTCGGGGCCAAAAACATTCCCCCTGTGGGATATTAAACGCATTTTAGTCTATTATCACCGTACCATCTATAATTTTTATGATGTCCCCAATAACAATTGTGATCATCTTCAAAAGTCTTCCACCCTAAAGCCTCAGGATTTCCAAAGAAAGCTTGCTCCAAAAAATTAGGGAGTAAATTTCTATAAAGGTTAGTTAACCCATCCACAGAATAATCCCAAGGATTTTTTGTCCACCAGTCAATTAAATACTGAACGTCTCCATACAAGAGTAGATCACCAACAATTTTATCATCCAAACTGGTTTGCTCACTGACAACTAACCCTTTGTTAAAAATGTCATTGTTTTCCAGATAATCGTAAGCCCTATTCTTAAGAACCTTCTTACAACCCTTTTCTTTACAAGCGTGGAAGCCTTTTAGTGAGAAGTAGGGGTGACCTTTACCCAACTCGCTCTCCCTGACAACCTCTTCCCAGATAACCTTATCAAATTTTTTAACAAGATTGTCTGGGGGAGGGGTGCCATGACCACAAAGCACAGAAAAAAAATCCACACCTAAATTTGAATACTGATCAATCGCACTAGAAATCCAATCAAATTTTTTTTTCTCACCTTTTCTAACAAAGCAATGAGTAAGAACCAACCCTATTTTTTTAGAATTCATAATTTAATAGGTCTAAATCTTTTCTGTAAAAATCTTCAACTATTTTTATCATAGAATTGTCGTAGTGAACCTTGTATGGTTCGTTTATTTTGTCTGAAACTCTATATAAACCTAAATTGTCAAACGGGACTCCACATTTTTCAAAACAAATAGAAATTTCATCTAAGTTTTCATATCTAACGATTTTGTCTACAACAGCTTGATTATTGATATGGGTGAAATTGTGTTGTGGTATAAAATGGACATCACTAGAAAATTTCTGAATAAATTGATTCTTAATAAATTCATTAAAACCAACATGAATCGAACCTCTTTGATATCTGAAATCCTTATATGCAGAAAACAATCTAGCAAAGGGATTTCTAATCACACAAAATTTAAAATAGTTTTTGTAGTCTGCGTTTTCATTTAAAATATCTTTAATTTTTTTATGATGCAAATGTGGAAGTGGGTCGTCTAGTTCGCCTCCTTTTAAATTGTATGATTCTTTAAAATGCATATGTATTGAAGAACCAGCCGTTTTGGGAATATGGACAAATATAAACTTTCTTTTTTTACAAATAAACATAGGTATCAAAACTGTTTTCAAATGTTATGTCGGCGTGGTTCCATCTTGCAATAAATTTTTTAAATCTATTTATATCATAAGGTAAAATATTATCTAAGAAAAATTTTTGCTCTTCATCTGAGTTGGCTACTTTAGATATTTCTGGATTCATTTGACGTAAGATAGAACGAGCTAAAACTGTTTCTGCACAGTGAAAAGCATCGCATTCGTAAAGAGTTTTATCTGGTTTAAATAAATCACGCTTTAAATACATGGAATATAAATTTTGGACAGCTTCAACTAATATTTTTGTTCTACCTATGAATATATGATCTCCCATATGCAATCTATAGTTTCCAAACTCGAAACTTTTTGGAGTTTTATAGAAAATGTTGCCACACACTATTTTTTTATCATTATCTAAAAATACATTTATAAAATCATCAAGATATTCGTAACCTTCATCTGATCTTACCTTTAATGTATATTCAGAATTAATATCACTAAATCCTCTAAGCATTGTGTGTAATGCCCAGATAAATGTTGAATTTTGAGAAAAACCAATGCCTTGAGAAAAGCTGTCTGTTAATTTTTCAGCATTAGAGCGTAAAATATCTACATCTTTAAATTTATTTTTTACTTTTTTTATACCTTTATGATTGTCATCATAACAACTTACTACAACATTCCCATATTTTTGATAGTTTTCTATAAAATCTAAGCAAGCACTGTCTTCTTTGAGTGGGCCTTGAATTAAGATAGTTAGTCCTTCTGTTTTCATTGGCTCATTCTGGTCATGTGTCTACCTCCATCAAAGGATGAGTTTTTCAAAGAGTTTATAATCAACTCTAAAGAATCTTTGTCTGTATATTTTGAAGGTATCGAAAAAAAATTTGCACAATTATGCCTTCTTGACATTTCTGCGGTATATTCGTCAAAAATTAAAGCAGCTCTAACAGATGATTTTTGGTTTGCTAAGATATTTACTCCCTGACCAGTTCTGCAAAAGCCTAAAACAAAATCGCAAATCTTATTATTGATAGAATCAGTAGCTTGTCCTACATAAGCATTATAATCCACATCTTTTTTTAAGTGACATCCAAAGTCTATGAATTTAATCCCCAAGTCAGTAAGTACTTTCTTGGCGTCCTCTTTTCTCTCAAACCCTGAGTGGTCACAACATAACCCAACAGGCTTTTCTCCGAATTGGTAGGCTACTTTATTAACGAAAAATTCTAACTCTTCAGGAGTCCCCAGAACGTGCATTTTTTGAACCTGTTTAATACCTATCTTATGGCCATCCCTAATTAAAAGGTTGTACATCGGGCAGATATAAAACTCGTCTTTAGTGCGAATGTCTTTGCTGACTAATTCTTCAGCGTATTTTACAAAGTTAGATCCTTTTCTGTAAAAATATACGCCTACAGCAGCATCTGAACTAATAACTTGTTTTTCCGCTGTTTTTAACACAAAACCCTTTTCATCGGTTTTTGCGTAACTGTGGGCAGGACTATTAGCTTTAAAGGTTAGAATACCACCATCCCAATCTTCAGGAATGTCAGAAATTTTAAATTTAGATTGGAAATAAACATCAGGCGTATAAATCAAGAGTGGTTCATCGTTATCTATGTAATCTTTGGCAAGGAGGCAGGTTGAAACTGAGCCGTCTGTATCATGATCAACAACTATAATTTTAACATCATCCCCAAATTTATTTTTTAGAATAACATCTATTGAATAATTCTGTATATGATCTAACCTAACAGCAAAAATTAAATTGCAATTTTTGTAATCTAAGGATTCCATTGCCCAATCGATCACCTGTTTTGTTTTTGCCATAATCAAGGGCTTTGGCATGTCATAACCTTGGTCAGCAAATCGTTGAGCTTTGCCAGCTATTGGTAGAAGTATATTATATTTCATTATTAACTAAAGCTTTGGTTGTCTCTGTGCAGGTTGTCTTAACAGCTTCTTCGATACTTGTATTGTAGTATTTACTCAAAAATATTCCACAAAAAACGTCTCCAGCCCCATTTACGTTCAAATTTGGTAATGGTTCATGATCTTGACTCATAACTACCTTTTTATTTATAACACATTCGCATCCGTTTGGGTCGTGTAGAATTACAGGAGTTGAAATATCAATATTGTCATAAAGATGTTTTCTTTCTCTAGAATCAAAAATTATCGAACATTTTTTTAATAAACCTAGGTACCTTACTCTTTCAATATCTTTGCAAAAATCCACACTAATAGGTACGTCTATATTTATTTTATTTATGTTGGAGATATCGTCTAGGTATGAAATATGTAACCAATCTAAACGGTTCGTAGGTAATTCAGGGGTATCATTATTTTTTAATTTTGTCAATACCGAAGTTCTACAACTATTTTTAATATCACTAAAAATATCGGCACTCACCTCCCCATCTTCAAAAAACGACAATGAAATGCCTTTATCCCTTATTTTTTTAAAGTTATATATACCCCCTAAACTCTTTTTTACCTCTCTAGGAACATTTGTTTCAGATAGACGAAATTCATCAAAATAATAGATAGTATCTATATACCTCCGACCAAAGAGACCTAGTTTAAAATTTCTCAGATTCATCCAATTTTAAAAATAATTCGAAATCAAAATTACCCACTAATGACTCGTTCTCTAAAAAAGAGAACAACTCTATTAATATATTGTCGCCACCCCTACTCTCTAAAACTTTATCGCAAACCTGTTTTACTTCTGGGGCCGCATCAGAAGGGCATAGTGAAAAACCTACAGATTTTAAAAGGTTTATATCAAAAATGTCATCACCAATATAGAGCATTTCTTCTGTAGAACAGTTGTAAGTTTTTTTAAAAGTTTCTATAAAACTCGTTTTATCTACACACCTAGCGTCATAAAAGTCAATATTTCTATTTTTAGCAATATTCTCATTTATATTTTTATCCCCTGAGCAAAAACATACACCGACGCCACAAGATTTTAATTTTTTAATAACTGTAAAGTCCTTATCGCAAAAATTTTTACCAAAACAAAACCCGTCTGGTCCGTAATTTTTTTTACCATCAGTAAGAACTCCATCTACATCAAGAATAACAAGTTTAATAATCATAATATGGAACCTATATATCCTCTGTCCGTACAATGTTCTTCCCGGCTGATTTTACTATGCTTAACTATAGAATGCTTGTTCATTTTTATTTTAGCTTTTTCTCTCACCCTTAGTGACCATTCTACATCCTCGTATTCAGTAGCTCGACTATAATCTTCATCTAAAGGATTAAAAAGCATGAATCTTCTTTTCGCCACCCAGTAAGTTCCAGATATATATTGATTTTTAACTCTGGACTCATCATTGTATGGTAGTTCAATACCTCTACCCAATATAGGGTCATCCCAAGTAACCCAATCTCGAAATCTCTGACCATGTATATTTTGTATAGCATTCATGCATACATCCCAATCATTGCCAAATTCTACAAAGTTTTTATACCAATCTTTTTGTAACTCCAGATAATCGTGAGAATAGACGACATTTTCATAAACAGCTCTAGCTGTTATGATATTTTTTTTCTTCGTTATCCACCCTGAAGGGCATATTTGTTCTGGAAAGGGTATGTAAACTGACCTATCAGCACGTATATCTACTTCGATAATTTTATTGGGGTCACCTCCCACTACTATAATCTCATATTGATCTATATTCTGAGAGTGAATGGACGATAACATATCACCCAATCTTTTATAATCGTCTCCGTTAGTTACAATACCAAAAGTAAAATTCATTTTTTTTGTTGTTTAGAGTAATTTTTCAAGTGTGTCAGATTTACATTTTTCAAATCTAACTCCACCCTTACTACATTTTTAGGGTCAACATAAACCAAACCGTGACTACCTAGCTCTACGCAAAAATTAACATGATCACATAAACCATCTGTTGACCATTTTACTTTTTTTAATATATCTGTGTAAGTCAGAGCAAACCCCCCAAAGGCAGAAAAACACTTCACAGGTTCCCCTAGATACCATTTCATCCTATCTAAACCATTTTTAAATGGGCAGTCTGAGACCGCTAACGCATCTTGTCTATTCGCATCAAAAAGTGGACAAACATCATAATAAGAGTCCTGCGACCTATCGGAGTGATAGTCAGGTATGTTTTGTCTGACATTAGGCGTTAACAAAACACAATCTTTCAACTTGTTTATTCCTTGAATATGCTGCTCCAAGTTGTTTCTGTTAAAAATAACATCTGAGTCAATCAGAATTGTGTATTTACTTTTCGAACATTCAAGGAGTTTTTTGCATTTATTTCTACATTCGCAGAGAAATTGCATTCTCTCCACATCTTCCACACTCTCAAACTTTACCGCATTCAGAGTTTCATGCAAAAACTCACCCTGCCTACCTTCCATCCACTTCTTTACCAGATCCACAGTATTATCCTTAGAATCATTCTCATAGAAATAATACTCGAAATTGTAATCTAGAGACTCCAAGTCTTCAAACTGAGCTAGAGTTCTAGCTAAGTGAGGCTCACTATCTCTAAACAAGGAGTAAACAGCTATAGTATCTCTCATGCTAACGCATGATTATAACTCAAAGCTCCTCTTCTTCAACAACCAGTTTTATTTCAGTAAGAAAAGGATAAGCATTCAGCAGATCTTGATGCTCTGCAAACCCCTCATCGTCCCAACTCCACTCACTATAAACCTCTTCTTCGTCCCAAGCTAAGACTTCGTTAGAAACCATCTTGCTGACAGGTTTTTTAGACCAGAACTTGCAGCTCCAATAACGAGGAGTTGTCTTATCTTTAGCTGTATCACATTTGTGCCTAGCTCTGAAACTGCGGCGGCGAGCGGGGTCATCACGTTTGATCTCCATGTTTGGATCACCAAACTTTACCATAACTATATTGCCAGTCTTTGGATTTTTGACATAAACCCCATACTTCTTCTTGCCACCTTTTAATCTAAAGGGCTTGTTCAAAGTTTTCTTTTCTGCGTCTGAGTATTCAAGATCTTCAATCTCTTGATCTGACTCTTCATCAGTGATGGACGCTTCAAGCATTTCAAGGCGAGCCAAAACAAAGTCAATCTCTTCGAATGCCCAGAAAGCTTTTCCTTGCTCCTCTAGGTAATACTCTTCAGACCCTTTGGCTACATCTTGGTCAGCAGCCCTGTAGGATTTCTTAACACTGCCGCCACGGACCATCTTCAGGAACATATTGACACGAGCCATAGCCCACTGCCCCCTAGTTTTTCCGGGACGGTGGGAGGATGAGAAAGCCCCAGCACCACGACGGTAGATTTTCTTTAACTGACCTAAAGTAACTTTCTTGGAGTGCTTTTCGTTATGCTCTTTTACTTTGTTCTTTAGGGCTGTGACCACCTTGGCTGAGAACGTAATAGATTTTCCATCTTTTCCAGCAGAACCCTTTTCGTTTTTACTGGAACCCTTTTTCTTCTCAGAAGGTTTAGCAGGTGTTTGAGCCGCCCCTTTTTTGCCGGGACGTTTCGCCGCTTTAGAACTTTCTAAAAACTCCTTTGCTTCTTTTGAAAAATCGAACTCCATTATACTTTATAATACACTTTTTTTTATTAAAAATGAAATTAACCCTCACAAGATGTACATGTAAGTATTGACCTAGCAAGCTCTTGGCTAGGGTTAGCACTTCTCTGGTAGTAAAAACCCTTGATTCCATTCTCCCAACCATAAACCATAAGTTGATTTACTTCTTTGAATGGTGTTTCTGGCGGGACCATGATGTTCAGCGACTGGCCTTGATCGATATGCTTTTGACGTTGAACAGCCTGTATTACCACCTCCTTTTGAGAAATCTCCCCAAATGTTTTGAAAACATCCTTTTCTTCCCTAGATAAAAAATCTAAATGCTGGACAGAACCACCTTTTACTAGGATCGATTTCCAAACTGCATCTGTGTTCTCACCTTTCTCGTCCAGTAACTTCTCAAGCTCAGGGTTTCTATAACGAAATTTTCCTTTGGCTAGATCTTTGGTAAAATAATTAGAGTTCAAAGGTTCTATGGAAGGAGAGACCTGACCGAGTATAAAAGAACTACTTGTTGTAGGGGCCACAGCTAAGGTAGTTGTGTTTCTACGCTCATAACCCTCACAGTACATAGGTTCCCCCAATTTCTCAGATAGATACTTGGTTGCTTTGTCACTACAACGTCGAATATGTGAGAATATCTGACTATTGAGAAACTTAGCCTCCATACTCTCAAATGGTATCATGCGACTTTGTAACAAAGAATGCCAACCTAATACACCCATCCCGATAGCACGATGCCTTTTAGCAAAATTGTGAGAGGCTTCCATGAATGGTATCTTCGCTGTCTTCTGAACATACTCTTCCATGACAGCATCTAGGAACATAGTTAATACCTGAACAGCATCTGTGTATTGGATTTCGTCCCAACGATAAAGGTTTATTGAAGACAAACAACAAACAAATGATTCATCTTCTTTCGATGGCAGACTTATCTCGTTACAAAGGTTAGAAGCATATATCTTCATATCTTTATCCTTGTAACAATCAGGGGCTTGTTCATTGGCATTATCTTGAAAAAATATGTAGGGGTAGCCCGTCTCATACCTCTTTTTTATAACGCTCCCCCAGAGCTGCCGCTTTCCCATGTCTCCATCAACCATCTCTTTCATCCAAGAGTTTTTTACCGTCACTGCGAAAGACATTTCTTGAATAGGATGTCCTTCACCACGTATCCTTAAGAACTCTTTGATATCTGGGTGGTCTATAGGTAGATAAGCTGCAAAACTGCCACGCCTAACGCTACTTTGGGAAACAACAGAAGTTACAGTATTGAAAAGCTCCATAAAATGGACTGAACCCGAAGACTCTCCACCGGAACTTATAGAAGCCCCACGACCACGAACATCTCCAAAGTAACCAGATGTCCCGGACCCGTGCTTAGTTTGCATACCCACCTCGCACTGTTTCTCTAGTATAGCATCCATAGTGTCAGCTACATAGACACCATTGCAGGAAATGGGGAGTCCCCTCTCTCTGCCAAAATTAGCCCAGACAGGGCTTGCTAGAGAAAAAAAACCTCTAGCCATATAAGACTCAAAACTTTTAGCAAAACCTGCTACACCCAAGTAATCTTCAGCGGTCTGGGCTATCTGTTCAATTCTTTGTTCTACGGTTTCACCTTCTAGCAGGTAACCATTTTCAAGAAAAGTCCTTGAGTCCTCATTAAGCCAATAGTAGTTTTTCATTTATTATTTAGAATAGGTCTTCGACATCAAAAGATTGGGAATTTTTAGAGTATTCCACTGGCCTTGAGTGAAAAAAATCCGTCATGTTATTACCCAATAACTCCTCCTCAAACCAGATTGTATTCTGAAGTAAGGTTTTGTCAATATCAAATGCAGATTCAAAGCCAATTTTATCCAATGAATCATTTATCCTGTTTTTAATAAACTCCTTTAAGATCTCTTTGTTAAGCCCCTTCTTGTCATAGTCACCTACCATCCAATCGACAATTCTAGACTCAGCGTTGAACGCTTCGTGTGCTTCATGGAGAATACGTGCTTCCAACTCCTTGTCAAAAAGTTCAGGATGCTCTTCACGAATAGTGTTAATGATCTTAATGCCTACCAAGGCGTGGATGTTCTCTTCATTCCTTGTGTACTTCACTTGCTGTCCAGTATCCTTCAACACATTTCTGTACCTGTTGAACCAATTAATGATGTAAAATTGAGAGAACAGTGACACATTCTCTACGAAAAGGGTAAAGAGGATCAAAGCATAGACATATTGCTTTTTTGAATCTTTGTAAAATCTATGATTGTACTTTCGGAGGTATTTCACCCTGCCTTCAATAAAATCCAATTTTAAGTTCTCCTCGAAAACATCCTGTAGACCCAACACTTCTAGTAGACGCTCGTAAGCATTATTATGAATGACTTCTGTGTTAGCCATGACATACCCCAAATCAGACAGGGATGGGTGAGGTAAGTTGTCACCAAGTTTGGCCCAAAACTTCTTAACCGCTACTTCAATCTGACCAATAGCAGATAAGGCTCTAACATTGATCTGCCTCTCGTCTTCATTAAGATTAACCTTAAAATCTTGAACATCACTGGTAAAACTAAACTCTTTGTCGGTCCAAAACCCGTTGTGCATTGCTTCGATAAAATCTTGGGTCCACGGATAGTGGTCTGGCTTTCGTGACATTTGTTCTGTAAAGATCATAGCAAATAATAATTACACCTTATCCCTGTTTTAGTCTTGAGTCGAGCGAAAATATTGTGATTTTTTTTTGTTGACACGATTCCCAATTACACTATAATAACCGAGAACGGTTAAGAAAATCGAAAGAAACGTAAAAGAAACAGGGAAGCCTCTGATACAGTAGACGTTATAGCTACAGATTACGTTCTTATAATTATATTATAATAATATAATATACTATAATAGGTTGACAATTTTGCAAAATTGGATACAATAACAATTGTGAACGATGAGGAATTGATTCTAAGGATTAAGGATGACGCCGACCAAGACTCTTTGCTGGAGTTGATCGATAGGCATTCTGGTATATACCATACTATGGTAGACCGTTTCCTATCTGGTCCGACAAACTGTAGCGACAAACAAAATTTCCTAGAAGATAAGAGCTTGGCGATTTACAACTCAGCAATAAATTTCGACCCAGAGAGAAACACAAAGTTTCCCACATACCTAGCAAACGACACAAAATGGAAGTGTCTGAATACACTTAACAAGAGGAAGAAGTTCACACAATGTTCTCTCAGTGAGGTTAGATCAGAGCCATCCTCGGAGAATGGCATGACATCAATGCAAGAACAGGAGGTTCTATCTCTGTTTAAGTCGTTTGTGAAACAGGAATGTGACGAAAAAACAAAAAAGGTTATTGACATGAGATACAATCAGTGCCTTAATAAGACAACTCCTTGGAGAATCATAGCTGGTAAAGTAGGTATGAGTATTCAAGGAACGATAAATATCCACAATAGATGTTTATCACAATTCAAGAAAGTTAGTAATTATGTATAATACAGTAACAGCAGTAGGTTATCTGGTTAAAGATCCAGAAATGAAGCAGACAAATAGCGGAAAAACTGTAACCCGACTTCGGGTTGGTATTTCCCCTAGTAACGCAAAAACAAAGTGCTTCATTGATCTTGAAGTATGGGATAAAACTGCTGAAGTAGCAGGGAAATATCTCTCAAAGGGTAGAGAGTTTGTCTTTAGTGGCGAGCTTGCAATGGACTCTTGGGAGAAAGACGGAAAAAACTTCTCCAAGTACTATATTAAGGGCCGGGACATCCAATTTCTTAATTCTGGTTCTAAAGAGAAAAAGGATGATGATTCAAAGACTCCAGCGTCAGTAGGTGCTGGAGATGACGAAGTGCCATTTTAATGAAGATCCTAGTAGAAGCACCTATTAACTCCCTTAGTCTCGGCAATGTTAGTTATAACATTATCAGGGAGTTGTTTGAGAAGGGCCATGATGTTGGTATCTGGCCCACCGGGAATATAGACCTTAAAGCATATGATGATCCAGATGAGTTAAAGTCTAAGATCCAAGACTCAATCAACAATAGGTACTCCTACTTAGGTGAAGAAATTCCATGTTTAAAAGTTTGGCATCTCAATGGTTCTGAAAATCGTAAAAATGAAAAACAATACCTGTATTCATTTTATGAGTGTAATAACCCTACGGAAGTAGAAGAACAAATTTGCGATGCCCAAACTGAAACATTCTTTAGTTCTGAACACGCTGCTAACTTGTTTGGCAGCAGCTTCATCCCTTTGGGTTTCGACAAAGACTTCAAAGAAACAAAAAAAGAATACCTGAGTGATGTTGTTCACTTTGGTTTAATGGGTAAGTTTGAGCATAGGAAGCATACAGCTGCTATTATCAGAACTTGGCTAAAGAAATATGGGAATAACCCCAAGTACCAGTTATCTTGTTTAGTAAACAATCCGTTTTACAAACCGGAGGACATGCAAAAAACCTTGGACGCTGTTCTCGGTGGGAAAAGATATACAAATATCAACTTCCTTCCTCATCTAGAGAAAAATTCAGAAGTGAATGAGTTTCTGAATGCAATAGATGTTGATTTGACAGGTCTTTCTGGAGCAGAGGGTTGGAACCTCCCTTCATTTAATGCAACCTGTCTGGGGAAGTGGAGTATTGTTTTGAACGCCACATCTCACAAGGATTGGGCTACAAAAGAAAACTCTATCCTGATAAAACCAAATGGAGAAGTAGATTGTGCTGACAATGTATTCTTCAAGAAGGGTTCGCCCTTTAACCAAGGGACTTTTTACTCTTGGGATGAGGATCAGGTAATGGCTGCTATGGAAGAGTCTGAGAAGAAAGTGGGACATACTAACACAGAGGGACAAAAGTTGGCAGACAAGTTGACTTATTCTAACACTGTGGATGTCATTATGTCCCGTATCTCCAACGATTTCTAGAGTGGCACATGTTATGTTAATAGTAGAGTATGATTAATACATTATTTGACAATATATTCGAAGATTATTCAGTTCGACCATATAGCACTATCAGAGACAAAGGGGATTTTTACCAACTAAAGGTTGAGCTTCCCGGTTTCTCTAAAGATGATGTCGAAGTGGAAGTAACAGATGATCTGCTAAACATTAAGACGAAACCCAAGGATTCAAAGAAGAAGTTCTCTGTAAAATTAATGAAAAAGGTTTATACAGAAAACATATCTTGTAAGATGGAGAAAGGGTTGCTCCTTGTAGAGTTACCTAAGAAAGGGGTGGTAAAACCTTCTAAAATTAAGGTCAATTAAACGACGGGGGTGGAAACGCCCCCGTTTTTATTTATAATAACATATGCCTTTGTACACTTATCGTCACCCAGACACAGGGGAGGAAAAGGATGTGATCCAGTCAATGAACGATGAGCATATCTATATTGACGAGTTCGGTCTTGAATGGAAAAGGGTCTTTACTGTCCCTCACGCATCAATTGACTCAAACATAGACCCTTTTAGCCAAAGTCAATTCAGGGACAGCACAGGGGCAAAGAAAGGCACTGTGGGTAATATGTTAGATTACTCAGAGGAAATGAGCCAACGTAGGGCTGAAAAAGCTGGAGGAGAAGATCCTGTCAAGAAGAAATACTTTGACGATTACGCTGCTAAAAGAAATGGTCAGCGCCACGTTTCAGAACTAAAAACTTACGAAAGTAAGAATGTTAAGGTTGATTACGATTAGAGACCGAATCTAGATTTAGTGGCATCATAGCTCTGCTTGATTTCTGACAGTGTTAAAGCTTTGTTGTAGCAGTATAATTCAGAAACCTTACCATTTAAGAATTGATCATAATCGGGATCAGGAGGTGGGATATCTTCATCCAGACCTATCATTGATTTTGCGCCAGTTGAACTGTCTTGAATGGTCCCACTTAAAGATTCTTGGTAAAAGGAAGCTCCATCTTTGTACATATCCACATCAGAACCATCATAAGTGAAACATACAAACATCCATTGACCTACGCTTGCAGTAGAAGTAGAATTAAAACTTCTGGAGCTTGTTATTGCGCCAACTTGCAATCTTAAAACCACGTTCATTCTGCCATCAGTTTTGAACCCAAGCCTTATAAAGTCTTGGTGAGATTCTCCTAAACCATTTCGAATATATATAACTGGATTGTCTACAAAAGTGTCCATATAAACCCAAGCACAAACACTAGTCTCGTTATTAGAGTGAGAACTTAGTAGTGGTGAATTTTCAATATCGACTCTATCATTCGACCCATCGAATTCAATACTTCCCCCATTAGAGGAGTTAAAAGAAGGTCCGTCCACAAGAGTCCCATCATACCCATTAGAGCTTCTGTCTTTCCATGTAGTCCCACTTCCGGGGTAAGAGATTTTATCAGAACCGTCCAAAGCCAAAACTAACCCATCAGTAACAATGTTTTTGCTGTTTTTTATTTTTAAACCCATTTTATTGATTTTCTATTTCAAAACTGAAGCTGAGTGAGTAATTCATGTTGTCATTAACATCCATAGAGTAGGCAGAACTTTCTAATCTCAGAGAATCAAAAGAGAATGTATTCTGATACTCCCCGCTTCTATCTTGTATCTTTACGTCAAAATCATAACTTGATTCTGTGTTCATCAGTGCCGCCAATTCACCAGTGGCAAAGCCAGAAACCAAAAGGTCCATACTTACAGACGCTGTTATAGGGTATTGTATTTTTCTTCCATATACATAGTTACTACCCAGTCCATGAAGGTCTGTCCTTTGAATAGGGATGTCAAAAGCAAAAGATTGTATATGAGCATCACCACTTATAGGCGCACCCCCAACCTCTAAGTTCTGTAGAGTTAACTCAACATGGTCTGGCCCACATAGAGGAGGATCAAATCTATTTATGTTACTATAGTAATCAAACCCACTTACTTCTGCGCCTCTTAGGTCAACGGCACCGACATTATTGTTGTTTCCTGAGTTAAGATTTATAGCTGGGTTCTCCACCCCAGTAAATGGACCATTAACCACGGTGAGGTTAGAGCATTTGTATGAAGTGGAAACTACAGGGAGAGATCCTACTGAAAATCCAAGAGAGTAACTCGTCAGAAATGCATTGCCTACACAAAAAGCTTCAGATGCTGTTGTTAAATTAGCCACAGTAGAAGCATTATTAACAATCAGGTCAGAACCTTGATCCTCATGATTAACAATGTAAAAATTCTGATCATCATTAGTGTAGCCTTCAAAAAAACCAGTCCCGACATAAGACGGGTTTGATTCGGATAACCCTAATAAACTCTCATTGAGCATAGCAGGTGTGTAGTAGTAATCGATACTTAAATCGACATCTGGCATCCTAGTAATGTCATTGACAGCTAAATTCTGAGATCCAATCTGCTTTGACTTCTGCCTATCTTGGGAGAACCCCACAGACACACTTTGAACGGCACTCATAAAAGCCCCACTCATAGTTGCTCCATCCCTGTCTGATGTAGTAAAAGCTGGTCTTTGCCCAGCAATCACAAGAGAGTTATTACTTTTTAATATATCTCTGGCCATATTAAGTGTCTGTTGGAATTATACCTAGAACGTCTTCTACTAGGCTTACTTGTAAATCGTTTGAGTTAAAATAGTTCCAAGTGTGGGTCCAAGAAGGGGAGTAGAAAACCTTTGGCCTATTATAAATAGATGGTATTTGATGTCTAAAGTTTCTATAACCACCTTTCGTTTCTAGGAAGTGGACCATAGCCTTCAGTTGTTTGTTCGATATATTTTTAAAGGAGTAGTCTACTGGGAAAGTTGCATTGTTGTCATTAGACTTCACTCTTTGTCTAAAGGAGTTTTTGAATTCCAGCCGCTCGTTCTTAAAATTAACAGAGTTGTTAAACCCAATGTCAGGCTCAAAGAAAAACTCTTGACTCCACTTACTAGAAGAACCTGTAGGTCCATCCGCACTAGTAGATGACGAAGTGTGGTCTTCGGTGCAGTAATAGAAGTTATTTAATTTGTTTGTATTGACACCACTGTAGATTATGTCGAACTTGTCATAAGAAGTTGATGTTGCCCAGTTCACTAATGTATAATTAATAAAATTCATCCCCGACCAATTCAAAAGGTTTGGGGACTGGTCTACAACTATAGACGCATCCAGTTCATAATGCTGATTATTGACATGGTTGATAGAGTAACTGTCACATATTCCACTGACCGTATTATAAGTCGTGTCATTGAATGATATTGGGAACATCTGATCACCATGTTTATCCTCAAAAAAGACGGCAGCTTTTTGAGCATTGGTTTCATTTGTCTCATACCTCAGGTTAAAAGTAGCCTCCAAGTTATTCAACGAGTTAGGGAGTGTGTTCGTGTAAGAGTCTTTAGTATCGTATTGGAATAGTTTAGAGTTGAACGAAACTGAAGAGCCGTAACTAGGAGTGCCGATTCCTGATAAAGCAGACTGCAAGGCTACCCCCGATATATTCTCATCTCTATTATAAAATAAATCACTCATGACCGACATAACTAAGGTTTAAACGTAAAGATCCATCAGCAGACATACTTAGGTTTTCTGAAACGAGAGAAGCATTTGGGATCGTGAGAGCTTGGATGTTAGCCCCGGTTCTTCCGTCTATGTCAAAGCTCACTGTCTTGTCCTCCCTAGAGTTTAAGAAATTAAATCCACTCTCCAAGAAAGCATCATCCACTTCTATTTGAACACTAGCTGAGTATTGTATGGGTGGGATAAAATCTACACTAACTGCTGATTCCTGACCTATGGTGTAGTTTCCTTTTCTTTTACAAGCCAATGAGTAATCAAAACCTATAACACGGTTTGTTGTGACATTGTCACATGTTATAGAGATGCTACCCTGACTTGGTATGTCTATAGTAGGGTGAGCAACTACACCTGATGCGCTTTCCCCACTCCTAAGTTCATCAACAACAAAAAATTGAGCATTCACTTTTGGCACAGAACCAACAGCACAATTTACTGAGTAATTGGAAAGGTAACCACTCTCAAAACCATATGCACTGCCATTGTAATGCATACTGCCAGACATATTAACATCCCCTGTGTAGCTCAGGATGGGGTCATTATAAATCAAATATCTAGAGAATGAGACCTCTTGTTGAGTAGGTCCAGCAGTAGTGGTCATGCCTTTGCTAGTCCCAAGTGGGGTGACCAAACCTTTGGCACTTGAGTAGGACATATCGAAGTTTTCGATCCCGGACAGTTCTTGCCCAGAGATAAAAACCCTTACTTCATCATTGTATCTTGCTCCAAACATTACTTCCTAAGTTGGCC
>Ga0181405_1000064_pt1 | contig 34390 bp, 32 predicted proteins | sample 28SPOviralmetaG_FD_130134 | JGI IMG/M metagenome (GOLD analysis project Ga0181405, IMG submission 130134) | Marine viral communities from the oligotrophic San Pedro Time Series (SPOT) site, San Pedro Channel, CA, USA - 28 SPOT_SRF_2011-11-29 | ecosystem: Environmental > Aquatic > Marine > Strait...
ATGAAATCATAGTGCAATCCGTTATCATCCAGATATTGCAAATCAGCAGCGCCCATGACGCGAGCGGTAATGATGGCAATTTGTACGCCAGTACCATCTAGACCACGCGCCACCATGTCTCGCCATTGCTCGCCAAGAGGAAGCAACCTATCCAGAGCAATTTTTTCTGGCGTTGAATTCTCGCGCCATGCGTCAAGGTTAAGAGCGCCGCCCTCAAGCGTGTGAGAACGGTGAGAGGAGTCGATGGTGGTATGATCGAGATCAAATATATAAAGCATGAAAGTATCCTATTATTCCGATTGAGTTTAAGATGAGCAAATTATAGCACGATTTGTGAGCCGCTTGCAAGTTTAGTAGAGCCAAGCCCGCTATTGCTATCAGCTTACCCTCGGTTGTATCTATGATAAACGGAGCAAGGCATAGGCACAAAGTGCCTAGCCAAGCCGTTAAGTTAATGAGGCGAATCATTAAAGATTCTCCTCAAGATCCAAGATGCTAACCAGTAGAAGAGAAAGGCCAGAAGCGGAAGCATTACGCAATCCGCTAAGTTCGCCATGAGGCAAGCGCAGACGCTCTTCTATATCTTGGATAAGATCAGCGCGAGTCGGCTTGGCCGAGAGTGCGCGGGTATCCGCTTTCTGGTAAATCTTGAGCATTACAGCCTTAGAGATAACAGAGCGAACAGAAACACCAAACTCAGATGCGAAAGTTTCCGCAACGTCTTTGGTAATGGGTGCGGCAGCCAAGAGCTTCGCGGTTTGGTTTTTGGTATACATATTTGTATTTCCTTTTTTAGTGTTAAATAATTGAGATAGAGTATCGCACAAATCGACCAGAAAGTCAACCCCCAAAAGTGGAGATATAATGGAAGTTATGATCTGGATTATTATGCGCTTCTTTATTTTCATGCAAGCATTATCCCATAAAAAGCGCAAAAAGTCAAGCGATATTGCATACCGATTTCGCATAAGGAACGCCCTGCTAGTAACCAAATGATATAAAAAAAGCTTGACATCGATGCCCTGCCATGTTCGACCAACATCACTGAGGCTAATGGGGGCGGTTAGTAGACATCATTCTCAGTGATGCGGCGGGGCTCCCCCGCACGTACGACTTTGGGTTTTTTCGAGACCTGAGTCTAAAAAATCCTTGACATTAAATGTCATATTTAGTATAATTCCAAGCATGGCCACATATAATATTACATTACTTAACCAATCTACTTATACTGTGGTTAATGCATCGAATCGACCTGATCTTGTTATTGGGGATCAACTTGTTTTTAACGTTACACACCCAGGTACTGTAACTTCGAATCATACTATCGTGGAACTGTTTAGCACAAGTACCGACCAAATAACAGATCAAGGAACAAACCCTCAGTCTCTAACAAACTCAGTTGCAACTTTCACATATACCGTTCCTAGTGGAATTAGTAATGGTATAAAAACTTTTCATTTCTACGGAGCTTCGGGGTCGCCTTACTGGAATAATAGTACAGGGCATTTAGCAGCTTTTCAAATTAATGTAGTAAGCGCAGTTTGTAGTACTATTCCTTCTGGAACTCTTTCAGTTTCTTTAGGATCAAGCTCGAACCAGTTTTTACCTGCAACTCTTTCAGGTGTTAGTTCTGCTTCAGGCTGTAACTTACAGTTTTATTTTGCTTTAGAAGCAGAATACCAACAAGGTACTTTCAGTAATTTTACAAATGGAGGAAATGTACTTAGAGGGCAGTTTTACCGATTCAAAGCCCAGCATCAAGATGTGGCTGGAGGACCGGAAACAGGTTCAACATTTATACCCTATATTGCCCCAGACCTTACTATAGGACTTGCAAATAATATAACATCATTTAATACATCAGATGGAACTTTTACAGTAAATATGGTAAACATCTCAGGAGCAACTACGTACCAACTTCGTAACAGTGCTTCAAATGTTGTAAATCAATTAAATGGAGTACAAGTTAGCGGAGCCACTCAACTCGTTAGTAATGACCCTTCTCGAGTCCCAGCGGGGTCAACACAGTCTTTCCAAATATGGGGAGTACTTGCTACCGCAGATGGAGGCAGTGGAGTCTTTGCACAAACTAACACAAGTTTTTCTGTTACTCGAGCAGCAACACATAATGAGAGCATAGTAAACCCTTCCGGAGTATATTTTGATAATGACACAGACTCAGGAGCAATTCATTATGTAAAGCTGGCCAACACAACTTCTGGCTTTTTGTACGGGGTCAAAAATTCAGGAGGTACTCTAATTGCAACCTATCTTAGCGGAGCAACTGATCGTAACCCCACAGATACAGCTGCGTCAGTACCAAGCGGAACAAATACCACACAATCTACGTACAGCCTATTTCGAAGAAGCTCTGCAGGCGTTGAAGCAGATACTGGTGTAACATATACTCGAACTATCGCAAACTACGATAGATTTACGTTTCTTGACTCGACGAAGTTTTTAGAAGGAACAGATACTGAGTTTACTCAAAGTATCTCAAATACTATATCAGGACACACTTACTATATCTACAATGGAACAAATATTGTAGCACAGGGAACAGGAAATGGAGGAGCTTTGACGTTGACTGTAACTGAAACCGGTATTCCTAACATTAATGATACTGCAACTCATACATTAAAAACGCTTTCTCCCGTTAATGCAGATTTTACACAAGAGTATGCAACGGGAGCTACTTATACAGTTACTCGAACGGGTACATCTACAGAAACTCCTTCAGGTACTACATCTGCATTTGGGCTTCAAATATTTGCGGCTAACGGAAGTGACTTGCTTTATGATACAACCTCACGCACAGGAAGAGTAATGGCAAGCGGCAGAGTCCCTACAAGTGGTACTATAGCTTCTGGAGGGAATCAAGATGTTACTGTGACAGGAGTAGCGAATAGTTCAGACTTTCAAGTTGTGTTGGTGCCTTTAACTCAAGGAACTGGAACTACGGGAGTAGGTGCTGCAGAAGGCCATAAGTACACACTTACTAAGTCTAGCAATAAATTTAATGTAAAAAATGATGGATCAGGTACAAATGCTTATAACTACTTTGTTATAAAATCAGGAGGTAGTTAATGCCTACTTATGGATTTAAATCTTTCAATGCAGATAATCAAGTTACTTTTGATTCGGACGAAGGACATGCACATTTTATAAAAGTTGCGACTACTACTTTAAGTTCTCCTGGAGGTGCTGATTACCCTTCAGGTTTTGAGTTTAATACACTGCTTTTTGGAAGGCCAACAACTACAAGTGTAATAGGGGAGTCAGGGTACTCAACCCCGAATAGACAATTTTTCACCAGTGCGACTACTACTGTAGAACTACTCAAGGCTGATATAAGCACTTCAAATGTTTCTAACTTTGCAACTGGATATGGCTTAAATATCTTTGATGGTACGGGCACGGCTGAAGCAGACTTACTTTTTAGCAGTAATACAGACACTGCGCTCGATATAATAACAGTAGGAGAATTCAGCAGTATAGGAGCAGGAAGCAGTAATATTACCTCAATTAATGTACCTATAAACTCAACAGCTCCACATTATGTTCTTATACCTGGTAGCTATAGATATATATTTACTACGTCAATTACTGCACCAGGATTTAGCGGAGCTAACGTAGAAGAACATCAACGAGCTTATAAATTTAACTATACAAGCGGTACTTTAAACAGTATAGACATATTAAATAAAAAAATATTCAATGGAGTAGCAAGCCCTTTATCCTATGGAGGAGCTTCCTACATGATAGTAAAACTAAGGAGTTAACATGGCAACGTATGACTGGGCAATGGTAAACCCCAATACCGGAAACATCGATTATATAATGAGTGTGAATAACAATTCAGACTACGCAAGAGCGGGGTTGCACAATGGTCTTCGTACCTATCCAATTGCAAGTGACGCAAACCATACAAAGGCAATAGAAGAAACTTATTTTGACTTTACAGCAGATATGTTTAAACCACGAAACAAGCGGCCAGGAGACTATTATATATGGAACGATGCTCAGCAATGGGCAGTCGACAGCACACGTCTCTTAGCAGACTTTAAAAGTACAAGAGCAAATAAGCTTTATGAGTGTGATTGGACACAAGCCTCAGACGCTCCTTTGACAGATGAAAAGAAAGCAGAGTGGGTAACTTATAGACAAAAACTCCGTGATGCACCTGCAGGACTACCGGACAATTTTGATAACCTTGAAGGTTACGTATGGCCTACCAAACCATAGAAAAAAAGTCCTTGACATTACAACCCTTTTTGAGTATAATTTTCCCATGAGTAAAGAAGTAACAACAATTTCCCCAGAGGGGCTTGAAGTAGCAAACTGTTATCTAACCCTCGGGAATATCAAGGGTGTTTGTGAGTATATGCAAGTTGCCGAAAACAAGGTAGTGGATATCTTAAATCGACGGGAAGTTAAGAAGTACGTGGATACTGTATACCTAGATATGGGATACAGAAATAAGAATAACATTGCATCCTTACTGGATGAGATGATACAATCGAAGCTAGAGGAAGCGCAGGAGACTGGCGTATACTCCAGCAAGGACTTAGCAGACTTATTACAAATGGCTCACAAGATGCGTATGGACGAGATTAAGGCACAAGCCGATCTCGCTAAAGCAGAAGGCTCTACCGTTAAAAATCAAACAAATGTTCAGATTAATGACGGCATACCCTTCGGTCAAGGTAATTATGGTAAGTTAATGGATAAACTACTCAATGGACTTGACACCTAATGAAGCGGAGCTAAATACTCGGTTTGCAAAACACGAAGCCCAATGCGAGGAGCGCTGGAAGACTATCTTTGCCAGACTTGAAGTTATGGAAAAAAAGATGGACACTCTACAAACCATGCTGTTAGCCGCAACGGGGACAGTAATTATATTCTTAGGAGGAATTATTTTAACGTTACTCAACGGGTAGCGAGAAGGGGAAGCCCTTAGAGAACTGAAGTGATAGGAGAAGTAGCAATGGTATTGACTGCTCTCAAGGCCTTGAATGACGGTATAGCTACGGTCAAGGAGTCTGGGGGCAACCTGTCCTCTATCATGGGCAAGTGGGCAGATGTAGAAGAAAAAGTCCGCGATGTAGAACAGAAGAAGACAGGAGCAATGTCGTATAAAGAAGCACTAGACATGGAAAGTGCCAAACGACAACTTATTAATTTTGATAGGCAGTTAAAGGATATCTGTCTTATACAAGGTCAAGGAGACCTTTATACTTCAATCAAGCAACGAATGGCAGAAGCCCAGTTGCAACATGCAAAGGATATAGCTAGAATACGAAAGAAACGTAAAGAACGGAATGAGATGTTTAAAACATTAGGAATAATAACTTTTTCCGTAATATGTTTTTGGGCGATAGCTTTTGTAGGATTTACAGTATGGACTAAACCTTAGTCTCAGCAAAAGGAGAAAGTTATGGAAGCATGTTATATCTGTAAGTGTGACCCTTGCCAATGTGCGAGTAAACGATGATGGCGTACGGTTACGGAAGAAAGAAAAAGAAGAAAAGGAAAAAGGCTCCGAAAGGCTATCACTATATGCCCAACGGTAAACTCATGAAAGGCTCTTCTCACCCGAAGAAGAAAAGAAAGAAGCGTGGCAAGTAGACGTAAGTCTTCGGCCAAGAAAAGAAATATACCCGTAAACAAAAAGCTGTATGCTAGAATAAAAGCAAAGACAAAGAGAAAGTTTGCAGTTTATCCTAGCGCTTATGCGAACGCTTACCTGGTAAAAGAATACAAGAAAGCGGGTGGGAGGTATAGACGTGGCTAAGACCGGACTGAAGAGATGGTTTGGAGAAAACTGGGTAGACATCTCAAGACCAAAGAAAGGCGGAGGGTTTAAGTCCTGCGGCCGTAAGAAAGCAAAGAAAAGCCGAAAAGGATATCCAAAGTGCGTACCAGCAGCTAAAGCTGCAAGAATGAGCAAGAGTCAGATACGTTCAGCTGTAAGACGAAAGCGTGCAAAGCCACAGGGAGTCAAAGGCAAACCAACGTATGTAAGAACGAAGGCTCGTAGAAGAAGGAAAAAGTAAATGGTTGATATACTCTTAACTTTCTGGCAGTGGACTGCCTTTGCAATACTAGTTTTAGTAGGGTATGTCTTTAGTAAGTTTGATGGCCAAGGAGAGTATAGGGTTGGTTTTGAGGTTAAAGAAATGCCTCACATGAAGCCGATTACTATTGAGACCAAGAATAAAGGGTTCTGGAAAGGAATTGCAATGTGGTTACTTAGTGCTCGTAGGTGGGAAATCTGCGATAACTTTCACTATAAGCTAGACGGCAAAGATTACATGATACCAGCAGGCTTTCAGTTTGATGGGGCGTCAGTACCTAAGTTTCTAGCAATGTGGTTGTCTCCCACCGGAGTTCTTTTGATGGGTGGGTTGATTCACGACTACGGGTATAAGTATGCTACTCTCATGACTCCAGACTATAAGAATATTGGTCAGAAGAGTCAGGCAGATATGGACAAACTTTTCAGAGACATTTGTATCGAAGTTAATGGTTTTAAATTTTTAAACTATCTCGCTTACTGGGCATTAGCCGCGGTAGGTTTCTTAGCTTGGAATAAGCACAAGAAAAATGGAACACACTTAGAGGAGGATACATGAGTGAAATAGATAACTCTCCGCATCCCGCTGATACTAATGGCGATGGTAAGGTTTCCGAAACAGAAGAACAGATGTTTTTAGAATTTAAACGAAAAGAGCTGGAAGACGCAGATGCAATGCGAGACGCTCAAAGAAAGATGACTTGGTTTGCTTTAGGCGGACTACTGCTGTACCCAGGTGCCGTAGTATTTGCTTCTCTAGTTGGTTTGGATGAAGCACAGAAAACGCTTGGTTCTATGGCTCCTACATACTTTGTCGCAGTGGCAGGTATTGTAGCAGCTTTTTTTGGAACACAGGCATACTCTAAAAATAAAAAATAACTGAGTACTAAATGGCAATTGAAATAAGCAGAAAAGATATTGTATCTGATATGATACACGATTTACAATCTGAGACAAGGTTTCTCAAATTACCAGTAAATCCATACTTGGAGATGCTCGGCGTAGAACCTCTTGCCTCACAGAAGGCTATAATAAATGCAATAAATAATCCTAAGTACCGTTTTGTATGTGCGGCAGTCTCTAGGAGACAGGGTAAAACCTATATTGCAAATATTATCGGGCAGCTAGTCTCACTAGTTCCCAATTCGAACATACTGATCATGTCCCCGAACTATGCCTTGTCTCAGATTTCTTTTGATTTACAACGAACACTGATTAAGCACTTTGATCTTGAAGTTACAAAAGACAACGCAAAAGACAAAGTGATTGAAATGTCCAACGGCTCTAGTATTCGTATGGGTTCGGTTAATCAGGTTGACTCCTGTGTTGGTCGCTCCTACGATCTTATTATATTTGATGAAGCAGCCCTAGCGGATGGAAAGGATGCCTTTAACGTAGCCCTACGTCCTACACTGGATAAAGAAAATTCCAAAGCGATATTTATATCCACGCCACGAGGCAAAAACAACTGGTTCTCTGAATTCTTCTTCAGAGGCTTCCAAGACGACTTCCAGGAATGGGCATCGATTAGAGCGACTTATAGGGACAATCCTCGGATGTCTGAAAACGATATTCAGGAAGCTAGAAAATCGATGTCTGAATCCGAGTTTAAGCAAGAGTACGAAGCAGACTTTAACACCTATGAAGGTCAAATATGGAACTTCAACCACGAAGAATGTATCTTCAACGGGAGTGAATTGGATACGTCAAAGATGGATGTATTTGCGGGGTTGGATGTAGGTTACAGAGACCCGACTGCGTTCTGTGTAATCGGTTACGACTGGGACGAGCAGAAATACTACTTACTTGACGAGTACTTAGACGCAGAGCAGACAACAGAGAAGCACGCCCAAGAGATACAGGTTCTAATTAAAAAGTGGGATATAGACTACATTTATATTGATTCCGCTGCACAGCAGACACGATTCGACTTTGCTCAAAACTACGATATCTCAACTATTAACGCAAAGAAGTCCGTACTAGACGGTATAGCACAGGTTGCTGGAATCGTAGATAATAATACTTTGTTTGTAGAACAGGCATGTAAAGAAACTCTCTCTGCGTTAGATCAATACCAGTGGGATGCCAACCCTAACCTTGCAAGAGAGAAACCGAAACACAATTACGCATCGCACATGGCGGACGCGTTAAGATATGGACTCTATTCATTTGAGACTTCGGCAACAAGTTTTTAGGATACCTGGTCAAAAATAGTTATTGACATAGTACCTCAAACTAGATATAATTCTTCTAATCGAAAATAGAAATCCAAAAAAACCCGATGGTTAAATTAAAACGAGATATAGTAAAATATATTCGAGATAAGGCAAAGAATAAATACCAGAAGGGTTCGGCTTGTGAGATTTGTGACGCTACAGAACGATTGGATTTTCACCATTTCTATAGTCTTGCACCTTTAGTGCATAAGTGGATACGCGAAAACAAACTTAACCCAGAGTACATTCTGGCAATAAGAGAAGACTTCATAGAACAGCATGAAGCAGAACTTTACGAGCATACTGCAACACTGTGTCATAAACATCACATGCAGTTGCACAAAGTATATGGAAGAGACCCTGGACTAGGAACGGCACATAAACAAATGCGGTGGGTCGAGATTCAAAGAGAAAAACATAATGGCATGGTATAACAATATTTTTGGCGGGAAAGCTGTAGAGGAAAAAAATAATCCCGCTCAAGAACTTTTAGGCGGAACTTCAGAAACTACTCGCGAACCGACTATAAGTTACGAGCGTCAGTACGAAGAGCTCGAAATTGTTAACCGTGGCGTAAATATGATAGTAGATGACGCAGCAGAGATACCTTCAACTATTATCGGCTCCAGACGAAATACCGGAGTTGTTAAAGCAGTAAAAAGAGCCAAAGTAGATCAGTTACTTAATGTAGAGCCTAACTTATTTCAAGATATTAATACATTTAAGCGTAACCTTATAACAGACTTTATACTTGACGGAAACATATTTATATACTATGATGGAGCTCATCTCTATCATCTGCCCTCCAGTAAAATGGCGATACATGCTAGTAAAGATACTTACATAGAGCGGTTTACTTTTTCACAGGCTGTTGACTATTCACCTAAAGAGATTATTCATATAAAAGAAAATTCTTTCTACTCAATTTATAGAGGAGTACCTCGTTTGAGTCCTGCCCTTCGAACCATGCAACTTATAGGTTCTATGCGTAAATTTCAAGATAACTTTTTCAAGAACGGAGCAGTGCCCGGTCTAGTACTTAAAAGTCCTAACACTTTATCCGAGAAAATCAAAGAAAGAATGATACAATCTTGGGGCGTAAGATATAGACCAGAAGCCGGAGGAAGAAGACCTTTAATTCTTGATGGTGGAATAGAGATAGATTCTATATCAAATAGTAATTTTAAAGATTTAGACTTTCAAAATTCTATAGCAGAAAACGAAAAGATAATTTTGAAGGCGCTTGGAGTACCTCCAATACTTTTGGACTCTGGTAACAACGCTAATATTCGCCCGAATTTACGACTCTACTATTTGGAGACTATATTACCTATTGTTAGAAAAATTAACTTTGGATTCGAAAGATTTTTCGGATTTGAGATAAAAGAAGATATTACAAATATACCTGCTTTACAGCCAGAGCTACGAGACCAATCTTCGTACTACACTTCATTAGTTAATGGAGGAATTATATCTCCTAACGAAGCTAGAAATGCGCTAGGCTTTGAACCCGTAGATGGTGGAGATGAAGTAAGAATACCTGCAAATATAACAGGAAGCGCATCAAACCCAGATGAAGGCGGCAGGCCCGTCGAGGAAGAGGAAGAATAAATGTCCGGCTCATCAAGACAAAAGAAAGAAATGGCAGTAAAGATGGCAATGTATTTTGCAGAAAGAGGATATATTCCTAGTCCACAAGCGTTTTCTGCGGACTCTCTTAGGCCTCCCATGATAAAACTTTCTACTATTAGAAAAGTATTTAACTCTTGGTCTATCATGGCAGCCTACACAAAATCTTTTTGTCCCGAAGTAATGCGTGGGATAACTGGTGAACAGCCTAAGCCTGTGGTCAACCCATTAGAGGCTCTAAAGGCAAAGCCCGCTGAAATAGCGGAAAGCGAGGTGGTAGATGGAAAAGATATTTAATCTCACCTCTACTTTTAAGTCTCATACTGATGATGAAGGCAGCATCATGATTCGAGGTATGGCAAGTACTGCTGATTTTGATCGCGCGGGCGATTCTATTTCAGCGGACGCATGGACTAAAGGTGGATTGAATAATTTTGAGAAGAATCCAATTATTCTTTTCAATCACGATTACAACCGACCAATAGGCAGAGCCACAGGTTTAAAGGCTTCTGGTGACGGGTTGGAACTTACTGCGAAAATCAGTAAAGCTGCTAAAGATGTAGCAGAGTTAGTTAAAGACGGTGTTCTTGGGGCCTTTTCTGTTGGTTTTCGAGTCAAGGACGCTGATTATTTAGAGGAAACCGACGGATTAAGAATAAAGGACGCTGAGTTGTTTGAGGTATCGGTAGTATCAGTACCATGTAATCAATCAGCTACTTTTTCACTAGCGAAATCTTTTGACTCGATGGCTGAGTACGAGGATTTCAAAAAAACTTTCACTATTAGTGACGGGACGCAAGTCCAAAAGGAGATACAAATGTCTGAAGAGACAAATCAACCCGTTGACTTGGAAGCTTTTGCTAAAAAAGTAGCTGAGGAAACTGCTGCTAAAATTGCAATGAAGCAAGCCGAGCAAAAAGCAGCCGAAGAGGCTGTACAAAAAGAAGTTGCTGAGAAAGCCGCTGTAGAAGCAGAAGCTAAAGCAGAGCAGGATAAGCAAGTTCAATCAGCAATCGTAACTGGCATTGAGTCAGGTGCAGAACGTCTCATGGCTGACGTCGAATCTAAAATGTCCGAAAAGGACGCGCAGATCGCCGAAATCATGAAGCAACACGAGTCTGACCTCAAAGAGAAGTCTGACGAAATCTCTAAGATGCGTGATTCCAAGCGAGTTTTTGAAAATCGTGGCGGAAGCGACATAACTAAGTGGGGCAAAGACTTCCTTGGTGCACACATCCTTGGTAAAGTTACCAAGAAAGGCTGGAACACAGACTATGCGCAAGATCTTTTGCAAAAAGCTGGCGTAACTTATGATGCTACTAGCGCAGCTGGTATCGACGTAAGTGTTTCAGGTGCTTTCGAAGAAGAAGTACGACTTGAGCAGAAAATTGCTCCTCTCTTCCGAGAAATCGCTGTAGCCTCAGGCGCAACTGTATTACCAGTAGCTCCTGATACCGAAAATGCAAACTGGAATGGTACTGGTCTTGAGACCACTGCTAACCTTTTGGAAGAGTCAGGTGCTTCGGATAACAACTATAATGTTAACCGAGTATTGCTCCAGGCTTACAGACTCGTTTCTGGTACATTCATTGCGAATGACACAGATGAGCAGGTAGTAATTAGTGTGCTTCCTATCATCACTTCAGCAATCGCACGAGCACACGCAAAAGCAATTGATTCTGCTATTATGATCGGAAACGCTTCTTTTGTAGGTCTTGTAGGTGGAGCTGGCACTGACGGCGCAGGTTCATTCCTTGCTGCTGATACAGCTCTTGTAACTGACCCTGATGCATCTGGTACTTCTGATGCGATCACAGGTGCTAACCTGTTGTCAATCCGCTCTGAAATGGGCAAGTACGGTATTAATCCTACTGATGTTGCATACATCGTTGGTATTGACCAGTACTACAACCTCATCGCTGATGCAGCTTTCTCTGATGTATCAGAAGTTGGCTCCGATACAGCAATGAAACTTGTTGGTCAAGTTGGAAGCATCTACGGTTCACCTGTAATTGCTACTGACGTACTGGCTCAAGGTACTAAAGAAACTGGTGCCTTTACTGGTACAGCCGCTGTTGCAGTTAATATGCGCAACTATGTTATGCCCCGATTGAAGGGTGTTAGCATCGAGACTGACTACGAAGTAGCTGGTCAGCGCACGGCTATCGTTGCCGCTCAATCACTCGGATTTAACGAGTTGGTTGCTGGCGTAACAAACAACGAGCCTGCTGTACGAATCGAGTATCAGTAATCGATACTTCTGATTACCTCGGTAATCATGGGAACTGGGGGAGGTTATCCTCCCCTAAGTTTTTACTAATTAACTTATGGCAGATTTAATAACATTACAGCAGTATAAAACGGCAGAGGGTATAACTCAGCCTAAAGATGACGCTCGCCTGAACGTTTTAATACCTTCAGTAAGTCAATTAGTAAAATCTTATTGCGGAAATAGTTTTGTAGACTATTACTCTAGCAACAAAACCGAACTTTTCACAATTGATTGGGGAACCTACATAGTTCAACTAACAGAAGGCCCTGTCAATAGTATAGTAAGCGTTCAAGAGACTGAAAACTATGGAGGCGTTTTAAAAACTCTTACTACTACAGCTCAAGAATACGCTTTAAATGCTTCAACAGATTGTATTTACAGAACAACTAATGCAGGCTATAAAAACTGGCCTGTAGGCGTGGAGACAGTAAAAATAGTATACACAGCAGGATATGATGTAATACCAGGAGACTTAAAACTTGCGGTACTCGATCTTGTTACATACTACTTAAAAGATGAGCATAAAGCTCGACAGAGTATAGCAGGAGCTAGCATACAGAATCAGAGCAGCTCCACACAAAGAGATAATGTTTCTTTTCCAGATCACATTAAGAGAGTCTTAGACTTGTATAAAAACTTTTAAATGAGTTCTTCAGCTTTCAGGCAAAAAATCGTAGATGCGATATTAAAAACCTACAATGGTAGTACACAGGGAAAGAAGCTCGGAGAGGCAGCCCGTAGCATATTACAATCAGCTAAAGTACAGCAATGTGTAGTACTAACTCCTTCGGTTCTAGAACAAATAAAAGTAGGATATAATGCTGCAGCTAATAATACTTTAAAAGGCGGACAAGTAGCGCAGTATAAAAACGGTTTAATAGCTTTTATATCGTCTAAGGCTTCTAAGTTTCCCGGTAACACAACTGGAGGAGAACAATTTCAAAAATTGGTTAAGCAAAATGGGCTTACTTTTGGTCTTAATATTTTTTATGTGCCTAAGTCTTTTGATACTATTATAAAGTACTTTAGAACGTATAATGAAACTTTTGCAGCATCAAAAGGACATACTTATGATCATACAGCTTATGGACAAACTGTACATATAGATCACGGGGGAGAGGGTGTACCTTCTGGCTTGATGGGAGCTGTACTAGGCTTAGAGACAATGAGAGGTAGAAGAGCTCCGGAAGAGCTTACTAAAAAAGGCGGACTTTTTGATCAAAATTTAACAGCAGCTTTAGATGCTGGGTTAAATAAGCTAACTGTCGGGCAAAAGGGCAAGACAAAAGCATTAATTATGGAGATGGTAGCAAATGCCCATCAATTTGTAGATAGAAATGGAGAGTTGAGAGCAGGATTTAGTATGTTACTTTCTCCAGTGCTTCAAAAACAGAATTCTTTACAATCTAGCGAAGAAAAACAAACAATGGACGCTTTAGTTGATGCATACCGTGCTACTATGAAGAAAGTAGAGTATGAGAAGATGGAAGGCTCCAGCACCCTTCTTGAGAAAGTAGAAAAAGTTATAGTTATAGACAAGATTGTAGGTAATTTAAAAAGCAAGAAAAACCTTAAAGTAAAATTAGGGGCTAAAAAAGTTGAAACCAAAACAAGGAGTAAGGGAAAAGGAAAAACAAAAGGCGGAAAAGGAGTAACTCCCAATAAGATAAGCAGAGGAGGGGTATTAGCGAAAGCAGCAAGTTCTCCACAAGTAAAAAAACCTAAAGCTAATAGATCTTTATTCAATACTATGGCAATGATTAACCAGAAATTACCAGACACAGTAAGAAAAAATATGAGAGCTCCTCGTTTAGTAAACCAATCCGGTGCTTTTGCTAGTAGTGTAAAAATTACAGATGTTATGACAACTAAAAAAGGCTACCCTAGTTTTGGTTATACATACGACAAAAATCCTTACCAGGTGTATGAAGTGGGTACAGGAGCTCCGCCCTGGGCAACTCCTCAGAGAGACCCTAGAACGTTAATTGATGCTTCTATAAGAGAGATAGCCGCTAACTTAGCACTAGGAAGATTTTATACTAGGAGAATGTAGTGGCTAATGAAAGATTATATACGTCCAGAAGAGGCGGAATAACAGCAGGACTAGCAGATGCTATAAGCAAGATAGATGGTCGAGGCCTCTATCATCAGTCCGTAGCAGAAACCAGTCCAAGACTAAAATTTTGGGATGAGATAGAACAGTTTCCCGCTGTGCACTTAAATGCAGGAAGTGAAAGCAGACAGTATCAGGCAGGGGGCTATAAAGACAGATTCCTAAATATAACAGTAAGATGTTACGTAAACCAAGAAGATTCAGTAAAAGCTTTAGACGAGCTACTAGAAGATGTAGAAACTCTTTTAGAGGAAAATAGTAAGTTAAAATACCATGATAGAAATGGTTTAGAGCAGTTTACTCAACAAATCACAATTATTAGTATAGATACTGATGAAGGTGTATTAGATCCTTTAGGAGTCGGAGAGATTCTTATAGAGGTTCGTTATTAGAAAATGCGGGCAAGAACAAACGTTCACGACCATGCCTTTTCAAGTTCATAGGAGATAATCTATGGCACAACAACTATATTTCAGTCGTGATACGAGAATGTTTATTCAGTTTCGTAACCCTGCTGATAATACTGAAGCAGCTGCAAAGCTGGGAGCGGGTGCTCTCTGGGAGGTTCCTGTATTAGACGGATATAGCTTCTCTCAAACCACCAATACCTCCGAAATAACACTTGCGGAAATGGAAAGTACCGTAGGTATAAGTAGACGTGGTCGTCGTATGTTTACAGACTCCTTAGCACCTGCTGAGTGGTCTTTCTCTACATATATTCGTCCTTTCGTATCTAAAGCAGGGAGTGTTACTCCTGCAGGGTCTGTTGCGGCTTCTGATGCAACAGAAGTACACGCGGTAGAGGAAGCCTTATGGGCAGGCATGTTTGGTGCAGATACCTACACTACAGGAAGTGGTTTTACACGAGCTACCAATCCTGCAGTAAGTGGAGGACCTGTTATTACTCCCGCAAGCACTAGTTCAGTTATTAGTATAGCAGAATCTAACAGATCAGCAATGACTGGTTTTGTTATATTCTTTATGATTGATACTGCAACCTCAAATCCTCTTGTATACAGACTACCAGAAGCAGTTGTTAATGAAGTAAGTGTAGACTTTGATGTCGATGGTATTGCTACGTTAAATTGGTCTGGAATGGCAAAAGAAATTCAAGACGTATCTGGTGGAGTACTTACAGGAACTTCGGCTCCTGCGTATAATGCTACGAGTAAAGACGGTTCTACTGTTGTACTTGGTGATATTTTTATCGATACCGACAATGCACTAGGCCGACAGTTTAACATTGTTAAGACTGTTCCTGGAAGTGGAAATGTATCTTTAACCGCAGCAATTGATGAAGGTACAACTAGTACTAAGAACTTTATTCGAAATCGATTGACTTCTGTAAGTATTGAAGCTGCAGATGCTACGGATAAGATTCCTACTATTTTCCCTGGTTCTAATGTTCCTATTACAGGACTTACTAAAGCTGACCCTGCTGTTGCAACAGCTGCAGCACACGGCTTTGCCGTGGGGGATAAAGTTTTTGTTTCAGGAACCTGTGCAATAACAACTTCCAGTGTTGATGTTCTTCAGAATATTGAGCATACAATTACAGCCGTTACCACAAATACCTTTACTATAGGAGCTCTGGATACCTCCAGTTCTTCTGGTACTTTTAGTGCCTCCAGTTTGGTAGCTGCAAACGGAAAGTATAGTCTAGTACTAACAGGTGGAAACTTTACTTTAGGTAATAATATTACGTACCTTGTACCAGAAGAATTAGGTGCAATTAACCAGCCGCTTGAGCACGTAACAGGCAACCGAGCTGCTACAGGTAATGCAACCTGTTATCTTACATTGGATGACGCAGATATTACGTCAGGTACATCAAGACAGTTCTTTAATGATCTTGTTAGTACAGGCGCAATGTCTAAAGTTGTAAACAAGTTTGAGGTAACAATGCATATTGGTGGTGCTACAGCAACAGGTAACACTACTGACCCTGCATTAAAGATTGTTTTTCCTACTGCTCACATTGAGGTTCCTACTCACTCAATTGAGGATGTTATATCAATGGAAACAAACTTTACCGCACTTCCAACAGACTTTGGAACAGCAGACGAAGTTAGCTCAATCACCTACTTCCCAGTAGACGATTACGCTTAATACCTAAAAGGGGCTTCGGCCCCTTTTTTCACTCACCACACAAAAATACTTCTTGACATTTATTGTCTTATATCGTATAATTTAGTTTCAAAAATAAGGATTTAATAACAATGGCTGATGCTGCTACAACAACAAAGAAAGAACCTGTTTCACTAAAAAGTCTTATGACTTCTAGCAAGACTGTAAAAATACCCTTCCCAGGATACGAAGGATTTAATATAGATATATGTTACTTAGCTAGAGAAGAGCTTATAAAAATACGCAAAAAATGTATTACAAATAAGTGGAACAAGAAAACTCATCAACCAGAAGAAGAACTTGACGATGATAAGTTCTTAGTAGAATATACAAAAGCAATAATAAAGGGATGGGAAGGCTTTAAATACTCTTACCTAGAAGAGCTTCTTTTGGTGGATATAAGAGACTTTGATCCTGAGGATTGTTTGCCCTACACTGCGGAAAACGCAGAGTTATTAATGAGAAATGCAACCGATTTCGATACATGGATAACCGAAACAGTAGGTGACTTGGAAAATTTTACCAAGAACAAGTAGTAGAAATACTTAAGCTACTTGAAAGATATGTAAATGAGAGAAACTCTAGCTTTGATTTAGAGAAGTATTTACTTATCTGTGAACAATTAGGCGAAGAGCCCGACCCTAAAAGAATGCCACTTGAAGCCTCTGTATTTCCTGAGGAAGTTCAACTGGCATTTTTTGTATTCCAAAGGCTAACAGATAGATGGGATACTAATACTGGTACATATTTTGGAAAAGACTGGAGCGATATAAAGTATTTATTTGAACTGTACGAAATAGAAGACGAAAGAGAAGTGTATTTTTTTGCAAGATCATACGAAAGTTACGTTGTAAAAGCGGCCGCAGAGGATCAAAAGCGGAGACAAAAAAGAGAAGAACAAAAAGCGGGTAATAGCGGTAAAACCTATACCCATAATGTGCGAGGATAATGGCTAAGAATACGATATTTATTGATGTAGTAGTAGATGATAAAGGCACAACAAAAAGAGTTGCTGTTGATTCTGCGAAGTTAAATGCTCAATTAAAAGGCCAAAGCGAGTCGGCACAGACAGCAGACCGTAGAATAAAAGGTCTTGCTCAAACTTCTTCAAATGCTACTAAGAATAATGCAAAAATGATGCAAGGCATATCAGGAGGTTTAGTTCCTGCATATGCTACTTTAGCCGCTCAAGTATTTGCTATAACGGCTGCTTACAATTTTCTAAAATCTGCGGCAGACTTTGAAGTACTCGCAGCAGGTCAAGTAGCTTATTCTAAAGCTACTGGTGTAGCTATGAAGTCATTAACTAATGATATTGTAGCTAATACAAATGCTCAAATTAACTTTAAAGATGCAAGCCAAGCGGCAGCTATTGGTATGGCATCGGGTCTTAGTCCCGACCAATTAAAAGACTTAGGAACAGCCGCCAGAGATGTATCTGCTGTACTCGGGAGAGATGTAACAGACTCTTTTAATCGTTTAATAAGAGGTGTTACAAAAGCAGAACCAGAATTACTCGATGAATTAGGTATTATTTTAAGATTAGAAACAGCCTCACAAAAATATGCTGATGCTATAGGTGCAGATGTTAAAGAGCTTACTGCCTTTCAGAGAAGTCAAGCAGTAGCTAATGATGTTCTTGAACAAACTGAAGAAAAATACTCCAAAAATTTAAGTGCTACTGATAAGTTAGGTAACTCAGTAGCAAAGCTTGGTATAGCATTTCAAAATAATCTTTTAAAGCCGTTTCAAGAAGGCTTGGCAAAGGTTATTACTCCTGTATTTGATTTTTTAACTGAAAATACCACAGCTCTTGCTCTTTCAATGGGGTTACTTGCAGTTCCTATAATTAAACAAATTATTCCTTCTTTTGGTAACATGGGAAAAGCTGCACAAGATGCAGCAGATGCTGCTAAGAGCGCTGTAAATGATGAAATGAAAAGCCTAGCAGGTAAAAGCCGCGCTTTAAAAAAGATGGAAAAAGAGAGAGTAAAAAGTGCAAACCAAGCAAGAAAAGATGCCAAAGACCAGGTTAAAGGGCTAAAGTCAAAGGAAGGATCTGGTTTAGCTGTTTTACAAGGAGGAGGTACTCCTACTCCTGCCCAGACTCGTGGAATGTTACGTGCCGCAAAGAAAAGTCAGGGTGAATACGCAAAAATGTCAAACCAGACTAGAGCGCAATTTATTCGTAACTTAGAGATGATGCAAGCCAAGAATAAAATAACTTGGAAAAGTATCACAGGAACAGTTAGTGTAGCTACAACAAAAGCAAAGATTGCTTTTAAAAAGATGGAACTAGCCTATAAAACTACTATGGCTAAAATGAAAGCGGCTACTGCAAGTTTTGCTAAATTTACCGATAAAGTTATGGGCAAAGCAGGTGCTGTTGGTGTAATTTTACTGCTTGCTGAAGTAGCAACAATGGCTTTTGATAAAATAAAAAAATTAACGGAGAGTGCAGAAGAGACAAAATTACGCTTAGCTGAGGAAGCAGAACAAAAAAAATTAGAAGAGCTGAAGGGCAAACTAGAAGGAATAAATGACGAGCTTTCTAAGATGGAAGATGGAGTTTCCAACAAAGCTGGCGCAGCAGCTGCAGCTTATATGGGAAATGTAGTTTCTAATATAGGATCTGATGCGCTTACAAGGGCTTTTAAATCTGGTAATAAAGACCTAATAGGAGAAGCTCAAAGAACTGTATCTAACTTTGTTGCTAGAATGAAAGAAGTCAAGGGATCTACTATAGAAGGTAGAGAGGAGTTTATAAGACTTGGAGAAGCTATAGCTAGCGGTACTCCTACGGAGACGGATTTAGCAGCTTTTATGGGCTTGAAAGACTCAATACAAGAAGGAGGAATGGCGGGTAAAGACTTTGGAAAAGCTATGAAAGACTTACAAGCGTCTCAGCTAGGTCTTATGAATTCTCTAAAGAAGACATCTAAGTTTAGTGCCATAATTAATAATATAGACAGCCTTGTAAAGTCTTCAAAAGAATACGAAAAACGAAATACTCTTACTACAAAGGAAAACATACTACTAGTTGAACAGCTTAGAATTAGAAAAATCATGCAAATTTTAAGGGATAATGAAACCAAGGCAGCCATGGCAAAAGTCCAACTAGAAAGTGACTACTTACAACGAATACAAAACGCTACCCCACTACAAAAAGAAAGTTTAGCACAACAAAAAGCTATTAATACAATAACTGCTGAGATTCTTGCAAAAAGTGAAGCCTTAGCGGGTATTAAAGCAAGTATGGATGAGAAAGACCCCCTAAGAACTGCAGAGCAAGTGAAAGCTAATGACCTTGAAGAGGCAAAAATCGGTGCTCTAATTATACAGAGAGATTTGTTAATTGAACAAAGTACTTTAATGCATGAAATAAAACAAGGAGCAAAAGGTGCATTTGAAGGAGCTGTCACTACCGGTTTGAAAGACCTTATAACTGGCAATAATAGTAGTTTCAAAGAGGCAGTAGCGGGAATAGCTATGGCAACCCTAGATAATGTAGCGGGTACATTAGCAAAAAATATGTCTGAAAAACTTTCAGATATGCTATTTGGTAAACTTTTGGGAGGCCCAGAAGAGACTAAAGAAGCAACACAAATGAGAAATGCTTTAAAGGAAGGTGCTGATTATCATGCAAAAGTTTTTAAAGCGATGATAGAAAACCTACCTCCAATACCTATTGGGGGCGGTGTTACAGGACCTACATCTCACAGATTACCAGGTATGGGAATAGATCTTAATCAGGCTAGTCGCAATGTACTAATGCCAGATGCTAACGGAGTCATAACTAATGCGCACGGAGGAAAAAGCATGAGAACCGATACGAGCTTTGTACCAGACTTCGAGGGGGCTGGAGATAAACTTGCAGAAGGTGTTGACGAAGTTTTAAAGAAGAATACTGATGGGGGTTTCGTTGGCAAACTTGGAAAGACCTTAGGAGGTTTGTTCGATAACACTGCAGGGGGGAATCCCATTTTTTCTGCCTTTTCAAGTATATTTGGATTCGCAAAAGGTGGTATACTTCAGAAAGGAATAACAGGTTATGCTAGTGGAGGAGTTGTAAAAAGACCTACGCTTGGTCTTGTTGGAGAAGGAAGGCAGAATGAAGCTGTAATACCTTTACCTGATGGAAAAGCTATACCTGTAAGTATGCCAGGAGGAGGCACAAACACAAATAATGTTTCTATTAGTGTAACTATGGATAATAGTGGTAATAGCTCACAATCTTCCTCAGACAGTAAAGTAGGGGAAAACTTGGGACTAGCAATATCTCAAGCAGTGCAAGAAGAGTTACAGTATCAAAAAAGATCGGGCGGAATACTAAATCCGTATGGAGTAGCGTAATGGCGATAGGATTTATAGTAACAAATATTGATGCTAAAGTTTTGCCGGATAAAACTTTAAGCCTCTCTTCTAAACCTAAAGTTCGGGTAGCAAAGTTTGGAGACGGGTATCAACAAAGAATAGCAGATGGCTTAAACTCTATAGATGAAAATTTTACTGTATCATTTAAAAATCGCCCGAAGATAGAGGCTGATGATATTGAAGCTTTTTTTACCGATAAGAAAGGTGTAACATCTTTTGCTTTTACATACCCAGATACTAACTCTACTACTACTGCTACAGCAACAGTAAATGGAGCTGTAAGTAGTTCAACTTCTGTTACTATAGATGCTTCCGCAACTAATGTTAATATCTCTCCTAACGCTACAGTGACTGGTACAGGAATAAGTGGTACTGTCACTGTCTCAAGTAGCTCTGGTACAGCGGTGGTATTAAGTAGTGCACAAAGTATAAATGATGGTGTTACGTTAACTTTTACTAATCCAAACGAACGAGAAGTAAAAGTTATATGTGGAGACTGGAATATAAGCTACTCTAACTCTAATCATTATGATATAAATGCAAAATTTGAGAGAGTATACGAGCCGTGAGTAATTTAATTGTAACAGATGCCCAAGACCTAGAGATAGCAAGCGGTATAGTAGAGCTGTATGAAATTAAAATAGGTACAGGAAGCAACAATACTTTGTACTTTCATGCAGGCAAAGACCTTGATAATGGTACTGCGGGCAACGACTTACTCTTTGGTACAGGAACAGAAGGAGGACAACAGACTTATATAGCAATGCCTATATTTTTAGAAGGTTTAGAAAAATCAGCGGAAGGCGCACAGAATCGCCCTACATTAACTTTTGCAAATGTAGAATCAATTATTAAAAACAGTTCAGTATTTAAAACTAAAATGGATGAAGTGGATGGAAGTAATAATCTTACTTGGGACGCTAAAATTGATGGAATACCTGTACCCTCTTCTACCTTCAATATGGATAACTTAATAGGAGCAAGAGTAACCCGAAGAAAAACACTAGAAAAATACACGGGGGATGGGGTTACTGGTTACGAGTTTCAAAAAGAGTTGTTCCTCATTGATAGAATATCTAACAAAAACAATCTTTTTATAGAAGTAGAACTGGCCTCTCCTGTTGACTTAGGAGGAGTTAGGCTACCCAGACGTCAGGTTGTCGGAAAATATTGCTCTTGGATATATCAAGGAGGGGCAACAGATCCCTCTAAAAGTGCTTGTATATGGAAAACACAGCAGCAATTTGAAGATTCTAATGGGGATATTTTTAGTTTTTATTTTACAGGAAACGACGAACCCCTAGTACTTGCTAGTTATTTAACCGGTAGCAGTACTACTTTTTGGAAAGGTACATATAGTTCTGGAACCGCATATGCTTTAGGTAATTTTGTTCTACATGGAGGAGAGTACTGGAGATGTGAAAAAGCCCTCCCTCTTGTTAGTGGAGACAATGGTGTAGTACCGACAGAAACCGCAGTACAGTGGCAGCTAGTGAGAACGTATACCGTTTGGTCTAACAGTACTAATTACACGGTTAATGCAACAGATACAAGAAAAAACTCATATGTTAAGTATGACGATAGTGCGGGCACAGTTACAGTTTGGAGAGCAGTAAGAGCAAACTCTGGAATAACTCCAGGAACCGATGAAACTGTATGGACAAGAGGAGATACTTGTGGTAAGTTACTTAAATCTTGTAAGATTAGATACCAAGGGATGCCCATTATAAATGAGTCAAGTGGTTCTTATAGTACAGATGCAATACCTTCATCTGTAGTAGACACTAATATTCCTTTGCCTTTTGGAGCGTTCCCTGGCACAAGGAAGTTTAGATAATGGATTATATTGACGATATTAAAAAACATTTTGAAGAAGAATATCCTCGAGAAGGCTGTGGTATACTATCTGTTAAAAAAGGTAAAAAAGTTTGGACTCCCTGTAAAAATTTAGCTGAAGATGAGGAAGATTTCGTAATTGACTCAACAGAGTTTTTGAGGGTTAAAAGAACCTCAGATATAATAGCAATAGTACATAGTCACCCTGATGCTAGCCCAGAACCTAGCGAAGGGGATATAAAATATTGTAATACTTTAGGAATTCCTTATTATATTTTTAGTTATCCAGAAATGGACTTACACGTACTAGAGCCTAAAGTTAATACTACAGAACTATATGGAAGAGAGTACGAGTTCGGAGTACGAGACTGTTTTGAGGCCAGTAGAGACTATCTTAAGACTAAAGGTATAAATATTCCCTTAAGGATGCCTTTTGAGGATGATTGGTGGGAAAAAGGTCTTGACTACTTTAATGACGAACTTATCTCAGAGTGGAACCATTTTCCCATACCTATACCAGAAATACAGGCAAATGATATTTTAATTTTTAGAGTTTTAGCAGAAAGAAATAATCACTGTGGTGTGTACATAGGAAATGACCACTTTTACCATCACGCGAATGAAAGACTGTCTTGTAGAGAGAGTCTATACCCTTTGTGGCATAAATACTTAGTAGGAGCTTACCGTTATGATGCGTAATATTTATTTAGAAGGAGAAATGGGAGAAAAGTTTGGAACGCATTTTTATTTTAATGCTCCTACAGTTCAAGATGCGCTAAAGTGCTTAGAAGCAAACTTTCCTGGGTTTAAAAAATATCTTATAGATTGTCACCAAGAGTCTGTAGGCTTTATAATAGATGTAGCAGATAATACAATTGAGTATATAGAAGAGTGTATAATGACTTTAAAAGAAGGAGATATTACAATTACTCCAGTTCCTGCAGGCTCAAAATCAGGAGTAGGAAAAATACTTGCTGCTATCGCCATAGTAGTAGTAGCTATTTATGCTCCTCAGTTATTTGGAGCTGTAGGTCCGGGAGGTATGGGTCCCGCCACTCAGGGGCTTTTAGGTACTGGCGGTAGTGTATTTGGAGTGAGTACTACTGCAATACAGACAGGATTATATTCAATGGCAGTAAATTTAGCTATGACCGGAATTAATCAGATGATGGCTCCAGACCCTGGAAGTGACCAAGACCAAGAACAATCTTACTTGTTTAATGGAGCAGAATCTAACACAGTACAGGGAGACCCTATGCCTATATTATACGGCTTATTGAGAGTTCCTGGACAGCCAATAAGTTTTGAGATCGCAGGAATAAATTCTAGTATTAGTACTCTAGGATTTGGGGCAAATGGAAATAGTTTTGGATCAACTGTAGTAGCGGGCTAAAGCCCTATCAAGGAAAAATAAAATGCCACAACAATCGATAAATTCGCTAGATAGAAGACGTTATGTATCGGAAAATGATTCTTTAGCGGATGCTATACTTTCGAGTACTGAGCAAACTATTTTAGTTTCTGACATAATATCTGAAGGACCTATTCAAGGTCTTGTCGGAGGAGGCCAGGGTATATTTTTAAATAATGATGCTCTACAGTCTTCTGAACAAACTTCTTATATGCCACAAAGTGGGATTACTGCAACATTTATTGCAGATAATACCTCTGTAACAGTTAATACTGGAGCAGGTACTTTTAATTCTACTTTAGGAAGTGAGGGTAAAAAATACCTTATGGTGTATGGAGTATACAGCACATCTGTTACTATGTCAGATATTTCATTACCTACTAGTACTTATGTTTATAATGGTAATCCTTTTGATAACACGAGTGGACAACATAAAAGAATACCAATAGGAGGTAATGTTGTTCTTACTAGAACAGCCGGTTCTAATATGCTTTCAAGCTGGGCACACCCTACTAGGAACCCGGGGGCTGCAATAGTTAGTCGTCCTCTTACTGATACTATCTTTGCAAATCTTAAACTAAGTAAAAGTGGTAAAGATATTAGAGGAGGCCTTTCTAATGTCAATACTACTAATAATACCGCAACTTTTACTTGGGGAGGTCAGTTAGGGTGGAAACTAGTAATGACTGATGCGGATAAGGCAAACGGAGTAGTACATACTTTAGAGGCAGGAGTATTTTTAGAAATAGCTTCTATTAGTAATAATACTATTACTCTAGCTCAGGCTCCTGGATTTGCAGGAACATTTAGGTTCGGAATAACTAAAGCAGTTTTAGAATCAGATGCCACAGGATCAGAAAAAGCAAAAATTGAAGAAAAATACAAAAACTCAGGATGGAGTTTTAATACTGGTACAATAGACCAAGACCCCTTGCCTACAATAGAGGGTGTAGGCACTACTTCTGTTGCTCTTTCTATCTCTGATTCAGCACTAGATAAAAATGCTGCTAGAACAATTACTTCTTCAGGAGCTCAAGCGTCAGAAATTGATGAAGTAAAGTTTTTAATCAACTATCCCTCTGGTCTATACTATGTGAGTGAGACTAGTGGTAGAGAGTACCCAGGAGGAGTGGGATATAAACTAGAATTAAGTATTGATAGTGGATCAGGAGATAACTTTAATATACTAGAAAGTCCTGCGGGCACAATGTTTAATGGGTCGCCGGTGTGGGTTCATAGTGGTAAATATAAGAGTGGTGTTACTTTTGAAATGAGAATAAATCTCGAACAATATCAACCTTTTAATGGGTTTAAGATAAGAATAACACGAATGACTCAACACGATCCAAATGATGGAGGTGCAGTCTCTCCTGCTTTAGTAACGCAAAAAACTCGATATAAGAGCGTCTACCAAAGCGCCATTTCTAGTGTAATAGGTATAATAAAAGAAAAACTTTCTTATCCTCATACAGCTATGGCAAATGTTAGTTTTAGCTCTAAATCTTTTGATAATGTTCCTACTAGGACTTATTTAGCTCAAGGACTAAAAGTTAGAGTTCCTAGTAATTATGTAACAAGAGAACAAAATGATGGGCTAAATGCTAAGTATACTCGTACCAATGCATCCACTCCTAACCTTACGGGAGCTGTTCAACTATGGGACGGTAATTTTCTACAAGACAGCGAAGGAAATGAGATATTAGTATATACAGATAACCCTGCTTGGATTTTTTATGATGTACTAATAAATAATAGATACGGACTTGGAGACTTTCTAGAATCGACTGATATTGATAAGTATTCTTTATTTAAAATTTCAAAATACTGTGATGAATTAGTTCCTGACGGAAAAGGAGGTACAGAACCTCGTTTTCGCGCGAACATATATCTTACAAAAGCAACAGATTCTTATAAAGTATTAAAAGATTTAGCAACAATATTTAGAGGAATATTATATTGGACAGATTCAACTTTTAGACCTGTAATAGACGAAAAAACAGAGCCAGTGTATAATTTTAGTAGAAGTAATGTAATAGATGGATCTTTCAACTATGAGACTACTGGAGCTAGAACTCGAATAAATCAAATGGTAATAGAGTGGTCTAACCCAGAAGCGGAGTATAAACTCGAGCCGATCATTGTAGAAGATCGAGAAGACCAAATTAGAACAGGCACAATAAAAAGTGAAAGAGCTATTGCTTACGGATGCACTTCGGAAGGGCAAGCCATAAGATATGGTAGATGGAAACTTTGGACTGCACTAAATCAGACAGAAATAATTAATTTTTCTAGTGCTGTTAATGCTTCTTTTCTTTCCCCCGGTGATGTTATTAATATACAAGATGAAGCAGACTTTGATTTAGCTTTTAGTGGGAGAGTTAATTCTTGTACTAGCTCTGCAATTACAATTGACCGTGCTATCTCTTCAGATTTTGCAAGCGGTTTTACTTATACTATAGCTGTGGTACTTCCTAAGAGAACGGTACTTTTAAACCAAAATAGTGCAGTTATTGATGAAAACGGAGGAGGCACCGCAACTTATAATAGAGGAGATGAAGTAACTCATGCTAAAGTAGGGGGATCTACTACTCAGTTACTTCATGCTACTAATGAGGATCTTACTCGTAGACAGATTGAAAGTGCTACAGATAGTTCAGGAAACCTATTAAATTTACAGTATATAAATGAAACTATTGTAGAGGAAAGAACTTTAACTACAGGAAGTACAACTACTTCAGAAGGAAGAGATACTATTCCTATATCTTCTGCTTTTTCTGTGCTTCCTACTAACGGAGATATCTGGGCAATAAAACAAATTAGTACTGCAGGGTTGACAACTGCCGCTTCTTATAAACAATATAAAATACTTTCTATAGCAGAACAAGAAGGAGGCAAGTTTGATTTAGTAGCTGCTGAGTATTCTACTGCCAAGTTTGATTCTGTAGATCAAGAATTTAGTTTAGCTGCGGTAGACCCTTTATTTCCTCCTGAGAATACAGTGGAAGTACCTCCTCCAAAAGGAATAAGAATATTAAAAGAGCCTAACCCAGATCAAAAAGGAGAAGAAGTAATAGTTGAATGGGACGCACCTGCTGCAGTGGGCTCTTCTGGAGTATCTACAACATACGAACACTTAGCTGAATTTAAAATCTTTCACACTTTTGGAGAACAAATAAATGGTAGTGACCTTGTAAGTGGGGGTACTGTTCCAAGTTGGAGAAGCCATTTAAGATTTGATAATGTTACAAATGGCAGACATACGGTTGCCATACAAACTGTTAGCGGAAAAGGAAGAACTTCAAGAAAAGTATCTGCGACTATAGATATAGATGATGTATTTGAAGGGGACTTCCCTCGACTTGGCGGGGTAACAAAAGGAGGTTTCTCTACAAGTGATGTAGCGGTAATCGATTCGGGGTCTCAAAAAGGCTCTGTTAAGTTTGGTACTACTTCCTATGCGATAGCTCCCTTCACGGATATAAATATAGCAAAAAGAAATACTAGTGCAGATGCAAACAGCTATGGTTTATCCTGCGCAGCCTTGGCTGATAGTAGTTGGGCATATCAGGAAGGAGGAGTTGATCTCGGGTATTTAATGCTAGACTATAGTGCTGTTGATGCAAGTAATGGGTCTGCTAATGCTTTAAAACTTATAGCACGAAAGACAGATACTACTACGTATGGTAGAACTTTATCCTACTGGTATGATGGTATTAAATATGTAGCGGATGTAGATAGTATTTGGACGAGCCTAGGAACTTGTACAATGACTAACGATTCTAGAAAGATTACAGGCTCGGGATTCTCTAACTTACAAGTAGGCACAGTAATAACTGTTGGAAGTAGTTACGCAGCAAAAATTGCATTAGTAGAAAGCAATACTGTAATGTATGTAGATTTTCCGTGGCCTAATGCAACTGCAAGTAGCCAAGCAATTAAACGACAAGAATTAATTATTGATTTTGAAAACGATTTCTTAATTACTCCAGTTAGTTATAATGCTTCAGGAACTGACTCTGCCGGACAAAGTGGTAAGTACGCTCTAGGGGGAGAGAATAATACTATGTCTTTCCTTCAAATTACCCCCGAACTTGCAGGAACAGGTAAAAATGTATTAGCTACTTCTTCTATAAATGCTATATCGTATAATGCGGCAGGAACTCAGTTAACAACTCTTCCTTCTAGTGGTATTGTAATAACGGCTACAGGTCTTGGATTTACTAATCCAGAGTTTAAGGTTACGGGAACAAGTGCGTTCAGTATAGTTACTGGATCTGCAGACGGCGATTTTGTTGCAGGAACTAATGGAGTGAGAGAAATTACCGTACATAATAACAGTGCAATATCATATAGTGCAACCCCTCTCGACTTTACAGTAACTGTTAGGGAGGCTTTAGATCCTGATAATGCTGCTACTACCAAAGCAGCTGTAGTTTCTATTGGTAAATTAAAAGAAGGTTCTCAAGGGAATTCAGCAGCATTAGTATATTTATATAAAATGTCAGCAAATGCTCCTACAAGTATAGATGATACTAGTACTTTTCCTGAACTCACAGTATCTATGGCCTCGGGACAAATTGTTGCGGCTTCAGGGTATAGTATTACCAGTAATCAAATTATAAACGGAAGCGGAGCAGGAACAGGCTGGTATACTAAAGTAACGGATACTAGTGTAACAGATGGAGTACAATGGATAGCTGCAGCTAGTGCGAGTAGCACTGGTACTACAGATACTATTGCTCGTTCGGAGTGGACAGATCCTATTCAGTTTAGTGGCTCTAAAGGGAACGATGGTGACCCTGGAGTTAGTAGTGCAGTAGCAGAATTGTATCAAAGAACAAACAGTGCTAGTGCTCCTGCAGACCCTTCTCAAACTCTTACTTATACTTTTGCAGATGGAAATTTAAAAAATAGTGGAGGGGCTACTTCAGGAACAGGATTTAATAGTTGGGTAAAAGATGCCACAAGTCCTGTTGCAGATTCAAAATACTTATGGAAGATAACTGCTCCTGCTATATCTACCGGTAGCACGGATACTATTGAAACGGGAGACTGGGCAGATGCTATTTTAGCGGCTCAATTTGGGGCTGAAGGAGATGCAGGAGAGAAAGGAAGACAAAACTTTGTAGGTACACTGTTTTTTGGAACAGGAGCACCAGATACTTCTAGTCCTGAAAATGGTGAAGCAAACAATCCGCCAACTTTGCCGTCTGGAGGAGCTTTTACCTTTTCAAATAAAACCTTTACTACAACTGATATAGCGGATCTTGGAGAGGCCATAGCAAATAAATGGTCTTTTACAAGTCCTACTTTCACTGCGAGAAATGGAAGCAACCAAAAACTATTTTACTATGCATGCTCTGTTACTGCACTAGAAGATGTAAATGGCGATGATGTACCGCAGGGAATATCTTCCGGAAGCAATCTTGTATTTAGTAACTTACATGTTATACATAGCTTTTCTGGAGTAGTTGCTTTTACTGATTTAAGTGCGAATACAAGTACAGTAATTCATGGAAATAATATCACGACAGGAATTATACAAAGTGCTAGTAGTAACTATGGAACTGATGCCGTTGGTAACTTTGCAACTAGTGGAACACACTTGGACTTAGATAATGGAAGGCTCCGTTCGCCTAAGTTTTACATAGATGGAAGCGGTCTCGGGTTTCAAGATGGGGCAATGGGAGGAACAAACTCCTTAGGGGGAACCATAACTGTAGGTAGTAAAGTTACTATTGATGGAGGCAATGAGAAAATTGAAATCTCAGACGGTACAAATGTCAGGGTTAAAATAGGTAAGTTATCATAGTAACACCATCACAAAAATAAAACTTGACTAAGTATGTCCTTTGGGATATAATTTCAAAATGGAGAAAAAGACATGAGCGCAGGTACATATAACTTAGTAATCGACCAAGGATCCAGCTTTGCTCTTGACTTAGCAATTAAGCAGTCAGGATCTGCTTTAAACTTGACCAATTATACGGGTCGAGCGCAGCTGCGTACATCTCATACTGCTAGTTCTGTTGCCGCTACTTTTACTGTGACTAAAACAAGTGCTTCCAATGGCACATTAAAAATGGAACTGTCACCTACCGCCAGTGCGAACCTAGCAGCAGGACAATATGTATATGACCTAGAAATTTTCACTGCTAGTGACGCTATTGTTAAACGGTTATTGCAAGGAGATGTGACTATCACTCCAGAAGTGACGCGATGAGTACTCAGACTACTTTACAACTAACCGAAGAAGTTACAGATGTTGCCGTAACAGGAGATACTATTAGTATCAGTATAACTGATGATGTTACGGAAGTTCAAGCGTATACGTTAGCAATACCTATAAATTCTCCTGGTCAGCTTGACGCAGCAAATGTTACGGTAACTCCCTACAATACAATTACGGCGGATAATTTAGAGGATGCACTAAAAGAGTTAGCAGACCAAAACTTTAGAAGTGCTTCCGCGCCTTCAGGATCTACAGTATCTGAAGGCGATACATGGTACGATACAGATGACGATCAACTAAAAGTCTATAGAGAAACAAGTTCTGGGAATTTTGCATGGGTTCCAATAATGGTTGGAAACATATCACCGGACTCAGACACAATAGACGCAGGATCCTACTAGGATACATCGGAGTTTTATAAATGGCTCAAACAATGAAGATTAAAAGAAGCACAGGCACGGGTAAGCCGTCTGCTGTTGCACAGGGTGAGCTATTTTATGCGTATGGTAGTGGGGGTACTTATGGAAAAAGACTCGCTATAGGAAATGTAAATGGAGGAGGAGATACTCCTGAAATTATAGGGGGAGCTTTCTTTACTGATATGCTCGACCATACAGCGGGTACTTTAACAGCTAGCAGTGCTTTACTTGTTGATGCTAACTCACAAATTGATACTTTAAAGATAAAAGCGCAGGGTGCTCTTGAGTTAGCAGAGGCATCGGCTAACGGAAGCAACTATGTTTCATTAAAAGCTCCTGCAAGTGTAAGTGCAAATATAGAGTATACTCTTCCTGGTACTATAACTAACAATTATTTTCTTAAAACAGACTCAAATGGAGTATTAAGTTGGGGAGAAGTAGCAACTACAGTTATAATAGGTGCAGATACTGGATCAAATGATACCGTTACACTAGGTGAGACAATAAACTTCACTGGAACAAGTAATGAGATTACTACGGCTGTATCAAATAACGAAATAACAATAGGATTACCTGATGATGTTGTAATCGCAGGTAATTTAACAGTAAACGGTACAACAACTACTATTAATACCGCTACTTTAGATGTAGAAGACTCTCTTATTAAGTTAGCCAAGGCAAATACTGGGTCAGATAGTTTAGATATTGGTATTTATGGTGTATACGACACTTCTGGCACTGATAAGTACTCAGGTTTCTTCAGAGATGCCTCTGATTCGGGAAAATGGAAGCTATTTAAGGATAATCAATCAGCTCCTGGCAATACTGTTGACCCTTCTGGCACTGGATACGCAGTAGCGACCTTAGTAGCTCATTTAGAGGACTCAAGTGTAGCAATTACTGGTGGATCTATAACAGGAATTACAGATTTAGCTGTTGCAGATGGTGGAACAGGTATTTCAACTATGAACAAAGGTTCTGTGCTTGTAGCAAACTCAGCAAATACGCTTACTGCGGTTGATGGAGGAGGATCTACGGATAAATTCTTATTTTATACGGCTTCTTCTGACACAATTTCATGGACTAACACTATAGACGGAGGTACTTACTCCTAATGGCTCAAACAATTAAACCAAAACGTAAATTTACAAGCGGAGCTCCGGATACTGATGATTTGGTAGAGGGCGAGATTGCTATTAATACTGCCGACCAAAAAGTTTACATGAGGGACGGCTCGAATAACATTGTAGAAGTTGCAAATGTATCCGCAGCAGGAGCATCAGTTGACGATGCCACAGCATTAGCAATCGCATTAGGATAAAACTATGGCAAATACATTTAAAAATGCTTTCGCAGCAAATGTAAATCACTCAGCCTATGTTGATTTATATACTGTTGGCTCTAGTACAACTACTGTAATTCTTGGTATGGCAATCTGTAATAAGACTGCTAGTGCTGTAGATATTACGGTTCAAATTCAAGATACTTCGGCATCAAATGCAGACTTTCAAGTATTAGATACAGTAAGCATTCCTGCACGTACTACATTAGAAATACTAGCGGGACAGAAATATATTCTGGAAACTACCGATGTGCTTCGTGTTAAATCAGGTACTGCGAACGCTATAGACGTAACGCTAGGAATTATGGAGATAACGTAATGGCATCATTTATTGGGGTACAGCCCTCTACTAGTATTGTTTCAATTGGCGGATCCACCATTACCGCAACAGCAGCAGAAGTAAATATCTTAGACGGGGTTACAAGCACTGCTGCTGAACTTAACATCTTAGATGGGGTTACAAGCACTGCTGCTGAACTGAATATACTTGATGGTGTAACTTCTACCGCCGCAGAACTAAATGCGCTAGATGGCATTACAGCCGTTGTAGGAGAGTTAAACGCGTTAGATATAGGCAGTACCGCTATAGGAACTGCCGTAGCTTCTAAAGCAGTAATTCTTGATGCAAATAAAGACTATACTGGAGTAAGAAATCTTACATTGACAGGCGACCTTACTATTGGTGGGGATGATCTTGTGATGGGGACTAATACAGCTGGAATGTTGCTCATTGCTGATGGTACAAATTTTAATCCTACGGCTGTCTCGTCCCTATCTGAAATTAGTACTATTGCTAGTGATGATGTGTTTTTAGCGATAGATACTTCAGGGGGAGGCCTTAAAAAAGTAGCAAGAAGCGTGGTAGTAGCTGGACTCGCAACTTCATCTGCCTTGTCTAATGTTTCGGAGGATTCCAGCCCGCAGCTGGGTGCTAACTTAGACCTTAACGGTAATGATATTGTTACAGCTTCTAATGCCACTTTAGACCTTGCCCCTAACGGAACAGGTACGGTAGTAGTTAGAGGTAATACAAACTCAGGTGCTATAGTTTTAAACTGTGAGAGTAATAGTCATGGTCAAAAGATTTACGCACAACCACATTCCGCAGCAGTTACTAATACATTAATGCTTCCTGCCGGAGCTAATTCAACTTTAGTTTCTCTTGTATCTACAGACACCCTGACCAACAAGACTCTTACTTCACCTAAGATTAATGAAGATGTAGCAGTTACTTCAACAGCTACCGAAATTAATCTTCTCGATGGAGTTACCGCAACTACCGCAGAGCTTAACTACTTAGATATAGCTACTCTTGGCCTGACCGCAGCAAGTAAAGCAGTTACCGCAGATGCTAACGGAGTCATAACGCTTGACAACGGCTTTAGCGAAGAGTACGCAGCAGTTACTTCTAGTTCTGCCACAGTTTCGTTAGACCTAAGAACAGCCAGCAACTTCAGCCATGACTTGACTGAAAACACTACTATATCTTTTACTAACCCAGCAGCGTCTGGAAAAGTATCCGCAGCTACACTTAGGATCATACAAGGCTCAACTGCTAGAACAATAACATGGAACTCAAGCATCAAGTGGGCTTCAGACACGGCTCCTACACTTACGACTACTAATGATGCTGTAGACATCTTTGTGTTCTACACCGTGGACGGGGGTACAACGTATTATGGGTTTACAGCAGGGCAGGTAATGAGCTAATGAGTACAGTTGCTAAGAAAGTAATTATGGGCAGTGGTGCTGTTGCTGAACCCTACGAGATAGATCAGTCTTTAATATTTGAGCAAGCATCAAATAGTCAACTAAGTCGCGTTGTTTCTTCAGCAGGAAATCGCAGAACTTATACTTTTAGCACATGGATTAAAAAAACTAGTCAAGACGATTGGCAAGCAGTTATGTCGGTAGATTCTCACATTGCGGCTGGAGGTAATGATAACTCTGGGTTGCATTTTTATGAAGATACTATTTATATAGTAGATTATGATTATAGTACCACAAACTGGCTTCTACGAACTAATAGGGTATTTCGTGATAATTCTTCTTGGTATCACATTGTTTACGTTGTAGATACTACACAGGGGACAGCAGCTAATAGAGTTAAACTCTATATAAATGGAGTTCAAGAAACTTCTTTTTCAACTGCAACATACCCTAGCCAAAATGTAGAAGGTCTTTGGAATTCTACAATTACAGACAGATTAGGCGGTGCTTTAACGACTCGCGTTGGCAACGGTAGTCAAATTGCAACAACTAACGGAATGGATGGTAATTTAGCAGAAACACATTTTATTGACGGCACTGCGCTTACTCCTAGCTCCTTTGGCGAAACTA
>Ga0181405_1000066_pt1 | contig 34197 bp, 19 predicted proteins | sample 28SPOviralmetaG_FD_130134 | JGI IMG/M metagenome (GOLD analysis project Ga0181405, IMG submission 130134) | Marine viral communities from the oligotrophic San Pedro Time Series (SPOT) site, San Pedro Channel, CA, USA - 28 SPOT_SRF_2011-11-29 | ecosystem: Environmental > Aquatic > Marine > Strait...
AATAAAGACTGTTTGTATAGAAGTTGGAGACTCCAAACCCAGAGTAATCTGGAGTGTTAGTTGTCTGTGCGCTAAAATCAAAGATTCTTACGCCATCATTAGTTAAATCACCGTTTCCGAGTGAATCGGAAACAGCAATTGCAGTTTCGTTGATTCCACTTTGAGAGGCAGTATGAACTTGAATATTGGTTGCGATTGAAGAACTGTAGGAACTAGTTCCATTTACATTCTTTGCACGAACCTTTACTCTACTTATCGTTCTGACAGATGATGATGTAATTGGAACTGAAAGACTTCCAATAGCATAAGAGGAAGCAGTTCCTGTATTTACTTTTGGAATACCTCCCTCAAGCATTGTTGAGGCGCCATCTATTTGTGCGTAGGTATATCCAGAATTGGTTATAGCATTTGAAGATGTTCCCTCTTGGTTAGATCCATCATCAACTTCAACAATATCGTTTTGATCTGTATAACATTGTCCGACAAGGTGATCAATTTCAATACCAGCAACGGTTAGTGTTGGTGATCCTGAATTATAATAAGGAATACCAGAAACATATCTAAATGTTCCTGCATTATTTTGAGTGACAGTAGCACTCGAAACATCTACTGATGGAGAGGATGTTAAATCATCTCTCATAAATCCAACCGTATTAGTATTTCCTCCAGTGCTATGCTGAAGTTGCATACTATTTGTTCCAACTGAGAGTCCACTAACTGCTTTTGCAACTCTTGCCTTAAATCCTTTATATAAATTAGGATAGAAGGTAGAATTCGCAAATGTTGTTGATGTTCCGCCAGAAGTTAAGAGATTATAATCACTTTCTGAGTCAATTGTAAGACTTGTATAAGATGCACTATCGTCACCACCTGTCAATACTCTCTGCCCATCGGCAGATCCATTTACCATTGCTGTTAATGTACCAGAATCGGCGTTATAAGCAAATGATGCGATTGGGCCTGCTGTTGCAGTGCCCGTAGTAACACGATTTACTGTGTCTCCAGTGCTTATTCCTGCTGCTCCAGATGTATTTTCAGTAAAACCGTGAGCTGCTTTGGGGCTAGTTCCAGTGCTACTTACATTACTTAAAGTCTTAGAACTAAGAGTATCAGGAGTTGCGGGCGAATCATCATAAACTTTTAAACTTACTGTTGATGAAGTTGGGATGACGCCTGGATTTGCTAAATCGTGCTTGTTTATAGTGAGGGTGAGTGTATCTCTACCAGTACCACTCAGTGTGCCATCTGCCCAGGTATGCTGTAATCTATCTGCAGTTGTACTAGCACCACCACCAACAGTGTTACTAGAGATGAAACTATTAGCGGAACTATCACCCCAATCGACTGTGTAAGTTGCACCAGAACCAACTTGAGTTGCGTTCGTGGTGTTATTATCTAAGTAAAGTGATTGTCCTTCTACAACATATAAATCGCTTCCACTAAGTGCGCTACCACCAGAAGATGCTCTATAAAGAGCAAAAGATACTGAGGGATCGGGAGTATAAACAGTAATATAATTTGATCTTGCGGCAGAGAAAGAATGTCCTGCTCCAGCACCACCAGTATTCTTGGCAACCATTTCAATACTGAATAATCCACCATCAGTATTGGTATAAGTATGAGATGGAGTAGAATCACTTGTTGTTTCTAATGCTGATCCGTCTCCCCAATCAATATCAAAACTGTTTGCATTACCATCAAATCCAGTACTTAATGTGATAGCAAATGGTGCGCCACCAGCAGTTGAATTTGCAGTAAATGCAAGTCCAGAAACTGCGGTGTTCCTCATTATGTTGAGGGCAAGTTCATTTAAATCATCAATACTATCACTGATTTTAGTTGAACTTGTAAATGTATTTAAAGCAGCGGGGGATGTGTAACTTCCATCAGTTGGAGATCCTAATGTCATTGCTGAACCTTCGCCAGCAATGGTAATATCTACAGTATCAGTGTCTGCATTATATGCAAATGTATTACCAGCACCAATAAAATTCAGATTCTGAATAGGGCCTGTGGTGATTACATTTCCCGATGAATTAATTCCGATATTAAATCCACCGGTTGCAGTTACAATACCGGTGATATTTAAATCGGATGAAAATTCAGCGCCCCAAGAAAGATTTCCTGATGCATCCGTGATTAAAAGTTTTCCTGCTTGGGGAGTTTCGGGAAATGTGTAAGTGGTTATACCACTAAGAGTTGCAGGAGCTCTTAAATTAATACTGTTAGAGCCGTCCTTGTCAACAAGTTTGAACTCTAAAGGATTGGTGCCATCCTCTCTACCCCAATACCTACCTGAACCATAAAACTGGTTTGTGGCGGTTTCTGACGATAAACCGATGTATAAATCGTATTTGTCAGTGGTAAAGCCAGGTTCACCTACCCTAAGTCCAGGTAGATTAGCAAACGCACCTCTCTTAAACTGAAGTACTGGAGAAGTCATTTAACCTATGATTTTTCTTGTTACTATTTAGATATTTTTAAAACGAGCCACCATCAAGATCGATAGTGTTATCAAGATCAGTTTCTAATTGAGTTACGAAAGAATCAGGAAGATCAGAGTCTGTAACAGCATTAGTAAGAACAGTATCTGCAGCAATCAATTCAAATTTTGAAGTTGTTGCGTTGTATGCTAATACAAATTTATCAGATCCGGGTAAATTAGATACTGAAACGTCTGCAAGTTCTGATAGATTCTCCGCCACTACGGTTTTCTCCTGAGTTACAGTAAATTTTTTAGTTCCTGATCTTTTTACTAAGTAATCTGGCATTTTTTTACCCTATAGTGGTATTTATGATATACCTGCACTAACTAGTGCCATTCCTTGAATGACTCTAGTTTTGTCACCACCCGCTGCAGTCAATAAGATATCATAAAGATATCTACCAGATTCCATTGTTGCTGTAACTTCATCAGTCATCGTAAGAGTAATTTTACCAGTTGAAGATTCAATGGAAGTAGAAAAAGTATATGCTGTTCCTGCAGTAGGATGCTTTTTTGCTTTCGCAACAGCACTAGCACTGCTCATATTAAACACGGAACCATCACTATTCGTAATAGTAAAGGTTGAAGTAAAGTCTGCACCTTGTTCAATTTCTATGTTTACTGCAGGTACTGCCATGACACTTTTTTAACTATTTATTTTCTTTGTTTTGCTTCAATAATTTAGCGAGATCAGCGGTAGATCCAACAAATAGTGCATTTGTTACATTTGTTGGGCCCTTTGATGAAGATTCTTCTTCAACATCTTTAAGTTTCTTTTGAAGATCAAGAAGTTTATCAGTTGCATCGGCAACGCTTTTGATTAACTGTCCAGCAACTTCATACGCTCTTGCCTGTTCAGTTTCTTGTGCTAATTCAAGAATACCGTTAACTGCCTCTTGCCCCTTTTCAATCAAAGAATAAAGATTTCCTCTTGTGTACTCATAATCTTTTCTAGTATCAGACTTTATTGAATCTACTTCTTTCTGAACAGGTTTTACTTGTTCAGGTTCGCTTGATACAATCTCACTCGACACATCAAATGCTTCGTCTAAACTATCAAAACTCATGATACCGCACCATCGAATCCGAAGTCATCGCCAATCTCAATAAGGGCATCATCAGCATCAGTGATAACATTAACTGCAGTTCCACGAACATGTGATCCAGTGATGGTTCCATCCTGTCCTCTTTTTGTAAAAAGAGTATTTCCTTCCTTTCTATCTACGTATATTGATTCGTTATTGATATTAATATATGTGTTTTCTGCAATATTATTTGCATCAGTAACTTGTATGATATTAGTCGTTGTACCAATATCTTGTGCTAAGTTTGTTACAACATTACCGGTATAACTTTGTGTTGCTCTTGGAACAACGGTATATGTAAGATCTCTGGTTGGTGTAGAAGAATCGTCTTGAACATATCCAACTTGTACTTTTTTGATAAGATCTCTTGATGCTTTTGAAGTATCTCCAACTGGGCCGAAAAGGTATGTTTTGGCAGTGAATCTTATAGTATAAAGAAGCGAACGTCGTGTGCTATAGTTCCCTTCGTAATCATCTTGCATCGTGATATTTTCGATCACGATAGGAATATCTCTCTTTTCTCCAATAGTATCAACTAAATTTACTGAAAGTGTGTAAGCTGGTTGAAAATATGGTAAAATCTGTTCAACAATCTGAAGCATATCATCATTCAACTTAGTGAATATTGATAATTCAAATGACATATTATATGGAACGGGCATATAGTTTTTTCTGATTGCCGTTGCAATACCTACAGTCTGTGTTTTGAATGTTTGAGTAGTGGTAACTTTTCTTGTACCATCATATTGCAGTCCTGTAAATTCAAAGGACATTCTTGGAAGAGTAATCGCTGTTGGTTTGTTAAGATCTGGCGATTGCTCTAATCTTGCTAAAAACTTTTGAGTTGGCCCGTATGCTAAAGGTACTTTAATCTCTTCGGATACATTACCAGCGGAGTCGAGATGCTTAATATCAATCCCATTAAAAAGACTTCCGAACGCAATGATGGTTCGTCTTAAAATTTCATGGTAAAAGTATTCAAACATACAGATGCCTTATGTAACTTTATTTAGGGTTAAGGATTCCCAAATGGATTTGATTCTGAGAAATCTAAAACTCCATCATTAGCAAAAGTTTCAAATGTATCATTGTCTGGATAATTATTTACGGTATTATCATCCTCATAAACGCTTATCACATAAGATGCGCTACTTGCTGAACCCACAATAGTTTCTCCAGGTAAGAAGTCCCCTGTAGTATTAGAGTAAGTTAGAACGTTAGTAATAGTATTCCACGTCTTAACTATTCCCGTTACACCGCTTGTAGATCCGGTGATAGTTTCCGATCTAACAAATGTTCCAACTCCAGCAGCAGGTGGATCTGAAAGTGTAATTGTAGGAGCAGTTGTATACCCAGCACCAGCATTGGTGATATAAATTGCAGAAACTGTTCCAGCAACAGAAACTACAGCGACACCAGTGGCAGTCGTTCCACCAGCACCTGGACTACTAAAGGTAACAGTAGGAGCAGTCACGTATCCACCACCTCCACTAGTAACAGTAACAATACCGACAGTATTATCAGAAATTCTAGTGGTTGCAGCTACTCCAACACCAGGATTAGTGTTAAGTCCAACAAATGCAATTCCTGGATTTGCAGTATATCCTGCACCAGGATCAATCATCATAACTCCTTGAACAACAGAACCTATTTCTGTTCCATCACAACTAACAATATCGTCGCGTAGGGTAGATATTCCAGTTGCTGTGGTTCCTGATATAGGAGATGAAATAAAAACACTGGGTGGATAATTATATTTTTCTCCTCTGTTTGTAATAATGATCCTGCTGATAGATCCGCTTTCAACTCTTCCAGAGATAGCGGTTGCGGTAGAACCTGATCCAATAAGAGTGAGAGATCTGATATTTCCCTCAGTGTCGAAGGAATCATCGATTTCTTCAATACCAGTATCCAATATTTCATCTTCCCCTCTGAATAGTTCGCAGGTTAGTTCGTAAACGTAATTCTTTTGTAACTGATAAAAAGGTTTCTCATGTTCAACAAACTTTATTTCAAAAAGTCTGTCTCCAAGCGGGAAATAAATTAAATCACCTTCTTTCGGCCGAGTCGCAAGTTCAATTAGAGGCAAATTTGTTATTAAAGGTGTGATATATGTTTCAAATCTTTCTTGAGAAATAATTAATTTAATTTCAGATGTTTGTTGAACTCCGAATTTCGATAAAAGGACAGTATTATCACCATATCCATCAAAATTATCAACATATGCCTCAATAGGATATGATTGATTGAATTCTGATTCAATTACTTCGCGAATTATTGAACTTTTTGTTGCATATTGTCTTGGTAAGTAAAATACCTCAACGCCATACATTCTCAACTGTTCGTTGATCAAGTCTTGAACAAGATTTTGCTCTCCTTGAGAACCCTGTAAGAAAAAAGGATTTAATACCATCAGCCTATCATGTCAAGGGGTGGAAGTTCATAAGTATTAGACATTTTTTCCATGATTTTGTCTAAATCATTCTGCCCATCTTCATAAATTTGTCTTCCGTTTAGTTCCACTCCACCAGGAAGTTTAACTCCCTGAAACTTCATAAGATTCTGTCCCCACTGACGTTTAATTAAGGCAGTCAGATACGGTTTGATGAAAGAGTCATTGTAAACTCTTGCGAAATCGTTTGGATCAACAGTTCTAAAACAATCAATAATAATATATTCTCCTGCAGTAACACTTCCCCAGTCAATATCAAGATACAACCTATCCATTCTTTGATTAAATCTTATCTGCTTATGAGTATTCAGTAAAAAATCAAGATCTTCAAGATATGTCTTTGTCATAGCATATGACAACAATTCAGTATTCCCGAAGAAATAAACATCATTTAAGAATAATTGATATTTCACACTAAACATATTGTTTGTGATTGAATTTCCACCGGAAAATTGAAATATCTTGTTAACTCCTATAACAGAGGGAGGAATTTGCAAATAATTACTATTTTCTTTATAAGAAAAAGTTGTAGAAGCACCATCAATTGTAGATGAGGCGGTAGTTGTTACGATACCTGCTTGGGTTACAGATGAGGAAGAACTTCTACCTCTGTTAATATCATCTTGAGTAATTTGATATTTTAGAAATACTTGTCCTACCCCATCAAAATGTCTTTCATGAAAATATTGAATGGCATCATCAACTAAGTCCTCGATTTGCTCATCAGCAACATTAATTTCGAGAACAGGAGCACCTAACTTTCTTTTGCAGTAGTCTACTAACTCCGCTCTAGTTGATGGTTGAGCCATGTCTATATTTTTTAAGTATTTATGGATCTATGTTAATTACTGACAAAGTCTCTTGCTGCTTATAATAAAGTTTAACAAAAGATTTGGCAATACTTCTCAACATATCTCGATCGTCACATCCATCTATTTCCGATGCAATTTTAGTATATTCAAAACTTTTAGTTAGGTTTTTAAGTTCAATTTTATCGGGATCCATTGAGTGCCTCCTTGATTAACAGTTTTAACTCAGAGATTTCACTATGAATGTTAGCAAGATCTCTCTCAACATTCTGTATTCTAGTACTCTCTTCATGTTTGATGTTTTTATTCATCATATACGAAGAGAATCCAGACTTATCATTATTAACAATTGCTCCAGTTTCACTATCTCTAAGGAGATTATTATGTCCCTCAACTTTAAGTTTTTTCATTATGCAAGTGCTATCACTCTAAGGTTTCTAATCTTAGGTGGATTTGCCTGATTAGTAGATGTAAGGAGAAGTTTAACTCTGTATGACTTGAAAGAGGGAAGTTCGTCAATTGTAAATGTATGTTCCCTATAATCTTCTTCAGGTGAAACTTTGGAATCAGAAGATCCATCATTATTTGCGACATCAATAATTTGTCCTCTCTCATCAATGTTATTAAATCCAGGGAATAATTCATAGATGGGATTAAAGTTCTGATGATCAGAAATTGCAAATAATGCTCTAATGTCAGCATCTCTATTCTTGAAAACATCAACCATTATTTTTAATGATGTTGCTGGATTTTCTAATGAAATCTCTTTAGACAAGTATTGGAAAGCAGTAGGATCAGTATCAATACCATTAACTCTACTATCAGTTACATAATCAGTAATTATACTATTAACGCGGTTTGAAGTAGTAAGAACACTCATTCTCTGAGTATCAATAACAGGGGAAACCTTGGAATCAGTGGTTCCAAGATTAAGTCTCATTGTCATTGACTTATTACCAGGTAAAGTAGTAAGTTTTGCATCCTCATTTACCTTAGAGGCAATAATTCTTGGGGTAGAGAAATAATTTGGTTTAGAAATTGCAATATCTTCAAATCCTTGATCAATAAACGGAATTTCATTTCCGCTAATAGAAGAACCAGATATAGTTCTTACTTCTGCACTGATATTTGTATTTGTTACTGTTAAGTGTCCAATTTGAGGTGTTAAAATCTCAAAAGGCATATTTTGAGTGGCCTTAGTTTTAGATCCACCAGTGGATTTAGTTTCATTCATGTAAAGAATTGGGAAACTTTCGCCAGTTGAACGTCCAACTCCGCTTGTTCCCATGTCAAGTTTTACCTTATAAGTATCAAATGTACGCGGTTCTGTTGCAGTTACATTGTTAAGATCATGAGTTTTATTAATTCTTCTGAGAGATACACCACCAAGTTCGTACTTATGAACTTTAGTTCCTGTAAGATAGTTCTTTGCAATCGTACTGTCGATTCCTCTTTCAGTGATGGTAATAGAGGTTCCAGAAGCAGATTCATATGAAATAATTTCTTCACCAATTCTAAGATAACCTACGTTAGTAGTTCCTACTCCAACATTCTCAAATGTATCAAATCCCGTTGTTGCATCTACAGAAATAGTTGATGTCGAAGAAGCGTCTAATGCTGCTGCTAATTTAACCGGAAGAATGTCCGACTCAACATTAGAGATTGCCACTCTATTATCAGCAAAGTACATACCATGATTCTTATGATTCACCGTAAAGTGAACCCCATCAGAAATGACATTGTTGATACCGTCAACTAAAACATTTCCACCTGTAGCATGATTAAGAGAGGTTGTAAATCCATTATTTTTAACAAACTGAAGCGAGTGTCCAACACCGGTAATGAAGTCTCCTTGAACATTATCTAAGATAATCTCATTAGTATTAGCAATTGAAACTAATGAAAGTCTAAGATTTCTTCCGAGGTTATTATTACCAATCGTAGAAATTCCTAAGACATCACCAACAACATACCCTTGTCCTCCACTTGCAGCAACATTTTCAGAAATTGTAGCAGCAATAGCAACTCCATTTTCAACAAAAATGTCTGCTTTTGCATTTCTTCCACTACTAGTAATATTTACAAGTTCAACTCCATTAAAACCATAATCACCTGAGGATGGAGTTAATCCTATACCAGCATTTATGATGTTTAAATTTCCTGTGGCAATACCTGCATTTCCAATGTAATTACCGGTTGCATTATTACCACTTTGCGATACAGTATTTCCTAATGTTAACACCTCATCCTGAAGTGTGGATCCAATACCAATACGCACAGATCTGGATGTAAGACTGATTGGGTTGGGGAGAAGTTTTGCTATTTGCTTATTGCCAACATTGAGTTTAGGACTATAAATTTCAAACGAACCATCACTGACAAACTCGGCTCTATAAGAAGTGAATTTAAGATCTTCCCATTGACTTGGTTCCCAAACAGATCCATTTTGTGATTTGTAAAGTGATCCAAGATAAGGTTGATTGGATACTGAAGTCTGAGTTAATTTATCATTTTCACCTACCCTTGAAATGAAGACTTTATATCTTGCGGAAGCGGATCTGAGAACAATTGCATATTGAATGGCAGGTTCGAGATAGACGGGTGCAGGTAAAACAAATGTTGTGGCTTTAGATCCATCATCACTTACTTCAATATCTTTGGGATGGAGTATTTTCTGAGATAATGGAAGAATTTTTGTGGTTGGAACACCATTTTGTGTAGTTCTCAATTCAAAAATCACTGGTACATTAAGATTATCAACTTGCTCGAAGAAAATATCGCACTTAGTGAAGAAAATGCCAGTTTTATCTTCTACTACAAACGTTTGAGCGAGGGGATCAGGTGGATTAGTAGTTTCACTAGTAGTACTAACAACTTCTGATGATACTATTTCCGTGTCTACAGTTGTATTTACTCGTTCTATCTCCCTTTCGTCATTAACATCCTGAGATTGAATTACAGCATTTCTAACTGAAACGATATTTTCTTGAACAGTTTCAATGACACCACTTATTAAGAATGTTGAAGTTGCACGGGTAGATGCATTTCTGATGTCATTATTTAAATCATCAATAAAAGTAAGAACTTTTGTACCTGTTTCAAATCTGGGATTAGTATCAATGTTGGGATCGGGTATGAACAGACTTCCAATTAAGGAAGCACTGCTATCCGATACTAATCTTACTTGAGAAATAGTGGCCTGAGCACCACTTGTCTCACCTACCAAAATCATTTCAGATGAAACACTACCAATAAATTCAGATTGTGGTTGTTCACAAAGCGCAAATGTATCTATATTGAGTATAGTAGAGGTTGAAGAATAAGCACTTGGAAGAGTTTGATCTTTGTTATAAGGATTTTTAGTAAAAACTTCACTTGCGGAATTAAATGTTCCGGATTTGTGATTTGCTTGAGCTAATCTAAATGAAATTTCGCGATCTCCCTCAGAAGTTGACGTATCACCAACTGAACGCATGGAACCTTTTACGGTTTCTCCAACTTGGAAAGCACCTGAAATCATGTTGATTTCAAGAAGTTTTGGAATACAGTAAGAAGAAACGTCTACACCATCAAAGAATGCATAAACTTGTGTATTGGGTTTAAGCGAATCGATAGTGAATTCTATGTTTCTTGATCTTGCGAAAGATACAATATCTCTACTGATTACTCTATCTCCAAGAGATTCATTTTCAAATCGCTCAACAACTGCAGTTCTTGTTCCAGTTCTATTCGCTACTCCAGTTTCAAATAATTGACGTGTAGTGTCTCTAAAAATAGTGGTAGTGGTAGTTCTTCCTACTGTATCAATTGCTGTTCTATTTTCAGATCCTAAACGCGGTTCCTGTCCCGTCCAATTATTAACCCAGGTATTCCAAATAGCTGGTGCAAACCCTGTTTGAGGATCAACACTAAGTGTTCTTGTTGCTCTCTCAAGAGTTTCAGCAAAATTACCTTCTGTTTGAACAACATTTGCCTCAAGTCTGACTGGATCAACCCAAGAATCTGATTCTGGAGTAAGTGAAAGAGCACCAACCCAGAATCCAACAATAAATGGTGTTACACTCTCGGTTCTTGTTCCAAATTTTTGTTCTAACCACTTTTCATCAGTATAGTCAAGTGTTACAATATCACCAGTTTTTCTGATATTAGTTCCATCTGGAGATTGAGTTTTTAAATCTCCAGATCCTGTCTTACTTATTGTTAAGTCAGTTTGTGTGGTATAATGACTTGGATGAGCTTCTCTTTGATTGAAATCAACACTATTTTTCAGATCAACAGATTCTTCTTGAGCGAGAAATGATGTAAAATTATCAACAAAGAATCCGGACTTAAATCTGTTTAGTCCGTTTGCATCAGGAACGAACAAATTAGCAGTGTTTGTTTCAAGAAGAGAAAGTGATGTAAAGAATTCAAGATTCTTGATTCTATTTTCAAGTTTCTTGATATCAGTCATTCTATAACGCTTGTGTTCTAAGAAATTCTTAGAAGCGTTACTTACATCATAAAGAAAAGGCGGAAGAGATACTGTGGCAATTTCCAAAGCATCATCAACTGAAGTTGGATTTTGTGGATTTTCGGAGGGTGTTCCATATTTAACTTGGAATACACCATCTTTTGTCAGGTAAATTCTATCAATTCTTCCTAGGTAGAATGAGAAATCTGTCAATATTCCTTCATTTGAGGCAAGAATATTAGGTGCAGAGTTGCCAGTTACATTAAATGATCTTCCATAAAATTCAAGTGGAGATCTGTCACCTTCAGATACCAACGCAATGTCAGAAACTTTTGGACGAATATCAATAATATCAGAATTTCTTACAAAGTTTACACTTTGAACTTCAGTTGAATAATCAAAATTAGAGTATGAATTTACAGTTGTTATATCTCCGTCATCAGTAGACTCATAATAACCATTAGAGAAATATGCAATTAACTTTCTCTGAGGTGCTTTTTCGCTATTTTTTCTGTTTAAAACTCCAAAATTGTAAAATTCTCCATTTTGTCCATTTGAAGAAGTAAACTTGAAAGAAACATTCTTACTTGGAGTATCTAAAGTTACAATTGATGCTCTTATTTGAGATTCGCCAAAAACAACGATTTCTCCTTCTTTAAAACTAATTTGGTTTTTTAGAAGAAATGCAATCTTAGAATCAGTTTGTTTTACACCAACAATAGCATGAGCACCAGAAGTCTCTCCAATGATAGATTCGCCAATCACCAAATCAGAAGTTTTTGCTGTAGGCCCTGACAAATTGGCCAGAGTCATTGATGGAGAGGATGGATCTGTGTTATCTGCTGAAGGATCCGTCGCTAATTCATAGATTCCATGAACTTCGATTAAATCGGCAGAATTGAGAGATATATTTTCATCCTGAACTCTTGTTCCATAAGGATAGTTTCCATATGTAAGCCCATCATTAAGAGTTGTAGATCCTATTCCAGAAGCACTATTTACCGATTTATCGATAATAATAGAATTTACTCTATTTTTAATTTTGTTTTTGGCCTTTGGTTTGATTTTAGTGAGAGTTGTAACAAGAGTTGCTTCCTCATTATCAAGTCCAAGATTAAAAATTTCTAACTGATTTGATGCAGAATTAATTTGAACTTTGTCTGAGGTAAGTTCCTCTGTTGTACCATCGCTTCTAATAAGAGTATATCTCTCAGGAGTAAATGGTAAGAAAGATTCGTTTGATTCTGATGTAACTGCAGCAGATAACTTGTTGTCTACGATATTAACCTGCTGCGTTTTTCTAATAGTTAAAGATGCATCATTTAAATCTACATTAGAAATATTTTTTCTTGGCATCTCTGTATAGAGAGTGCTGTCATCTGTAACTCCAAGATCTCCACCAATAACTTTTAAATCAGTCAAAGTTGTTATTGATGCGGGCATTGCACCGCTGGCAACTCCTCTAACTGTAGTAACACCAGTTACAGTTATTGATGATGTTGCTATGCTTACAACAGATACAAAAATTGGATCTTGAGATAAGTTACCAGTGAATGAAAGTATATTTCCTGCTTTAATTTGTCCTGGGAATTTTTTATTAGTGGATCGTATTACAGATGTGTAATGTTCTCCATCTGCTGCAGTAATAGAGGAAATTCCAATGTTAAAATTGTCAGCAAGAACTACATCAGCAGAGAAAGTTCTTGCTGCTCCAACCTCAGTACCATTTGCACTACCAAATACTGACAAAACATCGCTGATTCCATGTGCAGTTACAGCGATTGCCACTCTTGAATTTTCAACTCCATCAATTATGAAGTTTTCATTCTTGATAAACTTACCAGAGGTTTCATACAATACCAACGAACTAGTATTATCAGCAGCTTCCTTGAGAAATGCCGTGGCACCACTATGTTTTCCTTTAATAAATGTTGGAACACTTAATGTAATAGGTTCGTTTACTGTAACTTCAGTAGTGGTTTGAATATCGTATAAAGATAATCCCCACTCATTAACATTTGAATTTGAAGAATTATATGTTCCAGAATTTAATTTGAAATCATAAACTCTTGCTAATCCAATTTCTTTTCCTGCAGTTTGCTCTGAACTCAAACCAACTCTTGAATCTCTAAGACTTAAAATAAAAGTATTCCCGATACCAATAGAAGGAGATCCATAAACCCTATTTAATTTAAGAGTTTCTCCTGTTTTATAATTGATTTGTTGAGATTTGAGAGTTTTTACAGTTCTAGGTTTCGGTACGTCAAGGAATGTAGGTGCTGTAGTTTCTACGTCATATCCTTTTACGAATGCTCTACCTGGAGAGATTTGATATATTGCTAAATCTTCAGTGGGTGTTGATCCTCCGTATGTTGTCTGATTGTCTCTGAAAAGTCCTCTATTCCCTTCATTATTGTTGAGAGATTCTTTTACATTAAGTCCAAAAGACTTAACATAATAGTCACCAGATTCTGCATGGGTTCTTTTAGCTAATTCATCTGTAACACCAGAGTAATCGCTCGTCGTTTTTTCTCTTATAATACCATTGACAACCGTTCCAAGTTCAACGAAATTATTATCATCAGTGTCAGTTAAATCTTTTTTAGAGAGAGACGTGACAATTTTAAGTCTATCAGCACCTGGAGATCCAAAATTATTAAATCCTGCGGAATTATCCGTCAGAGCAGGATCTAGATCAGAATTAATAATTGTTTCTTCAATTGTCAATCCAATTCTATAACTTGGAGTATTAGTATATTGATCTAAGATTAATGTCTGCTCACTGACATTTAAGAAAACTCCCTTTCCAAAGTAAACACCATTACCAATAAAATATGCAGATCCTACTGCGGTTGCATCTTGCTGAATAGTAGATGCAAAAGGAACTCCATCAGCAATCAAAGTGTTTGCTGTAGAAATCGTAATATCTGCAGACAGCAATTCACCATCTCTAAAAACAGATTCTTGATTGTTCGTTCCAGAACCTGAATAATTTACAAAAAGAGTTACTTGATTTCTAGTTGACTCAGAACTAAGTATATAATTATCAACAATAGCGGTAACACCAGACTCTTGTCCGGTGATTTGTGCTCCTACTAATTGATCAACATAATCAAGAAGTGGAATTCCTAAGTATGCGTTCTCTAAAAGAACACATTTATAATTGGTGGAAAATGTAGTATTTCCAGGAATTACCTTTGCACCCTCTTTAAAAAAGTGCTGTCCGAATTTTTCAACCTGATTTTGCAGGATTGATTGAAGAGAAGTTAATTCTCTTGCTTGTACTGGATAACCTGGTTTGAATAAAACCTTATAATAATCCTTCTTAGGATCAAAGTCGTCAAAGTAGGGGGCGACGTTGAGATTGGTTTCCTGTGACATAATTCCTTAGAACTGCAAGATAATTTTGATATCTTCTTTTTGACTGGACGATCTGGTAATAGAGGGCCTATTATCGACGTAAATTATATTACCCGTATATTTTTCAACTTCAGGTTGAGCAACACCCTCGTTAAACGACTGCCCCAGGTAATAAGTACGACTATTTATTTCGGTAGATATACCTGTAAATGAGGTTTGAATTGCAAGAGTTGTAGATCCTCCGATAATATTAAAAGATCCACCATCTGCAATACCAGGTGTGAATCTATTCATTTTGAATCCATATGTTGGATTAGTATTCTTAGTTCCATCAGTATTAAATCCTGCAGTGGATCTATCTTGCCAGTATTTTAAAACTCCTGTTACTTGATCATACGATACAACTCTACCAACTGCTGTGGATCCGAATCCCACAGTTTGAGTAATAAAAGAGTCAGCAGTAAAAGAAGCAGAACTATATCCTGTACCTGTAAGTTTAAGTGCATAGGTTGCTGCAGCTTTATCTAATGAAAGATTAGATGATGTGCCATATGCTTTTGGATTTTGCACTAATCCAATTCTTGCAATTTCATTTCCAGTTATAAAATCGGGATTCTCAGAATCGTTTTCAATTCTTGAATAGATTAATGCGTTTCTCGCTCCCAATTCTCTGTAAATATCTGCACCATGTCCGCTTTGAGGTGGCACAATTACATCAAAAACTGGAGCAGTCGTTCCTGTAGGCACGTTCCCTGCAACTAAATCAATTGTTCCAAATGTATAACCAGAACCTCCTTTTGAGATTGTGACTGACTCCACATTTGAATTATTATTAATAACAATAGTACACTCTGCCCCATTGCCATCACCTTTAATAGGAACTTGGGTATAAGTTGTATTAGCAGTACCTAATCCAACTCCTCTATTTGTAATTGTTACAATTTTGAGTTGTCCACTAGTACTAGCGTTGTTTCTAACTGCAGAAATATTTGCTTCAGTTGTTGTAGTCCAATCTTTTGGAACTGGCATAAAGTTTGTAGACTCAAACTTTACAATATCTCCGGGTTTGATAGTATAAAGATATTTCCATACATAACCATCACCACTTGTCCCCGCTTCTCTAGGTTCTAAATCTGTAAAAGTGGGTTCATCAAGAGATGCTCTACCACTTGGATTCTCAGGACTTGTTCCATTTTGTAAGCAAATATAAACTCTATAGTCAGAGTTCATTACATAATAATTTGCTTCATATAAACTAATCGCATTTGATGGTTTTGAAGGACTTTCTGCTTTTACATCGTGTCGGTACATGTCATAAGTTATACCAGATCTCCAAGTAATTTTTTTAATTACTTGCTTCACATCATCAGTATCGATTTTCTTGAGAGCAATCATTGTGTCCCAATAATTATTCTCCTCATCAAAACTATCCCTCGGATCAGGGGGACTGCTATCCCAACTTGCATCAACATCAGTGGGATTAGGAAGTCCTACAAACGAATAGAAAGAGTTGCTAGTGGATGCAACACTAGCAATAAAATCTTTTGCGTTTAATATACGAAGTTGATCAGTTATAATCGCAGCCATTTTTGCGTAGTTTTTTACTTATTTATCAGTTATGTTGTAGAGTATCCTACAAGTTTGAGGGGTTCAACTCTATTTACAACACCACCAGTTGTAATACCAGAAGTGCCATTTAAAAGGTATGCATCAAATGCAGAGGCACTTGTTCTATCTCCAAGTGTAATCTTGCCCCATGAGAACTTACCGTAGAACTCAGTTAGTCCGATACCAGTTATATCACCAAGATCTTCAACACTTACAGTAACTTTTTTGACATATGTAATGCCAACACCTGCCACTGCAGTTGTAGCGACAGAAACTGCTGCTACTTCATAAACAGAATCAAGGAATTGAGTTGTAACACCTAATGTTTCTCCAGTTTGATAGAGAGATGTAACACCACTTCCAACATTACTATTTTTAATAGTAAAGTAATCGCCGACAGAAATGTCACTTATAGTAACTGCAGTGCCAACAATCTTTGTATCACGTAAGAATGAATCAATAGGGATAAAGAATTCCATATCAAATCCAGTAGCAGCAACTCCAACGGAAGTAGATGTTAATCCAACAATTTCACCAAAATCACCCTCATAAAGAGACGTTCTATTTGTTTCCTTTGTAACGGTTGGCGCTTCAATTAGAACTTGAGGAACAGAAGTTCTCGTATATCCGATTCCTGGTGTAGAAACCGTAATTGAAGATACGGTGTCTCCAGTCAGAGTTGCAGTAGCTGTTGCTCTTGCGGTTGTTCCAAGTCCCACTGGGGTTGCAATAGTTACAGAAGGTGCAGAAGTATACCCTGTTCCGCCGTAACCAATAGTAATTGATTCAACAGTATTCCCTATAGAAACAACTGCAGTTGCGGCCGCCGATACGAGATTATTTTGTGATACAATTCTTATGGTTTGCTGATTCTTAGCAGTTTGATTTTCATCATCAGGGTTAAAGAATGGAATTACACTCTCAACAAAAATTTGAGTAGATCCTACACCAACAGATTGAATAATATTTGTTTTTGGATTAATTAAAGCAGAATTCAATTCTCTTGCTTTACTTACAATTTTACCATTAACAACTTTGTCAATAGTTTGCTTGCACCAAGTCACTGTGCGTGCGTGATCTGGGTTAGAATCAATTCCTCTTCCATAATATGGATTTGTTTCAACAGTATCAGTAGAAATAATCTCAGATATTAATCTTGATTTTTGATCAATAGAGTTAGAGACTAGAGATTCATCACCCCTTACACTGAATTCATCGCCATCCTTTACAGTTGGAAGAACATTGTTAAAGGTAACATCAATATCACCGGTTCCCTTATAGAAAATAATTTTACAGGTATCGCCATTATATGAATCGTCACTAGAACGTCCCCTGGGTGCTTCCGCAAAGTCAATTACACTACCACCGTCAAATTCATATGCTTCTCCAGGTACTTGTAGAATATCGTTAACAAAAATAAGAAGTGTAGATTTAACATCAATATTAGATCCTACTGCTGCTCTTACAGTAACTGGAGATCCATTTCTCTTCAATGTGAATTTTCTCTTAACTCCATCGAATTCCTCATTAATGTTATCAAGACGCTCTAATTCGCCAAAATGCCATGCTGAGAATTTATCAGAATCGACTTTATCTACAGTAAGTTGGAATTCCTTAAATGTATAATTTGTATCAGTAGGAATACCAGTTAACCCACCAGTTTCTATAGTAAGAATTTGATCCTGCTTATAGGCATATCCAAAGTTTCTAATATTGAAATCTATTATGCTTGATCCTTGGCCAACAACAATATCAACAGTTGCTTGTGTTCCAACTCCTGCTGGAGAATTTTCTGAATAAATTAAAGGAATATTAGAATATGAAAGTGGAGCATCAAATACAACCACTGGTTCTGATCCAATCAGATATCCAGATCCTGGATTGGTGATAGCAACACTAACGATATGTCCGTTGCTTACCGCAGCAGTTCCAATGAATTCAATTCCAGTTCTACTTGTTGAAGATGTGTAAACACCAACATTAACAGTTTGAATACCAGAGCGATAACCAGAACCAGTATTGCCAATACTAATTGATGTAATAGTTCCAGCAACTGATACAACAGCGGTTCCACCAGCAGAAACAAGAGGTTGATAACCTAATCCACTTGTAGATCCAACAGAAACAACATAACCACCGACAGGAATGTTGGCATTATTAGGATCATACGCAACGGAAGTAGCAGTCCCGGTAAATGTAATACTGCTGATTCCTGATGCTTCATTCAATGTATAATCTTGATCAAGGGATAACTGTCCAGTAGGCCCTTGGAATATGCCATTAATAAGAACTACTGCATTATTAGTTGAGAATCCGGTTGCATTTTCATTCTGAGATTTCAAGGTAAACGTCTTATTAGTTGCATCAAATTGATCTGCAATACTATCAAATACATAATTTGAATGATAAGCAGATTTTGTACTCCCTTCAGATTCAGATCTTAAGAATGTTCTTCCTTGGAACCTTGAGAAAGTAGTTATTCCAGTGAAATCTCTTTCATCTGGTGGATTGGTGGTTGAACTTATAGGAGTGGGCCCGTGAGGTGCTGTATAAAAATTGATAGTATTATTGACAATGTTATACGCTCCATCAACTTTAGTGGCAGCAACACCAACTGGGTGAGTTGCAATACCTGTTCCCATCCATCCACGATCAACTAGAATTCCGTTAGTTGTACCAAAACCCACAGTATTGATTTTCATAATTTCTGATTCAACTTGTATCAAATCAGATGCAAAGAAAGATGTTACTCCAATAGTTTTAATAACAGCATCGCCAATTGTAATTTCTCTATCTACCGTAGTTGTTACTGCTGTTGAAACAATCGGATTTTGAATAAAGTTATCGAGGGCAATTAAACATTTTGTGTTCTGCTTACTTGATGTTAAAGTATGTAAAGTTCCTATCCCAACACCAGTTATTCCGATAGCAACCGGTGTTACTGCGTTGGCATTTTGTGCAGACGATGCAAACCTAATTGAAGAATCACTATCTTTAATTACATAAACTGAAGTAGTGGTTGGAAGGATATTAGTGTTGCCAATTCCAGCAAATGATGTGGTTTCAATACCAATACGAATATTTGTTGATAATCCAACTGAGTAAGTTACCGGTTCTCCTGTTGTAAAGAAGTGATCAGGAATCCTCATTGTGTTGTTAGTTGTATCTACAATATCAGTATTGCTTCCATCAAAGTTTCTTTGGAAAATTGGAAGTCCATTATGAGTTAATTCAAACGCTCTCTTAACATCTACAAAAGTTCCCTCATAAAAACCGTATCCTGCTGTTACGGATGCATTATTTAAATCAATTTCATGATTTAAAGTGTCATCAATATCAACAAGTTGGATAGCTTGCTGGAACACCCTTGTTTCAACATCTACATTAGCAGGAGGTGTGTATCTTAGTTGCGTTGTAGATGAATCTGTATAAGAGTCAAATGTTCCAATATCACTTCCTGTTGTCAATTTAGCATATTCAGTAATGTATGATTCATTACTATTATTCAAAACAATCAACTCAGTAAGTTGATATTCATTATTTGTGGTATTTTCTACACTAACAAAATAATATGCTGCGGAATAGTCATTTACCCCACCACAAGTGTATTCTGCAATTGTGGTGATGCCTGGAGTAGCAGATGAAGAAATCGATGTATAGAAAGACTGCAATTCTGCAATATTCTCACCAAAACCTCCAATGACAGTTGTTCCTACTCCAACAGATTCTGTACTTGACATTGAAACTCTAACGGTATTTGCCGTAAGAGCGAATCCAGGATTTGGAGTGAAATCTACATTTATGGTTCCAGAGGACATTTCGGCAGAATATGTTCCAAATCCAAGAACAGTTGATCCAATATCAGTTGAAAGATCTCCATATTCTAAGAGTTCAACATTTGTACCATCATGAACAATATTAAGTTCATTAAAACCAAAAACTCCAGTATTAGAATTGAATTCTACTAAGACTTTAGATGATCTATATGTGGATGCAATTCCTACAATAGTAGTTTTTGTTGAAGCAGGAATTTCTACCTGAGTGGATTCAATGTCACAAATTTCACCCAAAGCAAATGTTCCAATTCCAGATACCCCATTATCAAGATCGAAACTGCAGTATGAAATATTATAGTTATTATTTTGATACTTAGTTGGGTAGAATAATAGTTGTCCTTCTGTACCTTCGATTCTAAAATCAAATGAACCTAAATCTAATGAATTTTCGACTCTTCCATAATTAAGAACCTCCGCATTTACACCATCTTGAATTAAAGTTACTATAGAAGTTTGTCTTTCGGCATATGTTTTATCTTTTACAAAAGTAAGAATCTTTTTAGATCTCTGATCAACTGAGAACTTCTTGACAATACTGAATCTTGTAGCACGTTCTACGTCGCTAAATTGTGTGCTAAAATCATCAATTGTCAAAACTCTATTTCCAACAGATTCAAAATAATCAGTGAGAACTCTGTTTTCTAAGAAAATTCTATCAGAGTAAACCTTCCCCGAAGCAGTTTTGGAATTTTCAGTTACTAAATCAAAAGCAGGATAACAATTAAGACTTATACCACCACCAAATTCACCCCTTAAATCTCCTCCTCCGTATACGGGGACTGGTAGAATATCAACTGTCAAAGAAACGTTGGAAGACTCGTCTGTAAAGACTCCAAGATTAGGGTTTTGATCAGTAGATTCAATGATTAGATCACTAAATTTAAGGAATCCTGCAGTATGATTGAGTGAACTTACTGCGTCATCCCAATCCTGTAGAGGAATTTTAGACTTAATTGCATAAGAGAAGTTTTGATAGTAGAAGTTATCAGGAATTCTTTGTTGATTGTTATTAAAGAATCCGGTGGTTTTATTCCATCCCTTTTCAACAATGGATGATGATCCGGTTTTAATTTCAGAATTATATTCAAGTTTTGACTTAACAGTTCCTTGAGTTCCAGAAGATTGTCCAGTTACAAGATCTCCAACTTTAAAATCTCTAGAGGTTGATACTTTAAGAAGTTCAATTTTATTATTCCAGCTATTTACTTTACCCTCTCCACTACCAGAGACAATAGTTTCTCCTATTAAGAAATCATTCTTTTTAAGTTCAATGTCAAATTGTGGGAAAGCATTCTGGTTAATTATTCTTCCTGCGGAATTGGTTGAATCATAATTTCCAGCGTATAGATTATCTTCAATAATTCCTGAAAGACTGAAGGTGACTATGCCAACACTACCGCCTAGAGGAATATTTACATCTGTTAGAGTGAACAATTGATAATCATAATCCACTGAATTATAACCAGATCCGGTTGATCCAACACCAACGCTTACATTTTCAATGAGAACTTTATCGCCAACAGAGAATGGAGATTGATCACTAAATCCTGTGTCAAATCCAACTGTTACATTTTTACTAACTATGTCAAAGGAAATGCTGTTGATTGCAACTCCATTTGAATTATTAATTGGAATGATAGTAGGAGTAATGTTTGAAATTCCTTTAGTATTCTTTCTAATTGTTACTTCAGAATCTCCAAGTTTATAGAAAAGATCAACATCATCAATATTTTTTCCAGTTACCCCATCAAGAACAACAAGATCCGGAGCAATATTATAATTCTTTCCAGCGGAAGAAATGCCTATTTTGTCAAATGAGGTTAAAGATTCAAGTAAAAGAACTTCTGGAAGATTGGTTGTAGGACGAATTGTGTTATCTGTTGGATAATTAAAACCAATGTTTTCGATTTTTGTTGAAAGAACCTTGCCGATTGTATTACTTGACGGTTCAAGGATGGCACCAGTTCCTGTAGTTATCCCAACAATCGTTGATACTCCAACTATTTCATTATAATTTGCGCCCTTGTAGGTAATATCAATACTTGAAATGCCTCCATAAGCATTTGAAGAATTTGTCATGTATGATAAACCACCATCAATAGATGAATATGAAGATCTTTCAGGATTTTCTTGTATATCATACTTGAAGAAAGTAGATCCAGTTCCTGTAATTACAAATTCGCCCTGATATGTACTGCTTACAACATCAATTTTATTAAATCCTCTTACCTCTTTATCTACAACAATTTCTTTCTTAAAAGAATCAACAAAATCTGAATTTATAACCGAGAACTTATAAAAGAGATTCTCTGGAGCATTATTATTGACTACTAAAGTAAGTTTAGCATCTGCATCTATACCAACTTTTCCAGATTTTGTTATTTCAAAGATGTTATTTGAAAGTGTGCCATCAAATCTATCTGTAAAATTAGAATCTCTATAGAGATTCATGTCAAATGCAGAATAAAGAGTAGATGCATTTAAAGAAGATAAAGACGAATCACTTAGATCAAATACTACAGTGTTACCAGAAAATACATTTAGAGGTGGGTTAATAGGAAGAATATTTCCTTTTCTTGCAATATTAATTGATACAAAATTAGGTTTAAATTTTTCAGTTTCATACTTAGATTCACAAAGTCTGATTTTATCTTTAGAGAATCTAGAAACATAGTAAATTTTTTGATCCTCTAATCCAGTAGGAGCTGGATTAGAATCAAGAATTATTTTATCTCCTGTATTAAACCCATGATCACTAATACTAATTGTATTTTGACTTGTACTCACTCCTGCTGTTGTAAATCCAAGAGGATTAAATACAATTCTTCTATTATGATCATTATACTTAACTGTAACATTAGTGGTGATTCCTGGTGTTACAGTCATTTTGACTGATTCGCCAATAATTAATCCATGAGTCGATGCAGTAGAAACTGTTACTTCATTTCTATTTGCTTCACCAGTAACGACATTATCTTTTACTGTCTTAATACTATGTTTAGTTCCAGTGCCAATACCCGTAAAGAATAGAAGTCCAGAGTTCATTGTGGTATCTGCAATACCAACAAAAGTACCTGTTGAACCGATACCAACTTTAAAAGTTTGAATTCCAATAATATCTTCACTTATTTTTGCAACATAAAGTGGTGTACTATTTGCAATTCTATAAGTAGCGCCTATAGATGGATTAGATACGACTTCGATGGATTGTCCTCCACCATTGTTATATAAAACAATGTCACCTGTTTTCAGATCATGATTAGGTAAGAAAATACCTTTATTCTCAATAAAAACTTGAGTGACACCCGCACCTGGATTTGAGAAGAAAATTGTAGATCCAATACCAACTCCACTTAAAGTGCCGATTCCCAAAGTTTCTTTTGGATTAAAATAAATTTGTTTATTAAGTTCAAATTTAACTTTATTTTCTCTAGAGCTAATAAAAGTGAATTTACGACTTTGTTCGGAGATAGATGTCGTAGCAGTATGAGCAGAAGAAACAGTTCCATCTACTGCTCTTTCAACTCTAAGTCTTGAATTAAGTTTGTCAACATTTAAAACGCGAACCTTTTCTGTTCCAATTGCTAAGATATCATTCTCTCTTATTGAAAGTTCATCTTTATCAATAATTCCGCCACTTATTGAAAAATAAGTAACGATACCTGTTGCAGAAGTTGTTCCTACTGCATTTGCAAGATTAAAGAAGTTAGTCGAAACTCCGATATTAAAAGAATTATTATTTAAACTAATAGAAGTATTAAATCCAGATAAAGAAACTAGATCAGTATTTGTAAATGCATGAGGTGATTGAGAGAATGCTACAAATCTTCCAGAAGAATCGATAGGTAAAACTTCAATTTGGGAAACTGTAGAAGAAGCGACACTAACATTTGTAATTACTTTACCAGTGACTTCAGATACTTTTGCTTTTGCTGATGTAGAACCGGGGAGAGTTTCAAATACAATTCTATCTCCTACTTGATAACCACTTCCTCCTGTGACAATACCAATACTGTCGATTGTTCCAACGGAAGTAGATATAATGTCAATTACTTCATCATAGATCTTATATGGTTCTATGAAATAATCGTATGAAACATTATCCAATGTAAGTCCATATGGAGTGGTATTTCTTAGCCAATTATTGTTTTCAATATCATATTTTTCTTGATATGAATCATTTTTAAAGTTAAAATCGTTAGGTTTAGATTTAAACTTATTACCAATAAAATACGGATATTGTGGCAGTTTAAAACCTTCAAAAATCCCTGAACTTTCAACGAACCCTGGATTTATAGTTGCAAAATATGCATAAACCCCATCTGGAAAATCAGGTGTTACACAATATCTTCCATTGTGTTCATCAAGATCACCCTCTCCAGTAAATACAAAATCTTCGCAGAAGAATCCTTGTTTCCATGAAGAAATAGGGGGGCGATTATTAAATTGTACTAATTTGTAACCACTCTTTAAAGCTCTTACAGTTCCTCCAGTATTTGTATCATATCCGTAAGGCCCATAAATTGGATTTCCATCATATGCCCATCCAATAATTGGTGAGTGGAATTGAGATTCAGTTTCAGTATTTGAAGAATCTAATCTTAAATCAGAAACTCCGTACTTAGTTCCATCCACATCTGAAATAACTTGTCCGAATACAGTTTCTCTAAGTTTTCTGGGAGCATAAAGATGAGTATATTCGATGCCATATTCATCAGTAAGAGAAGTATCTAAAATACCATCATCTTCGCCAATAATATCTTGATACTTCTCAAAGAGATTAATTGTCCACTGATTAATATCTACGGCGAGATTTGCCTCTGAACCACTAGCAATTACGCTCACAGTTGTTGAATCTGTGTAATTAATTCCTGAATTATCAACGATAATTCTAATAATTTGTCCACCACTAACAACTGGTGTAAGTTTTGCAAACTTTCCAACACCATTTACGACTAAGTTAGGAGGTGAATTATATTCATATCCACCATTTGTTACTAGTACTTGTTCTATTTTTCCATCATTAACAATTGGAAGGAGTTCTGCATCTCTTCCACTTAAAAGAGATACTAATGGTTGCCTATTAAAATTGATAACATCACTTGAACCATAACCAACACCAGTATCGCTTAAATGAATTGATTCAATTGAACCTCTGAATACTGGTTGTAGTTTTGCGTTAAAATCCTGTCCACTAAAGGTAGATACGCCAATTTCGCCTGAAATATTAACCGAAATACTTGGATAGTTGAAAGTATGAGATCCAGAACCTGATGATTTAATATTTACATACTGATTAGTATCATAATAGAATAATTTTGCAGTTGTTCCTATACCAACTGATGATAATTTAAAATTATTAGAATCAACTACAGTGACAATATATGTTTGATCACTGATAAGTCCCAGTGCATTTCCAGAATAAGTTACAGTTTCGCCAGAGTCGAACCCATGATTAAAAATGTTAATTTGATTTAATGCTGTGTTTATTCCTAAAACTCCAGATACTCTCTCCTTATTTTCATAATTAATACCGGATGAAGATACAGTTACATCGGAAAGAACACGTTTTTTGTGATATGATTCAAATCTATGAACACCTAATCCATTTGAAGTAAGACTTACTGAATTTGATCCAGAAATGGCATCGCTTACGTTTTCAAACAGCTTTATTGTCTTAGAATCAATAATTTTTGCATAATATTCGGCATTGTCAGTGATACCACCAATAGCAGTCTGTCCATCAGTCTTATAAATTACTCTCTCAGATTCTTTAAATCTGTGGAAAGTTGAAAAACCAATGGTATCTGATGAAAGTCCTACTTGAATATTATCTGATGTTGAATAGAAAGAGACTGAGTGCGTAATTAATTTAGTATTTGCATATGCGTTGGCTCCTAATCCATTTCCACCAGTAATAGTAATGATAGGATCTGTTACATAATCAAATCCTGGATCTAAAATTTCAATTCTTTCTAAAGAACCTTTTACATTTACAAGTCCAGTAGCACCAATTCCAGTAGAATCCTGAATAGAAAGAATGGGGGGATTGATAACATCATAACCGCTTCCTGGAGCAGAAACTGTTATGCTATTGATATTTCCATAATATACACTATCTCCAGATTTATAATTTAAAATTTCAACACCATTAACAAGCATTCCAGTTTTACCAGGAAGAGTTGTATATTCTCTTCCATCATTAACTGGAAATTTAAATTCTCTGTATAATTTTTGATGTTTTAAATTTTTATTATAAAAATTACTAGGACAGAAATAGTTGTCAGTAACAATACCGGATACTGAAACAAAAGTATTATTATGTAAATTCGTGACACTTGAAGCAATTTTAAATTGCTTATCATTTATTCTTTTAACGTAATAAACACCCGAATCAATCTCAGGAAACTTGCTTATAACTGAATCTACCACTACATCTTGATTATCAATAGAAATGGTATTGTTTTTGATTAATGGTTCATAATAAACTCTATCGCCAGTATAAAATCCATGATTACGTGTATGACTAAAAAGTTCTCCATCATATTCCCCATTTAAAGATACTTTTCTGTCATAAAAGTTCAGTGGGGTGTCATGATATGATGGAATAGAAGATGACGCAACTAAAACATCGCCATCATATTTCGCGTAAGTGTTTTGGACATTGGCAAAGGATTTTTCAATATATGAATAATTATCTGAATTTAAACTACTGACACTTGGTTTAAGAATATCTCTTCTAATGCTATATTTGCCTCCTGATAATTGCCCGGCTCTTGCAAATGTAAAAGTCTTAGCAGAAGCAATATCAATAACAACACCTTGTTTTTCAACACCATCAGATTGGATTACAGTTGCTTTATCACCAATTTTAAAATTATTTCTTGCAACTGTCTGAATAGAATATGTAAAATTGGATGAATCAATAAGCGATACACTCTTTACATTATACTTAGTGCTTACGTTTGTAAACCAATTATTATCTAATGCTTTTGAAGCATTAATGCCAAGTGATTTTATTTCAATTTTATCATTTTTAGAGAAATACGAAGTATCATCATAGATAAAATTCTCATCAAGAACTTTTCCAATTCTAACCTCAATCTTTGAAGTGGTAGCGATTCCTACCGCTAAGGCATCGCTAGAAGCGACTGAGACGGCGCTAATTCCCTCAAACCCATATGCACTTACATTCAAGTTTAATTCAGTGCCTGCATTAATTTGATAATTAATTCCAAAAGTAGAGGTATGCGCTAAACCTACTTCAGTAAACTGGTTTATGGTTTTTGAACGATATGTTAAAATTCCACTTTGCCCATTAACATAAATTTGTCCTTTATCTGGAAAACCAATTGTTGAATCGACATCAATTATTGAAGAACCAGTTGCGACTAAAACAGTATTTTGAGTTTTTGGATGAGCAGTAAAGTCTCCATATACAGTTCCGCCAGTAAGATCTATATCTTTACTGTAATCGAAGTCTACGCTAAGTTGATAGTAAGTTTTATCTCCTCTTAATATCTTTTCGGAATCTACAATCGTAGCATATGCGCTCTCTATACCATATTCTGGATATGCATCTTGATAGAGAGTTTGATTTTTTAACTTTGAAGGATCTCCGACAACTGCCTCTACAACAATATCTCGTGTTTTTCTGTACTGAGCATCAGAAGGCTTAAACAAAAACTCTTTTGGTTTGACAACCTCTGCTTTTTCTCCATAAAGTGCAGCAAATAAAATTCTGAAAGATTCATCAGTGCCTTTAGATTGATAAAAATCTTTAGATCTTGATAAAAATAATTTTTGATCTACATCAGAGTTAATTTCTCTTCCTTCAAATCCTGGTGCAATCTGTTGCTTTAATTTCTCTAAAAATTTCTTTAATAAAACATTACTTAGATTAATGATTCTAGCACCTTGAATATGAGATGTAGACTCTGATGACGAAAATGTAAGTTTTTCATCATCATTACCTAGTGCAGTTACACCACTAAATCCACGAATACAACCATTAAAAGAGTTTCTGTCTTTGGATGAATACAAAATAATCTCATCATCAATCTTGATCAAACCATATCTTTCTGGAAATTGATATGTTCCATATTGTTTTGACTCAATATCAAAACCTGCAGTAATCGTTGTATCACTAAAAGCAATATCTGCCCCAAGATTTGTCTCATCTTGAGTGTCAATAAGTGTTTCTAACTTTACGTATTCATCAATATTTTGTATAATATCAGAAGGTGCAGTAGGATATTCTTGAGAAATATAATACTGCTTTAGAAATTCACCAACCAAGGGAAAATCATCCCTTACAAATGCAGGTAATTGATACTCAATAATGTCCTGAATCTGTACTCGCTGTAAATCGGTTGATATCATCTTACGTCTTTAGTATGAATAAGTAGGTGAGGAAGTAGAATTTGATGAAGTTGTGGACATTGTCGTCGTCCCTGTTGGTGGTGAACTTGAACTAGATGTACTAGGTATGCTAGATGTTCTTGTTGTCGTATCGACTGTGCCACGGACTAAACTTCCATTTGCAAAACTTGAAGAAACAATGTAATCGGATCCTGATACATCATAACCTGAGGATATTCTATCGTTAATAGAATTAATTGTTACGTTATTAGTATCTAGTTGAATATAAAGATCCTGTAATCCGATGATATCATTAGAATAAGGAACAGCAGAAATTTCAATAAGTGGGAATTGCCTATTGATACTTGTTGAAATAATGTTGATAGGATTTAACATTATTTCTCCCTTTTTGTAATCAATTGAACCAATATTTCTTCTCACAGTAACTGCTTCACTAGCAGAATTTAATCTAATCAGATTAATAGTTCCAGTTTCTAAAGACTGATCCGCAACATCAGAGAGGTAAACTGTTCCTGCAACTCCACTCACTTGAAATCCAGAAGACTTGATATTGTATCCTATCTTACCATTGTATGTCCCATGGCCATGATTTACAACATGAAATCTATTTCCGAAGCAGATTTCATATTCAGCAAACGCATTTAGAGAAGCCCTTAAATCTCTTCTCATTTGAATAGTAGTAATATTTGATGTTATGGCAGTATTGCTGTTATCTACGATGTTAAGAAACTTACTATACTTAAATCTTGCTCCAAATTTATTAATCTCAGTTGATGATGCATATTGATCAATGTTAGTAGAAACAATTGATCTTATCTGATCACCACTATTTGCATTATTAGAATTATAATATACATTAATAAGTGCTTCGATGTAGAGATATTTTAGATCGGTTATCTCCAAATCAATACCACCAACAGAATATTTTTTAATTTCTCTCTTGATATTATCTTTTACTAAGTTGGAGAGATACGCACCATTTATTGGTTTGATACTTGCAAACACCTTACCAAATTGTGGAGGATTTAATTCTTCTCCACCAAACACGGAAACAGATTCCGCCTCGGGATAAATTTTAGGGATGATATATTCATAATCAGTTGATGTTACCGCTCTGTTTTGAGAAGCATAAGTTTGAGTGGCATACTTTTTAATTGACTCGACACTTTCAATATTAGCACCAGCATAAGATGGTGTATTAACGGTGATGCGAGAGATTCCCGTATTAATAGTAATATTATCTCTAGTCGCGGTTAATTTGCCATTAAATTTTAAATCAGAAACTCCATTTGAATTGACACCATTATTAACAAGATATCTTACTTCTAAAAAGTTTGGTTCTTGCAGAGCAATGCCAAATACTCCATCTCCAAAAATTAATTCATATCTTTCATCTTCAATTTCTTGCACCCAATATACTGGAGATTGACTATCTACTTCAAACAAACTATCAGATCTACGGTACTTTCTTTTTACAGATGAGAATTCTGATGGTTTCCATGTAACATTGATTGTAGATATATCAATATTTGGATTATCTAAGATAAACCTTTGATTGGGATCATAGGTATTGCAATTAAACTCACTCGTTACATGGGTTCCCTCATAAACATCAATATTACTAAAAGTAGCAATATCATTTACAACAGGAACTGTAATATCCTCCATAATGGAGAAAGTATAGTCCTCACTACCAAAGGATCTTGACGTTGCAACAATTCCTTTGTTAAGTGTTATTGTTTGTGGTTTGACACTATATTCGGCGGTATTAACAATGAAAGAAATATTAGCTCTTGATGACTTACTAGAACGAGGAGTGTATCCTATATTTCTCGCCAGAGACACCACATTCTCCCTGAGAGTGGCGGAATCAATGAATACCTCATTAGATACCATATTGGCATTATATGAGGTTATATACGTATTATATGCTAACGCATCGATAATAGTTGAAAGATTAGATCCTTCAAAATCATAATCAGTAAAATTAGAGTTAGATCGCAGATAATCTGTAATCGACTGCTTAATCTGATCGAAATCTAAATTGGCAAAGTTGACTAGTGCCATTATCGTGTCTGTTGTAATGCGAATGATAATTGTTGGGAGTTTGCTTCTATCCCAACAATGTCATAACGAATAGAGATATCATATTCATCTGCGTCAAAGTTTGGTTTAACAACAACCTGACGAAGTCTTACTCTAGGTTCAAAATTATTAACAGTATTCTCAATCTGCTCCTTCAATGCTTGAGTCGTTATATCATCAATTGGTTCAAATAATAATCGACTAACTTGTGATCCTAATTCTGGATTAAAAGGACGCTCACCAGGAGAAGTAAGAATTAAGTTGCGAATTGAACGTGCAATTGCATTTTCATTTTTATTTGCAATTAAATCATAAGTAAGCGGACTTACCTTAAAGGACATCGAAATATCCCTAAACGATTTACTAGCACGTTGAACTGGCACTTTTTACAAGCAAATATGCTTTATTTATCTCGTTCTTGAGCGGTTTTCCAGAAGTAACTTTCTTGATCGCCAAGGCCCATTCTGTCGTATCCATTTTCAACTTGATAATACTCAGTTGATACTTTGAAATCTGGCATTTTTGGTTTCTCAGGAGTCAAACTATTATCATATATTCTTGTTCTATTATTTGGATATAATGCATACTGCCCATTAACAAGTTCAATTAAATTATGAGACTTATGTTCAGCAGGGTTTTCTGATGTTGCATAATCAACGATATCGGGATCTTGATGGTAATTGTCTAAAGTGCAGATATATGTTCCTTTCATTATACCATGATCTCTTGTATAGACTTCATAGTCCATACTACCAATAAACTGTTTCTGCACTGCAACTACACCATAATCCATACAGTTCCAAAACTGTAAGTTCTGTAAACTCATATCAGGATCGGGTTTCTTTGGTTCTGATAAGAATGCACTGATAGGTAATTTATCATACATTGCTGCATACTCTGGTAAATATGTCTCAAAATAAAAAGCGCGTCCAGGAATCGACTTTGCCGAAACCCAAACGCCCTTTACATATTCTCCCCAACCACTTTGATGATCAGTGAGGTATTCTTTTCTTACCCATACTTCAACCGATGGAAGATTACAAATTAATGCTGCCATAACGTAACATTGTCGTTACATCTATTTACCATTATCCGTAAGAAAATGTTTTTTGAGATGATGACGGCCTCTGGGGGTTTTGCCGCCGCGAATACTCTTTTTTAATTAAATTACCTGATATTGAAATTCTATAGTCATCAGAAGTAAAAAATGGATACACAGTGTGCATCATATCTGATCGGAATAAAATTAAAGTTCCTTCCCATGTTTTATCAATGAATAATGGGTATTCACATATTTTTCCATATTGATCGAGATAAGTAAAACAAAATAAAGAATTTAATTGTTTATTTGAATTCTTACAATTTTGAAATTCTAATTCTTCTTTTAAACTATATGGAATTTGAATATAGAGAACAAAAGAATAAGTTCCCACATGATCATGAAGTGGATTAAATTCATGTTTTTTTTGAATATTAATCCAAGTAATTGTAGGAACCCAACTTGAACTTTTTTTTACGGTATTTGTTTGATTGAGTTCATCTTTAATTTTATTATAAAAATATTCATATTCAGCAGCTGCAGAAGAAGAATATGGAAAAATAATTTCATTAAAACTTTCGTCAAGATGAAATTCTTTTTCCATGTTTCCAGCAAGGTATTCATTTGCCTTGGGAAATTTGTCTTGGGTTTCTAGACAAATTTTTACTTTATCCTTCAGTTCTTTTAAATCTGATGAAGAAAGTTTAGTTTCAACATATAATAGCTGATTATTGAAATTAGGATAAACTTTATTACTTTCCTTGTCCACGATATGCTTTGCGTTTTTCATTACGAGAGGTTGCGGCATACTTTGTATTTTTGCCATCTCCTTGACGAGATTTTTTCGGTTTTCCGGGCATAAACCCGTCTTTAACTAAACCAGTTTTTGAACGTACTGCCATAATAATCTCCTATCAAATAACGCGAGTTTTTTCGTGGCCTACACGAATACGAGGATCACACCAGATATCATATCCTGCATCAATTGCATCCAGACAGAATGACACATCTTCGCCACACATGTCCTGAACTGCACCACTTTCAAAGATTTGCATCTTAGGAGCAAACCATGGATATGTCATCTTAGGATTCTCAAAGACACCGTTTTGAATCATCACCCATCCAAAACCTGTATAGTCAACCGTGAAAGGTTTCTTACGCTTGGAAATAGATTCAAGTGTTTCATGATTCATTACACCACCGTTCTTACGGAAGTCATCTTCTTCCAACCAGTGTGCAACGGAAGTAGTCTGTCCATCTTCTGTGGAGTACCATCCTGCAACGATTTCTTTTTCTTCGCCCTCAGCATTAATTGCCAAGTCACACAGTTGCCAGAACTTTTCAGTCGTGAATACAATATCACTATCAATCCACAGTTGATAATCATACTCGAGATTCCCGTCCCAAGGAGTCTGATCAGGGCCGCGCAATACGTTTGCACCAAGACACTTACAACGTGCAAAGTTAACCATTGATGAGTAATCCTGACTGATCTGGATACTCATTCCATTTTGTACAAGATCAAAACACAGTTGTACAAAGTTCTTTAAAAATACATACGAGCAACCGCGCCCTGGAAGACAAAATACAATCTTCTTCCCTTGCATCCGTTGCTTAATCGCATCAATATCCCACCCAACATCTTGTGTTTTCTTTTTGGGTGGTACAGTCTTAACAGTAAATCCTTTTGCCATGAGTCGGAATAAACTTCAGTTCAATTATAGTTCAGTGATATGTAGTTGTCAATAGGAGTCGTGTCCTGACGGTTCACCGTATACATGATTTTCTGTGAGTAATTGCACAGTTTCATATGAGAGATCTTCCCTAGAATAGTCAGTCTTCATCAATCCTACCATACCTTGAAGTTGCTGCCAGGTATCTTGGAACTGTTGCTCATTTAAATTGTGATATAAACACTCACCCCTAGCGTAAATGTGATAAATCCTGGACATACAATTTTTTCCTCCGAAAATTTTTTTTAATCTTTTTTAATTCACAAGTGCATTATATATCAACACTAGAAAAACCCCTCCGATAAATGCGAAGGGGCGTATAAACTTTCCAGGATATCTAATCAACCAACCTGCAAAAACAACTCTCCAAAAATTCCAATACGGCGCTTTTTTCATGGCGAAATTTTTTTATTACTTACCCATCTTCCGTGATAATCTCTACGAGATGGCGCTGCTTTTTTCCAATTGTCTGCTTGAGTAATCCACTCTAAGTTATTTGCCACATTGTTCTGTTTGTTATTATCAATGTGATTTACAGTTTCATAGTTATTCGGATTGTTGATTAATGTTTCTGCGATTAATCTGTGCGTATAATACTTTATTTGCCTGAGAAATTTTCCATTCTCATCTCTTAATGATATATTCACTGACATATATCGCCCATCCTTAGCATTGCCTCCGCGCTCATGTGAATTAACTTCTATAAACCCCTCTGTGTCCGCTCTGTAAGCATAATTATCGTTTGCCTTAATCGCCTTTCGATATACTCTGCCATCCTCTGTGACATAATATCCTGCGAACTTGGTGGGGATTTTTTTCATACTGAAAAATTTTTTTTATGAACTTAAAATATAGCTCGAAAAAGACATA
>Ga0181405_1000067_pt1 | contig 34051 bp, 25 predicted proteins | sample 28SPOviralmetaG_FD_130134 | JGI IMG/M metagenome (GOLD analysis project Ga0181405, IMG submission 130134) | Marine viral communities from the oligotrophic San Pedro Time Series (SPOT) site, San Pedro Channel, CA, USA - 28 SPOT_SRF_2011-11-29 | ecosystem: Environmental > Aquatic > Marine > Strait...
GTAACAGACGTCATAGTATCTAAGCCAGTTGTAGTTCCTGCTTTGTATAATACGCCAGTGTTTGATACAGATATGCTGTTATCTGTAATATCGCTAGCTAGTGAAATTGTTGCGTTTACTGTTGCCATATCTTTATTTATTAAGCGTTAGTTAAAAAGTCTGTGTCTTCGTGGAACAAAGCGTATTCAACAGGTATGTCACCAGTTGAAGCTGTCCAGTTTGTAGCTGCTACTTCAATAGCGGCTGACGTGTCTGTTTGACTCCAAGGAATAAACATCCAGTCGCCAGCATAAAGCTTACCTACTGTTTGAGCGTTTATTGTTACGGTCAAATAAAGAGAAGCGTCTGTAGCTTTGTTTATAATATAAACTTTAGCTGCTAAGTTGTCACCTTCAGCGTTAGCTGCTAGTAAGACTTTGTTAGTAGCGTTTCTTAAATGTACTCTATTTAATCCAGTTGTTTGATCTAAATCAGTAGTACCACCTGCTTTTGTGCAAGTAGTAGTTTTAGAGACATTAACTGGATCACCAGCAATGTCTGCACTTGTTAATGTAATAGTTGCTGTTGTTGCCATTTTTATTTATTGTTTATAATTTATTAATCTACGAAAAGCATATATTCTAGTGTCATGTCATTAGCACTAGGATCTATCTTAATGTCGTTATCTGCGTCGTGTGCTGACCAAGGTATTAAAGCCCAGTCGCCAGCGTAAATTCTACCTAAATCTTCACCATTTATTGTTACTAAAAAGTACTCTGCAGCCGTTGTAGAAATGTTTTTTAAATATAGCTTATGCGCTTTGTCTGCCGTGTAATCAGTACCGTCAAACAAAGTGTATTGAGCGTGACTACCTGATACTGTTTTTCTACTTAAACCAGAAGTATTAGTAACACCAGTGGAATTACCAGCGCCTGTAAGCGTAGCCGATGTAGTTAAAGCTAATTCATCAGATAATAAATCTGTACTAGCTAATATTATTGTTGCTGTAGTTGTTGCCATAATTAATCGAAGTCTATATATTCTATTGTTACTTCCTCGCCTTGCTCTATCGCTTTTGCAATACTAGGATAAATTCTTTTATACGCGTTAACGCTTTTACCAATGAAACCGTCAGGCAACAATTGGTTGTTTTCTTGGCTGTCGCCAACAAGCAAGCAGCCAGCAGTATGCTCGTCAGTGTTTCCAGTGTGTATAAGAATATACTCAAAGTTAGGAACATCAACGACGTGAAGCATACCACGATGTACACCAGGGTATTTTTTAGTGTATTTTTCATGAAATCCACCTTCTTTTCTAAGCTCAACATTATATACGCCAGCAGGCACTCTTGTCTCGCCTCTTACTTTTAAAACTCTAGCTTCATCTTCTAGTGTGTAACACAAGAATCTATTACCTAAAGAACTCTCTTCAAAAAGCAAGCCATGAGTTGAGTCTTTTTCTGAGCTAAATCTTAATACTTTTAACTTCATACTTTATGTTTAATAACCACTCCTACCGCCACCGCTTCTATTAGTAGAAGTAGTAGGCGTAGGTGTATTAGTTGTTATTGGTGTTGGTGTTTCTTGTTGTTGTGGTATTATGACTGGCTGTGTTGGGGTGTATGAAGGTAAAGCAACACTTTGTTGGTTCATGTAAGCTTGCGCGGCTGAAGGTGTAACTACAAATTGTCCTTGAGCTAATTGCTGCGGTGTTAAAAAATTTATTATACCGCCAGCTAAAGCACTTGTAATTTGCTCGTGGTTTTGTCCAGGCATGTAACCAGTAACTCCGTTATACACGTGTGTATGATAGCCTGTTATGTTATATTGAGTTCCCCATATAAGAGCTTCTTCTATAGTCGTATATAAAGGAACTTGATCTATTATTGTTAATAAACTCATTTTAAAAGATTACATAGTTAATACCACACTTAAAATCATACCACTCCTTGTTCCAGTACTTGTTATACTTGCCTTCAACAAAGCATCCTAAGTTTTTATTTAGCTTATATCCGAATATCAAACCACCAGAATAATCGTACCATTGCTCACCATCATTAAAGTTGTGGTATGAAAACTCATTGCCGTTGTCATAATGGTAAGGCATAAGATTACCCCAGCTATGCAGCCAAAAGTTTTTCTTATAATGATAAAAGTCAAAACCTACAACAACAGAATGCTGCCATTGGTTATCTAATTCTTTACGTTTCTCTTCTACAAAGTCTTTTAGTATGCTAGGCATGACTACTTGATTCCATACTTCTGAGCTAGTAGCTACGACGTCTCCGTTAGGATTTTTATACTCAGATTCGTAAACATCTACGCTGTAACCTTCTTCAATAGCTAAACATGTGTAATGTATTCTATTGTTGTCAAACGACCACTCTTCAAGTGGATCATAGCCATAAGGCTCAGCAAGCCTTTGCACAGCTCCAAGGTTAAACGATAATTTACCTTTACCTACTCTAAGTCTCTGTGAAGATTCAAAGTATTCAATGTCTGCAAAACCATCTTTAATGTATTCGGCTTTAGCTAGCCAATTATCTTTTACATAACGCAAGAAATGCGTTTGGTCAAAGTACTCTGTACCTTCTTGTCTTTTGTAATCTACTTCAAATAAGTATTCAAAAGGTGATCTACCAACACTGGCCGCGTCTGAGAACGATGTTTCTGTACCATCTTTAAATGGCGTTGATCCTTCGTAGCCAAATCTTTTTATTCTACGTATACCCATAGTCAATGAGTAATCGTACGGAGTAAATATAGTGTCATACACAAGCGTACTACCGTCTACAGAATATATATCTTCATCTGATAAAGAAGTACCGCCGTTTGCAGCTACGTAAAAAGTAGAAAACTTAAACGCTTTTTTAATTTGTGAACAACACTTTTTAGGTGCTGCGCAAGAAGTTAAAAATAATATTAATATCGCTATATATCTCATTGTATGATAAGCTTTGTCGTTATGTTTAAGTTATCTTTAGATATTTTAACTAAATAAAATCCTTTATCTAACTCTAATCGTGTAATGCTTTCAGCTTCGTAAGCAAGTTTACCTTCTATGCTATACACTTGCACGTCAACCTCAGCGTTAAAGTTTACTACGCCTGTAGAAGGATTAGGATAAGGTAAAACTCCTAGCCTATTAAAAGACTCTACACTCGTAGGTCCAGTCCAACCGTCTTGGCAATAAGCATATAAGTCATTGCAAGCATAATCCCATTGATCATCACAGCAATACGGGTCTACTTCTATTACCCACTCAAAACAAGCATTAGGAATATAGTATATATCACCAACGTAGCAATCAGCAGAATAATAGCAGCTAGAGTCTGGCACGTTAGCCTCCGCGTTATAATTAACAGCGGTCGGATCAGTACAACCAGGCAGTGGATAAATACAAGAGCCATTATCAGTGTTTGCAACTTCGTTATAGTTTAATGCTGTACTGTCAGTACAACCGTTAATAGTTGGTATACAACCTCCATTATCAGTGTTACACGTATCACAGTAGTTGAAAGCTGTAGGGTCAATACATCCAAACACTACAGGCAAGCAGCTACCATCTTCTACATTTGCGTTAGGATTGTAGTTAAAAGCATCGTCGTCCATACAACCTAACACAACCTCTATACAAGATCCATCAAGCTCAACGTTAGCTTCAGGATTATAGTTAAAGGCTGTAGAATCCATACAACCTAAAACGATTGGTGTTAAACAAGAGCCGTCTTCAAAGTCAGCGTCTGCATTGTACTCGATGTAATTTGGATTCGTACAACCGGCAATGTAGTAGCAACTTCCGTCGTCTGTGTTAACACTATCATTGTAATTTAAAGCTGTTTCATCTATACAGCCGTAAGTTTTTTCTATACAGTTATCGCCACAGTAAGGCATACCATTAACTATTACAAAAGGAATTAAAGGACTAGCAAAACCTCCTGGCGCATCAATAGCTACATGCTCATCAGAATACAAGCTATAGCCACATTGTACTGATGTAAACTGTGACTGCTGTGTTATGTTAAACTTAACACTAATAGGCTCTAATATGCTTAACTCAAAAGTAAATGTAGTATCAAAACCGTTATCTAAAGTAAATATACCTAAAAAGTTATTGCCTTGAAATACTTGTAAGTATGCTCCAGCCCAACCATTACCAGCTAAATCTGTTAATTCTAGCGTGTGAGTACAACTATCTGTTAGTATATCTGTGTTAGCTATGCTATCGTAGTTAAACGCTTCTGCGTCTGTACACCCGTATAACTTTGGAGTGTAACACATACCCGTGTCTAGCGTAGCTTGTGGCAAGAACTCTACATAAGTGTCGTCCATGCAGCCGTATATTGGCGGTGGCGGCGCGCAATCATCTACTGTAAATCCATGGTAAGCAGAAAAACCAAAGCTAGCTGAATCTATTTCAACTATTGTATCATTACATCTTACTAAATAATACGAGCCATCTTGTCCTCCCCACAGACTACCTTGTATACCATCACCATATCCATCACTTATTACAAATTCGTAATCACCGTTAGGTATACAAAGCTGAGTCACTTGAGGTGAATAATCAACTATATCATTGTAAGGTCCACCAGTAACTATAGTATCTAAGTTATCATCTAGTATAGCCCAAGAAGTTTCTTCTGGATATTGATCTGGATTTATTATAACATCTAGATATGTACCGTTAGGACACTGAGCAAACGCTATATTAACACAGAGTAGTAATGTAATTAAATACTTCATTAAAATTTACTTATTATAAGTTCTTCAATATATTCTTTAACTTCTTCTTTAGTTGCGACCATTTTGAAACTAAGGTCTGCTTGAAATCTTTTAACTTCTTCTCCATCATCAAATATTACTATTGTTGGTACTATTGCGATCTCATATTCGCTTTGATTGTTGTCGTCTTCTATCAACAAGCTTTTAGTATCGCAGTCTTTTATTTTAGAAAACCATTCAACGTCGTTAGCGTCGTTCCAGCCGGCATTAAAGTGAACTACTTCAATTTGACAATAAGCCGTAGCGCAAATTAAAAGCAGTATTGTAGTTAGCAGCGCTTTCATTATCTTAGATCGTCTATTTTATCTTCCATACGTATCATACGCTCTTCTAGCTTTTTTACGTCGTCTCTAGTTTCTATAATAGTGTTTCTAATGTTTTCATCTTTCATTTGAAACTCCATTTTAGATACTTCAGGCTTTGGAAGCTCTTTAGCTTCAGCAATGTCAGCTTGTAAAACAAACCACATGCTTATAATAGTTGCCATACCAAATCCTATACCTATTAAAGTTTGCACACTAACTTTGAAGCTAGTGTTTTCGTTTAATTCTTTAGCCATTATTTCTCACCACATTTTTTGCTTGGGTTACCAACTTGCCTCCAGTCTTGTTTTACCCACGTTTTTAAACTTCCTCCGCTACTAGTGCCAGTAACATTGCTTTTACTAGATCTTTTGTATTTGCCAGCCTTACCCGCGCTTCGCTTTGCACGTATGACAGCCTGTCTTTCAGACTGACTCATGCTAGCAATTTTAGCTTTAGGCAGACATACTTTAGTAGTACCTCCGCCTTTAGCTTTAGTTCGCTTTTTAAAAGGATTATTTGACTGTACAAAAGACATACTACTTCTTCTTTTTCATTTTCATTTTCATGACAGAAGCTTTTTTCATCTCCATAGCAGACTTTTTCATCATCATTGCCGACTGCTTCTTAAGCTTCATAGCAGCTTTTTTCATTTTAACAGCAGAACCTTCTTTAGCTTTAATAGCTTTCACTAAATTAGCTGGAAGTTTCGAAGCCTGTTTAGCTGTAACTTTCATTGGTGCTTTCTTCATTTTAGCAGCTGATTTTTTCATATCATTTGCTCCTTTACCATCTGCAGCAAAAGCTGGCACTTTCTTACCATTAACAGTTGTCATTGCCATTTTTGCCTTCATAGGACCTTTTTTCATTTTTGCAGGTGCTTTTTTCATTTTAAATTTTGTTTTTAATGTGTTTGTACATTTCGTTACCTAACTTTTCACCCATTTTACTATCTGATTTATAGTGGGCGTGGGCAACTCGTCTACTATAAGATATATTTTTACCGGTCTTGTTAAACGCTGATTTAGCTTTAGGGTATTTATCGCCTAGTACTTTAGCTATTAATATGCCTTGCACTGAGTGGCCTGATGGATATGATGGCGTTTTCATTGATTCCATCTCTATATCTTTCATGCTAATATTCATTTTCTTAGCATTTACTTTAGGTCTAGGTCTATTAAAGTATTTCTTAAGTTCTAATATTACAGGTGCTGATTCTTTTATAAGTTTAGCAGCTGTTTTACCATTATAGTCTTCAACCCCGTTTTCTTTAGCTGTTTTTTTAAACGCGGCTTCTATATTGTCGTTGTCTTTTACAAACTTTTTGTTTAACGGTATACTTTCAAGTTCTTTAACTTCTTGCATCGCATCAAAAGTATTATCGCCTGGTGGCTTCATCTTTTTAAACGAAGATATGTCAAAGTCTTTAAACATTATTTCTTTAATCTTTTTCTTACGATGTCCATAGTATTACGCATCTTAGCAGCATACTTCGGATCTTTACCTCTTCTAAATACTACTTGTTGATTTAAGCTACTAATAATTTTAGATAAATTACCTTTACGCGACTTAATCATCCAGCTAGCTAAACCTGAAGCTGATAAGCTTTTAAACTTACCTTTAGCATCAGGCGCATCTGAGTGTTTAAAATCACCCATGCGCTTTTTAAAAGGATTATTTTTTTGACTATACATTAGCACTTGTATCTTGAAGCCCACATATTAGCGTAAGCACTTGGATATACTTTAAATTTTCTTTTAGCAGCAGCCTTTTGACAAGGTTTTAGTTTACCTTTCATAGGCGACATGCTCTCTAGTCTATCTGCTTGGCCAGCGTGCATTTTACTAGCTTTTCTAAGCTCACCAACAATTTTTTTAATTCCTTTGTTTTTTAATTTAAAAGCCATAATATATATATTAACAGTTCCATCTTCTTCTAGCAGCTAAACCTCTTTTTCGTGTCCAACCTTTTGATCTTGCACAAAAAGATTTTCTACGTTTAGCAGCTTTGCTACCTGGTTTTAATTTAGAAGGTTTAGTAGTTACGGCAGTTTTTAATTCACTACCAGGATTATTTCTTTTGTACTCGTCAACACCTTTTTGTGTCATACCGCCGCCTGCATCAGCACCTGTACCTGTTTTGTTTGCTTTATTAAAGTTTTTGCCACGCCCAATAGTTCTACGTGGATCAGCTTTACGCATAGGAGAATCATCAAACACTTTTATAGGATTACCAGTTGTTTGAAACGTTCTTCTTCTACCGCAACCTGTTACAGGAAAAGGATTATTTTTTTGCGTATAAGCCATAGTTAAAGTATTACTTAATTTACCACCTATTTAATCGTGATGATAGCACAGCTGACTTTTGTTAGTTGTACGTATGCTACATCTTTTACCGCTGCTTAATATTCTACGGCATTGTTTCTTTTTAGCTTTTTTCTCTTCTTTTATTTTATCTTTAGCTTCTCTAACATCTTTATATGTGTCAATACCTAGCTGCCACTGATTCCAACCTAACGCTACAAACACTCGCTGCATCGCTGTATTATCTTCATTAAAAGCTTCTTTCAAGTTGTCAAGCTTAGTATATATCCTATGCGCAGGAGCATTAGTAGCACCTTCAATTAAAGAAGTTGTCATAGGATATACTGGATTATCAATGTCAAAGGCACCTATTTCAGACATAACTTCTTTGTTGTACTTGTACGTGTCACTAGCTCTTTTTATTTTTCTAGCTTTACTACCTATTTGCGGTGATACGTTAAGCACTTCTACAAACGTATTAAAGTAGTCAGCTTTGTAACCTTTTTCACTTTCTTTCATAAAGCTTCTAATTACGTTTTTAAATGTAGACACAAGAGCGCCTTTTACACCAGAACCTCTTAGCCAGCCGTCAGCCATGCTGTTGACTAAACTTTCTTTTTTCTGTTTATTTTTTACGTCTGCATAATAAAATCCTACATTAGGATATTCAACTCTGTTTATACTACCATTTTTAACGCCAGCATTATACTCTCTTTTAACACTGCCTGGTACTTGTTCCTCTTCTGGTTCGTCTTCTATAAATAAAGCTTGCTGTAGAGCGTAAAATATTAAAGCTTGCGCAGCGCCATAATAAGCTATTCTTGATATATGAGTTTTTTTATCACCTCTATTATTAGCTATATCAGATACAGCTTTTTTAATTATTCTATTGTACTGTAGCGGCGTGTTTTGAAAAGCTAGTAATAACCTACCAGCAGTTGAAGCTTGCTGCTTAGATATGCGGTCTGGTCTACTAGACTGTTGAGATTCTTCTGTTATTTCTTGAAAATCTATCATTGCTTGACTTTCGGCTTGATCTTGAGTCATGCCTTGGTTCAAGTAAGTGTTTAATCTATTTCTATAAAATGTAGCTCCACCAAATGCAATTGCAAAGCTATCCGCTATTTGTGTTGGTGTAAAGCCTATTTTAAGTAAATATGCTAAAGCGTTAGAAGCAGCGCCACCGCGACTTAAGCTGTCAGCTAAGTCAGCTGTTTGTATGTCTTGCTGTAGTCCTGAACGCCTAACTTTTAGCTGAGGTGAGTTAAACAGCGTTTTAAAATCTTCGGCAAATTGTTTAACATTACCTATAGCTTTAGCAAAAGCAAATACATTATTATCTGTATGATTTATAAAGTTTACAGTAGATATTGTTTGTAGTACTGCAGATCGCATATTAAAGAACATGATCGCACCAACTGATCCTTGTAGCCAGTTTAACACTTTATTAGTTGCAGCGCTTTGCCCGCTAGGTCTGTTTTTACCAGTACGCATACGATATAGTATATCTTTCAAAGCTTCAACATAATCACTGCCCATGGTAGCTTCTAACTTAGCCATTTGAGCTTCATTATTTAAAAGCTCGTTTACATTTTCTTGCCACTCTTGTAAAGCGTTATCTCTGTGAAGCTTGTTAAGCGCTTCATACATGTCGCCTTTTATACTTCCTGCTATCCAGTGTTCTTTTGGTGGCGTATACTGCTTGTCTTTTGTTTGCAAAGAGTCTCTAACTTTTAAAGCGTATTCAACCATGTCAGCATCTTCAGCTATTTTATTAGCTATATCTTTACGTTCATTTGCGGTTAAACCAGGAACATCTAAATCTTGCTGATGCCACAAGTATACTCTTATAGCATCTTCATTAGTAAATTCATTATCAAAATTCTTTTTTAGCTTTTTAATAACATTTTTATGATCTTTTCGTATCTGTTTATAAGACTCCATCATATTATACTGTATAGAGTTTAATTTTCTATACGCTCTATTAAATGGATCAAAGAAAACTTGTTTAAAAAACTTCATGTCAGACTCGCCTTGCTTACCTTCACCAGCTAGCCTCATCATCAAACCTTGGAAGTCATCAGCACCTGGCGCTATAAAAAACTCACGACTACCTTTTTTAGCACCTATAATTCTAGCTCTAGCAGGATCTATATCTTTATCAGCGCCTACAGTACGTTTTATTATAGCGTCAAAGCTTTGTTTTTTAGTTCTACTAAAATCTATTTTAGCTTGCACTGACTTACCTTTAATATCTAGTTGATCAAATACATTTTGTACCGCTTGAACGTTTGTTATAGCGTCGTCTACAAAATACATGTCATTGTAGCCTTCGTTAGCGTACTTATCAAGCACCCACATTGCTTTAGCTTCACCAGTACTATTACCTAATCCTGTTATATTTTCTATAGGTATATTAATGCCTTCAGATTTCAACCAGTCGTGTATTGCTTGTTGACTTTCAGGAGCTCTTGCCGTAAGTATAAACACGTTTTTAGGTCCATACTTTTTAATTTGATTTTTCATTTTAGGTAACAGCGGACCTGGCTTACCTTTAGTAACTCTATTAAAATCTGTAAAATCAAACTTATAACCTTGATTAGCTAAGTCTTCACCAACAAAAGGCCACTCTTCAGAAGATATTTTTTTTGTTACATCTTCTTTTGTAGCTATAATAAAATTTTCACTAACACCTACAGTTTCATCAAAATCAAATATACTAGCACCTTTTTTAGTTTTAGAATACGATGCTAGTCTAGCGTTATCGCTAGCTTTAACTATATTTTCTGCAACTCCAAGCTTAACTGATTTACTATAAGATACTTTTAAATTAGGACTATCTAAATTAAATAAGTTTATGTTTTGAGCTTTAAAAAATCTTGAATCTAATTGTGGTTCTACCTTGACGTGCAATCTTACTCTACCATCTGTTAAAGGTTTAGAAAAATCAAATCTAACTGTTATTGGAATATCAACGTTTTGATCAGCAAATCTTTTAATGTCAACAATATTTAATGGGTTTAATTTACCCATTTGAAACAAACCAGCAACACCTAATTGCAGATAATGACTTGGCCTTACAACACCGCTTTTACCTTTTTTGTTAAGATACATTGTTTCAAAGTCTAAAGTAGTAATAAACTCTACAAAATTCTTATTAAGATGTAATCCTTTTTCTTTAATTTTCTTTTTTTGATCTTGCGTGATTAATAAGTTGTTATTATCGTTGTACTCGCGTTTAACACCTAAGAACTGGTATATTTTATCAACTTGTTTGTTTGCTTTTTCAAGCAACTTATCTACTTTTTGTTTAGCGTTGTCACTATAAAAGTCATCAGTAGTGTTATCTCTTTCAAAGCCTTTACCTTTTTTGCTATTAAAGCTTTTCATACTACCTCTTGATGTAGTGCCTTTTACTTCTACACCTATTTCAAATTTAGAATTATTAGGTCTATAAATTCTTACATCAGGCGCGTTGTTTTTTTCTGTTAAATGCCCAACACTATATCCTTCGGGCCTAAGTATGTCGGCTAAAGCTTGCTGTGCTATTTTCTCAAACTTTTCGTGAGTTTTGCCTTTCATCTTTTTAAGCCTAGCAGGCATGCCTTTTATCTTTTTAACTAGATACCAGTTTTCACTATTTCTTTGTAAGTAGTTTATTGTAAGCTCAAGCTTTATTTTATTTTCAACTTTAGAATCATTCATAAACTTTATCCACTCAGGCGACTGATAACCTTTTTTAATTAATACTTCAGCACCTTTTCTAATATCGGGCAGCTGAGTATTATCGTTCATTATCTCATCTAAGCTTTTGCTAAACTTAAGATCTGGACTTCTATTTATTTTAACAGCAACACTTCGAGTTATAACATCAATAGTAAGATCTGGTGATGTTGATAATATTTCTTCAGCTATCGCAGACTCTTGTACAGTTTCCATAGTAGCATCTTGAGCAAGCTCAGTAACTATCATACGCGACAAACCATCTTTTCTAGTTCCAAGCGTAGAAGCTCCTAGCTCATAACCTAATACTTCTTGCATGTTAACGCCAAAGAAAAACGCTTCAAGCTCTTCTTTACTTGGCATCCGTTTTTCAGACAAAAACACGCCTTCTTCACTCTTGTTTATAGCATCAACTGGCAGCTTGCTTTGGTCAATAGCTTTTTGTATATCTTCTTGCTTTGTAAGCCTTTTAATAGGTACAGTAAATATTTTTTTACCATCTTTTAATTTGCCTTTACCTACAAGACGCTCCATAGCCACTAAATCTTGCACGGTAGAAAAATCTATTATATTTTCAAAATTGTTTAAAACAAACTGTCTATAAGTAGCTTTAGTTCCAATAGCACTTTGAACAATGTTCTTCATGGTCTTTTTTACCATGTTTTCAAAGTTAAGCAAGAACTTATCAGATGTTACATCATCTTTAAGCTTTCGTAGAGCTGTTCTAACGCCTTCTCTAATGCTTTCTACCTGTGTTTCACCTATTAGCTTAGATCCATCGTTATTTTTTAATTTATGCCTGTATCTTGACTTTAATACGTTTTTATCTTCTTCTGTTTCTTGTAATCTGTTTTCAGCATTAACGTATAAAAATCCTAAATTTTCTTCTTCAAGCCTTGCTAGCCTAGAATCAGCTTCACTTTCAACAAAGTCTGCTGCAGTTCTACCAGAGTCGTCTATTGGCGCGTCTAATGATTTGCCTGTAACAGTTTTTTTAGCGCTGTCTAAAACATCGCCCATTCTTTTATCAAGCCTAAAATTAACGTGTCCAGATAACCCAAACTTACCTTCGGTAGTAGTTTCTTTATCGGGGTTGAATCCTAAAATTTCAGGTATCATTTTCTCTTTAACGCTTTCAACATAGTCTGCTAGACGAACGCCACTAACATTAGCGTCTGGAGAATCAAGATTTGATATACCTTCAAATATTATTTTACCTTCTTTATTTTTCTTAGGTCTAGCTAACTTAGCTTTTATTAAAGTATCTAAAGCGCCTTGTTTACCATCTTTTCCAACGTAAAAGTCGTAAGCTTCAACGTTTATACCTGCGTCATATTCAGCTTTGTTTTTAGCTTTTTTACCAATAGCATCGGCTTCAGCTTGTATTTCTTCAGCTTTTTCAGAAAGTTTATTAGCAGACTTTTTTATAACAGCGTCTTCTACTTGCTCGCCTTCTTTAGCCATTTCAACAAACTCTTGTCTATATATACCTTTCTTAGAGTCAGCAGCAAACGCATTTAAAAAGTTTTTTACTTGATTACCGTCTTCAAATCCAATTTTTTTAAAGTCTGTTTTAGAGTTAAATATACTAGCTATTTTTTTACCAGCTTTTTCTACAGCATTTAAAGTAAACGCATTTTCTTTAGCTCCTTGAGCGTAAAAGTTTAAATACTCTTCACCATACTCTTTAAATTCTTTTTCAGTACCGTCTTTATTTACTTTGTAACTACCATCTTCTAATTGCTGCTCTATAATATTTAATTCTCTAGAGCTAAGACTATTTATAAAGTCTTGAACTATTCGCTCTCCTTCTGTGCTTAAATTACCAGTACCATCTTTTGACTGTAGAGTAGCTTTTAATACTCCATGCAATAATTCATGAGTACCTGTTCCAAACCTATTTTTTTCAGCTGCAACTTGAGCGTTAACAAACAGAACATTACCAACTTTCAAACCATCTATACTATATCCTTCAGTATCTGCTTTAAATTCTTTTTCTGTTTTACCTTGAGCTAAATATTCTTCTTTTAAAGCTTCCAAAAACTCTGCTTCAGTTTTAAAAACTCTTTGCTCTAATATCTTTAAATCTTTTATTAGCTTTCCAGACGCGTCTAAATCTTGCATAACTAAAGACATATTAGCGTCGTTTTTTATTTTATTTATAGCTTCTTTTTGTTCAGCTTCTTTTTTTTCTAATATTGCTTTTTCAGCAGTAAACTCGTTTGCGCTTATTAATCCTTTATTAAAAAGCTTAATAACATTATCAATTTCTTTTTTAGTATTAGTGTTTTGATCTAAAATATCTACTAAGCTGTCTATTTGATTTTGATCTAAATAATCAGATACTTTTTTATTTCTTTTTAAATGATTTTTTATTTCTTCAACAGTCTGCTTCATTGCTTTGTCATACTGTTTTCTTTGCTTTTTATCAAAAGTTCTAGCTCTATATTCGTCAAGTTTAGCTAAATCTTTAAGTTTTTGATTAACAAACTGATTGCTAGTTTCATCTCTTCTAAAAGCAGCTTGCACTGCTTGTCCACCAGCGCTTAATGTACCACCACCAATTATTCCTGCAAAAAACGCGTCTGCAGCTTCTTCAGTAAACATGTAATCTGCAACATCTTGAGAAGCTTCAACAGCTGATTTTTGCTCACCTAAACTTTTATTAAACTTTTCTACTAAAGCTTGAAGGTACTCAGTACCACCTTCAACAGCCATAGCTTTCATAACTGTAGTGCCAGCCCCTTTACTAGCTTTTCTAAGCATGGCAGTAGTAATCTGCTCCATACCAAATCTTTCTAACGCATAACCTACAGCTCCTAAAGTAGCAGGTATCGCAGTGTTTTCTTGCCCGCTCTCTATTAATTTTTTTACTCTATCAGGATCATCTTCACCGTATAGTGCTTTTGACTTTTCGTCATTGTACGTTTTCCAAGAGTTACCATACATAATAGCCGCCATACTTTTGCCTTTAGTAGCTCTAGCTGCTACCATTTGCGCTGACATATCTGTTATAAAACTTGCTGCTGTAGCTAAAGCATCGTCTAATTCACCTTTTTTAATAGCGTCAGTAAATCCTGTTACACCTGGATCAGTTACAGGATTAAGCTCTGAAAATCTTTTATTAATCACAGCCATTTGAGCATCAACTTCAGCTGCATAAGTTTCTTCAAAAGGCTTGTTTGTTCTAGCGTCAAATAGTTTAACACCACTTTTTTTTTCTTTATATTGTTTTGCTAAAGAAAAATATTTATTATTTTCTATAGCGTCTAAACCATCTCTATCGTAAGCTTCTTCGTCAAATTTTACTAATTCGTTTGTATTAGTATCGTAGTATGATTTTACTCTGTATGCTTTTTTACTATGTCTACTATTAAAAGGTCCAAAGCTTAAGTAGCTTTCTGCAAATTCTCCAACAGCCACGTCTGATAAAAAGTTATAAGCAGCTTCATCTCCAAAAAGATTTTGAATTACATCAGAGCTACCAACAACAAACATATCTAAATAGTTTTGCCAAGTTGGACTAAGGTTGCCTATAGTTGCATTTGTTAGTTGCTCTGCAAGCGTTAAGTCTTCTTCAGAAATAAGAGCTGGATTTATTTGTTGGCTTTTTTTACCAAACTGCTCGTAGCCAGCTTCACCAGGTCGTACATCGCGTAAAGCTCTATTAGAATATGCAGACTTAAAAGCGTTAAAGTCTTGACTAAAAAACCCTTGCTGAGTAATAACGTCAAATACTTTTTTTTGATAATCTTCGCTAGACATAGCCTTGCTAAAGTCATCAAAAGAGTTATTGATTAAACCAGCTTCAAATACAGTTTGATATAGTTTTTGTAGATTATCCATAGAGTATTATAGTTCACCGTATTTTGATGTATATATTTCGTCAAACTTAGCGCCTGTCATTTCAACACCATCTTTAATCATCGTGTTATATACGTTAAGTACGTTTTCAAAAACTTTACGACCATTACTTGGTATTTTCACGCTAATTTTTATATATTTTTCATCTATATCAGAAACTAATTTATCAAGACCTTCAAGTTGAATAACTTCACTAACATCACGACTATCTGCGTCAATTTCAATTCCATCAGGTATACCAACTAATTTCCTATTTTTATTTAAGTCTTTTGCTATTGATTTGTCATTTACTTTATTAGAGCCGTCAGTGTCAACTTTAAATAAGTTAGAATAAACTTCTTCTTTAGTTAAAGGCTTAACGCCTTTTACAGTAGTTTTATTATCATCTTCTGTAGTAATGTCTAAAATTTTACTTTTATTTTTTGCAGTCTGCTCTTTATTATATTGACTAGCAACGTTGCTCTTCATTTCGTTATGATACCATTTAGTAAAATGTTTTTTAACATCAGGCACATTATCTACTAAAGCGTCTGCTGTTACGCCAACACTTCTAATTCTTTCGTATTCCGCCATTTTAGCATCTTCATCATCATCATCAATACCGTTTGCTTTATACCAAGATTTAAACCAACCATTAGTGTCAAATCCCATGGCATCGTCAGCATCTCTATTGTCAAATATAAACGACTTTAAACCTGCATTACCAACGCCATCATTTTTCCACAAGCTATTAATCTTACTGTACAGTACAGCGTCATCTACAAACTGAGCATTAATAACCTCATTGTAAAGACCAATATGTTTTTCCATTACAACAGAGTTAGTATACATAGGTCCACTAGCGTCTAAGCTAGATATAGCCATAGGATCTTCTTGTGGATTATTAGGATCTTGCCAGTGAAGCTTGCCATTGATATTTACAAAATTGTCTTTGTTTCCAGAAAGAATATCTTCATACATATCTCTCTCAGACTTAGTCATACCTGCTGTTAACTCTTCAACTCTATTGTCATCTTTCATTATATTTCTAATGCCCAATAGCTTTTTATTATCTTCTCTTAGTTGAGCGCTAGTAGTATTTATCTGATTTAATTCGTTAGCAAGCTCTTGATACCTTGGGTTACGAATATCCATAAATGACAACTGTTGATTTATTTCTCTAAATCTTAAATTGTTTTGTTGCATTACATCATTAACTAAGTCTCCAGTGCCATCATATAGTAATGACTTATCTATTTCTGGATTAGCCGCAATGTAAGCTGCCATACCTGCTTTTTGAGCAGCTTCAGCTTTATCTTTTAATTCTATAAGCGGAGCAACAGCTTTTTTTATATTAGATAATCCAACTAAAGGTTGAAGAGCTTGTTGCCTAGCGTTAGCAGACAATTTTTCATACAGCCCGCTACCAGTAGACTTACTTACACCTTTCATTAGATCACCAAGAAAATCTTGGTTTTGTATAAAACTTTTCTTTTCTTTTGCCATTACACGTCTTTTTCTGGTTTTTTAAATCCTCCACTAGCAATACCACTAGCGATAGAAGTGCCTACGCCGCCTAAGGCGCTAGCAAATTCTCCTTGAGCTGTGTTGTATGCTTGACTAGTTGCTGTTTGCCTGTCTGCTGATAAGCCATATATATTAGCTACCCTATCCATTTCTTGTTGTTGAACGTAAAGATCACCTTTTCTTTGCAGCATATCTGTTTCATAAGCACCTTGCCTTTGTAGCATGTCTATTCTCTGCGCGTCTTGTCGTTGTAACGAGTCTATTCTGCTAGCTTCACCTCGTCTAGCTGTTTCGCTTTGACGCTCTTGTCTAGCTATTTCTACAGCTTGCTGTCTAGCTTGTTGTGTGCCAATGTTAGATATTTGCTGCGCTAAACCAGCTACACCGCTACCACCAGCTACGCCTCTTAAGTTTTGTAATATATTTGCTTGTTGTTGTTGCGATTGCTCACGCATATAGTCTACGGCTCTAGTATCAACTTGAGGTTCTTCGTATACGTTTTCCATACCTGTAAACTGACTTTGTATACCTTCGTATGGATTTGTTACGCCTTCGTAAGGATTTGTAAACTCAATAGCGTTATAAGCATCTCTAGCCTCTGCTAGTCTTGATCTTGCTTCAGCGTCTTGTCTTCTAGCGTCTTTTCTAGCTTTACGTGCGCCAAACAGCCCAGCTAAAGATGTTCCAACGCTTATAGCTGTCATGGGGTCCACGAATTTCATTGGACTTATTTTTTTTAAACCTACTATTGCCATATTATTAAATTTATGTATTAATAGTTACATTTTTGACTTGTTATTTACTACTCTCTGATACCTCTGCAGATACAGAAAACAATTTACCTTTACTATCAGAGTCTAACTCTAGCTTAACTCTAGCGTAATAGCCTTTTAAACCTGACGTATTTACTTTGTTGTTTTTTACAAACATTAAAAAATCACCTTCTTGAGGTGTTGCTGGAGTTTCAACTGTAGTTATTGTTGATCCACTAATGCTAGTTACTTCTCCGATTATTATAGGGTTATCTAAGCTATTAGATATTGGACCTGCGCCATTTAGCGGCGCATAGTATAATATGTCACCTACTTGAAGCGAGTCGTTTATTTTTATATTTTCGTTTAATTCAATTATCATGATACTGTACCTGGCGTTATAAGATCGTCAATTTTTATGTTTATTGTTTTGTTAGTTTGAGGAAATTGAGTTACTGTTAGCTGAGCGCTTAAAGTAGCCGCTGTTGTTAGTATTTCTTTTCCGTTCTCAGATGTAAATGTTAACTTTGTACCTACAGTTAGTGACTGCGAAATATCACAAGTTATTTCACCGTCACCGTCAGTTCCATTGGGATCTGGAGTAACTACGTTAACATTATTTGTGCTAGAATTATTAACACCTATACCTGTAAATCTAGCTTTACTTCCACCAGGTATTCCTTGAGTTGTAGTTACATTGATAGTAGTTCCAGATCCTCCAGCTCTAACGTTTGTAGTTATCTCTGGTTTACCTGGATCTATAGAGCTTGAGTTTAACGCAATGCTAGCGCCTATAGCTGAAGCTGCTAAAGATAAACCAATAGCTCTTAACGTCATAGTTTCTCCATTTTCAAAAGGAATAATACTACTAAATACAACTTGATTAAGATCTGTGTCTATGGCTTGTATAGTAGTAGTAGAAGAAGGTGCTGTAGTTCCTTTGTGATAAATTAAACGCATACCTACAACTAAATCTGTTACATCTGAAAGTATAGCTCTAGCGTTTGATACACCATCACCAGCCGGATTACTAGATATAACTTTAGTTGTATCAAACTGAAAGCTATTGTTATTCAAAGTCGCTCCGCCTATAACAAATAAACCTTGACTATTATTGTCTGTAGTAGCATTGCTTATAGTCCCTGATATATTAACTATTTTTGAAGTTGATGTAGAAGGAGATCCTGTAGCTACAGTGTTAGCTATTGCTGGGTCAGAAGAATACTTAGTTGTATTATCTGTGATAACAGCAAATGTTATTGTAGAATCAGATATAGAACCTATTTCTTTAACATAAACTCCACCAGAAATTACAGTATCTGTGTAAGGCTTTGGGCTCACAATAACAAAATACTTTACAGAGCTACTAGCTGGAAAGTGTATAAGCTTTGAAAAATTACTACTTGTTAATGCAACTTCTAGCTTACTCTTAGCACTAAAGCTAGAACTAAAACTACTTGTAACAAAGTTGTAAAATTTATTATCACTACCAACAACTTGTATTGTTACTTGAGCACCAACTTCACCTTGTATAGACAAAGATCTATTTTCGCCAGCAGCGTTTAAATCAGTAGTTAATATTGATATGTTATTTATATTTGCCATTTATTATTCGTCTACAATAATTTGATCGTACTCAACATCGACAATAACACCTAAGCCTTGTACATTTAAACTTCCTATATCATCTGAGTTTGTGTTATCAAAAGAACCTCCTCTTATATAGTTATAGTATTTACCTTCTTTTTTAATAAACTCTGGTATAGAACCTTTTTGCAAGTCAGTAACTATATTTGAAACAAACCAACCGTTACTACTGTTTAAGTTATCGTAGTTTACATCAGTTGCACCGCCAGCGTGCTCTACATAACCGTTTCTTTTTCCTGCGCTACCTTCGTAAGATAATGTTTTAAAATCTTTTACTACAGGTGTAGAGTCGTTAAATATAAAATCAATAAAAGAATTTACTCTTGCTTGATCGTAGAAAACATTGTTATTAGTTTTTTCTTCGTGGTGCTTGTATATTGATCCATTGCTAAACGTGTAGTAGTCTCCACCTAAACTTATCCCGCTTTCTGGAATAAATGATTTAAAACTTATCCAACCTTTAGCTTGCTCGCTATAACTAAGCGTCTTTGGTTTAAAATCTTCATCTACTACAGATGTCATAGAAATGTTATCTATAATTAAACTAGCTTCATTGTTTTGACCACCAAAAGCTCCAAAGTAAAAAACTAAAGTATTATAATATATACTTATACCTTGGCCTGTCACAGCGTCAAACGCGTCGTCTATAGTAAAGTATTCATTAAAATGATTAACACCGGCTTGTGCTTGAGAAGGATATAAATGTTTATAATGAAATCCTTTTCCTTGAGAGTTAAAGTAATAAATTCTACAAAAACCATTAGCGCTACCATTGCTATAATCAAACGAAAGATTATATCTAGCACCAGTTCTTAGATTACCTAAGTTTTGTCTAGCATAAACGGCAGACGTTGTCGTTGGATTAACATTGTCAAAAACTAAAGATCCACTGTCCCAATACACGTCGTTTGGCGCGTTTTCATCGCTATTATTTTCGCTTTCAAAAGTCCAGCTATCTGCTCCACCGCCAGTAAATAGAGATGTAGCATCTTTTACTGATATGTTACTTATAGAGCCTTCAAAAGTGTTGTCCGATAACTGAGAAAAAGAAAAAGTAAAACCACTACTAACGTCGCCATCACCTGCTAGTATTGCTGCTTCAGAATTAGGTGGCTGAGAAACTATAGTTGGTGTATAGTCAGATGTAGTATTGTAGTTTATAATATAATCGCCAGGTTCAGTAACGTTAGAAAGTCTAAAACCACCTAAAGTGTCAGGGAATAAAGCTCTTACGTATAAATTTCCAGATATGTTTCCTGTATCAACATTATTACCTATAGTAAAAGAAAAGTTATATCCAGCGTATGTAGGCTGTTGAGCTGCACCGTCAGGATCATACGAGCTAGAGTTGCTATTGTAAATTGTCGCGGCTATGAAATCTGGTTCAACAGTGTTAAATTGAAACGCGTTATTTTTATAGTAAACCATAGGACGAGCTCTCTCGCCTGAAGTATATTGATCGTCAACATAAAAATCTTCTATATACTTGTAAGCCGCGTGAGGCATAGTATAGTTATCGCTTTGCACACTCCATGCGCTAGGCAATGACATAGTGGGTATTTGTGTTATGTCGTATAGTTGCACTTCGTCAAGAGTAAATCCTGGATTACTATTACTAGCATGCCAACTTACCATTGTAAAGTTATTTACAGTTACTTGCTGATACCATATAGCTAATAGTATAGGCGCGTTAGATCCGTCCCAATATCTAACAGCAGGCCTTACTTTTAAACTGTTTCCATCAGTTGCAGAGCCTGATATTGCGCCAAAATGATAAAAAAGATTTTGCCTAAACTCAACATCTGTTTCATTTTGAGCGTGGAGAAAAGGTTCTGCAGTTCCTGCGGCATTCACTGATTGTGAACCATAGCCATATATAAAAGGATCTCTAACTTGTAGCGCAAAACTATTTAAAGAGCTAGGATCAGCGTATGGTATTTCAACCATATACCAGTGAGTACCCTCAAGTTGAATCCCACTGCCTTGTTGTACGTTGCCATCAGCATCTGTATAGTTTAACATGTTTTGTGTACCGCTTTGGTCTGCGGCCCTTGTTATTGCGCTAGAAGTATATACTAAAGTTCCAGCTATATCAACGTCAGTAAAGTCTGCGCCACCAGTAAAAGCATTGTTAAGCAGCTCTTCTCCAAGAAGTGTTTCAACTAGCTCTATACCATCGTCAAAAGAATCGTTAGCAATTATATTTTCATTATAACTTTCTTTTATCGTTAAGTTATACTCTTGCTTGTCTTCGTCGTATGTACCTAGACACATAACATTGTCATCTTCTAAGTTATCGCCAAACCAGTCTTTCATACCAGCGTCTGATATTGGAGTCAGACCGTCCATTGATAATCTTAGTACAGCTCGTCTTTGCTTATCTGTAAAGTAAGCTCTATATGATTCGCTAGCAAAAGACTCAGGATTTTTAGATATACCAAACTCACCTACAAATGGAGTAACTTGACCAAGCACTCTTTCATTAGCAACTAATTGAGGATTACCGTCAGCGTTAAATACAGCGTCTTTATTACTAAGAACTTTTACAACTCTGTCTTCACAGAACACTACTAAGTTAGTTTGTCTTTGAAATAACTTTTGTATGCTACCGTAAGTAGGATTTAAGTCTTTAGTTATCTTTTGAGCTTGTATAAATTGATTTAGATTATTAACGCCAGTGTTAGAATTATATAACCCAGAGAATATTAAACCGTGTTTTCTTACTTCTTCTCTATAAGGCTCATCTAGCGTTGTAGATGCTCTAGCACCTGTTCTTATAGAAACTCCGTTAAAATCATCTCTAACAGTGTTAGACTCAATACCATTGCCAAAAGCAAATACATTGTAAAAGTTTGAGTAATAAGGTAGTGATGGTGAAAGTTTTACTTTAAAACTTCTAGCATAGCCATATTTACCTGAGCCGCCGCCGGTAGTATAATAAACAGTAGTTGTGTTTCTTTGAGTAATCTCAGCATGAACAACGCTGCCGTCGGCTCTAGTTATAGCTAAAATTTGACCTACATAATCTAGCTCTGTTGTATTGCCATCAACAACAAGCCCATCAGATGGATCGTGGTAGTTAAACCCAACATCTTCGTCATCTAACCCTCTAACAACAATACTTAAATCTCCCGCGTCAGAATAAAATAATTGACGAATATACCTTTCTTTAGGCAACGCAATATCTTCAACAGCTTTGTCAAAGTTTAATACTTCTACTTTAGCTCCTATTGGAAGTAGAATGTCTTTATTTTCTTTTGTTATTTCTACAGGTATAGCGTCGCTAATCTCGTAATATATATCTAAGTCAGCTGATTTTTCAGGCTCTGTCTCAAATAAAGCTTTATTAGTAGTAGCATCACTAGAAAACGATTTAGCACCCTCTTCTATAAACTCAAACAAGCTGTTGCTACTATTAACATCAAAGTCGGTGTTATCTTGACTTAAAGGCTTGAATGATTCATTTCCACCAGCTTGAGGATTTTTATCTAGTTTTAAAGCGTAAACTACACGTCTATTAGATCTAGCGCCAAAAGCTTCCAGCTTGTCTAACATGTTAGTAAAGTCTGTATTGTCTGTAGCGGCGCCACGGTAATCAGGGCCAAAGCCAGTTAAGTTTACGTCTATATTAGTAGTATTAGTAGCCCAAGCCATAACAGCTTCTTCCACACTGTCACTACCGTCAACGTAGGTTGAAGTGCCGGCATCCCACACTTTTCGCATACGCCACGGTGTGTGGTTGTACACATACTTTACTTTAACGCCTAATATAGTATATATTTCTTCGTTAGTGTCTTCAGAAAATCTAAACTTTTTACCGGCAACTAAATTACTAACCATTTCTTGTATAGCTTGTACGTTTTCAGCTCCATAAGTAGGATCAAATTGTCTCTCGTGTTGAGTTTGGTATTCTGAATTGTAGCCAAGCACTTTCCAAGTATTTGCTTGAGGATTTCCACCTGATGGCGGTAAAGAAAAAGGTATATTGTAATTGCCAGTGACAGCACTCGAAAAGAAGCCGTCAAGAACAGTGCCGTAGCTTCCTTCCATCTCTACAAAGCCTGTATTGCCGCCGTGGTTAAAAGCGCCTCCACCCCATATACCTTGAAGATATTGCGCTATAGACCCTAAACCTCTAAACGGCATAGGAGAAGGAAAGTCTTGATCTTTAGAAAACAAATCTACCCCAGGACCTAAAAATGATACGTGCATATAATAACTGCCAAGATCGTAATCGCTTGCTAAATCTTCAACTCTATCATTTCCGTATATTGTACTATTAGACCACGCTCTTCCACCGTTACCGTTTGCTGGGCCGCTAGTAGGATCAACGTAGTAATTAGGATCAGCTTGTATAATAGGCTCAATACCGTTAACATACCAGTCGACTTCATCGTCAGCATCAACGCCAAAAGCTATATAAGTACGCGCGTCCATAGCGTTAGTATCAAAGTCAGCGCCAAGATACAAATCTGTTACGCCGTCACTATTGAAATCTGTGCCTGAAATTTGATTATATTCACTTGATAAACCTAAGCCATCTAAAACCCAACCGTATGTTGCGTTATTAAAATCAGGAAGACTGTATGAAGTATATGTCCATCTTAACTTTGGATAACGAATGATAGGGCTACCTACCCAACCTTGCCCAGCCTCTTTAGCGCGCAAACTTGAAGAAGGATTAGAAGCAGCCATATACATGCCGTCAATAAAGAACTTACCCTGCCCTTCACCAAAACCTAAAGTTTCGTTTAAAAGAGAATCCCACATTGTCTTAGTGTTTGTTAAACCACCTTGATTGTGTATGTCGTCTGGAGTTCCTGCACTACCACCGTAGTAGTTAGTAGTAATCTCGTCATAGTATTGAACATTACTATTTTTTGTAGTACTAGCGCTAGCGTCAGCTTCATCTAACCATAAGTAAACTTTTTCAGCGTGCAATATTTTGTCTGAAGCTTCCAACTGCGAAGGCTCGTTTATAAGTTGAGTTTTTATTAAATCATTTGCAGCTATTTTAACAAAGAAATGTCCAGAAAAGTTTTCGTCTGAATACCTATCTTTTCTTTGTATTTTAAAGTTAAGCTTGTCAGGCAAATTTTCAGGAGTTGCTAAAGTTCCATCATTAGCTAATCCAGTTAAGTTAGCTATTAAAGCGTCTTGTAATTGTATTGTTTCACTTAATCTAATAATATATTCTTGTTCTAAAGATACTCTTACGTTTGTAACTTTATATCTTTTAGACTGCAAGCCACCTAAAGACCATGACATATAAAGATTTTCTACTTTATTAGATGACTCTGTTCCTCCACCTTCGCTGTTTGTTAAAGCAGCGCCATCAGTATCAATAGCCTGCCAAGCAGTTTTATTAATTCTTATAGTATCAGTTTGTTGATCTATACGCTGCAAGCTGCCGTTTGACACGTCTGCAGGAAAAATTCCATCAGCAGTAACAGTCAAAGCGTTACTAGCATTATTTGTAACTGATCCAAGATCATAAAACTTATATGATATTGCTTCAGGAGCTTCGTTGCTTACGTCTAATACTTTATATTTATTGTCTTCACTTACTCTAAAAGGCGTAGGCTCTAGCAGTACTGTCTTTAAAACAATGTAGTCATCAACAGATATTTTAGATCTATCTTTTGAAGGAAAAGAAAGGTATACATGATCTTCTTCATTTTCAAATTGACTATGTGCAAACGGAATATAAACTCTTTGGTTTAATAAATTGTAATATTGTCCTGAAGATTCTTTTATATAAAACTTGTAGTATTTAGCCCAAGAAGGAATATCAGAATTTATCTTTACACTAGCTTTCCAACTTACTTCGCTAGGATAATTTTGTAGTGTGCTAAAGCTACCTTTTTCAGAAGTAAATATAGGAGTTTCTCTTCCATAATCATCGCTAAACAACACTCCTACCTGATAGCTTCTATTTGATTTTAACGATCTAACAGGCTTGTCTTCTTTTTCATAAAAATACGGCCACGCCATAGCATCTATATTAACAGAGTCTACGTCGTAGTTTTGCGTATAGTTACCGTAAACAATTCTGTTACCAACAACTTCTTGCGCTAAGGCTTTTCTAGGGACATTATCAAAAGGCCTTAAAAATTGCTCTTCTGCTATTGCTGCGAAAACATTTTCACTTCTTATAGTATAGCTTCCTGAGGTATCAAGATAATTACCTGGTTCGTCAAAACCTAAATCATTTATATAGCTTCCTATAGCGCTCCAACTTGGATCTGTTTTTTTTATTTTAGCTATAGAATATATTACATTAGAGTCTTCTGTCTTGTAAAGTATTTCTACTTCAACAACGTCATCAGGCGTGCTAGCATCTACAAACCCATAAACTTCTATTGATCTAATATAGTTTAACATAGCTGTATTGTACGACTCCGACGTATCGTAGAAGTTGTAGCTATTGTAATCGTCAATGTACTCTGCGTTAAATACTGGCTGAGTAAACGGGCTAAAAGCAGATAGTTGATTATCTTCGTACTTATACCTAACACAAAATCTAGGTATTTGTCTTTCAAATATAGAAGACTTTTCGTTACCTTTAGAGGAGATTACTTTTATTTGAGGAGCTCTAAGAGGTTTTTTCTTTATAACAGTTAAGTGCTCTTCTTTTAAATATCCGTAGTTTACGCCATCAAGAATAAGTCTTGAGTGGTGGTTATAACTTTGAGGATTACTTTGTAGACCTGAATAATTTTTAGATAAATCTATTTTTTTAGGCTCGTTATCGCCGTCAGTCCAAAACAAATAATTATCTATAATATTTATAGCTGTTATTTGCTTTCCAGTAAATTTTAAAAAAGGATCTACAGTAATTTCGTTTCCATCACTATCTTCTAAGCTAGGCGTTCTGCTTAGATCTACAGCTACGAAAGTAGCATAGTCAGCTTTAACATCGTACTTAGCTATAAAGTCTCTAGTGCTAGATCTAACAAAATAATATATACAGTCTGTTAAAGTATCTTCAATACTACCTACACAAATTGAAGTAGAATCATAAGCACCTATAGCAGATAAAGCTTTAGTTCCAAGAATACTTTGAGCACTACCAACATCTGAACCATCAGACGTAGTGATCTGTATATTCATCGCATCTCTATATTGTCCTTTAGGTAAAATTCTCTCATCAAGGTCTTTATTCATTTTACCTTGAAGAAAATTGTTAGTAATCTCTGCCATAAATTAGTGCTTTATATGCTTAGACTTTCCTCTAAGTATTTGAGTAATATCTTCTATCTTAATATTTGATAGTCTAAGCTTAGCTTTTCTATTTGCTGCTATTTTTTCCTTACGAGCTCTCATAACAATGTATTCTGGTATATTACTTTTAACAGACAAAACACCGTATGTTATGTTTTTGTACATAGCTTCTTCAGCTAACTTGTGTATTTGCATTTCAGCTTCAGTACCTAAACTATCACTTATGTAATCTAATATCACAGTTTTTCCAGAAATATTAGAACTAAAATGTATTCTACCTAGCCTATCGTCAATATAGAAAGAGCCATTAGTTTGTGCGAACGCTGGATCTAAGCCGTATCTTTCATCAGGCACACGCTGATAATCATCGTTAGCATAATCGTCGTTATTATTCTCAGCAGGCGTTACAGCTTTATATTTATTCCACGTTGATGATTCATTTGGAGCCACTAACTTGTTTATTGGATTTACTAAATCTATAACTACACTAGAAACCGTGTTTACAACTTCTAAAACTTTACTAACGTCTTTCGCGGCTTCTGCGTCATTTACAGTCCAAGGCGCTATTGATGTAATAACTATATAAACGTCACCTGTTAGATCATCTACATCAAAGACATCTGAAGTTTTTATTCCTGACTCACCAGCTGTCCACTCTATATAACCTATATCGTATATGTCTGCAGAGAAGTTAGGTGAAGGTGGAATAGCTCCCATTTGCTGTGAAATAGTATTTTCACTAGGCACAGTAGACATTAAACCAATTCTAACAGTAGAAGCTGGAGTAACAAAATCTCCTGTTGCGCCATTTACAAATGGCAGAGAAATCTCAGGATCATCATCACTAAATCCTTGTTGATTTGAATAAGCAGTCGAATCATTTGGGTCTATATATGTTGAGGCTGTAGTAATAGTTTGAGTTCCTGCAGCATTTGTTGTCGCATTCGCTGAAAAACTAAAAAAATCAAAATCTGTTATATCTATAGCTTTATAAACTGTTGAAACAAAATGACCAACGTTTGGAACGTTATTTCTATTGTGTGGTCGATGAGCTATAGATAAAGAATCTCCGCCAGGTCCTCCAAGCGTGTTTCTAGCAACTGTTTTACCTTTTAATCCAGGATTAGTTGCATCCCAATCGTTTTTTCGTATAGGTAAAGCTAGTTGAAAATCGTCGGTAGAAAAAGAATCACCATACAAATAATCTCCGTCAGCGTCTTGACTAACTTGAAACGGATTAGAAGTACTGTTGGTTTTATATATTGGATGTTTAATACCAGATTCGTCACACCAACTAAGTTTAGTGTAATTAACGTAGTCGTGAGGTAAGCTCATTACAAGACTAGGAGGTAAAACTATACTTTGTGATTTAAAAGATTTTAATGTATCGAACGAAAGCTCAGCTAAAGCTCTTTGAGCATGAAACGCAACCTCTGTTCTACCAACTTTGTTTATTATTTTCTCTTCACCAACATATATAGCCATAAACTGAGTTATAACGTCTTGTAAAGAAACAAACTGATAACCACCTAAATTGTTACCTTCGTAATACTTCTTGTGTGTTTTTCCGTCTAGTAATGCCATTTACTTATGCTTTTTCTTGTCTTACGTTTTTAATTTCTTCTTGAGTAGCCACTTGAACTAACCCAGCGTCTTCAATAGATATACCAGCTAATTTTAATATTCTATTAACTAAGTTTTTTTGTTCTGACGGGTGAAGCTCAAAGTCTACGGCGTTTCCACTTGGATTATATAAAGCTTTATCATTGAGAACAACATAAGTCCACTCAGGCTTATTAGGTTTTCTTATATAACTAAATTTTGCTTTTTTGCCTGTAGGCATAAAGTAGATCGAACTATTATCAAAATAATATACTGGCCTAGATTTAATAGGAGATATTAAAGGCGAAACATAAGCTGTAGCTTCGTCTTTAGTAATTTTTTCTGCTTTTATACTATCAACAATTACAGAGCCTTGAGATCTATAATAATTCTCAGGTAACACGCCTATTTCAGCAGGCTCATAATCTACGCTTGTAGAAAATATAGAAATTTTATCTTCTAATATTGTTACCATATCAGCGTAATCAGACTGATTACCTGGCACTCTTTTAAATTGATTTAAGTCGTAGAAGTATTGCTCAAATATCGACATCTGAGCATGATCTGCAAATAAGTTAAATTCTTGTGGAGTTATATAACCTCTTTGCTCTTTGTTAGCTAGCGCTAGTACTGTTTGATATACTGTATCTATTTTTACCACGTCGTCATTATTTATAGTTAAGCAACCACCCCGTAGAGTGGCTGCTCTACTATATAGTGATTACGCGTTTAATCGCTTTTCTATGTTTGCATAAATCTCCATACCTTCATCAGTTTTGAACCAATGTGCTAAAGCAGTATATGGATGCTCATCAAACGGTACAGTCATTATTTTTCTATCAGTTGATCCCCATAAGAAATTACGTTGATCAGATGATAATTTTATAATACCAAACTCAGTAGCATTAATTCCGAAGTTTCTAAGCTGAACGTTCTCATCGTTAGCTAACTCTAAAAAAAGATTAGGATTTCTTCTAGCAAACACTAGTAAATCTCTTTTAAGCTCGCTAGAACTCATCTTAGATACTTTAGAGCCTGTTTCAACTCGAAGTATAGCTTCAGCCATTTCTACGTCCATGTTTCTAGCCGTTACAATCGCGTCAGCTTCTAGCTCAAGTACATCTATTTCTTGCTCAGCTATTTTACTAGGTTTATACTCGTAAAATATGTTATCAGCATGAGGGTGGTATAAAGATAGTAACTTTTGCAATACTGTTTTTTCTTTTTCAACAAATAAAACTCCGTTTCTAAATATAATGTGAGAAAGTCTTTGATCTCCTTTCATTTCATCTACAAAAGGTGTTTGTTGATTTTGACAGTATTTTAATTCTCTTTGATAACCTTTTTCTTCGTCAAACCAAAATATGTTAGAAGATCTAATCATTTTTGACAAAGGTTTTGTGTTACCTTTTAAATAATAAATTCTATCTTTTATTTCCCAAGTTGGTTTTTTAAGCTCAGCTTTAGCTTGAACTTTTACTTCAACCATTTCATTAGTAGCTTTTACTTCAGGCACTACATCAGCCTTCTTTGTTTGTTTTTTTGCCATGATATAATATAATAAAAATTAAAAAAAAAAGATCGAGGACCGAAGCCCTCGACCTTAATAATATGAATTACTTCATTAACATAAAGTTGTTAGCACCTTGAGTAACTAAACATCTTTCTGATAAAAAGTGTAGTTGCATTGCATCTAAAGCAGATGTAGCGGCTCCTACAGATCCTGTAACCCAAGTCTTCATTCTACGATCGTCAGTTTGTGAAGCTCTATAACGTACGTGTAAGAACGGACGCTTGATAGAAGCACCAACAGTTTGATCATAAACAGATGAAGAACCAGCAGGGATAATGACCCCGCGGATAGCATTAGCTCCAGCAGCAGCGTTAATACCGCCACGTGTAGACAAGTCGTTTAAGTAACGGAAGTCAGACTTGTAAAAGTCGTAAGATCCTCTACGGAAACCAGAAAAGCCTAAGTTTAATGCCATATCTTCAGAGTTGTTGAATACACCGTAAGATGTACCACCAGCACCGTAAGAGTTCATAGAAGCTAACATATCGTCTATAGCTAGAGACGTAGCTCTGTTTACAAATAACATGTTTTCTTCAATAGCACCTTGCTTGTCGAATTCAGCTAAAATAGCGTCGAATTCAGCTAAGTCAGTAGCAGCGTTAACACCAGTAACACCAGAAGTAACATTACCTCTAGACTCAATAGCATCAAATAAACCTTGAGTACCTGTTCCTGTACCAGCAGTTAAATCAAAAGCATCGTCAGTTAAATCAGCAGCACCTACCACTGGATGTCCAGTAGAACCATCATTAGCAGCTCCACCCATTTTAGATTCTAGCATAGCCATCTCTAAATAGTCAGTGAAACGAGCTCTTGTGTCAGCTTCAGCTTTTAAGTACCATAAATATCCTGATTGTCCGTTTTCAGCAGAAACCTCTACCCAGCCAATTTTAGAAGCGTCAGATCCTGAAACTTCGTAATAATCTTTTAAGATAATAGGCTTGTTCATATAAGACTTGAAAGAAGGCTCATTAGCACCTCTTGAGTCACTAGCTGTTCCAGAATTACCAACATCAGCAGAAGTATTATAACTTCTTCCTTTTTGGAATTCAGAACCGTAAACTAAGATAGTGATAGCGTCAGCATCTTCAAAACCAGCAGCATCTAAAGAAGCTACACCGTAAGGAGCTACTTCAATATAAGCGTTAGCTGTAGCTGTACCTCTAATAGCTTCAGTTACTAAGCACTTTACAACACCAGCAGAACCAGCAACGATAACAAGATCGTTAACTCTAACGCCGTGAATTTTATCCATAGAGTTACCATCAATATCAGTGTCAATATCAATAATACCACCAGATACTACAGTACCACCAGCTTTTGTTTGTACTGTTCCTTTGTAAGATAAGTGTAGTCTTGATTGCTCAGACCATACAACTTGATCAGCTGTCATAGCCTCTTCCGCGCCAACTTGATTAAGGAAACCAGAAATTGTACGAGGTCCAAAAACCTCAGCTTCTTTTTCCATTAAGTCTGGCACGTATTGTTGCGCCCAACCAGCTCCAGCTGTAGACGCAAGATCTAAATAGTTTGTTGATAACGTTGCTTGCTGTGTAGCAGGAACGCTGTTTAACAAACTTCCATTTGTAATTGCCATTTTTAATTTATTTTAAATGGGTTAATAATTTATTTTCTATTTTTAATTTTAAACTTAAAATCAGAAGAGTTATCGCCTAATACTTTAACTTTCATTCCACCAGTGTTAATTGGTCCTGTAAACTGTTGTCTTGGGTCCATGTTAACATTTTTAGATTTAGCAACGCTCTCCTTGAGTGCGTCTGCTTTACCTTGCTCGTAAAAATGTTGCGCTATAGCGTCAGCATTCATAGCTGTAAATAAACTTTTATGGTAACCCTTAGCATCTGACATCGTGTTATCTTTGTTCAAAAACTTTTTGACAAAGTTGTTAATGTCGCTTTGTGTTTCCTTAACAGACTGAGAGTTTTTAACATTATATCTAAACTTTTTATTTCTAACATTAAATTCAAAACCTTTGAAATCTTTGTTGAATAATTGGTTAGTTTTGTTTAAAAACGTCCTGTGCTGTTTTTCAGCTACTTGTTTATTGTCTTCCGACTCTTTGTTATACCTATTAAAAAAGTCTACAGCTTTTTGTTGCTCAGTTGTGAGATTACTTCCAGCCTTGATTTCTTCATAGTATTTGGATTTTACACTTTCCAAGTGGTTCTTTGCTTGAGCAACTTGCTCTTTCAAAGCTAATTTTTTTCTTCTTATATCTCTTTCCTCGTCCTCTTCTTCATCGTAAGAAAATTGATCCTCCATCATGAAGTCTATTTCTTCTGTGTTAAGATGAGGTTTAGTTTGTTTATAGTATTCTCTTAGTAAAGACAAGCTGTCAAAGTTAGAATAATCTTGATTTAATCTAACATAGTCTTGTATGTCTCCTCCAGTTTCTTCCATAAAGTCTACTAACTTTTGGATATTCTTTGGTAATGGTTTTCCAGTAGCTTCAGCTTCTGCTATTGCTTCTTCAACTTCTTCAGTAACTTGCTCAACTTCTTCTTGAACTTCTTCGTCAGTTATTTCTTCAACTACAAGCTCTTCTTGTGCTTCGACTTTCGGTTGTACTTCTTCTTGTTCTTGTGTGGACTCGGCGTTTTCATCGCTTCCAGCCACTCCTGTGTCGTCAGCTGTGTCATCTGCAGCTTCTGTTGTTTCTTCTTGGTTTTCATCTTCAACTGGTTTGCTTAAATCTACTTTGATAACACTGTCGTCGCCAGCGCTTTCAAATTTACTTTCATCAGCTGTTTCTACAGCTTGTTCTTGTGTAGTTTCATCAACTACTTTTTCATTTTCTTCCATGATAAAATATTATATAATTAATTATTTAGGTTCAAAAGCACCTAAATCAAATCCACCTCCAAGTATATCATTACCTGAAGATTCAAAGTTTTTAGGTGGTTTGCCTGTTTGACGTTGATCTATAAGTTCACTTTGCTGTGAAGCTTGTATTTTAGTTCTTTCGTCTTTTCTATTTTCTTTAGCATCTTCTCTAGCTTTTAAATTAGAAGAGTCCATAGCTCTCAACTGCATGTTGTACTGAAACTCTTGTTCCATTAACTGAGCTTTTAATGCTGCATCGGCTTGCATTTTCTGAGCATCAAGCTGCGCTTGCATTTGAGCTAGCTGAGCCTCTGCTTGTTTTAAAGCCTGCTGCTTTTGTATTTCAAGTTGCGCTTGCGCTTCTTGAGCTTGCGTATTAGCTTGAGCTTGAGCTTGTATGTTCTGCTGTTGCATCATCTGATCTCGCTTTAGCTTTTTACCTCTACGTATTTTAAGTAGCTGATTAGCTAGCTTAATATTTTTAATATCTCTAAGATCTATAGCGTCTTCAAGATCTATTATCTTTTGTGCTAATGCTTGCTGTATGTTGTTTTCAAGTATAGCCTTCTGTTCTTCGTCAGGCGCTAACTCTAAGAATATGCCAAAGTCATATAAATGTAGCTCTGACATTTCTTGTAGCGTAGCAACATTGTGTACGCCTATACTTTGTATAAACGCTTCTTTTGTAGGTGAATACTCTATAATGTCAGATATTCTAAGAGATAAGCACTCACATATCTCCGCTGTTAAGAATAATCCTGAGTTTAATATATGTCTTGTTGCTGTATTGCTATTTGCAGCAGCTAGTTTCTGTACACCAACTAAAGCTCTTTCATCAGGCATGCTGCCATCACGAGCTTCATTAAGTCCGGTCACGTCACGTATCATCTGCAAGTAATAGTTGTAATTACCTATCAACGCTTGTATTTTATTACCGCCAGATCCAGATGTTATTTCTTGAATAGGTACTTTTCCTGGATTCATGTCACCTTCAGAAGTAAATGATCTACCAATAACAGAACCTGTCTGGAAGAACATGTTTAAAGCTTCTTGCGGATTATAGTTTGTGCCATTACCTAAATCAACTTCAGCTAAACCATCAGCGTCTAAATAAACACCATCAGGCACCATACGCGACATTACTTGCTGTAGCTTTAAGTGTGTTAACTGTATCATATCGGCAAAGCCTGTGATACGTTTTACTAATGACTCAATTTTACCTTTATACATCCTTGGAGCTACAATACTATAGTTCATTTTTACTTTAGTAAAGTTACTTTTAGGACGCATCATGTTTTCTGACATCTCCCATTTAAGTAGCTTGTTTGTGCCTAAGATTAAAGCACCTTCATACAATGTTTCAATAGCTCTTTCTAATTTTGAGAAATTACCTTCAACACCTTCAGGTGGATTAAAGCTGTCATCTTTTTCTATAAGCTTGTCTGCGCCGCTACCTGTTTCTTTTACTTTGTACACTTCGTTCATGTACGTCTTATAATTAAAATATAAAACTTGAACTTTATTAAGATCTATGTCTTCATATCTTGGTCCTGAATTATAAGAATTAGATCTTTGTGGATAACCTGATTGTTGTATTTCTTCTAAATCTTCTTGCGATAAGTGAGGAAACTGCTTTACAAGCTCATTAATAGGTATAGTTTTAACTTCACCAACATAGTATATATCATCAAAATATGGAGACTCAGTATAAGAATAAACTAAGTCTGCTGGATCAACATAATCTACAGTAACACCTTCTGATGTTGTAAAATTACTTTTAACAGCAGCTATACCTAAAACTGTTAGATCGTAGTATAATTGTCTTTTTATTAACTCGTAGTTGTTACCATCCAGTAAAACATTGATAGCCTGCTCTTCTGCTATCTCTACAGCTTGCTTATATGTTAGCTGCATGTGAAGCTCTAACTCTTCTTGTGTTTCTGGCAAC
>Ga0181405_1000073_pt1 | contig 31565 bp, 24 predicted proteins | sample 28SPOviralmetaG_FD_130134 | JGI IMG/M metagenome (GOLD analysis project Ga0181405, IMG submission 130134) | Marine viral communities from the oligotrophic San Pedro Time Series (SPOT) site, San Pedro Channel, CA, USA - 28 SPOT_SRF_2011-11-29 | ecosystem: Environmental > Aquatic > Marine > Strait...
GAACATAATCTTCATCTTTTTCTGATGCTGCTAATGCAAATCGACCTTGAGCGTCTTCTGGCAATGCAAATAGATATTCATATGCGGCCATAATAGGCGAATTAAAATCTGTAGATTGTATTTTGATGTTATTATTTCTGTTTAACAAATTAAACATTTTTATACTTGTATCTCTTGTTATATCTTCTCTCTCTTTGGGGCCTATCAACATGATGACTTGGTCAACACTAGGATTTTGAGCGTATCTTTGAGCAAGAGCCATATGCGCTCCTGTTATTGGCTTAAAGCCTCCTGGAAATAATACTGTTACGTTATTCATTTTATATAAATATCTTTAATTAACATTATCCGCAATGATACGTGCAAGATATTAATTTTGAAGTTTCTGATTCTGTGCTCCAATCTACATCTTCTAAAGATTTGGCAACTGTATAGTTGTGTAGTAAATCATCGTTTTGTTTACATCCATATCCACCAGATCCTGACGCCGTCGTTATATAATCTCCATTTTCAATATTTCCATTTTGAGAACAAACTAATATAGGACCGTCCCCTAAGGAAGCAAAGTTATGTATAGATTCATATCCATCGCCCAATGCATCTTGATCTAAAACACTATAATATACTCCTATGACTCTTTTATCCTGATATGTAGATGACGAGACTATGTAATGATCAGGCTGATAACTTCCGGATAATTCTGATTTAACTGTTACTACAATTGTACCCGTGTCGTATGCTGAACTAGTATTTTCGTTAATTGTAGAATTAATATTATCTTGTGTTAATACATGGCCGTCATGAACTCCGGTGAATGTACCCCATGTTACATTTTTATTTAATGCTGTAACATATGCTATAACTCCGCCGTCGCCTTCATCTAATCTCATGTAATAATTTGTTACGTTGTGATTTGGATAAGTTTGATTATCTAATCCGGCCTGTAATCTTAATCCGAATCGATTCGAATTGTTTCCATCATTAAGCATTGTAACAACATATCCACTAGCTACATTACTTTTTATAGAATGGCCTGAAGTCGGTAAAAGTGTTCCAGCTAACAATCTTCCAGTTATAGTTGTGTTATCACTATTAGCATCTCCCAAAGTACTTGTGCCAGATACATTTAACGATGTTAAATTATTAGCTGCTAAATTACCATTTACTGTTAAATTGTTATTAATTATAACATCAGGATTCAAACCTGTAGTCATTGTTAATCCGGTAGAACCACCAATAGTGCTACTTTGCCCTATTTTAAAATAATCATTGTCTGAATTATCTACGCCTATAGAATATGGTTTATTGCCGGCGTGTATACCTATTCCAGAATTTCCGGAGCCGATGTTTCTCATATTTAATTGTACACTAGTAAGAGTTGAAGTTCGTTGTAAGTCTAATCCTACACTAGTAATATTAGATCCAGAAATTAATACTTGATTTCCAAAAACTTTTGTAGCGTGACAATGATTTGAAGAATCTAGAATAACACTTTTTTGCTGTATTCTAGCTAAGCTATAACTTTGTCCTGGATCTAAATCTATAATTGCCATATTTTATTCCTTTTTTTTTAACTTGCAACTAGAGGAAAAGCGTCATCTATTGCGTCACTAATACCTGTAGTGTCAAATTGCATTCCTGATGTTTGTATAATTACATTAACCGAGGTTGATGTTACGTTACTAGCAGAACCTGTATTTAGTAATTCTATATCTTTAATAACAAATGCACTAGCGGCAGGAACTGCTATAATCATATTCATAATAATATCTCCTCCTAATGAACCATCAAATACTAAATTTTTTCCTCCAGTAACGGTTCTAAGATAACTTGATTGATTTGAATTAGTAACTTTAATTGTTTTTTCGGTAAATTGTTGTGCAGTTACACGTCCATTAAATAACGCATTTGATGCAGTTATATTTCCAGAAGATTTTAATATTAAGTTATTGTTTGAACTAGATATAGCAGTTGGCGTTATTGCAAATCCTCCTATCTGACCAGCTGTTGCTGTAACTGTACCGGCCATTGATACATCTCCATTACTATCAATATTAAAATTGGATGAACTTATTTGAGTTGATGTACCATCAAATTTAAAAAATCCTCCATTTGCATTACCTGCAAAAAATCTTGGTGTTCCAGAATTATATTCTAATTGAATTCCTGTTTCTCCGTATGATGCAGATGGTATAAGTAATGACTTAGCAGTTGCATCGGCAAGGAAATTAGTTGAATTTCCTCCTTGAACTACAAATGGTGTTACCGTACGGTCATCTGTTACATTCACTGTAAATGAAACTCCCTCTCCATCGGTGCTGACAGTAAACCCAGAATCTAGTCTTATAACACCGGTACCAGTATTATAATCTCTTATAGGCGCGGCGCTGGTCGGAGTGTCATTACTATCAAAGAAAAAATTATTTGAGTTATTTATTAATTCTAATCCTCCAAGATTCAATAATGCATTAGCACCTCCAGGATATGAAGGCGTGGAACTAAAATTACTTATGACGAATACATTTTCGCCTTCTCCTTGATTGCCATCAGCTGTTATTGTTACACTATAAACAATCGAATCGATGCCTTCTATTCTAGATGAAGATATTTCAAATCCTCCAACTGTACCTTCTTCTGCATTGATCTTTCTAACTATAGAATCTCCGTCTGGTTTAATATGAATTTTTGAAGATGATATTTCTATATTTCCATTTGCTCCTGAAACAAATTGATTATTAGTTGATCCTAAAAAGAATTTTGGAGTTTGTATATCTACTTCTGATCCTGATACTAATAATTGACCAGTTGCTTGAGAATATGCAAAATGGCCTGCTGATGCAGAACCTATAAAAAAGTTACCAGAAGAATCTAAAAACGTAACAAAATCATTGATAGTTGCATTAGTTCCATCGCCGGCTGTAATATTACCATGAAATCCTAATACATTAGATGTCATTAATAATCCAGCATTTAATCCGCCAGTAGTATCAACTTCAGATATTGATCCAGTTAAGAAATCAAAATTTGGTCCTGTTGGACCAGTTGCTCCTGCAGTACCAGCTGTTCCTTGTTTAGATTTTGCTAATGACATTGTTTTAGTTAACGATGTACTTGCAGATGTTGCTGTTATAGCTATTGATCCAGTATCTCCAGTTAATCCTGTTACAGTAACTGTATTTGATACTATATTAGAAGATACTCCAACTCCATTAACTCTTCCAAATGAATAAGCAGAAGTTTTATTAGTAACCCCTTCGAATACTTCCATATCAGTATCACCACCTACAAATGACGGTATTGTTCCTGCAACATTAGATGCAAACGTGTGAGATTCATTTGTTAGAAATGCAGTTACTGCGTCTGTACCATCTACTCCTGGAGTACCGTCTGATCCAGTTGCTCCGCCTTGCACTTTAAATAATGATGTTGTATCTGTTAATGAATCTCCGTTAACTGTAATAGATACAGGAAAATTATCTTTATCAGTTTCTAATCCTCCTGCAGAAAGTCCTCCTGCAAACGTTATACTTCCAGATACAATTCCGCTATATAGTCCAGCTGAATTTACTGTTATACTACCAGTATCAAAATCAAAGCCAGTTACATTAGTAGATTGAGCTGTTGTTATAGTAACGTTACTAGCGGATATACTAGCGGTTAAATTTTGTTGTGCTATACTAAATATAATATTTGATGGAGTAGCTGTATTATCTGATGCACTATCAAATGCCATTACTTGTGAATCAGATGTTAATATTAATGATTTTGCTGTATTTGAAGCAGTAGCTTCATTTATTGCATCTTGAACATTTTCGCCCGATTCTAATCTTAATTGTCCTCTAACTACTAATGATGACCCATCCCAAGTTAATTTATCTCCTAATGAAAAATTAGATCCTGAATCTACATAAAACCCAGTGTCTGTATTTGCATGATTTCCGGCTCCTATATATAATTTTCCAGCTTCCATTTCAATACCAGCAATTGACCCTGTATTGGCTATTATGCCCCCTTGTAAGAACACATTATCAGTTGCTAATCCAAATCCTGGACTAGGATTTCCGAATACATAAGATGAGTTTGATAATCCACTTAAATCTCCTAATCTAGATCTTAATTCTACATCATATAATCCGCTACCTGTTCTTTCTACTATGTCAATAAATGGAGTATTTGAATCTCTAGGATTTGCATTCATTTTAATATATCCACTACCACTCAACCCAGTTGATACAATAACTTGTCCTGCATCATATGATTGAGATGTTGAAGCTAAATCTCCAACAAAACTTCCTTCTGAGCCACTACCGTATCCTCGCTGTACAAATATTCTTCCATGTACTTCGTCCGAACCGGTGTTATTTCCATCTATGGACGAAGATTCGATTAGTAGATATTCTGTCTGAAATCCAGTTGCATCTACTTTTTTAGCTAATAGAATTTCACCTATAGCAAAACCACTAGCATTTTCTACAGACATTGTAGTTGCATTAGCAGTTATATTTGATCCAGTCAATGTTGTTGCGTTAGTAACCCATAGTTGACCACCAACTGCGTTTACAGATTCTTTTTCAAATGTAGTTGTTCTTAAAGTACCCCTAATTCTTACATTTTCAAATTCTGCAGTTCCGTTTCCTTCAGATGATATTTTCCAACCTTTGAATCCGCTAGCAAAATCTTTTGTTTGCAAAATACCTTCTGGCTTCATTATAAGATTACCACCCTCTATAGAACTTGTAGTAATACCCCATCCCCCTATAGATGCAGATACAAATTTTGCAAATCCATCTGATTTTATAGATGAAGATGCATTTGTTTCATTTGAAGGACTCCCACCTATTAAAGCAGGCGTAAATATTTGATCAACTGATAAATCACCTCTTACTGTTAATGTGCTTCCAGCAAATTGTATAAAATTACTTGCTGCCTTTGATCCAAATAAAAATCCATCCGATGCTGTTATTTGTCCTATAGATTTTAAACGAAGTGCGTCGCCAGGTGATCGTATTTCTTCTGGCGATATATTAAATCCAGCAATTGACGCAGATCTAAATATTGCTAATCCTTGATCTGATATTGATGATGATGCATTTGCTGGCGTTGCTGGATTTCCGTTAATTAGTGCGGGAGTTAAAATACTATTTGCAGATAATGATCCTAAAATAGTTACATTATTTGTTATGACTCCACCTTCCATTAGAAAATTAGATGCTGTTATATCTCCGGAAGGTCTTATATGATATCCAGAAGATGATATTTCTAATTGTCCATTTGATCCACTAATAAATTGTGTAGATGGATTACCTAAAAAGAATTTTTCTGTTTGTATTTCTAATCCACTTGGATCTGTTCTAAATTTAAAAAAGTTATTTGAATCAGCAACCATTTCCAAACCAACACCTTGATATGATGTTGCAAATTGATTTGGTAATGCAGAACCAGAAAATAATAAAAATCCTCCACGTCCAGTCATTGCTTGGTTAAACCCATCATAACCTAATGATCTAATATATCCAGTATTTTGTAATCCTACTATTTCAACTCCAGAATTTAATGTATCAGCAACAGTTAATGAACCTGTTAGCATTGAAAATCCGCCGTCTATATATCTATTTCCTCCTCGAAATACTTGATTTGTTACTATAGTTTCATGATCACTTTTAACTCCAGCAGCATTATAATATTCAATTTTAAATTTTATTTCATTATCAGATTTATGTTTTACAGGAATGTCAGTTCTAAATCTTGTGTAATTTTCTGTAAATCCTTTTTCTGCAGATGTTAATGTTCTAATATCTGAAAATTGCCATTGTCCTGATTCAATTAATATTAATAATGATCCATTTCCTGTTTTGTCTGCAGTAAAATTAAATTGTAAATCATCTAATCGTTGATTATTATTTGGAGTTTCATATTCTCCTATTTTTTTACCTAATAATATAGGATAATAATCATTTTGCAAATTAGTATTATCATAATCAAATGCAGATCCGGATAAATATATACAAATTTTTGGATTTTCTAGATTACTTAAAGAATTTTTTATCCCAATTGCATCAAATATTATTTTATATTCTGAATCTTTAACAAATACTCCAGGTAATGAACTAGTTGTTTGTAATACAATTGCATTTTGATCTCCAGAATATGAAACAGATGGAGTAACAATTAATGAATTATTTAATGAACTAGTTGAAAATGTTAATGTTGGTTTTGTAACTATATTTTTTCCATTGTATTGATTAACTTCCCAATATGAATCAATTATACTTTGCGATGTAAAATAACCAATACTTACATCTGGAAAAATAGATCCAGTTGCATCAACAAATATTTCTGTAGGTTCTAATGATATATCATTAATTAATTCATATGTTCCAATAGTACCTGAGCTATTAATATATAATTTAATTCTTGATACGTCACCAGTCCCTGGATTTAAGTTTTTTATTTGTGTTAATGCAAATGATTCTGAATGTTGAGTTGGTATATATGTAGGTACTGCTTCATATGATAAAGAAAATGGTGATGCATCAAATTTAATAAATTCGTGTTGCGTTAAACTTTGACTATAAGTAAATACATATCGATCATCTAATTCAATAAAATCTTTATTTAATATTTTTTTAATTTTTGATGTATACGGTTTAGCAGAGCTAGTAGTTAATAACGGTATTGGTAATGCATTGACTGGATTAGTAACTGTTAATGTTCCTCCAGAAAATTTTGGATCAAATTCTCCACCGGTTATTTTTGCTAATACACTATTGTTCCGTGTTTCAAATTCTATTAATCCCGTTGTATATATTGGAAACTGTTCGTTATTTTCATATATTCTATCTAATCGAACTCCTATTTGTTCTGAAACTTCTACTGTTGGAAGTTTTGTATCTTCGAATATTATTTCTGAAGTATTAGTTGCTTTATTGTTAACTGATATATTTTTTGTCCATTTGACATTTAATTTATTTCTCCAAACGGTTGGAATTTGTTCTCCTGTATATAATTGATTTAAAACTGCAGCAATAGTTACAGTACAATTACCAGCTGGAGTTGTATCATAAACATAAACAGCTAATACTCTAGAAGTATCACTTTCAATATAATCAATAATTTCATGATAAATTGGATTTCTATTAGAATCAAGTATTTCAATTGCTAATTCAGTACCAATTTCAAATATATTAGTATTTCCTTTTAATTTAATTAAATTTTTACCAATAGTAAATTCCAATGGAAATTCGGTAATATTAAATATATTACTAGATAATGATGATTGATCGGTGATATATGTAGATAGTTGATCTAGATTACGAACTATAGTTGTTACTTTTTTCATACATGATATTCTTTTTTATAAATATTATGTATGTTGAATCTGGCTGAAATTATTTATCTTATTTACTTCAATTAAGTTATCTACCATATCTCTCATTGATTCTACGTGGGATATAATAATTGAAAAGTCAAATTTTGTTCTAAAATATTCAAATAAATTTGTTACCGCAGAAATATGTTCTCTATCTAAACTACCCCATCCTTCATCTATTGCAATAAAATTTGGTCTAGGTAATGCAGATACATTAATTAAAGCTACACGTATTGCTAATGAACTCATAAATCGTTCCATACCAGAAGTTAGCTCTAACGGCCAAAAATTATCCTCATCATAAATAATATATCCATTAATATTCTTACCATCTGTATTTAATACCATATTAAAGTCTACAACTTGATCTAGTACATTATTTATTTCTGTTTCTATTTTAGGCAATGCTTTTTTGATTAATTCATATGGCACCCCATCTCTTTTTACAGACTGTAAATAATATTCATATGCTTTATATTCAGTTTCTAATTGTTTATATGTTTCTAATTGTTCTAACGCAGTTTTCTTTTTGGTTTTTGCAACTTCTATTTCTCCATGATTTGATTTAACTTTATCAGTAATACTTTTTAAAGTATTTACAATGTCAATTATTAAATTCTTTTTTGTTTTAATTTTTTCATCAATTGATTTATTATGAATAATAGCAGTTTCATTCTTTTTAAATAATTCTTGTCGCTCATTAGTTGTTTCTAATTCAGATTCTTTTGTTTGTAAATCACTTTCAAGTACTTGCAATTGTAATTCAAATTTTTCTAATTTATTAGATAAGTCTATTTGTTCTTGATATTTTAAAATTGTATCTTGAATTATATCACGATTTGTTTGTAATTCAAGTTGTTTTGTAAATGCATTATCTGCTAATTTTTTATTTTTTGGTAATTCTATTTTTGCTTCTTCTGCTTCTTTAACAAAAATATTGGAAATACAAAATTTACATGTATGATCATATTCATGAGTCTTTAAATGATCTATTTTTTGTTGTTGTAATTTGATTAATTGTTCCAATTGAGTAAGTTCTTTTGTTACAATTTTTATATCTTTGTTTAATATATCTTTTTGATTTTTTTGTAGATTTAACTCATTTGTAGATATTATATCAAATTTTGGCATCTTTGTTATTATATCTTCTAGTTTGTTTATAGATATTTCTATATTTTCTATATTAGAAATTAATTGATTTTCTGTTGCTTCTAATTCAGATATATCTGGACCATCATATGACATTGGTTGTTTTGATTCAATTAACTCAACAATATCATTCTGTACATTATTTCTTGAATTCTGTAAATCAATATCATTTTTTTCTAATTCAATTATAGTATCTTGATTTTCAATAATAATATCATCAGATTCTTTTATAATATAACCAAAATCTATTTTTTTATACTCTTTTAATTTACCAGCTGTTTCTTTTATTTCTTCTGCTGTTAAATGATATAATTGCTCAAAAACAGTAGTGTCTAAAAATTGTGATAATAAATCTTTTCTTTCTCTTTGTGATTTTTCAATGAAATTATTATTATCAGCTTGTAACGAAAATGCAGTTAAAATGAAATCATCATATGTTCCTAAATATCTTCGTATACTTTTATTTGTATCACTTCGTTCTTCTCCATTTAAGTTTTCATCTTCATTATAAAAATTAACATTAACTTTAACATGTCCATGTTTTAATGTTATGCCTTCTCTTTCAATTGTATATAATTTATTATTTAACTTAAATTTAAAAATACCTTTAAATACAGACTTTTTATTATTTAAAACTTCTTTAGATTTACTTGTTTTACTACATTTATCAAATATTGTATATATTATAGCATCTAATAAAGATGATTTACCAGATGCATTTGATGCAAATAGTCCTATAACATCAGATAATTTAGAAAAATCTACTTTATTTTTTTCTCCATATGAAAACATATTATCAAATTCAAAAGATACTGGATACCATGTTACGTTTCTAACCGATTCTAGTACTGGTAGTTTAGAATTTATTGTTCTATTAATATGTCTAATTGCATCTAATTCTTTTTTATTAGCATCAGGATAATTTTCATTTATAAAATTTGTTATTAAATTATTTTGATGTTCTACATCACGAACATTACCTATTGCAATCGATCCGTCTTTATTACTTTCGATATGATTTGCAGTACGTTGTATTGATATATCTTGAACTTTATATTTTTTACGTATAGTTGCTATTAATTTTTTAATATCAGACGCATCTGTATCAGTAAATTTAATTCTGACTCTAGGCTTTGCAGGTATTCTATGTGGTGATTTTTTAATTTGTGCATTTTCTACTTCAAAAGTAACATATCCATAGTCATTTGTTATTTCTATAAATTCTGATGTTTTGTCTGGAAGATCCCATATTAAGATTCCATGATCTAGAGCCTCTCCATGATTTTGTTGAATTAATGATCCTGGATATCCGATTGTTTTTTCTTTATTTAGAAATTGAGCAGGTTTGTGTATATCTCCTAATAATGTTAAGTCATGTCCTTCAAATAAATCAGTTGTTACATGATCATTTGATATTTGGAATCCAATGTCAGTTTTTGCATTATGTACTGCTCCATGATGTAATGCAATTTTGTAATGTGCATTAAAATCTTTACCTTTTATGTAATCCTTTGGAGCAACGTCTACTGCCATATGATTAAAAACTACATTTCCAAATTTAAATAATCCATTATCTTTAATAAAATGTATATTCTTATTATTAATAACATCCAATATTGGTGATATCGCATCTAGACGATATAAATTATTTAAATTCATATCATGATTTCCTAATATTACAATTGTAGGTATATGAAATCCATTAAAAAATTTTGTTAACATGGTAATTAACTCCGGAGACATATCTAGTTTAGAATGTACAATATCTCCAGTTAATACGCAAATGCTTTGATTAGTTGCATGTTGGGCAATGTGTAAAAATAAATTGTCAAATACTTCTTGATATTCTTTGTGTCGTTTTAATGTGCGTATGTGAATATCTGATATATGAAATATTTTATCAATACTTGTTATATTTGTGTTTAATTCTTTTATTTCCATAATGAATCTATTTTTAATTCCATCATTCTTTCAAATGAGAATTTATAGTTATCTTCTAATTTTTTTGTTATTTTTTTATATCCTAATTCGTTAGGATCATCTTCTTTTAATTCCACGAAATAAACATTTAATCCTTCAGCCATAAATTTTTTTGATATTTCTATTGCATTAGTTATTGCATCTGAATCTAGACATATGTAAATGTCTGTTACATGTTCTTCTATAATTTTTTTCTGTAATACTGGTTGTATAATTTTACCAAATAACGGAATTGCATTTCTTTTTATAGTAATAGCATCAAATGCTCCTTCACATAAAACAATAGGCTCATTCCAGTTAATTAACATTTCAAATCCAATTATATCTTTTGATGTTTGTGGATTTTTATGTTTATATGAATCACTTTGATAAAATGCTCGAGATACAAAATAATTTAATTGGCCAGTATTGTCATAACTAGGAATGATAATTTTACCAGAATATGGTCCTGATTCAGCATATCCAATTCTATATCTAATTATATCAAATATATTAATTCCTCTAGTTTTTAAATAATATATTGCATTTTTATAATCAGGAGATTTTTTCTCTATCCATAATGGTTGATATTCTTCTGGAAGCTCTAATTTATATTCTATAGTTTCTGATTTAGTATTACGATATCTTGTTACTTCTATGATATTATTTAATTTTTCAAATTTAGATTTAGGTAAATTTAATTGTTTAAATAATGAATGTATAGAACGTCCTTTTTTATCAGATATCCAACAATGCCATGGATTTTGGCCTTCCGAATTTGTATTTATATTAATTTCTAATTTAGGTTTATAATGTGATGTAAACGGCGAAAAGAATGCAATATTATCACCTGATGTTTGTTTTCCTTTACCTAATACAGACTCTAATAATTGAAGTAGTTTTAAGTTCTTCATATAATATATTATAAGAAAATTTACTGAAAGATCAAAAGTATTAGTTATTATATAATATTGGTTAGACACAATTAATCGGTCTAACGAATCATCATTTAATAATATACATTATATTAAACGATTTCATCTTTTTATTACTTACATAAAGAAAATAATGATTATTTTTCAAAGATCCAATCATTAAACAAAAAATTTAACTACATTCGGCTTTTCGTCAACTTTACAACACTCATTTAACCATTCTAGCGGCATATCTTTTTTTGCAACATGTTTAATTCCAATTTTTGTTGCATACAATTCATATGTTGTTTTAGATCCTTTTGATATTTTTTGATTTGGGTTTTGAAATATTATTCTTAAATCAATATCAGGATTTGAAGCTAAAATATTTTTCATTTTTTGCCTATCGGTGCTTGTCCATCTTCCCTTAGTTTCAATATACATTGTATTACCATCTTTTTTTGTAAAAATAAAGTCTGGAGTATATTTTGAATTTTTTTGTGGAACAATATATTTCAATGTTTCAGTTTCGTAATTTACAGGATATTCTGCTTCTTTAATTTGATCAGCAACTTTTAATTCCAAACCAGATCTATATCCGTATTTGTATGCTGCTTGGCGTTGTTTATTATTTGTTGAATGCCAATGATTTTTCATAACTTCTTTCTACCAATCGACCATTACTAAATTACCATTCCATTTCATAATATTATCTGGCTTGAAATCTAATGATAAATGTAAATCGCCTATATTTGTTTTTCTAACATGTTGCTGTAACGCTCGCATAAAATTAATTAATTCCATGGAATAACTTCTTGTTTCTTCTGTGTCTAAATAATCAAATACAGAAGCTTCTGGCCCAGCTTGTCTTAAAAAATTTTTATAACCTTTATAAAATTTATTTATTTCCATTTCTTCTTTTGATGATAATGGATTTGCTTTATTCATAATATACATACTACGCTTTGGATCTGAATAATGTACAGGAATAAATGAGTTAAATTCAGACGCCCTTCCAACAATTACATCTGCAACTGCTTTTTCGTCTGGCTCTGTTGTTATTTTAAATAATAAATCTTCTCCATTTATTGCATATACTTTTCCATTATCTCCTTGTGCAACAAATGAATATTCTTTATTTTTAATTTTGTTTAATAAATTATTAGCATCAGTTTCTGATATTTCATTTAATATGTTTTTTAATTTAATCAATATGATAATCCTCCATATGTATTAGAATTATTTATATTAAAATTTTGATTTGTGCTATCCAAACTAGATCCAGATTTAATAGGTCTAATGTCTAAATCCATTCTAACTAAAAAATTTATATCAACATCATTACGTTTTTTTATTGGTTGTCCCAATTTTCCAATTGCTAATAAAGTTCCAGTCGAATTATATAATCCTATTGATGTAATATATGGGGAAAACTCACTCCCAGTTAAATAGTTTAAATATTGAATATTTGAATCATTATGTGCACTATGATTATTAGTAACATTAAAGTCACCTGCATCAACACGACATAATGTCGACATTTCATATGATGTAATTGTACTTTGATAACTTGCAGTATATTTTGTAGATAATAAATTATTATATCTATAATCTGGAGTTGATATAACAATAAATCCTTTTTCAGAAAATATATTTCCAATAATATTTGTTTGTAATAATCCTCCACCCTCGCTACGGTCCGATAAAGTGCTTATTTCCAATTGTGATAATGATTTATTATAAATCCTAATTTCATCTAAATATCCTTGTAGATTAGTGCTATTTGTGTTATAACCGCCAATACTTAAATGATAATTGTTATTAATAAATGTTGGAGAATTTATATATGTATTTAAATTATCACGAAGAAAATCAAAACTACCAGATGAATGTTTAGTTCCATTAATATACATCTCAATATCACTACCAGTTTTTTGACATACTACATGAGTCCAAGACGAAGAAACGTCTGTAGAAGATGTTATTAACGCAATTAAATTAGAATTATTACCACGTATACTAAATTTAATTTCATTACTTCCGCTTAATTCAATATTAAAAGGACATGGACTTCTAGTTATTTGATCTGCTTTTGTTAATATCAACTGATCATTATTTGTACTATTTGTTCCTGATATAAAAAATGATATTGCATAATCATGTTGTTTATCATATATTCCTTCTAAACTAGATGATATATAACCATTTCCGGAAAATAATGCCGATAATCCTATAGATTGTTGATTTCCATTATTCGTTGTTACTCCAGAAACATAATTAATATTTTGCGATTCATATGTTATATTTGAAGAATCAAAATATTTATTAAATCCTTCATAAAAATTTAATGTATCAGGAAAAGATTCTATATTAATATTTTCATCAAATATTTTTCCAGATCTATTAGATTTTAAACTTAATGATGCACTATTATATGTAAATGAATCTTCTTTAATTTTTTGTCCCATTTTCTTTTGAGGTATACTAAAAATAGAAGATGTTTTATATAAGAATATTTCCGTATCATATGAATCTTTATAAAATAATTGTTGCAATGATTTATAAATGATTGATTTATATGTACCATTTAAATTTTGTTCACCCCAATTTAAATTATTTTCTGGTATATTTTCTATATAATATGCGTTTAATGGTGTATATAACGAAGTACTTCCAGAATACATATAAAACGTTTTGTTTAATTGCATTGGAGTAAATTTTAAATCAGTAGGATTTACTTTTTTTAAAGCTTTTACTGATTCACCAGTATATTCTGTGATATCTGACATATAAACTCTGTTATTTTATAATAAATATAACAGACGGAAAATACGTGTAATTAATAATCTAATTTAACACGAATATTTAATTCTGATTTTTTGTCTTTTTTGATTGGTTTACTTAGTTTTGCAACAGCTAATAATTCTTGTTGATCATTATATAATCCGACTGTAGTTATATATGATACTGGGTCTGTCCAATATCCTTGATTTGCAATTTCAAATTGAGTTCCAGTTACATATGATGGATTATTTGAATAATTATAATCTGCATTATTTAATCTAACAAAATACATAGTGCTACTAACAGTTTCTTTATTTCTAGCTAAAAACGATCCTGACCCCGCAGAAGCAGATCCAGAAACAGAATGAAACAATCCATAATGGTTACTTCCAGCTGCATTAGAACCTGTATTTGTTTTAAATCCTAACTCATTATCTAATTTTCTTCCATCTAATATAATAACGCTATGTTGTGGATAAACTTTACCATAATATTCAGGAGCAGTTGAATTAAAAATTCCATTTGAAATACTTCCAGAAACAATATCATATGAATCTGCAATTTCCGGTGTAGATGTTGTTTCTGTTGATGAATTATCAATTAGTTTTATATGAGAAGGTCCTATTACAACACTTCCTGTTGCATCTGTATCTCTAGATGTAATACCACTTAATGGTAATTCCCAATTACCTGGATCTAATCTTTCTTTTGATCTTGCTCGTTGCAAATTTATTACATATATTGAATCCGTAGTATAAACACCGGATCCGGTTTTAAATGTAAACGCATTTACTGTCTCATCCAATAACAATTGCTTATATTGTGAATATATTGCTTTACTAGGAGCATCTCCTAATTGGCCGCCACCATTATTTAATGATCCGCTACCTCGTTGATCACCATATGCTAATGCAAATTGAATAGCAGATCCAGTTGCTACAGGATCTTTTTGATATACATTAACATAGTATGCTTTTTGAGAAACTGATAAATTTGATGCGGTAAAAAATGTAGATAATAATGGCTGATCATCACTCCATAATGCGTCTGTTATTGTTTCTTGAGATGAATCAATAATATCTCTAGTTGGATCCAATTGTTGAAATGATAATGATTGTCCTTGATTTGGTAGTTGTTTTAGTAAATTTATCATAGTTGTTCTCATTTTAAATAGTCAAAGTTGTTGAGGCAGTAAACGTACGTTTTGCTTGTGTTATATTAACAGTTACTTCTCCACCAGTTTCATTTGCAAAAAACGTAATTGTTGTAGATCTAGTTTGTGATGTAGAAGGATTTGGATTCAATGTTAAATTAAATCCGCCTAAACCAACGATTGCTACAGAAGTTGCATCTCCAGTTATTCCAGGAGCTACATTACTTAATGCTTGTCCTGTTGCTGCGGTTAATGTTCCTATTGAACTATTAGCTAAAACCGCTGTATATCCTAATGTTGAATTTGCATTTGAAAAGTTTAATGTTGATACATTAAATGTAAGTGTTGATCCATTTCCTGATTGCGAACCAATTGTAGCTGGAGCAACTGAAACTTTTGGTAAATATTGTGCATTATTTCCAGGTAATGTTAATAATCTATATTTTAAAGCTTTTGTTTGATCTGGAATTGCTTCTGTTACTGGCATATTTTCAATAACATCTCCATAAAATGCTGTACCTCTAGTATCATTTGGATTCCATAATGTATAATCTATTTCATCATCACCTAACGCAAATTGTGTAATATTAAAAGCAGTTCCTCCTTGTGCTAATAATTCACGACCTTTATTTGTTAATATTGCGTCGACTGTTATTGATGTATTATCTAAATATCCCATATTAATATCCTTTTGTTTTTAATAAATATTGATCAATTAAAAATTTGATTGATTTCCTCTGTTAGATTTATAATTACTAGAATTTGATGTATTTTGTTTTATTACTGGTGGTGTTTGTATTTCATTTTCAGTATTTCTATTTGTTAATGAATTACTTTTACTAATAGAATTAAATTTATTAACTATTTCAGTAGGATCATTTTCTGATACAATTATTTCTGGCTCTTCTTTAATTGTTATTTCTTTATCACGTTCTGTACTAAATACTCCTTTTTCAGAATTTACACTACTAACTAATTCATTTGGATTAACTGTTACTTTTGTAACTACCGGTGCACCATCTGGAAAACTATTAGTTGGAATATTAATACCAGGTCCGGTTAATTTACATCCTTCAAATCTATGTCTTCGTTGACCTATTGTTGCAACAGAAATTCCTGCAGATATATTAATATTTGTACTTAATGGTGATATACTTCCTGTATACATATCTATAGGACGCATTTCTCCTTGTATTTTATTAGATATACCAGATAATAAAATATCTTTATTATTTAAGATTGCATTAATATTATCATACGAAGTAGGTATTTCCGGAGAAGCATTTAAAGAAGACGTATAACTATTATTTTTTATTTCAACTGGTTTACTATATACCGCTTCTTTACTTCTTTCTAATAAATTTGGTTGTACTAATAATCCTTTAATTTTATCAGCTCTTGCAGGTAATACTTGATCAAGTTGTTTAAAAAATGATAAATCAAATAAAGTAAACATATTGATAAATGCATTTAAATTATTTTTTCTACTATATTTTTTCCAATATGATTTAGAAAATTGTATTAATTCTGGATATGATTTTTGAGATTGATTTTCTGGATCGCCAATATATTGATCTAATCTTACATATCCTAACTGTGCTATTATATCTTCATCTATAGTTGTTTGTGGAGAATAAAATACTCCTAATTTATTCGAATCTAATGGAGCTTTATCATATTGAGATAATGAAGCTCTTGTATCAGAACTCAAACTACCAATAAGTTCATTAGATTCAATTCTAATTTTATTGTCATCATATGTCCCAGCTCCTATAGAAATGCCATCATAATAATATGTTTCTTCTAACGAATCATATGGAGTATCAGAACTCCATCCTATAAATGAAGCTGAAATATTTGATGTTTTTGGTTCTACACCAAGTAAACTTCCAGTTTGTGAATGATTAATATTTTCATTTAATGGAAGTCTAAATAATAATTCATCATATGAACTAATATTACCATCATATGATCCTGGAGCTTTTGTGTGATTTTCAAACGGAGAATCTTGCAAGCTTGAAGACCACAATCGTAATTCTTGTAATTGTCCTTTTAATCTTGTCGAACCTCCTAATGTCAATGTTCCTGTATTAGAAAAATTTCCTGTTATTGATGAAGAAACTGTAGCTACAATTTTTCCATATTTTGATTTTTGTACTAATAACTCTAAAGTTCCAGAAGATCCACTTCTTAATAATGTATTTAAATATTCTCCATTATAACATTCTATTTCTGAAGTTGCATTTCCGTTAATACTCAATGTTCCTAATGTTCCACGAACAAAATCAATCGTTACATCATATGATCCGATTGAATATAAATTCATTGAACTAGGAACTGTTGGATTATTTAATACGTCATCTACTTTAAATCGTAATTCAACAGACTTAATTGGTTGATCATAATCAACTCGTACTGTCCCAGCATTATTATTAATTAAATCTAATGAATAATCAAAATTTAATTTTTCATATATAGGCTTTCTATCTATTCTAGGACCACCATATTCTTTAATTGTAATTAATGATTGTGGTACTCCATAACATGCTAGTAATGCTTGAATACTTCTTTTAGTTCCTTTTGATTTTAATAATCCTGGAATATTATTAACTATTCTTCTCCATACTTGAAATGTCATTTCACGACCTGGTAATGACTCTTCACCTACAGTATTAGATCCAGTTAACGGTGTTCCAGATTCATTTGTTCCTAATACATATTCCCATAGATTTTGATATTGATGTCCGTTTGTTAATGTCCAACCAAATTGTTTTGCTACTGAATATAATAATTCATTAGGCATTCCAGATTCTGGATGTTCATCTCGATTATTAATTTTAGTCATACAATGAATATACGAATGTAATATATCATAATGATGTCCTAACATGTTAACAAACACTTCAAGTTGTTCATTATTTTCATCTAATAAAATAAATTCTGGAACTGCTTTTGTTAGTCGATTATTATTTCTTAAATCATATAATGAAGCAGATTCATATAATCCTGAATACCATGATTCAAATATACTACTAGTTACTGAATATAACTGATATGGTCTAGAAATGTTACTTTTTGGAGATGGCGTTATATAACTACCAGTTAAAAAACCAACATTAGGATTTATACTAGGAATATCATTACTAAATAATCCAGAAGAAGACTTATAATATAAAAAGTTTTCAAATTCATCAAATGTTCCAATTAAATTATTATATAATGAAGTATAATCATTTGCATTAGTTACAGCAGTGCCTCCTGATATATTTGCAGATGATGCTGACTGAGCGGTATAATATTCTAATAATTCTAATTTATATTTAAAATTTGATAATCGTTCAGTAGCTGAACTATAAAATATAAAGTTATTAAAATCTGTATAATCAATATTTAAATCTATTCCAGACAACGATCCAGAAAAATATGAATCAATAATTTGTTGAGATGTTTGTAATGATGATCCTAATAATTGATTCCAATTTTTTAATGATGTTTCAGAAGATTGTATTGTTTCATCATATGCATCCCAATTGATACTATTTAATACATTATATTGTATTTCAATTTCTTGTTCGGATAATGCTACATTATCAATATATGGTAACTGTGTTTCACAAACAACCCAACATTTGAAATTTTCTTTGAATATATCAGTGTCTATTGGTTTATATGTTTTAATAAATAAGTATTTTCCTATAATAACACTATTAACAAAATGTATTGTTTGATTTTTTCCAAAGTTTAATAAATAGTTTTTACTTGTTTGTGTATTAAATACTGTTTGATTAACATTATTTATCCAATCGGTTACTTGTAATAAATGTTGACTATTTGTTTCATCTAATAATCGTAACCTAATTTCTGTTTTATCAGCTGAAACTTTATCAATTACAAAAGAAGGATTGTCATAACTTCCAATTTTATTTTCAAAGAAATTAACAGCAAATTTATAATTACCAGAAGTTAATTGTAAATCAGAGAATTGTTGATATACATCTAATGTATGAGCATTATTTAAAAATATTGGATTGTTATTTTCATTAATTTTTTGACCAGTAAATGCAGATAAATTTACACTGTTATATTTTCCAGTAATCCAATCCTCTCCGGAGTATATATGAAATTCTGTGTCATGATATCCAGTATCAAATATATATTGTTGGTTATTTCGTAAAAATATATTACGATCTATGTCCCGGTATCTATAACCTTCTAAAGCATTTAAGCTTTCATTTATTTGTTTGATATTTGAATATTGTGTTATCATAATTAGTCAAATGGCGGTCCTAATGGCATTGTTATTGTAGTTAAATCAGGAATTGTTTCAAAATGTATTGAAGCGGCTACTATATTATAGCTTGATACTATTCCTGGAGTTTGTTGATATGTCCATCCAATAAAATATACATCTAAAGGAAAACTTGTAGACTGATTATTTAAAAATTGTATTTCAAATTGTTCTCCTGTATTAGGAGTAAATCCATTCGGAAATATGTCAGTTATATTTAAAGCCCATCCTCTATAATTATCTCCAGGTTTTTCTGGACATAATAAATCTACAGAACTAGTACCACTTTTATTATTATATCTATCACGCAATTGATTTGTGATATTTGTTCCATCATGTAACAATCTATATTTAGTACCAGTTTTAGTAATATTTAATGTTACTTTATACCATATGTATTTTCCATCTCCAGTTGCAGCTAAACTTTCTCCATTCATACCTACATAAGTATTAGCATAAGTTCCAGCCATTTGACCTAAATTACTTATACTATAACTGTCTTCAGATCCAGATAAAACAGTATATCGATAAACAGCAGCTCCTGTTGAAATATATTCTTGAGGACTTACAAACGTACCAGTAGTGTCAAATTTCAATCTTTCGCCAACTGCAACTGGTACAACTCCTTCATTAATAATTACATCTTTTACCAATGATGCAGCTGTAGCTACCGTACCATCGCTTCTATATGGTCCGAATGGATCATTATCTGAAATAATATTATAGTTGCTTAAATCACTTGTAGTATTATTAAAATTTGATATAGAAATGCCAATATAACTATTTGCTGCAGAAAATTCAGATGCAACAAATTCAGCATATCGAAGCATTCCTAATTTTTCTCGAATGCCATCATATTCCATTCTTCCAAATTTTGGTCCATTTATTGTTAAATTTTTTCCTGCAGGAATTGTAGTTGGATCTCCATTGTTGTAAATTGAAGTTTTAAAACTAATTTTGCCATAAACATTTCCTTCTAGAAATGCATCGTCTGGTGTATAATTATCTCCAGTTATATATCCGTCAAATACAGATATTGGTACTGTTGTTACAGTAACTTCATTATATCCACTAAAATTATTTTCTCCTTCATCCTTACCAACAATTGTTCCTGCAATATTTGCAAATGGCGGCAAATTATTTTTCAATGCCCAAGTACTATCTGCAACAATTAAAAAAAGTCTTTTCTTTCCAGCTTGTACATAATATCTATTAGTTGTTCCGGTACTTGGTTTAATTAATTTTCCGGAATATGGATCATTATTTATTGCAGCATCAATATCAATATCTAATATTGATTCGTCAAATTCAATATCGTCGACAGTTGTTGATATTTGAGCTGGAAATTTAAAATATCTAAATTGAGTGTCAATTGCAGATACTATCGATCTATTTGTAAAATTATTACTTATATTTTCAATTACTAGTAATTCATTGTTTTCATTTTCACGTAAAGATATATTACCTTTAGCATCCCTAGAATTTACAAATGAAATATTTGACTTATATAAAGATCCACTAATACGATATTTTTCATATTCAGCTAATTCTGTTAATGATGGAACATATGGTTGAGGTTGTATAGAATTAGAAGTAACTGGAGTCGTATTATTTGATCTTCCTACTAATGCTGTACCGTCAACTGTTGTTTGATTTCCAGAAGTAATTGGAATTAATTTTATACTACCACGATCGTGGATTGCTCCGGTCATATAATCACCATTTGCCATGATATGATATGGACCTATATAATCAGCTCCTGTTGTACTAAGTGTAAATTGTCCGGAAACTGCAGTTTGTACAGTGTTTGCTGGCGCATTAATTCCTTGTGGACCTGGAGCATAACTTCCTCCTTGAGAAATTCTTGGATATAGTTTTAATTTTTGTATCAACATGTTATCTTACTACTTTAAAATATAAATCATCATCGATAAAATCTTCATAAAATCCAGAAACAACTTTAAATGCTAATCTATAATATCTTTCTGGCATTAATCCGGTCATATCAATATTGATAAAATTACTAGTTGAATCACAACTTATTTTTGTATATTGAGAATCATATGGAACTATAATTTCATCTGTTGCTGCGTCTATAATAGAATATAATGTATTAGCTGGTAAATATTTTACTGTTTGTTGTGGAAATACATTTGTTGGCGATTTTTGTGGATATTTATCACGAGCATAAATTCTAATTTTATTAACACTAGTGTCTTTATATTCTTTTTGTAAGCTAGTATATATTTTATATGAATCAATATCAAATTCTGTTAAAGTACCATTATTAAAAGTTGATTTGTCAAATAACATTAATATTCTAGGAACATATATAGTATGAGTTTCTCTACTAAAAAATCTTATATATCCGGTTTGATTAACATCACTTTCATCAGCTTCAGAAAACTTTAAAAGGAATCCGTTATTTGGAACTGTAACTCCTCCACTACCACTTATCCATGTTTTAACTGCACCTGTTACGTCCATATTAATATCAGTTGGTCTTGTGCTAAACGATTCTGAAATACCTGTGCCAATTCCTGGTTGGGTATAAAATGATTGGGAATAAAAACTAGAACTATAAAATCCATCTGATATTTGATAAAGCCAACTACCACCTTTACCAGATCCAGATGCATATAAATCAGTTCCAGGTATATTATAACTTTGAGACCCAGATGTCCAACCACTTCCAGATTTTGGAGTATTCCAACAAACACCATCTGTAATAGCTGGGTTACTATTTTGAAATCCTGTTCCATTATTCCATGAGTCAGTAACTATGTTTGCGTCTATTGTATATTGAGCTGGTAAATTTTTTGCATTAGTAGTATATAATTGCAGCATAAATTTACAAGTATCTAAATCAACAGAATATTTTTGTAATGCCGTAGTTATTTCGTTCATATCAAATTGAACTATAAATCGAGAATCTAAATAATTCTCGCCAGACGTTGATAAACGTTTTCCAACTTCTAGTATTTCGTCAATACCGGTATTATACGTAGGCAATGATTCATATAATGTTGCGTCAGCTGATGGATAAATAATTTTAAACATATGTTACCTTAAAAATTTACTACTTTACCTTTTATATCACGATTTAAATATTTTATTTCAAAGATAGCAGGATCAAGTGGAGGATATATTACTCCTTGTTTAGTAGCAGATGTTATATCATACACATTCCCAGAATAACCTTGGGCAGTATCAAATTGATTTTTAAATGTTACTCCAACTACATTTTGAACTCCAGGAACATTTCCTATTTCATTCATTACTTCTGTTTTAACAATTGGTTGATTTATTTGCCATCTATCAATATCAAAATATTTTTTCATTGCATCTACACAATTTAATAATACTTCATTTGAATTATAATTATTTCTTATAATAATTTCAAAATCTAATGCTATATTAACTATTAATGCATCTTGTATATTTACAGCATCTGTTAATATTCTATAATATGACAAATAATTTTGTAAATTAGATTTTATTGCATTATTGAGTTGTGTTAATTGTTTTGATCCATTAAATCCTAATACATGTAAATTTAATGCTAATGGATTTGCAACTCTACTTGAAATGAATTTATTTTGAGATAATTGATCGTCTGGAACAATATATGCTTTTGATACACTACCAAATTTTGATGGCATTGCATAACATCTAATAATATAATCATCTTTTGTTACTAATCTATTCTGAGTTGCAAAATTAGACATTGCATTATTTTTTATATCCTGCACTGTATCAGCACTTTTACCACCAGAAGAAGGATTAGGATTATTTACTGCTAAACTACTTTTTGCAAATCTAATCATACCAGCATTAATAGTTGAATTTGGGTCATCATAATATTCTACAAATTCGACATCTGTTACTAAATCAGATGTAATATTATCACTAACTCCTTTACCTGTTGTATAAGTAACTGTTAATGTTGTATTTGAAGGAGCTTGTCCATATGTTCTAGTATATAAAAAATTTGAAGGATCTATATCAACATTAACTCCATGTCCCATTCCTTGTAATCCATTTCCTACATTTTTAGGATTTGGAATAATTTCTTCATCATTATTATCACTAATACCAGCGCCAAATTGTATTTCTAATGTATTATCGCTACGCAATCTTGTAATAAATCTTTTTGCAGTTTTCTTTAGTTTTAAAAGATATGGGGATGAATCTCTATACTGAGCAAAATCAGGATCATTTTGTATTAAATTTGGAACTTCTTCAAAAACCGTGTCTTGTCCCAAATAAGGAACTTCTGTCCATACATCACCATCTGATTCAGTAATGCTAATAATATTAATAATATTAGTATCTGTTATAACAACTTTATCATATTGTTTAGGAGATGTAAAATTAAATGTTGCTGTTTTAACTGCGCCAGACACCGCAGGAACTTGTTTTTTTAACAAATAATATGTAGGTTCATTAGTAGATTCATCACTTTCATATACGGTTACTTCGGTTGGATTTATTGACGAAGAAGTTTCAAAATCTACTTCTGTTAATGTTCTAAATTCAACAGATCCATTATTTTGTTTAGCTCGCAACCCAGATTTAATTGATAATGCAAATGTATAATCTGGTTTATTATTAACACCGCTACCAATTGCAGGAACTAATTGAAATACGTCTAATGTTACATATGAAGGAATAACATTTTTTGCATTATATCCTAAAGCTTTAGCTAAATCATATATATTTTTTCTTTCTGATGCTTGTTCTAATAATGATTCTTTTAAATTATTATCAGCATAATAACTTAACACATCTCCAACATATGCAGCCATTTCCATAAACAACATTCCAGGTGAAGATTCATTAAAATCAGTGTAATCGTTTGGAAAATATTGCTTTGTAAAATCTATTAGATTTTTTCTAAATTGACCAAAATCTTTTCCTAAATATGATATATCTTTTGTTACTTCCATATAATCCTTATTCAATTTTTACAATGCCATTTTGATCTGCAAAAATTATTATAGTTTGTTCAGATCCAATTCCAGTAACTGTAAATCCAATTGATATTTTTATATCATGAGTAAGATTATTATCATCTTCAAATGTAACTATATCTAATTTAGATATGTCAATATATGGTAACCAAAATGTAACTGCAGATGTAATTGTATCTTCGATAAAGCTTTTTAATTCACTAGTTATTGGTTCAAATAATACATTTAATAAATCTGTACCAAAATTTGGTTGTTCAAATCGTTCCCCTTTTCTTGTTAATAATAAACTTTTTATATTTGTTAATGCTTGATCATTTGTTGTAAAACTTTTTACAAAAATTCCTTTGCCATTAAATGGAAATTTAACTCCAATTGCGACATCCGGATTTTTAGTTATATCATTAGCTGTTACAACTTGATATGCCATTCATTACCTTTTCTTTTTATTATCAATTGCTTTCATTAATGCAGAATAATCTCGTGTCATTGCTTTTTGTATTGTAGGATCTACTTTTAACGACTTACCAGATTCTGGATCTGTCATAACAGCAGTTTGTTGAATATTTCGTTGCATTCCAAATCCTTGAGCATTTGCTGATGTCATTACTATATCTTCTGTCATTAAATCTTTATAATCACTAGCATTTTTATGCTCTGTTAATTTACTAGTTTCATTTAATATATTTGCAAATTTTGTCTTATTAAAGTTAACTGAATTTTTTGTAGTTCGAACAACAGGCTGAACTGTCTCTGTAACTTCAGTATCTTCTGTTATTGTATTAATCGTAGACTTTAATCCTTCTTGTAAAATTTCTGTTAATTCTTGTTTTATAACAGAACGTATTTCTTCTTGTATAACTTTTCTTAAAGTTTTGATAAATTTTGATTGTTCCATTCGTTCTTCTTTTTTAATAAATATTACTATTAATAATTTACGGGCGTTCCCCACCCATTATTTGTTTTAGGTCCGTATATATGTTGTCCATTTGTATCAACATAATAATCTCCTACTTTTCCTAGATCATCATTTGGAGGTACTATACCTTCATATGATTGTGCAGGTGCTTCTTGTAACGATGTTAATAAACTTTGTTGTGAGCTTACAAGATTATTAATAGTATCTAGATGTTGTTTCATGTCAGATACCGATACATTTTGTTGTGTATAAAATTCAGTACCTATTGTATAATCATCATGACGACTCCCGGTAGATCCCCAACCGACACCATTTACATTATTATATCCTTCTCCTGACCATATCCATGTTCCTTTTCCATCATCAAATGGAGATTTGGGTGTAGGAGGCACACCAATTGGCGATCCTAAATCACCAGATCCAGATATTAATATCCATGAACCACCAGGATATCCTGGTATAGAATCACTATAATCTAAATTATTAAGAGCATTTTGAAGTCCTTGTGTTCCAGATATACCTATATCATTTGCATTTTGATTACAAGCTTGTCCTATTATATTTGCAACAGGAACTAAACTTTCAATAAGTTCATTTAAATTTGCATTTATTTTTGGACCTAATCCTTTAATCAATTTTTTAACAGCTTCTCCTGCATTTGCAATAGTTAAGTTTTGAGCTAATATCAATTCTGGAATAATTACCATGGGAGCAGTTAATGGATTTAATAATTGAGCAGCTTTAATCGTATTTGCAATTCCAATAATAGTTTGTAGCCCAGATGTAATTTTATCAATAATTGGTATAATATCTTGTAGTTTTGTTATTAACTTATTTACCTGTTCGATTCTTTTACGTAATGCCTCTATTCTAGGATCATCACATTTTATATCATCAGGTAATGCTACCGCTTCTTGAATTGCAATAGTTACATTAAATGTAATATTATCTAATAGGTTGGAAACTTGATTGTCTATTATAGACGTCAATTGATCTGGAATTCTTGGTATTTTATTTATTGGTGGTGTTAACATGTTATTTATCTAAATAATGATTTTTACTATTTATATTTCCTAATTTTTCACGTAATGTAAAAAGTTTGTCTAATTGAATTGGAATAGAAGTTATACCAGCTGGTGTATATACTACGCCGGCGACTATTATATTTATTAGCTCAGACAAAATATTTTTTAATTCATCCCCTTTTACTAACGGATGGTTTGCTGATTCTGACCCTATTCTTAAATCTGGTGTATTTAATGTTATTCGATTTGGCGTATCTAATATAATAGAATCAGATTTAGCTCGTAATATAATTCTATTTGCATCACCAATTAATTGAGATGTATTAAAATCATTTAATGATCTAGATTTTGTTAATCCTGTTGATAATGAAATTGTATCTAATTTTTGAGTAGATGTTAAATATATTGAAGCATGATCATTATCAAATGATTCTACTATAAATTCTTTGTTTGGTTTATTGGAACGGCCATTTGATATAATAATTATAGGATCTCCATTCTCATTTCCTGACCATGACGGTGCAATTGTATAATTATTTTCCTTTACTGTACTTCCTAGTCTAATACTATTACTAAATCTTCCTTCTACTAATAAATCTCCTTCATATGGTTGTAATGGAGAAATTTGTTTTTCTTCAAATGATTTTCCTAATGGTTGATTATAAACTTCATTTGGATCTTCTTGATCTCCACGTAATCTAGAAACGCCTGGTAATGCATTATTATTTATTGCAGATTGTATAGAGTATGCTGGTAAATAATACCATTGATTTCTTTTCTTCGAATTATTAGATTCTTGTTGTAATCCGCTAAATATAATAACATGTTCACCATTTAATGGTATTTGTTTAATATTTGGATTTGCTGGCCTAGCAGATAATATTCTTGATTCTAGTTCCCCATACGTTTGAACATCAATCTTAAATAAATTATCAACATGTTCTGTTGAATACTTATAAGTATCTTCATATGTATTAACTACTTCTGCAAATTTAAATGTAACTGTATTATTTAATGACATCGTTATTCTCCAAAGTAGATTTTACTTTTGATATTTTTTCTTTAATTTCTTTAGATTCTTGATCGATTTCATCAATTTCATTAGATAATTCTTCTTCGAAGTCTTTACTGGCCATATCTAATAACTGTTGTTTTTCATCATCACTTAATAGAGACGATTCTCCAGATATAGTTTGAGTAGTTGAAATATACCGTTGTGTAATAGCAGTTAGTTTTACTAAATGATCATCATTCTTTACTGCGACGTCTAGATATTCTTTAATTAATGGTACTATAATAGTAGCATCCGATGCATTTCTTATAAGAGGTTGTAATTGTGCTATAAGTTGATTTATTTGTCTATCTTTCTTTTTTGAATTATGATAAACATCAGACATTAAATCAGCAAAGCTTGTTCCTTTAAATAATTCTTCTTTAATATCCATAATAAGACCTTTTAATAATAAATATCAAAAAGGTAAATTCACAAATTCAGTTTTTTCATATTCAAGAAACTTTTCAGAATATATTTGTTTTAAAACTTTAATAACTCTAGTTATATTATTTGTTTGTAGCCCCGTACGCTCACGTATAAAGACATATAAAGCTTTTTTGTTATATTGCTCTATATTTTCTCTATTCTCAAATATATGAAGAATTGAGTCAGCAACATGTATGTCAGATTGATTTGAAAAAATAAAATTAATATTGTCATAACAATATTGTATATATGAATCCATGAATATTTTCAATGTTTCCTTCATTTCGTCATTATGCATTTCAGTTTGCACATTACGCTGTTCATCAACATTAATTGGCTCTGTCATTTTTTTTAATTTTGCATACCCTTTTTGATTTTCTGCAATTAAATAATTAAACGAAGTTCTAGTATAATATGAATAAGCTTTACCATGTTCTGGATTAAATTTATCTAGCCTCATTGTTAAATAAGTAACTAAATCAGTTTGTAAATCTTTAAAAGATGAATCGATATAATCACATTTCATTTTATTAATTAAATTTTCTGCTAATTTCATATAAGCAGGAAATATAAATCTTCTATAAATTCGTTCTTTTAATACTTGATTATCTGTACATCTATTATATGCGGATATTGAATATTCAGTTATTTTTGTCCAATATCTATTACTTGCTTTCTTTTTCCTTGGCATTAAATTCTTCCTGTAAATTTGTTACTACTTGTTTCAATTGACTAAATACAGTACCTGTTTCGTCATCTGCTTCAAATGCTCCCCTACTGTCTATATTATTTAATGCGTTATATGAATTTTCAATTTGATCATACATATATTGAGACATTTCTTCTAATTCTTCGATATATTCTTCTTGATCTGCAACCTTATCGGCTAATGATAATGCTCTCCATACAAAATATATAAGAGTTCCTGACATTAATATAATTGTTATTATTTCCATGATTAGTCGTTAAATGTTTTAAATATATCTGTTATTGATTTATCAATTTCTGGATTTTGTTCTGCTAAATTTTTAATAGCTGTTTTTTTAGTAGCTTTTGTTTTAGCACTAACTGGGTTAGGAGAATTATTTTTATATGATCTCCATCTTTCATATTCTATTTGAGATGCCATATGATCTGCATGATGTAATAACAATGGCAAATTAGTTTTTAATTTAGCTTGTGCTGATCTTGCAATAAAATATGGTTTATTAGCATCATCATATATACCATCATGTATCCTAATAGCTTGATATTCATTCCACGACATTTGAACTTGATATTTTTGAAGTAAATATATTGAAAGATCTGGTACCATTGTAAAAGGAATATTTTCATTATGCTTATACATTCTTCCCATATTCTTTCTATGCCAATCAGAAGTTTCTACTTGATATACTTCTCTTCCTTTGCCTGGAAATCCACATTTACCTAAATCATGATGCATTGCTGCAAACATCATTTCATTATATTCATAACCAGACATATCAGATCCCATACTTTCCCAAGAAGTATATAATTTTTCTGTACAATCCATAACTCTAAGTACATGATCAATATATCCTCCAGCAAATGCGTTATGATAATGAGCAACAGAAGATGCCGGCATCATTACGATCCTGTCTTCATATTCATCATATAATTTATTTAATTTTTCTGCTCTATCTGGAAATAAAGTATTAACTCTATTTCTATATTCATCCCAGTTGGATTTAATTTTTTCAGCTTCTAACATAACTTTTTATTTATTATAATAAATTATTTGGAATATTCCAATATACCTTCTGCCATTTTAAATGTGCAAGAAGAGCAGACAACTGATAATGATGTAGAAGCAACTTCTACCATATTAGTACAATCTTTACATCTACACTGTAATTTTTTTGTTATTGTACTTTTTTTAATTAATTTTCTCATGATATAACTTTTGTTTTTCCTGGACGAGGTATTTCCTCATCCTTGTAATGTAATCCTTCATTACCATTTTGACCTATAATATCCATTCTTTTTTCTGCATCGTCTTCGTCCCATATTTTTACATTTTCGAAATCAGCAGCATCAGATGGATGCGGAGGCCTAAAAGCATCCGGATTACTATTTTTTATAACTTGTTCTCCATATATATTTTCTTTTGTATCTGGAGTTAAAATATCAAAAGCTTTATTAGCTGCAATTAATAATACTACTGCTAATGGGTCAAATACAAATATAAAAATTAATATAAACCAATTTACTACTTGATTCATAGGTCTATCTAATAATTCAGAAACATATTTTAAAGGTCCAATTTCATTAGCTACTTCTGAATTAGATTGGAGATCTAAAACTTGTAAATCTAATTTAGTAACTGAGTCGGTAAAATTTTCAATTTTTGAAGATACTTTATCTCTTTGTGTTTTAAAGTCATTTAATTGACCTTGTAATACTTTTCTTGTTTTACTTGAAGTAGATGTAATAATTTGGCCAGTTTCTTTATCTCTCCATTGAACCTTATTATTAGATAGCCCTTTTGTTAATTCTGTAATAGAACTTGCTAATTGTGTTTTTTCAGAGGTATATCCATTTAATTGTTCATTATATCTAGATTTTTTCATTTCTATAACAGATATTTGTTTATCCATTACAAATAATTCATTCGCAGTTGTTTGATATGATGCTGTTAAAAATCCATATATACCTATAGATGTTATTAGCATTAATATAATAACAGCAGATGTTAAATATAATTTAAATAAAAAATTTATTTTTTTCCAAAAACGATGTAAATATGTTGCAGCAATTAATTTTGAAGCTTCTAATGTACCGGCCATGATAGCTACTGCGACTGCTTGTGCAGAAAATAATTTACTAATTCCGTATACACTATAATAAGCGGCACTCGATGCTAGAGCCAATGCCGCTATTAATACTAAATACGGAAATGATCGTTTCATGATTTTCTTAAATATCCAGCAGCTGCTTCCATTTTTTGTAAAGCAGATGATAAATTATGTAGTGCCGATTGGGTGTCTATTGTTTTATTTTCAACTCCACGACCAATTGTTCTAATAATATCAGCAGTATCGACTACTAAATCTAATACTTGCTCTTTATATACAAATTTTGACATTATAACCTTTCTTTTATATTGTTTATACTTCTTTTATATAAATATTAATTTACGTGAATTTACGCAAAAAATTTTGTTGTTTTTGAATTTCTTGTTCTAATTCTGGATTTTTATTTGACTTTTGGCTTCCTTTATTTGTTGATATGTTTTTTCCATTGCTAATCCCAATGTTATTCGTTGAGATAGATCCAGATCTTGTATCTGATATTGTATTGCTACCATTTCCAAAAATTTGTTCCCTTGTTCTATTATCAACTCGTTTCTTAGTTGTTGCATTTCTGGCGTTTCTAATAGCTTTTTTATCTTTTGAGGTTTCATAATCGATGGATCCGGCGTAATAACTTGAGTATTCTTTGATTTGAATACCACAAGGATACGTATACTTGCTCGTTTTAACCATGTAAGTAATTTTATCATTTGCTTCTAGTATTTTTTTAACAATCCCCCAA
>Ga0181405_1000076_pt1 | contig 30781 bp, 32 predicted proteins | sample 28SPOviralmetaG_FD_130134 | JGI IMG/M metagenome (GOLD analysis project Ga0181405, IMG submission 130134) | Marine viral communities from the oligotrophic San Pedro Time Series (SPOT) site, San Pedro Channel, CA, USA - 28 SPOT_SRF_2011-11-29 | ecosystem: Environmental > Aquatic > Marine > Strait...
AAAGACGGTAACATACTAAGCATGGGTTACAATGGCATGCCTTCGGGTATGGAAAACAATTGTAAAACAACTAATGGCGGTACTAAAGCTGAAGTAATTCACGCTGAAGCGAACGCCATATGTAAACTAGCCAAGAGCACAGGGTGTTCAGAGGGTGCAACACTATATTGTACCCTCGCTCCTTGTGTTGAATGTGCAAAACTAATACTGCAAAGTGGTATTAGTCGGGTAGTATTTTCTGATGCATACAAAGACGATTCAGGAACACTACTACTAATTCAGAACATTAAAGTAGATAGGACAAAGTATGCAAGCACAACTCCAATACCTAAAGGAGAAGATAAGAAAAGCTAAAGCTCACATTGCTTGTAGTCTGCTAAAGTTAACATCTGACGCAGACCTCGAGGCTTACCTCGTGTTTACTATGGATACTATCCAGCAACACTTTACTCGTAATAGTATACGTGGAAACAAATCATACCAAGGTGAAGCCAACCTTACTCACTTGAGTACAACAATTGGCGAATATATTCTCGATGATATTAAATATTATCACGAGGATCAAGCACCTTGGGAATGGTTTAAGCTACGTGTAATGATGGGTGATCTGTTGCTGGAAGCATTCTATCAAACACACCAGATTAATATTGGTAAAAATAAAGATGATTCTTTTGTACCAATGGAAAGTCTGGATCGAGGATTAAAGAGAAGTCGCACACACTATATTGTTGTACCGGAACTATGGAATCTAATAGTGCCAGAAGGTTCTAAAGATTTGCTAGCCGGTACAACCTTTAGTAAGCCTGAAGATATTTCACAACTCATGCAACCCACAGACAGACCTATAATAAAAGGCTGGACTGAACAAAGGAGTGGTGAGTTTAACCAGTATCTTTACCGCGACTTTATTAAAAGCATGAATGTTCTGCAGCAAACTCCGTGGAAAATCAATACACAAATTCGAGATATTCTTTTACGTAATCGTGAAAAGATTATCGATCAACATAAACACCTTCCCAAAAAGTATAAGTCTAAGATCATTGAGTTCGATCTGACAATGGCACGGTCCGCACTCATCGAAGACAATACTTTTTATCAGTACACCGAAGCTGACTATCGTGGTCGGCTATACTACACAACCCCCTTCCTAAACTTTCAAAGTAATGATATTGCTCGAGGACAAATGCTATTTGCTAACGGTAAACTCATGACTGAGGAAGGCCTACGCAGATTAAAGATACACATTGCTAGCTGCTACAATCAAACTTATCATCGTGATGAGCTACCTGATTGGGTTACGGCAGACTACTTATCGTATCTTGAAGATGAAGGTTTGGATGATATATCAGTTGACAAGATGACACTGGTAGATCGTGAGGCATGGACTGATAACAATATAGATATGCTAATGTCAATCGCAGCTGAGGAACGGATTGAACTAGCAGCTGAAAAACCTATTACACTTCTCGCTTGTGTATTAGAAATATACAATGCCATTAATAGCGGGGGTGAATACTATACTTACTTACCGATCCCGGTAGATGGTAGCAACAACGGGTGGCAACACCTATGTGCTATGTCTAAAGACAAAGAAGCTGGTGAACTTGTAGGAGTAGTTCCGCAGGAGATCCAGAAAGACTTCTATGTACAGTGTGCTAAGAATCTTATTACAAGATTACCGGAGTGGTTCGACGAGCGCCAGATGCCCATGAAACATATACGTAAGGGTATCGCTAAGCGTGGATCAATGACCCGAGCATACAGTGCAGGTGCATCTAAGATAGCTGAGAACATGTATCTTGATTGTCACGTTGAAGGTTACTTAGATAGGTATAATATTACTGAAGAAGATTGTCGACTGCTTGCTAAGCATCTTGTTAAGTCAATTGATGAGGTATGCGCAGGTCCACTACAGACTATGAAGTTTTTACAAAAGATAGCTGAAGCTGAGATTGCTTCGGACTACGCTAAAGAAACCCAGCAGAAATCTATTAGATGGACTACGCCTTCCGGCTTTCCAGTTATCTATGAAGCATTTATAGATAACGAGTTTAAAGAGAAAGCAACTATCAGTTGTACTGAGCGAAAGGTTAAGCCAGTAATTCGTAAGGAAGACGGTACTGAAGAAGAAACAGATACCATTCGTATCCAACATGTAGGTAAAGAAGCTACAGACAAACCAAAGATACGTTCCTTTATGTCAGGCATCTCACCAAACTTTGTACACTCAATGGATGCTGCACACATGGCTGCAGTAATTAAAGAATGGGGCAGTGACTTCGGTGCTGTTCATGATTCATTTAGTGTACATGCGTGTGATGTTGACGACCTACTTCAAATCATTAAGGATAAGTTTGTAAGCATGTATGATTACCCTAATTACTTTGATGTAATAGAGCACATGCTGATTACTAATCCAGATAACTTTAACTATGAACAACCAGGACTTGGAAGCCTGGAGATAAGAGAGGTGCAAGACAGTGACTACTTCTTCGCGTAAAGCATCGGGTATCCTCCCGGTCAGACTGGGACTAGAACCAGATAACAAGACAGCACTAGAGGAGCTAGGGATGGACGTATCCCTAGCTGACTCTATGTCTGATAGACAACTAGACGAATACATTATTGAACAAGAATATAACCGCGTAAAAGAATACTACGCTAACAAAGGAGAAGATGGTGAACGATACGCAGCCGACTGGCGCAGAGAAGCCCTCCATAAAATCGACATTGACTAACTTTATTGCAGCACCGTTTATGATTACGGCATGGTGTTGCTTATGGATTGCTACTTTAATTACTGGTAATGCTCACTTCCTTATCGAGGTAGAACACACTGATGACTGAAGCGGACTTACCTAGTTGGTGGCAATGGTGGTTACTTATAGCAGTAACTTTGAATACTTTAATTAATACAACTGTCTTCTTTATAGGACGTAAGTTTAAAAGTAATAAGGAATCTAAATGAAAGATCAATTGATTAAAGCCGTGCGTATGCACGCAGAAGGTGAACTTGAAAGAGCTAAGACAAACATTATGGTTTATATGAACAATAGTGTAGGTATTGGTGAACACAGTGATATTGTGGAAGCTGTCCAAGAAGAACTAGATAAGATGGCGCAAGCTGATGATCGACTACAAATGATTCAAGCTTACTTTATGAAATAAAAAAATCCCCCTGAGTATACCGTAATGGTACGCTCAGGGGGTTTATTTTTTTTTTCTGTAACCTTAGGAACTACATGCTGTTAAAGATCCATCTGTGTAAGGTTCTTATCAACTTGCGACAATACTTCTCGTTTATCTTTAGCAGTTACTGCGACTGCTTGTTTGTTTCTTTGACTGAGGTTCATAGTATTCTTAAGTGTCATAAGAATTCTTTGGATCTGACGCTTAGTGAATACTGTATTGTCTACATCAATTCCCATATCAGCTAAGTCGTTTTCAAATTGAACAGCAGCTTCTTCACCTGCTATTTGAAGCTGGGCGGTGTACTGATCAATAGAAGTTCCCGGTGTCTTTGCCTTATGCTGAAGTGTCTTAGCTAAGAACTTACTTAAAACAAGATCACCTTGCTTAGTACGAGACAGTAGATATGCAAGTCCACGGTATGGTCCATCTTCATCCAGGTTTACTTTTTCATTAGGATCTGGAAGAGGAGCTGCAATTTTTTTCATGGTGTCATCAAACCATGTACCAGCTACTTCCTCTACATAACTGTGATCACGAATACCTTCGAACCAATTCTTGTTTGCTTCACGACGTACAGCAGCAAAGCTACCAAGGTCGGTAACAAACGCATCAAAGATAGGTAGGACAAATGGTTTACCCTTAGCCGCTTGGCTGATACGTTCCCAAGACTGGCCCGATCCTGTGCGAGCAATCATATTTCCATCATAAGACTGCACTGAAACCGGAATAATACGACCCAGTGTCCATCCGCCTGGCCCAAGTTCTGGGCGTTCGGCTGATCCTTCCGCACGCTCTTTATAGAATTGAACAGCAACCTTCTTACGACCACCTTCTTGATCCTTAAATTCAAAGGAGCTAGAGGTTGTAAGCTCAGGCGCCATTTGTTTACCAGCAGCATAACTACGGAAACCCATAGCATTATCGAAGTAAAGTACCTCGTTACTGGCCATTGACATAACTGCATTAGCTTTAAGCAGCCTGCCCATAGCAACAACCTTTGGGTCCATGATTTCAAAGATAGAATCAACCAGCATTGTATGGAGAAAGTCTACAGTATCATCAAGACTAATCTCACCAGCTACTGCTTCTTTCTTAATAGCATCTGCGGATGGTCCAGAGTAAACTGTAGTTTCCACATGCTGCTTAAGCGATGGAATTTCCTGGCCATAACCCATAGTCATAGGCGACTTCTTAAGGAAGTTAGCTCTATCTTTAATTGCAAGGTTAAGAATATTTGTAAAGTACGAAATCTGGTTAGCCGGATAAAGTGTACCCGCATAAGTACCAACAGTCGCCTGCATGTTTTCGCCCATAGCTTTTCGTGAATCAAGCCAATCTGTATTAGAAAAGTCTTGAGTTACGATAAGTCCTGTACGCTTGGCCATAGAAGATACACCAAGAATAGCAGCATTAGTAGCAGGTCCATGTGTTTTACCATCCATCTCAGCAGTAATTGTTGTTGAGAACTGCGCACCATCTTTACGAGCAGCATCATAGTTAGCCACTTCAATAAACAGGTTTGCAAACATTGGACCTTCGTCACCGTGCTTAGCTAGCTCGGCTTTCAGGTTTGCATCTAGTGGATCATTACTAAAGCGCTTTACAATATCTTGTTTGATACCACGAACAGCATCAGGTGATTGAGCTTTACGAATAGCTTCAACTGCCTGCTTAGCACCATTAATATCAAAGTTATCACGTGCCTGCTTAAGTTGATTACCCCAAGCTACAAACTGATTCCACTGATCATTACCTATTGTCCGGTCAAATGTAGCCAGGCGTTCCTGAGTTGATAACTCCGTACCCTTAAATACTTTACCGTCTTTTTCAGCGGACAAAAGCAAGCCAGAAATAATCTCTTTCCAAGCAGCTTCAACTTCACCACCAGTATTTGGCTTCCACTTATAAACATTTCCACCTCCTACAATAAACCTTAGGAACTTATGTGCCGCTGGATTATAAAGTGTTTGCTGCACATGAGTACGACCAGTGAGTGCTTGCATTGAAAACGTAAGATGGTTAACCTCGTTTGAGTATTCAGCCGCAGCTCCAGCAATATTCAAAAACTTTTCACGGTTTGCCTGCAAAATCTTTTGTGGATTATAAGCTTGAGCTTCTCTAATGGCCGCCTCACGCGCATCAGGAAACGGAATACGCATAGCAGCATCCATCATGCGTTGCTTTTCACCTTCAAGTTCATTCAACTTATCTAATCCGATACCATACATTCCAGCATAGGTTTGGTTATCTGGGTTGTTAGTATTGATTAGACCCAGCACTCCAAACATAAACGCTAGACGCTCACGCCCCGCATCATTTACATATGGAACACTGTGATAGTTCACCATTGATTCTTGAACTAGCGACCAATCTTTAAGGTCACCAACTTTTGTAGTAACCGGACGAACCCTCATGCGGCCTTCAAACACAGGCTGAGCAGTCTCTGATACACCCTTAAGCGGTTTAACTTCAGGCTGCGCCATCAAACCTTTAAAGTCCTGGTTCAATCTATCCAATTCAATAGCACCTTCTGGTGTCATCTGATAATAGACTTGACCACCTGAATCCACTTCACGCGTATCTCGATATACCATATCAGGATTCGCACGAGCGTAAGTCTCTTTTGCAAGATCACCCAGGAAAATAAATGTTTCGGGTGAAATCTCGTCAATGTTTTGTAAATAATCATCAGTAGGTCTACCTTCGTTTACTGCACGCTGGCGCTTGTAAGCCATAAAGATTTCACGGCCAAGCCCCTGGTTACCTGTAGCTTTAGTAAATCGCTGACCACCCTGTTGTCCAGGTACATAATCACCTGGCATACCGGTTTCTTCATCAATCTTACCAGCCATTTCAGTGGCAGCATCCATCTGTTGGTGCATCCATGCCTCAGTTGTAAGCGACATAACCCGCCCAAAGTCTGGATCAATTGACATACGACCGGTTTCTTCATCGTATTTACCGGCATCAAGCATTCGCGGATCATACAGTAAAGACTGAACGCCCACATTAATAGTAGAGCCACGCAATGCAGGAGCTACTGGTACCTTGATATTACCCTCGGGATCTGTCGCAGAGAACGCAGCTTCAGGGAAGCCAGCTTGTAATGTCTCTAGCTTCTTAGCGGTCATCTTAGAACCACCAACTTCCTCTGCCATAACAGCGGTAGTATTATCAGCACGCACCAGTGCGCTTTCCAAGGGCTGCGTATTTTGTACAGCACTTGGTGCAAGTGTAGTTCGCTTTAGTTTTTCTGTGTAAGCAGGCACTCTTTCCCGCTCGCGCTGCTCAGCTACCAAATCTGGGGCCGGAGTAGGTGCCTCAGGCATATCGATAGCGGGCATCTGGGCTTCCGTGGCAACCTCTGTAATCGGTTGAGTAAGAATTGCAGGAGCAGCAACTTCCGGAGCTGTGGTGGGCTCCGGTGTTACTGCTTGTTCTGGTACCGGAGTAGCCAAAATTTCTGCAAAATCGCTAACTTTACCCTCAGTCGGCATAGTGGGCTGAGCCCCAGGTATTACACTAGGTCCTGAAAATTTAGCCATGTGCTATCCTCCTATTCGAATGCGCTAGCGATTGTTCGGTTAAGTTGATTGAATGGTCCCACAAATGGGGCCGTCTTAAGTATATCATATACACCTTTCTCCGGTCTACCTTCAATGATTTTACCTGCACCACCGTAGACACGAGCCACGTTTGAAAGTGCAGCAGCCTCACCAGAGACCGTATTAAAGAACCACTCAGCTGCATTATCAGATGATGATTCATAAATAGGATAGATAAAGTTAAGAACGCGCTCACCAGTACCTAGCAATCCAGACGAACCAACAGCACGCTGAAGCTTTTCCATATCATCAAGATAAGGAGATGGCTCACCATACTTAAGTAGGTCTTTCAAATACTGAGATACAAATCCAAGCAAAAGCATTGTTGTCATAACAGCAAACACATTATACTTCATAGCTGGAGTACCACGCGCAACATACTCGCCCCACATCTTCGGTATTTGATTAGCAGTAAATGTAGAGATGAAACCCTGGAACTGCGTAAACAAAGCAAGATGCTGGTTCTGATAGAACAATGGACGGTTAGCAACACCTGGAAGTGCAATAGCCATATTAACAAAGTTAAACTCTGCCTCAAGCATCATAGCATCGAAGGCTGCAGTTTGTTCTGGTGACCAAGGCCCTGGCTGATATACCATAGCAAGCATATCATCTACATTAATACCGAGATTACGGAGATGCTCTTCAGATTCCTGCACTGCGTTAGTCTTCGGCTCACCGCTAACTCTTTGATCCTGAATCGTACTAAGGTGATTCATAATAAAGTCGTTAGCAATCGATGCCCGAATGCTACGCGTGTAGTCAGTCCACTGTTGCAATCCAATAATCTTAAAGTATTTATCTAGCAGATGACGTGATGCATGTGTATTTTCTGTAGCACCAGTAGTCTGTGCTGCACCAACATCCCAATCAAAGAAGCCAAGGCGTTTAATGTTTTCTTGCCTAGACTCTTTACCTACCTGTCGGTTTGTAGAGTTATAGCGAGGATCTGTTATAGTTCCCCATAATGCTTGCGCCATTTCTTTTGAAGCGTTACCAATAGTCTTGAAGACCATATCTTTTGGTAGTCCTACGGTTGTAATAGCTAGCTCAACAAACGATGAGATAGTAGCAAGAGGTAGACCAGCAATTGTAGTCCAGATACCAAGGTTCTTTTGAATGTTAGCAAGAGTACGGTTTTGCATACGCTTATAGTTACCCGACTCTGCATCTAGGTAGTCTTGCATTTGTGCTGCAACTTTATTTACTTCTGCTGCAGGTACACCTTCTTCTAGCGCCTGATTTAACAGCTCATTTACTTTTGCATTATTATCACCAAGAAACTCTTGATATGTAATATAACGAGATGCCGACTTAGCAGCATTAGATATATTAGTAAACGCATCTGACTCCATGAATTGTTTAAACTCAGGGTTTTCAGATAGATTAAGAGTACGACTGCGGTGTGCAGCAGGTATAAACCTACCTTGACCTACATTAAATGTGTCTTGTTCTCCCACCAATGTTTCTTGATTAAGAATATTATCAGTAAGTGTTTCAGCATCAGTACGACTATAATTATAATTGTCCATTAGCTTTTGTATAAAACCATTACGATCTTTTTCAATAGCTACTTTATTAAAAGACTTATACTTAAATAAGTAGTTCTTTATATAGCCAAGAGGTGCAGGCTTATTATTCTTTTGAGCAGCAGCTACCTGATCATTATATAGTTTATCACTAAGCTTCATAGTTTGTTGATAGTATTGAGCGAGCCAGTTACGGTGCCGTCTAATATCTTCTGGAAGATTATCCCAGTCTATGCCTGCACTAGATTGATTACCTAGCCATGAACCAAACTTATTAATAATGCTTGACAGCTCAGGCTGACTAATGGTTTTAAACCCAGCAGCTTGAGCAAACTCAGCTGGTGAGCTAACCATATTTCGGTATTCAGTTAGCAAATGTTTCTTACGGTTTTCAAAGTTTGAACCTGAAAATGTGCGCTGTAGATTACCACCAAAAGTATCAGCTAATATTCGCATAGCTCTTGAGCGATCTTGCAAACTTTCGTTAAAGATAAAACGTGTAGCGCCTCGCCATAAGCTAGGCACAGCCTGCCAAGTATCTTTTACTCTATCAAATACTGACCGCTCTAAATCACGGCGGTTAGCTGCGTCAACCTTTTCTTGGAAGCTTGCACCCTGATTTCCCCGTGCCGTTACAGCTGTGCCTGCATCATCATTCAACTCCTGAATAGATTTAACTCTACCGAATTGCCGAACCTCTTCTTCAGCGCGTTGACCACGCTTAGATAAGCGCTTAGCTTCAGCAGGTGCTTGACGCACGGCAACATCGGCCCAGGCGCCGGCATCATATGCAATACCAGGAATAGAGAAGCCCGCACCTAAAGTACCACCAGCAATAGTAGCATTTAGTAGTCGGCTTTCAAGTTCAACTGCATCAAACTCTTTATCACTGCCAAGTGTAGCAGCCATATAACCAGTTAGTTCTTGACCGGCTTCTGTTACAGCTTCGCCTGCCATACCTTTACTGGATGATGCAAGAAAGCTACGTAGTACATTACGCGATTTAAGTTGGCGCTTAGCAACTTCAGATGCTGCGCCAGCAAGGCTAGCCACTTCAAGTCGTGTAGCATTTGCTAGCATGTTCTTAGCAACAGTATCAGTAACACCATCACGTGCTACGATTGCAGCAACAGCGGCATCTCTGGTTTCTTTCTTAAGAATGCTTGCACCCTTCATAATACCAAACAAACCGAGTCTATCAAGAGCGGCTTGCGTAACACCAGCAGCAATAGCTAGTCCAGCATTACGGTCTTCACCTTCCATCTCATTCCAGGTTTGTCCTGTATACATAGCGGCGGGTGACAGCATTGACACACCACCGGTAACCGGAGCAAGTACCGTACCAGCAATTGTGTTTGCCATATATGGTAATGACACCGCAGCATTGTTACCGAGGTATTGAAAGAATTCACCAACACTGTCGATATCCCATTCATTACCTGTAACATTACCATCTTTGTCTACAATAGGCTTTAGTGCACTTAGTTTTAGCTCAGGCTTAGATGCCAGAAAAGCACGCTGACGTGCTACTCCGGCTTCACCTAATTCTTCTGCCCAGTTCCAGCCAGTGGTTTCACCAACCATTTCTGCAACACCGTACATACTTTCAATAACACCAGTCAAACCTACATCAAAGCTTTCGCTTAGTGGATTAACCGCTTTATTTTCTAGCGTACGATCTAGGCTACGTACCTGTACACCAGCATCAATAAACTTATTAGCCTCAGCCATTCGGCGAGCATACATTGCTGCAGTTTCACCCGGCTGCTGAGGTGCATTTAATCTTGCTAGTGCTCGTTCGTTTAGTGCAGTCTGCTTGAACTCTTGCTCATACCGCATTTCATCGGTAGTAGCTTGCTCAATAGCTTGACCTGCTTTTTCCCAGTCATTAAGAGGTTGATCAAGTTTACTAGCACGCTCAGCCATTCCCAGCTTAGCTGTAATAACTTCGTTGTTTGTACTGTACGCACCAACCTCATTAATACCGTGCCTAGTTAGTTGTTCTGTAAAGTCACGACCAACTTTGTCTTTAATCCGTACCATCTGACGAGTCCCAGTGGCATCCATCATAGGAGTGCCATCTGGGTTCGTAAGATACTGTACATTATTAAAGCCAAACTTATTAGCCAAGGCCATGATTTCTTCAGTAGCTGCCATACCACCGGCGGTTCCAGGGTCAAGTCCTGTAGCCGTTACGTGTGCAAGCTCAGCTGCTTCTAAGCCTTGGATACGGAGTAGGTTACCCTCATCATTCCTTAGTGTATCCGCGTCAGCAAAGGTGTGTCCTCCACTACCTGCTAGGTCGGTACTTACTTGGAACAATGCGTCAAAGTCACCCATAGCAATCTCCTATTCAGTTGGTAAGTTTAGTTGCTCTTTAGCATACGCATAAAAGGCTGTCTCGCCAGGTAGCGCACGCTTCTGATACTGCTGTACAATGTCAGGGGTTTCAGATACCTTTTTATTCCATATCTCAGCCGCCTTAGTCCAGAACATATTAACAGCATCACGGTTTGCACCGTCGCTAATCTTACCTGTTCCACCAGCCCGCTTCAAGAATTGCAGGCTAAGCTCCTCAACTTTTACAGCATCCATTGGTACTTCTGCACCATCTTTTGTTGTAGTCGTAAAGAGATTACCAACACCGGTATCTTGGCGTAGCTTTAGCTGATTTAGATATGGCAACAATGATTCAGGCTTAACTTCATTTTCACCGCCAGCTTGCTGAACTGCCATACGATATGCTTGTTCAACATACGTATTCATTGATGCAACATCAAGGCCATTTTTAGCAGCCCATTCTGCAGCTTCCATTGCAGCATTCGTTGGTGTAATGTTAGTCTTTTGGGTACGAGCCCGACCTGCTTTTGAATCACCAGGAACTACATCACCAATTGAGGTTGATAGTTCTTTGATTGAATCTCTAAGCAGCGGTACCTCAACACGAATACGATCGTTGAATTCGTCAGTACCCTTATGCCTTGAAGCTTCCTGAGTCCATGAAGCAGGGATGGCTGTCTTACCACCGTCTGCAGACCAGATATGCCCATCACCAACCTTAAACTTCTCGGCTTGAATGCGCTTACCACTTGGACTATACCACATTTCTTTTGTACCGGTCGGGTTAATAGCTGGTCCAAGCTTCATAAGTACACTAGCATCCTTAGTCTTCTTATATTCTTGAATAGACTTAGGTGTATACTTACCATCATTGATTAGCTTTTTAACTTGTGCGCTATGCTCAGCAGCCTTAGCATCTACTCGTGTAAGGTATTGCTTTGCTGCCCAGTTAAGCGAACCACCGTGTGAGCCGCCCATAAGCCGTGAACCTGCATACAAAATAGCCATACGCTTTAGCTCACCCTTATCAAACAAGTCACCAAAGATGCCTTGTAAGAATGATTCGGCTTGCTCAGTTTTTTCTTGACCCTCAGCACCTGCTTTAACAACAGCCTTTGAAGCATCCGCCGTGGTTGTACCATCAGCAGATCCATCATTGATACTTTCAATATCTTTAGTGATTGCTGTAAGCACTTCACTTTTCTTAGTAGCGTTTTCAGATGTCGTAGTTCCGTCGCCTTGCTCTCCAATATCGGTATCAGTGTCAATATTCTGACGCTGCTTCCAAGTATCAAAGTCTGGAAAGTCAGTAACTCCAGATGCTTCAGCAATACGCTTAGCCTCTTCATAGTCAGCGGTCAAGGTTTTACGTGCAGCTGTTGCTTCTTCTAATCGTTTTGCTTCAGCGGCAGCTGCTTCATCAGCTTCTACCTTAGTAACCTGAGTCGTTTGACCCCTGTTTTGTGCAATAGCAGTAGCTGTATCAGAAGATACTTGCCCTGTTTCTGCTACTTCTTTTGTAGCTTTTTCTTGCAAGGTTACGGCATCAGCAGCTAATTGATCAACCGTCTTTTCATACGGCTTTACAATTTTACTCGGGTCAGCATCTGCTGTTTCAAGTAGCCCGGCTTGTTGCTGTGTAAAAGTATCTTGCACACCAGCGGGCGCCGGGTGACCATAAGAGTTTAATAGCCTACCGTATTTATCAACAGTATAAACGATATTAGAACTAGGATCAAGATAAGTTGTTCCCTCTGCGGGAAGCTGAGACTTTTGCTCCGGCTTAGGAGGTGCTGCTGTATCAGGAACACGATTACCTTTACCAGTATCTAAAAACTCACCTGATCCGCGGGAGCCGCTAGGTAAATTGCTAGTTGGCATTGGCACAGCATCAGCAGTACCCTCACCTGTAAGAGGAGACTCTTGATTATTAAGATTCGCGGCAACCAAACCTGTTGCAGGATCTTTTGCCAAAGAGCCATCTGCTTTAATCCGATACCACTTTCCACCTTCTTTTTGATAGTTATCTGTTTTACCAAACTTATTAATACTGCGTACCTCGGGGGTAACAACAGGGGCTGGTACATCAGGTACTTTAGGTATTGGAGGAGTAGAGGCTGTAAGCATAGCTGCTTCATTTGCAGCAGCATCCTCAGCAATAGCTGAATCCCTACGCATCTTTTGCATCATCTGAATTTCTTCAGCATGACGAGCGGCATCATAGTTAGTTCCGCCTTCTTCAAGAACTTCATCGCCAACATACATACCAGTATTCGCGGTTGCTTGTTGTGCAAGTTTCTTTAGTGCATCAAACTGCGCAGCATAGTTATCATCTTCAACTACGCCACCAGGCGCTTTATATTGTGCCTGTGCAGCAGCTAGCATATCCGCAATGGTACTAGTAACAGGCATTTCTTGGCCAGTCATTGCTGTCATTACAGGAGTGCGACTAGTCTCAGGGACTGCAGGCTTAGGTATGGGCATTGATTGAGAAGCCGGTACATCATCAGCCGTAGCTGCTTGTGCTTCAGTTGTCCCAAACATTCCAAGAATACTCGCAAGCATTGTAGGCTCTTCATCTGCTTTATAATTCATAGCATAATCTACACGCCTATCAAGATGCGCTTTATCAGGATTAGCTTTTTCATATCCTTCTAAAAAGATTTTAGCTGCATCAGCTGGTGACTTAGCTGCATTCATTGCAGTACGCACATCACCAAATGCTTCAGAGTTATTCATTTCAGCAAGCATAAAGTCTAGCTGTACTTCAGGATCTCGCCAACTTTTTTCCTGCTTAGCAGCAAAGTCTACAAGATTAAGTGGGTCCGTATCAAAGCGACCGCCCTTTTCCCATTGAGCAAGTCCTCTACCTTTACCGGTTTTACCGCTATCTAGTTTTTGTTTTGCATCAGGATCAAGCTTTGATTCAGCGTAAAAGTTACCCATAATTCCACGAGCAGCTGTATCAGTAAAGCCACGGTCCTTAAGCATTTTATAAAGCTGGTCAGCTTCTAGCGCAGGAATGTCTGGCATCTTTGGTTTAGGTTTTGGCAAACTAACTGGTCCGCCATCAGCAGAGTACTCAGGAATAGTTCCACCCTGCGCAGCCTGCATAGCACGACCCTTATCATTCATTGCTTCAATCTGCGGTTCAAACATACGCACAGCTTCTGCGTTCATTACAAACTCACCTGGCGTAAGCCAAGCTGGTACAGTATCAGTCCCTTTTGGTGAGCCAGGATGCTCTGGAATCATTGACATTTCCGGTACGGAGGTATCAAATTCAATAGAGAACATATTACCATAGCGGTCCTTTTGTTCAAACTTTTTGAGTTTCATCACTTGCCTCCACTTGATTCGTTACCGGACGGTTCATCGTATTCATCTTCCATGCCGTAGATAGTTGTTCCTGCTTGTGAGCCTCTGCCTTCTGAAACTCCCGTAGAACTTGTTTGATATGAACCACCTTGCCCATCACTTACGGTAAAGCCTGACATGCTGCCCTGGCCGTCGTTTTCTCCGGCCCTTAAGGATAATTCTTGATTAGCCCTAAGCTGCGTAGCCGGATTGTTACTAAGCAAACTAATATTTTCGCCAGGTCTTGTACTATCACTAATCGATACAACAGTGCCAGTAGGGGTTTCAATAGTTCCGGATTCATTACGAACCCCAAACTGTCCCCCTTCTAGCGCAACAATATCTCCAGTTTGCGTACCAAACTTACCGCTAATGTTACTTGGTGCTGGTCTATCGCCAGTAAACCCTAGCTGTGTAGCAGTAATCGGTGTGCCCTCTACTCGATCAATGTCATCATCTGACAAACCAGTATAATCACCCGCTGCTATTTGGGTATTCATATTAATAAGATCTGCAACCGTTCCCATTGGTGCGCCTTCACCGCGCATACGGGCGGCTCGTGCACCTGCAATGTTTAGGGTTGGATCAAGATCCATTTGTTTGTATACTGAGTTATCATAGCTACCTAATGCAGAACTAATAACGCCTTCTCCAGCGTCTCTTAGTTTACTGTAGCCACCACCAATGGTGCTCATTGCAGCCGACGGACTAGCATAAGATGCAACAGCTCGACCTGTAATTGGATCATATGCGCGACCTTCGGGGCCAAACACATTACCCTGTGCATCATAAGTGCCATAGCTACCATAAGTATACTCATCATTTATACCCATAGCGTTTGACAAAAAGCTACCGCCTGGAATTGCAGCAAGTGCTAATCCTAGCGGGTTTTGTGTGCCTCGAGTATAACCTAGTCCCTGGGCTTGTGGAATTCTAGAGCTTGCATAATCAAATCCACCATTATCATCACCGCCTGCTTGTTGCATTGCTGCAACTACGGGGTCTGCACCAGACGGTGGGGGTGTAGTTGTTGGCGGAACACCCGGAGCAGCTGGTGGAGAACCCACTGGCGGATATTCGCCAGGTGGTAAATCTCTAAACCCAACACCTTGCTGTTGCTGACCGTTAACTATTGCGCCTTGTTGTGCAAAGGGGTCTTGGTTAAATGCAAGAGTTTGTGTAGTTTGTACACCAGTTGTGGCTCCTACCGCGCCCGCAGTTTGTTGTTGACCCGCTTGGCCTGGTACACCAGCACCAACGGTTGCTACAGCAGGTGTAGTTGTACCTAGTGTTTGTGGACTAGCTGATGCAGTCGCAGGAGCAAACTGAGAAGGGCCGTAACGTGTGCCATACTTAGGTTGTAGGCTGTACGTTGATTGATATGGAACTGTAGCCATAACTATACCCCCTTGTTAGATAGCGGTCCACCATAATTAATTTCAATTTCTTCAGCGATTTTACCGCCGGATTTTTTATACTTAACTGCGGAAATGTTTGCCATAGAAAGCGGACCATTTACATATCCGCCTTTATTAAACAAACCACCAAGCAAGTTTTCTAGCATTGGCATAGCGGCTTCATAAGCAACTTCAGTAGCTATGCCACCAGTAGGATCACCCATTGCGGCACCAGCGGCACCAACTGTTTTCTTACCAGCCTTTTTAAGTAATTCTTCCTCGCCTTTTTGCATAGCCTTTTTCATTGCACTTTGTTTTGCAAGCTCCATAAAGGAGGGCTGCTGCATCATTTGTGGTGCGGGTGCTCGATATAGTGGGCCCTGCATTGGTTGTTCAGTGCCCATAGGCTTAGCTAGCTGAATCATTACTTACCTCCACCACCAGATGTTTTAGTTTGTTGTGGTGCACTACCAAGATAACCAAAGTACCTCTGAGCACTGGTATGTGGTGCATCAAGTCTTTGCTGTTCATATTGTTGCAATGCCGAACCGGCCTCACCTAGTGCTTGTGCGCCAGCTGCCGCTTCTTGTTGTCTGCGTTGCTGATAAGCCAAGGCTCTATCCGCTAAAGCACCCTGCATGGCCTTCTGGGCACGCGCAGAGCCGAGTTGACCACCGTAGGCTGCCTGACCTAGACTAGAACCCATAACATTCCTCAGCTGGCGTTCTTGAGCTGCAGCTGTGTCGTACATTCCAGTACCAGCCATAGCTTGTTGAGCCAGCTTAGACTGCGCATCAATTGCTTGGCGTTGGCGCGGATCTAGTTTTGCTACAATAGCCTCAGGGCCTTTACCAACTTCAGTTTCATAACGAGTTGTTACATCACCTAGTACACGCTTTAAATAAGGTTTAAATTCAGGATCAATACCTGATGTTGTGGTTTGTCCACCACCGCCGCCACTACTCATAGCCTTCTCCTATTAAATTATTCATAATTAATTTTCCCGTGTGCTGAGTAGTATATCTCGGCACCATACTTTAAGTTGAGCAGCTTTACATATTTTTCTGAATGCTCCTCAGCTCGGATTGAATCTGCCCGCCATTTTAATCCACCATGTGATTTAGTATGCTGAATCATGGCATCAAATAGTTTAGTAACAGTGAAGGGAGTTGCCGCATCTTTATCTACAATGCAATCTTTTACATCCATAGTATAATAATTATTATAATAACTTTTAAAAGTTGATGCAATTAAAAAGCCAATTAGCTTATTATCTTTATACTCACCAACCGCTAAATAATGTGGGCTGCCTTCTTTTTGTTTTGCTACAATATTTAAAAAGAAAGAAATCCATACGGCTTCGTTTCTCTCGTATCCACCGTATGTGTTTTCTTTAGTTGATTTATCCATAAGCTGAATAGCTTCGAATACATCATTGTCCTCAATGTATTTTATCATTATGCTTGCACCTTAGCTTGTAAATCTGCAAAGTTAGTTGACTCTTTAATGTCTTTAATTAACTTTAGGTTTTGTTGTTCAAGATCATTTAGTAGCTTAACCATTTCAAGCAAAGTAAAATCTAAAGCGGGTTCATCGCTGATTGGCGGGTTTTGAACTGCCATTACTTAATACCCCCTTTCATAATACCTAATTGCATACCTGAAATATTCCAAGCACGTGTATTGTTACCAGTATAGCTGCTGCTTGTATCAGCTGCCGCATCATCAACTCGATAGTTTAAGAAGCGACCAGTAATACGTACGTCAGTTTTATATGAGCTAGCTACAATAAAATCATTTACAGTTAGCTTATTTGCTTTTGAACCCGATTGTGTATTGTCTTCAGGTGTTGTTAAATAAGCAAGCTCGCCTGGATTATTAGTTGATCTAGCCCTAAGCTGTAACGTAGCACGCTGCGGTTCACCACCAACAGTCGTGATAGTACCTCCATCAGCCCACAAAGCAATACTACTTAGCGTCTCAGTATCAAAGTTTGGTGTAATTGATAGCTGCTCTCTTTCGGCATATGATACATAAGGTGTACCACCAAAATCAAAACCTAGATCGGCTGACCTAATACGATTAAACAATGTGCCAGATGTGTATCCACTTTCTGCAAAGATGGGAAACAATTTATTAGGGTTAGTTTGACTGCTTGACCAAGGTCTTACAATATCAAACGTAGTACTAATAGATGTGCCTGTAGTGCTTTGAGTAGGATTAGTTGTTGCTACAGTATTACCTTCAGCCACAGCCACAAGGTTTGTGGTTGTTGGGGCAACACTAGCTGCTACAACTTGTGTATCTGGACTAAACGCAGTTACATAGTTAGCTGTTGAACTAAACTGGCTAGGACTAATATCAATGGTTGTAGGTGCAGATGTACTATCTGGTGTTACAATCAGTGCGTTATTAGTACTAATTTCAGCAAGTGCTGCAAGCAATGCGCTTTGCAATGTTGAAACTGTGCCGTTAGGTTTAGCCAACTCAGTAGCGTTTTGTGTTTTATCAGGATCATAGTAAGCATTGAGATAGTCAGTAGCATTAGTGTGACTAGTGTCACCATACGTACTATCATTCGCCGCTGGTGTAAAGTTGGGGTCAAGAAGTCTACCTGGCCCTTCACCATAATGCCTGTCAAAGATTACACTACTACCACTTGTTGTATTAATAGTAATCGTAACTCGAGTCATTTTAGCATAAATAGGGTTAACACCTTCTGTAACTACAACATTACCACCTGTTGAATTAGTAATCAAAGGAGATACTAGTGTGCCGGTTCTTGAATCACCTGGCGTTACTGTATAAGTAAACGACCCCGTTACATTTTTTCGATCGGCACTAGTAAACGTAAGCACTTCATTAGAACGACTTACCGTAAAATAGGTCGTATCTGTCCATGCAGCTTCAATAGCTGTAGCAATTTCTGTAGCTGTTATTTCTTCTACATTAGTAGGTGAACTTCCAGAGTCGGGATCGAATGCTGTTGTACTATCAAAGTTTATTGTTACAGGATTTCCTTCAGGTGGCGTAATAGTAATACGATCTGTTGTACTATGCGCTGCTCGACCTGCTCTTGTTTGAGCACCTGTAAATGTGCTGTTACTAAATCCAGCAGGTAAGCTACCTGTGCTAGCAACTGTAACCGTAAAATTATTGTTTACAATTCCGACTGCTGCAGCTGTAGCTGTAACAAGGCCTGTACCTGTAGTTGTAGACCACCCGCTGTTAGCATTTATAAGCCCACTAACAGCTGTTACAACTGTAGCCCTAGTCTGAGTGCCACTAAGTGTTGTAGTGCTTGTAGAGGCGTCTGGAAACGTTACTGTGAGTACTGGTTGTGGAATACTATTGTTAACCCCTGTAGTAACTACACTTACTGAAGAAGTAAGGTTGCCACCAAAGGTTGTTTCACTATAACCCGTACCTTGATAATCAGTTGCAAAAGCAATTGTTAAAGCACTATGATTTCCACCATTAACTGAAGTAAACCTTACATTGTTCCCATTAGCCGCAACGCTATAGATAGCAGAAGAACTACCACTAAAGACGCTAAGAGCAGATAGTTTAGACACAATATCGTCTCTAATCGCCGTTTGACCTGTGAGATTCTTTGTAAGAGTAATTGTCTCGTTGATTGCACCTTGTACTCCGCTTACGGCTGGTGCCGTGATAGTCATTGAAATAGCAGGACTAAGTGCCGCTGTAATACCGTATACACCTACGCCTGTAGTTGTGGAGTTAGGTGAAATATTAGTTGTTGAACCACTACCAGACACTGCAAAAGTAGATGTACTAAATGCACGAGGTCCGGGAACGTCAGAAGTAAGTGTAAGAACATTAGTAGAAGCTGTTGCAGTAAAGTCTGCTAAAGCATTGTTTGCATTAATATAATCACGAATAGCTGCAACAAACTGCGTCATAGTAATTGTAGCACCATCGGCATAATCAGTACCTAAAATAGCGCTTGCTGGGAAACTAACATTACCAATACTACTATCACCATTAATAATCGCACTAGCTCCACCATCAAGGTGTGTAGTTTTATTGCGATCATAAGTAAAAGTAGTTGATGAAGGATATGTTAATGTACTTACTGCGTTAACAGTGTTAGGTCCAGTATCACCGGTAACTGTAAGGTCTACAACCTCAAGCACATCAGTAGTAAAGCTACTAAATGTACCAACAGCAACTGTCTTAATAGCCTTAGTACCTACGGTTTTCTTAGGTGTTTTACCATTGATAGTAACTGCTTGAGTCTCTCGTTTACCGCGGTTAGTATAGCCTGCATTGCCGCTATTACCAGTAGCTGCAATAGTCGCAGTTGGAATGCCGCCTCCTTTAATAGGTCCCACATCACCTGCAGCAACCGCATCAAGGTCTCTAATAGTCCACGTATTGTCTCTATAATTCCAGATAAGAGCTTCATCACATTCTCCCCCAGTTGAGTTAAGTGTTGGATAGCAGATCCACACTTCTTCTTCCTGGTGGTTTTGTAATGTAAATAGCTGCCGTTCATGAATTGGATTTAAGTTATTGTAAAAGTATTGGGTTACTCTTTTACCAGACAAAGATTGAATATTACCAGGATTACCTGCAAATGTATAGATGTCGTTAGCCCCAACTACAAAATGCTTACCATCATATTCAACAACGGCGCCAGTAGTAAGACAACCATATTCATCTGTGTTTGGTGCAAATGAAACTGGGGCAGAAATGTTACCAGTCAAACGCATAACGTGTATACTATCTGTACTATAGATATACATATTACCCTGTAGCGATTTCATTTCTTGAATAACATTTGTTTCAGACAGTGTAAATTCATCTGCTGTGCTTACACCTGCGGCAAATGGGTTCCAGTTATTTGGAACAGCTCCAGGCACGGCAACATCAGACGTGCGTACAACACCTGACAACCTTCTAATAATTTTAGCATTATTAGTTGAATCAACCTCTGTAAGATCGCCTGCTACCAGTAGATCACCAAACGATTGTACAATACCCGCTCTTACGTCTACCGGGTTTCTTGATTCAATTGTTACTTTTACTTCGTCGTTTACAGCTAGCCCACCAATTACAATAACTGTAGTGTTAGTAGATGTATCCGTGTAAATTTGAAAGTGATTGCCCGTTACAGTAGGAGTAGTTCCTGGTAAGTTTCCTGGAACAAAGTTAGTACCATTTACTGTACCTGAACCAGCAGGACTACCTGCTTGTGCATTTTTAGTATTAGTACCTGTTACAAGAATTTGATTAGAGGTAAAATCTACTTTTTGACCAAGATCAAATACAGTACTATTGCCAGCAACATACACATCGTTATATACTTGCTGCTCAACTTTGTAGCTATCCCACCCGGGTAGCTCTGCTAAAACAATATTATTAATATCTGTATTACCAGGAGTATCAAGTATGTAATGTGGTTTATCAATACCATTATTTAAAATAAATGCAAAGCCGCCACTAAACAAAGTATGCTGCCAACCATATGTTGTAAAAGCAAATCCATTTGTCATACTAGCAGGTGTAATATCTTTCTTTACACCAGAGTGATCCTGAATATAAACCTTTTGACCAACCGTAATACCTGCACGTATATAGTCTACAACCCAAATATAGTAGCAACCATGTGGTGACTTATTAGGGTTTTCCCATACTGCAAAGTAGCGGACCTGTCCAAACTCTTCATTAGCTGGTACAAGATCCTCTACAATATTATTAAGCAATAGCTCGCCTGTAATCTTACGAACAGCACCATCCTTAAACCTTACATTACGTACATTTGTAAATACATTAGGTGCTAAGGCAACTGGAGGAGTATCAATAACCACCCCTTGTGATGCAATATCAACAACAGAAATTGTATCTTCTGCCATGTTACTCCTCCGTTATTTTTTCGTTAAGAACACTCTTTCTGGCCAGTAAGCGGGTCGATAAAGCAAGCTTCAACCGTTCCCTCTTCCTCCGCCACTTCCTGAGTTTCGCTAGATACCGTCTCTTTTTCTTCCACGGTTTCTTCAATTGTGTTAAGGATTCCGAATCGTTTACCAGATAAACGGAACGTCGTGCATCCCTTCGCCCCGCCTTTCCAGGCATCAACGTAAACTTTCTTGAAGTCTTCATATGAGACATCGTCTCCCACATTACAAGTCTTTGAACAAGCAGAATCTACGTAATGCTGAGCAAGAAGCAATACAGCCAGATGATCCTGCACGGAAATATCGTTTGCTGTTTTACCTTCTACACCACGGGCATATGCATAATCCTCCACACGCTCTACTTTAGGTCCTTCAAAAGTTTGGATTGTCCTATCATAATAGTGGCTAAACACGGGTTCAATGCCGCCTGAGACATTATCTGCCACGAGACTGATGGTCCCTGTGGGGGCAATGCTTGTAAGATGCGAGTTACGAATACCATGTTCTCGTATCTCCTTTTTAACAGATGCGGGCAAGCCACGAATAAAGTTTGATTTAAGGTAGTCTTCACGGTACATTGGGAACGCACCCTTTTCAGCAGCTAGCCGTGCAGATGCTCTATAGCAATTGTCACGCAAGCAAGCGAATACCTTTTCTGCCCACACGAGAAACTCTTGTGAGGCATAAGGCATGCCGAGCATTTCTCCGGCATTAGCCAAACCAGTGACGCCAAGTCCCATTCTGCGCTTGTTCTTTGCTTCATCGGACTGCTGCTTAAGCGGATAGATTGTTCGATCAATAATATTATCCTGTGCTCTTACTACATCTGGGATGTCTTTCTTAAACTGTGTAAAGTCAAACTCGCCATCAACAACATACTTAGTTAGATTAAACGAACCCAACAAGCATGCACCATATGCAGGAAGCGGTTGCTCACCACATGGATTAGTTGCACGAATCTCTTCACAATAAAATAGATTGTTTAGTTCTGTAATGCGATCAATAAACAACACACCAGGCTCAGCCCAATCCCAAGTGCTAAGCATAATTTTGTCCCAAAGTTCTTTGGCGGATACTGTTTTGTGGTGGATTCCATCGTAGCACAGTTCAAAAGAATCATCGCTATCATTGGCCAGGGCCTCCATAAATTTATCAGTAATACCTACGCTAATATTAAAACCAGTAAGCTTATCAGAATTACGTTTAGCAGTAACGAACTCCTCAATGTCCGGATGGTCCACGCGTAGTACTCCCATCTGAGCGCCTCGGCGATGGCCCGATGATGCGATGGTTTGACAAACAGCGTCGAAGATACCCATAAAAGAAACCGGTCCAGACGCTTGCGAGTCCAAAGATTTAATCCTGTCTCCACGGGGACGGATCTTGGAAAAGTCATAGCCAATTCCACCGCCTCTACGCATCGTCTCAGCAGCTTCACTTGCCTTCTCCATAATACTATTCATACTATCTTCAATATCACCACTAACAAAACAGTTGTAGGCAGTAGTAATACGATTAGATCCAATGGCAGATTGTACTCTACCGGCTGGCAGAAACCTCATGTTACCTAGAATATCCTCAAGACTATACCGATGTTCTTGACCATCACATAGTGCACGAGCAATTCTTTTAATTTTATCAGTAAAGGTTTCCCCTTCCTGCCTATACTTCATCTCATCAATCTCTTCAGACAAAGTCATAGATGGTCCAGAATATTCGATATTGTGCATTTTTTATTTCCTCTATAAGTTAAGTATACCTTCCTCTTATAGGGGACATTTAATTCAAATTGCTACATTTCGCATTCTTTTTACAAGACGCTCAGCACGGTTAGTTACTTGTCTATACCAGCGACTATTAACCATTTGGTTTGCAGCCTCTTGCCAATTGCTTATTGCCACAGCTGCAAGGAAGTTTTTAAACTTACTTAGCCGTGGTCGGCCCATATTAAACATCATATTAGCAATAATTAGTTGGACTTCTTCGGGCAATACTTCGAAACTGGGGAGGAGCTTCTTGCATTCTTCGAGCACCACGTCGACGTCGCGAGCAAAGCATTCGTTGACTCTATCTTCTGAGACAGCTGTTCCGACCGGCTGTCCATGCTCCGGATCAGACTCCAAAACAAGATGACCAATACCAAAAGTAGGCAGGCCAAGATGATCCAAATAGATTTCATACTTAACGCCTTCGTCAACCTTAAGCTCCTCTCTAAGCTGATCTATATTCATTTTGTTTTACCCTTAACCTTTTCGAATGTGCGCAAGCCACCAAGCCCTAGCATTCCCATAAGTACTGTCATAAGAGTTTCCATTTCAAATGCAGGTAGTTCTGGGATATAGACATCAAACCAACTAACAAAGAAAAGAGTTACTGGTAGTCCTACAAAATGCCAAAACAATGCGATACCACATGTCCATCCAATAAACGGACGCCATCCTGCAACAAAAATATTGCGGCTAGCTGCCTCAGCTTTATTAATTTCTAATTGTCCTTTAGCTAGCTCGTGAGCATGTCGCTCAGACATTGTAGCAAGCTCATGAGCAATCTTTGCTTTCTCATCAGCATCAGGTATAAACTTATCTAGTAGACTTGTTACTGGCCCAATAAGTGCTTGAATCATGTTAACTCTCCTCGTGCTGCAGCACACTTTCCTTGTACGGGATAATGAAACGGTATATTTTCTATAATGTCTTTACCCATTTCAATTGTTCTTTCTTTGCATTGTTCAATATGTATATAAGGGCCTAAGGTATCTTGTGCCATAAAACAATTCATAGTTCCTGTAATACAAACTAATACCCATGCCTCAAACATGTTATCCTCCGCTTGCTATTTTTTGTAGGTACATTATCCACCAGATGATGCCTCCACCACCTCCACCAATAATTACAATGGATAATATAATAGTTAGGATAAGGTCTTTCTTTCTTGCTTCTTCTTCAAGTGCTTTCTTTATTTCAGCACGTTCATTAGCAATTTCAGCTTGAAGTCTTTCCCATTGTCCTGGCTTTCCATATAGCTGAAAAATAGACCTTAGCTCTTTACGCATATCTTCTAGTTTTTCTTTACGAAAATGCTTTTCAATAGCTGAGTCTTCTGCTAAAGAAAACTTAGATTTCTTTTTTCTGGCTGCACCAAATTGAAGTTCTGCTTCTCCTTGAGCATAACGAGCAACAGCATTGCTCATGGAAGAAAGGTCACGGCCCATCTCTATACCTTTTTTAATTGCTGAATGCCCTGCAGATAAGGCGGCGAAAGCTGACACTGGGTCGATCATTCTAGTATACCCTCACATTTTCTGTGTTAATGTATTTTGGAATACAATAGGCTGTCACTCGATCCTTTGCATTTACATAGTCGTTATATTTATAATTACCGTATTGTTTAGAAACCTGACTGGCAAAGTAGAGGCAATCGTTAATATTATAAAAGTACATATCTCCGCTAGTTAGTTTTCTTGTTTCCCCTGTCCCCAGATATACCAGTAGGAGAAACACGTGCGTCATAGTTTAGTTATTAGCATAACGGCTACAGCTATTACTGATGCTGTTGATAGCATAAGCATAGCCTCTAGCCGCCACATCCTTTTGTCTAGTGACTCTAATTTACTGTTCACCATTTCATATCTGATAGCACACTCTTTCTCATGTGCATCTAGTTCCATCTGGACTTTAAGTTCTGGTTCTAGTGACATCTTCATTACCCAGCGATTTCCATAGCGATAGAAACTGCGGTAGCAGTGTCAGAATGTCGTAAACCACTACTGGATCCAGATTGTTTAGCAATCTGCCATTTGTAAGTTACAGCAGATGTTGTTGAAGGAGAGTCTAAGTATTGATTAGCCCAATTTATTGCAGAATAATCTGAATTACTATCTTTGTATCCGTGTCGAGTGCTAGTTACAATAACTGTAGAATCTCTAAGAAGTCTAATGCTTGCATCTCCAACATTAGATATTAATCCACCAGCAGTGTGCATTAATAGAATCTTACTATTGGATGACGATGGCGTAATTGTAACAGCAGCAGTACAATCAACAAAAGTGTTGTTTGAACTTGGTTGCGCTACAGTTGTTCCAGTAGCTTGTTTGACTTGCAGTACAGTACCACTAGGCAAACCAGCAGATGTAACTGCGGTAAGAGACTGATTGTTTAGTTTTGTTAATGCCATATCTGTCTCCTATCCTAATAAAGTATAAGAACCAAAAGTATACATTTGAGTTCCTGTAGCTGCAAATAAGCTTATTGTATTAACTAATTGAAAATGTAACTTATGCCCTGCTGTAGTAACTTTTGTTACAAAAGAAAAATGTCCGGCTCGATTGTCTTCCCAACCTCTAAACACTCTTACATTATTATTGTAAAAATCAACATCAATTTGTGAAGTTCCAGAATCAGCAAGCGTTCCAAATTGCATTAAATATAAACCAGCCACAGGACAAGTAAATTTGTATGTGGTGGTATCATAATGATTACCATCGTTTACTACGGCGTTATTAAATGGAATAATTCCAGCTGATTTAGACACATAGCCACTGCCGTTAAAGCTTACTTGGGCGTAAGGAATAACTGACTTGCTAATAATTCCACCACTATCAATCGTCATAGCCGCAGTTCCACCGCTGCTCTGGATAGAGTCTACTTTAAGTATTCCTGTCATTGTATCCTCCTATCGCAGCCTGTGACCGCAGATGTAAGTGCGGGTGTAGGGACTAGTTTCATTAACTGTGGTTGTTCCTCCGCTAGAGACATCGACGCTAAGGCTCACATCGAGGTAGTCAGAGGCTGTCGTCAAGTCGACGACTGCGCTACCTGAATACACAGCCTCAGTGTGAGGTGTACCCGAACCCGCTGATGATCTCATGCAACCGAAGTTTTGGGTCACCTTTGTGCCGTTTACTCGAAAGAACAATTGACTGCCTTCGACGTTGTTTGTGCTGTTCGTGTAAAGGCTAACATGAACCCACCAATAGCCTTTGGTGTTCGCATCAACGGTTAGGCGATAATTGCTAGTGTCCCAAAGACTGTCTGGGTCTTCCAACCTGTTGTTGAACTGAATAACAGTCTCAGTGTTGTCAGAAATGCTGCCTTGATCGCTACTCAAATTAGCCATGAAAAACGGCATTTTAGGCTGGGTAATAATACCAGTAGAGCCAACTGTAATTGCATCAGTGCCGTTGGTGTGTTGGAGGGTTTCTACTCCAAGTATTGAAGCCATTATTTCCTCCTATCCTATTAAGTGACCACTAAAAACTGTGCTAGATGATATATTCCAATTACTGTCATTATCTGAATATATAGTAGCTCTAAGAGTATCATTCGCATCACACTTAAAAATATCTGAACCAGTTAAGTTGTCGTAGTTTGCGGCTGGCGAACCAGAAATCATGTAAGTTTCGCTACTGCCATTGCTGTTATTGTTTCGCTTAATTCTAGCTACAACATAGCTATTACCTATACTATCAATTCTTACAACAAGGTTTACCTGATAAAGCCCAGCAACAGGGACAGTAATTATACCAGAGGAAAGCGCTACTCTTCCTTGTAAAAAACAATTTTCAGAGTCTGACTTGTTAAAAGCAATAGTAACGTCCGAATCCATTGTTGATTCAGTTTGAGCGCTAGCTAAGCTTACTCTCCAAGCTGGTTTGTTTGGTTGTAAAACATTCCCAGTGCTATCAATAGTAAGTGCATCTGTTCCACCAGTTTTACTAGCAATTTCATCTACATATAGTTTACTCATATCACACCACCGTAAATGTGCCGTTAACAGTTAACGTAGCTGCAAGCGTAAATGGTCCTGCTACAAGAGCATTCTCACCGCTAGCAATCGTTGTATTATCTGTAAGGCTGTTAGGGTTAACCCGAATATTCGCTACGCCACCACGGCTAATAGTGCTACTGAGCTTTTCTGTAGTAACAGAGTTATTTGCTGGTACTGTATGATTACCTACTTCTCCTAACGCAAGAATATAATCAATGCTATCTGAAGAAGATAAGTTAGAAGCGAACACAATATTGCTACCACTGACACTATAAGCGTCATTAGGTGCTTGTGTTACACCGTTAAGTGACACAATCAAAGACTCTGCGTTAGCTGGTTTAAATGCTGCACCATTATAGGTAAGCGCATAAGTTGCTGTCGCAGACGCTGTGAGTGCGCCTAGTTTTTTAAAGTCCCCTGCGAGGGGTTGTTTGCCTACATATGGCATTTATTATTCCTCCTCTGCTGGGGCTATTGTTAGTTCGCCAGCGTCTACCTGACGCATGATCTCTGCGTAGTGGCGGTTGGCTGGATTCATGGGAACGGAAGTGTTGTAGCTATCAATGACAGCTAATATTGTATTAGGTTCGCCTGTAATTGGGGCAATGTATTTAGCCGATGTAATGTTCATTTCATTCATAATTATAACTCCGCATCCAATACGATATACCCAGAACTTGTTCCACTTGCGCTTCCAGTTTTCCGCATAAAGCCAGATTGTCCTGTACTACCTTCACCACATTCAATGTAAACTTCGCCAATGTCAGTGGTTTGGTTGCCTATACCAAACGTATCGCTACCGCTTACTTGACCTACTGAACCAGCAATATAAACGGAGAACTCTGTTTTGTTATAAATTGTAGCCGATGGCGCAGTTCTCATTTCTATCGGATATGAAAACGAACCATATGCGTATCCATTAGACCACTTTGATAAGTTACATAGGCTTTTTTCGCCGTTAATCTTTTGTGAGTTAAAGACATATGTGTACCTCTGACACCTTATCAACTCATTGCCAAACGACCGATGCTCAAACGGCGTTTCTTGTTCGCCAACCTCAAGCTGAACTCCGGTTACAAAAAATGTGGCGTTAGCAGTGTCAAAAAGGTTAATGTTTGCATCGGGAGATTGTGCGCTACTTGAATATGCAGCCCAAGCATCAAAAGTTGAGCCTGATGTATATGCACCGCCAAATTCTTTTAATAGATAAACTGTAAGTCCATTCCCATTATTATTGTCGATGGTCACATTGCTGTTGCCCGGAAACGTAGCTGTAATTTTTTTCCATGTATTTGCTGCAAGGGTGTATTGAGTATTGATGACTTGTCCAGTTCCATCGTGAGTTTGAAGACCACACATATAAGTACCAGCTACGCTTGCTTTAGCAAAAAATGAAAGAGTTATACTGCTGCTTGCACTCGTATAATCCCAGCCGGAGTTACGAATATCTTGTGCTTCTATCTTGTAAAGAACACCAAAGAACCCCCCACTGGCACTTGAGGCTGAAGTAACTTCATGTTTGTAACTATTACTAAAACCCTTATTGGCTGGAACAGATGTGTCTTGAGATTGAGTAATAGTTGCATCGCCGTAAGTATTCAAGAAACGGTCAACTGTTCTGTTACTTGTAGTGGCTGACCCACCCCGCTGCGCTACCTGCATTGCACCATTGATAATCAGGTTCCTGTTGCCATGAATAGCAGTATCTTCAAGGCTATCCGATCTTATTTTACTTAATGCCATTATAGCCTCCTATTAGTAAGGGCTTGCACCAAGTAGTGATGTATCCCAAGCTGCTTTTAGCTCTGTAATTGTTGACGCACTATCAATAGCTGAAGCTGCAGGTGCATCACGAAGTGCGTTCTTAGCTGTAGCAATAGCTGTTGTGCTTGCGCTAGTCTCAAGCGCTTTCATAAGCTCTACGTCTTTAGCCTCTAGCAGTGGCTTACGTACTTCTCTTATTTTATTTTTAAATATAGCTTTAGCGCTATCCATATCTTCCGAGATTACAGTTCCGTCAAGAACCCAAGCACCACGGAAGTTACGGTCTGCAGGGACGGTTACGCTACCAGCTAGTGCTGATTGTCCGTTTGCATCTACAATATATGTATCTACCATTTATTTCTCCTATGCGGCGATTAGATCTTGATCGATCTTCCATGCGTTTCGCCATTCTCTAGTTTGAGGTAATTGTTCTTTTTTACAGATAACCATCTTAAGGCGGTTACCTTCATTATATGTTTTCCACACCGCTTGTGGGCAGTCTTTAAGTATAAGATACTCAATGGCCTCTTCTTCAGTCATAGCATCAATAGGCTGTGTCTCATGTAGTAAATAGCCACGGGTATGCTTAGTAAAGTCAGGCTGTGCCTCATCTTTTGCTAGTTCGTGGTATACTTCTACGGGAGGTAAGATGCCGCCCTGTAGCGCACAAGCCATCCAGTTAGGGTCAGGGACCAGTATCTTTGCACATTCATCAATGCTGTCCTCATAGACAACCCGATAGTCAGACTGATGACCTTCTAGGTTTTCCTTTGCCCAACATAGTCTGTCGAATAGGTGTGTGCCTTGAAACTCTGGTGTCTGCATTATGCTAGGTCTCCAAACTCTTGGATATAAAAGTACAAAGAGTCGCCGCTAGAACCGTTTTCACCTGAAACACCAGACCAGTATCCGTTTCTTTGTTGTATAGAACCTGCTGCCTGTACAAAATTAGTGTTGTTAGTCTGCGAAAACTGGTTGTCTTGAGATATGTTTGTGTGGGCGTGTGAATAATTTGCATCATCAAAAGATGAAGTAAAACTCGTCGTGTAATTACCTGTTCCGTTATCAACAACGCCACTTACATTGAAGCTGTCACGAACAGCTATTGTTCCTGTACCGTTTAGGTTTAACCAAACCTTCGCACTACCATTCACCACGAACTTTGTATCAAGTGACCCAGCGGTGCTGTGTTCTAGCGTATCTGCTTTTATTTTTCCATTTGCCATTATGCTAGGTCTCCGTGCGCTACTGCCGTTTTATGGGTAATGTCAAAATATGTTCCAGCATCGTTTCGGCTATCAACTCTAACACTACTTACTGTTGGTCCTACGTAGCAGCAATTAACTTGATTTTCTTGATGGCTAGTTGTCACCGCATATTCAACTGTTGCAAAAGCTGACGTATAATTGACAGTGTGCGCTCCTGTCCCATTGTCAGTAAGACTAGCCGTATTGAACGAATCTCTAATTGCAATAGTTCCCTGACCATTAAACGCACACCATACCTTTGCTAACCCCTGTTGCAGATTAGTAGTCGTGCTATTACCTTCACCTGTTACAAGGATAGACCCAGCAGTGCCTACGCCAGTAAGCTTATCTGTTTTTATCTCACTCATGCTAGGTCTCCGTGAATTGCAATAAGATTCACATTTGAATCTTTGTCTACACCAGCATCACTAACTACAGAAAATGCACCACTGGAAGTAGTAAGAGCAGTTCCTGCCGCCGCAGTTCTACCCTGATTAGCACACATCATCATCTGGTCAGATGACATTCCACCAGCCGCATAATGACCAGCCGCTGACATATTGTTTGACCAATTTAGGGTAGTAAGTCCTACGCCATCATCGACGCCTGACGAAACATTGAGTGAGTCAAAAATGCTAATATTAGAAGAATATTTTTGTACAGA
>Ga0181405_1000078_pt1 | contig 30327 bp, 24 predicted proteins | sample 28SPOviralmetaG_FD_130134 | JGI IMG/M metagenome (GOLD analysis project Ga0181405, IMG submission 130134) | Marine viral communities from the oligotrophic San Pedro Time Series (SPOT) site, San Pedro Channel, CA, USA - 28 SPOT_SRF_2011-11-29 | ecosystem: Environmental > Aquatic > Marine > Strait...
CATTAGTAAGAGCTTTAAGAACATCTTCTCTCGACATTACTAACTTAGTTGTATTGTCTATCATATTAAGTTCTTTCTTTGAGTCAATATCCATCTGCTTAACATCCTTACGTGATTGAATGTTCTCTTTATTAGCATGGATCTTCTGCATAGTTTCAATAGCCCCGTTTGCGGAACGCATAAGCTCGGCTAGAGAAGCTACATCTCTGTTCTCAGGTGCAGATGATATATAATCTTTAACGTTATCAACAGCATCTAAAGTAGTATCAATAAGTCTCGCTGTAGTTTTAACAAGATACTCTTCTAGTTCATCTGTTTCAGGTACTTCAGCAGATTGTTTTGCTTTTGTCTCTGAATGATTCTGAGTACTCAGTTGTGTAATGATATCATCAACAGCATTGTCAACGTCATTAGTAGGGTCAAAAGATGAATCGTAGCCTTCCACGCATATATTTAATCTAAATTTAATATAATCCACTACGTAGTTGAAAATTTTTATTAGTAGTATATCATATATGTATGAAGTTAAAGTTTGAAAAGACGCATGTGGATGCGGTGTTACCAGTAAAAAATCATGATAATGATACGGGCATGGATGTTACTTCAGTTGAAAGCGTAACTATTCCTGCACGTGGTTCAGCGGTTGTAGGGGTTGGTCTTAAGTTTGCTTATATTGAAGAAGGTTTTTGGGTTAAGGTAGAAGGCCGTTCTGGGCTTGGTTTTAAGCATGGCATTATGCCACATCCAGGTATCATCGATGAAGGCTACCGAGGCGATGCTGGTGTTAAGCTTTATAACCTGACTGATAAAAATTACGATGTAAAAGCTGGAGAACGCATTGCTCAGTTCGTAGTATATGCTAACTACCCGGTTGAAGTATCAGAAGGTTCTGTTGAAGAATCTGTTCGTGGTGGTAAAGGCTTCGGTAGTTCAGGTAAATAGATTATGATTGAGTTTGACAAGATTTGGGTTGAGAAGTATAGGCCAGTTAAGTTAGATGATCTTATTCTTGACGATAAGTCTCTTAAGATAGTATCACAGTTTAAGGATGAGATTCCTAACTTATTATTTGTTGGTAGTCCAGGTACTGGAAAGACTACTCTTGCAAGAATTATTGTTAATGACATTCTAGGTTGTAACTATCTCTATATTAACGCTTCTGACGAATCTGGTATTGATACTATTCGTCATAACATTACTAACTTTGCTCAGACTAAGTCATTTGATGGTGGTGTAAAAGTAGTAGTGTTAGATGAAGCTGATGGGTTAACCTCTCAGGCACAGGCTGCGCTTCGTAATACTATGGAGACGTATGCTAAGTACTGTCGGTTTATTCTTACCGCTAACTATAAGCATAAGATTATTCCAGCGTTACAATCTAGATGTCAATCCCTCGATTTAAAACCTGTAGTTGAACAAGCAGCTAAACGTTGCTTCAATATATTAAAACAAGAAAACGTAAAAGTAAGTGATGAGCAAAAGAAAAAATTTGTCGTATTGGTTAAGAGACTCTTTCCAGACCTCCGAAAAACTATCAACGAAATCCAAAAGTCAGTTATTGATGGCGAGCTTTGCATTGATAGCAATGGGAGTGACAGTGAGCTACTTAGCAGCGTCTTCGAAGGTATCAAAAAAGACTCGTTAAAGGTAAGGAAGCATCTTATTGAGAATGAAGATCGTTTTCAAGGAGACTATGATACATTATTAGCTAATTTACTAGACCATATTTATAGTCAGCCGATAGATGAGTTTAAGAAAAAGCAAATGATTACTATCATTGCTGACCATTTGTATAAGACTGCTTTTATAGTTGATAAGGAAATTAACTGCTTTGCATGTTTAGTTGCTTTAGAAATGGCTCTTAAAGCATAAATATACGTATGAAGTTTGACGAGCTCTTTAAAGACATTCAAGAGATTTATACGGAAGCCAAAGAAGCCCCAAAAGGTAAGCATTATACTAAACGAGGCGCTTTAAGGTCAGGTGATGCTGACGCTGATGGTGACGGTGGTCCTAAGTATCGCTCTGACCCTACTTATAAAAATCCTAATGAGAATGCTGAGACTTTTGGCAGTGCTATGCGCGGCCTTGATAAAATATCTGGTGAACAAGAAGCTGATAAGTTATATGGTGCTATACATGCAGAGGTAGAGGGTGGTAAGTCAGTAGAAGAAGTCCTTAAGGATATGAACTATCCTGAACAAAGCCATAAAGTTATGAGCATTTCTTATAAAAACTGGCTTGCTTCGAAAGGTGAGGGTGGTGAAGATAAAGTAGATGCTGCTTACGATAAAGGTGACATTGATAAAGATGATGTTAGGATGATTAAAAATCTTCGTGATGATGAAGAGGCTGAAGGTCAATCACTAGCAGATGATTTTATGGAGTTTGCTTCTCTAGTATCTGCTGCAGAGCAAGGCCGTGATGTTGATATCGACAGATTGAGAATTGAGCTTAATGCTCTAGATGAAAGACTTGAAGCTCTTAAGAGTGAAGAATCTGAAGAGACATTCGATCAACTATATGATCGTTATGTATCAACTAGTGAGGAAGATGCTGAGAGGGTTGATAAAGACCGTATGAAGTGTAACTCACCTCGTAGAACATCTGGTGGCTCTAAGAAGTTTGTTGTTAAGGCTTGTAAAGATGGTAAAGAGAAGGTTGTTCGTTTTGGCGATCCAAACATGAAGATTAAGAAGAGTAATCCTAAGCGTCGTAAGTCATTCCGTGCACGTCATAAGTGTGATCAGAAGAAGGATAAGTTCTCTGCTGGTTACTGGAGCTGTAAGAAGTGGTAGTATGAATACATTTAAAGAATTTTTCGAAGAGAATTACGCTGACGGTAAAGTCAAGGGTAAAAGTCGTCCGGGACGGGTTAAGAAGTCGGGTGCAAGCTGTAAGGGTTCTGTAACTGAGCTTCGTAAGAAGGCTAAGAAGTATGGTGGTGAGAAAGGTAAGATGTATCACTGGTGCGCTAACATGAAAGGTGGTAAAAGGAAGTCTGAGTCTGAAGAGGTACCTGAAGAAGATGCTGAGGATAATGAGATTGCTAAGAAGATTGGTAAGGGTGCTGCTAAGTTAGCTGGTAAGGCTGCTTTAGGTACTGCTAAGTTAGCTGGTAAGGCTGCTCTCGAGGTTGCTCACTTTGCAACAGATGATGTATTTAGGAGGAAGCGCAAAAAAGTTAAAGACGAAGATGCTGAAAAGAAAGTATCTAAGACTCGCGCTAAGTGTCAAGCTAAAGCTAAACGTAAATACGATGTATGGCCATCAGCCTATGCATCAGGGTATGTTCAGAAATGCGTAAATCGTGGTGGAAATATTAAATAAATGACTTGTAAAGAAGCATTATTATTGAGTGAAAATCTACGTGATTGGTTTAAAACACGTACCGATAAACGTACAGGTAAAAAGTTTAAAGGGTGGGTTAACTGTAAAACAGGTGGTCCTTGCGGTCGAAAAAAGGCCGGTAAGAAGGGAGCATCCTATCCAGCCTGTCGCCCTACTCATGCAGCTTGCAAGAAAATTAAGAACAAAAAGTATAAAAAGCGCGGTCCTGCAAGGAAAAGTTGGAAAAAGAAGGGTAAATAGAACTTTTTTTACAGATATACTTGATTACGGGAGTTTATATCATATAAATAGATGGTAATGACGAAAACAATCGTATTAACAATGATAGCTGCAGCAGGTATTGCCTCTGCAGGAAGCGCCTCAGCGGATAGTGTTGCAACAGGACTATCTTTTGGAGCTACTGGTACATATACTACACAAGATATCTGGCGTGGTCAAAATCAAGGGGATGATGATTTCCGTCTTGATTTGACAACTGACCTTGATCTTTTGGGCGTTCCATCCTTTGCTAGTTTGGCATGGAGTGAAAACGATAATCAGAACGAAGTTGAGTTTAGCTTAGGTGCTGCTCGTGGTTTGAGTCTACCAGTTCTTGGAAGTGTAACAGGTAACGTAGTGTTCAACTACTACTCTGAAGGTACTGATGTAGTTGGTGATGTTAAGTCAGAACTTGGTCTTGGCTTGAGCCTTGCAAACTATTCGGTTACTCAGTTTGTCGCACTTGATGGTGATAACGACACATATGGTGAAATCGGAGCTGACTTCGGTGAGGTATATGAAGGTATATTTGTAACAGGTGCTCTTGGATATCTTCTTGAGGATCTCAAAGCAACTCATGTAGAAGTAGTTGCTAAGTTGCCTGATTTTCCAGTACGAATTCTCGATACTTCTATTTCACCATTTGTTAAAGGTGTATATACCTTTGATGGCCGCGAGGGCATTTGGACTAATGATGGATTTGAAGTAATTGGAGGGATTGGTCTTTCACGTTCGTTTTAAATAAAAATAATAATATTATAAATAACAGGAGCCCTGAGAATATTCTCAGGGTTTCCTATGGTTTTTTATATATCTAGACTAAATAATAATATGGCCAAACAACATAATAACTTTAAAAAGGATATTGATATGCTTTCAGAAGCATATAATGCTATGAATCAACGAGCCGAAGAAGTAGTCGTTGAATCAGCTGATGCTCCTAACCCAGTTGAAGACAATGGAGAAGCTGCCTTCAAAGGTGGTATTATCGACCACGATTGAGCGTCTCACATTTCTGCACCTCAGTTTGAGGGTGTTAAAAAAATTCTTCATCACAATCTTACCGAGCAAGGTATTGTGGAAGAGTATTATGTCGAGCATAATGGCAAACTAGTTGGTATTCTTGCTGAAGATGTTATAGTAGAGAAAAAATCTACTCATCCTTCATCAGATGAAGAAAAAGAAGATGAAGAGGGTGGAAAACAAGAGTATGAAAAGGCTCTACAAACTTTTAATAGTGATATGCATGGGTATATGGGCTACGCGGGAGACGAGTGGACGCCCTCAGGCCCGGTTAATGAAAAGGGACAACCGAAAAAGCCAAATCCTGCAGACTATGGGTTAAGTGAAAGTGAAGAGGATGAAGAGACTGTAGTAAGTTCTGCACATGGTGCGCGCCCTAAACTTCAAGGTGTACCCATCCTTAGGTAATTATTTTTAACCAAAAAAAGCCGGTGTCTTTATAAAGACACCGGCTTTTTATTCTATAGTTAGCAACATGTATTACAGCAACATGTACTGGTGCAGCAAGTAGCAGGGCAACTACCACATATAGTAGCTGAAGATGATGGGCAACTACCACATATAGTAGCTGAAGATGATGGGCAACTACCACATATAACAACTGATGGTGTTGGGCAACTACCACATATAGTAGCTGAAGATGATGGTGATACATCTTCATTAGAAATAACTAACTGCTTTTCAAACTCAAGCTTAACTGCTTTGGTCGTTCCAGCTAATCCAAGATAAACCTCATCTCCTATTGTAATAGCAGCTGTTGAATAACCAGTACCTCTGTTTTGAATACCGCAATTTTCAAATTCCTTTTCATAGCTCGTCCATTGAATTTCATATGTTTCAGGGTTGACTCTAAAGCAGTATGTATCAGCCCAAAACGCACTATAAAGCCATCCATCAGGTGCTAAGTATCCATGAAAGTTTCTATTAGCATTTGAAACTTTAAGATACTCAGCAGGTAAATCTATTTCTTCGTATGTATCATCTACGCAATTTATAATTAGAATCTTACTACCTTTACGAGGTAAGCAGAATACTTTATCAACAGACTCAACATAGGTAGCACCTACATATTTTACATTAAATCCAGATACTCCTGAAGTAACTCTCGGACCATCTAAATATTTAAACTCACCATTCTTATCTATTTTAGCTACATAATTGTTAAGAGCCGGTGGCATATAAACTTCACCTTTCTTATCGGCTGCTGCACCCCATATATGACCATGAGAACCTTTCTTTGTAGGGGTAAAGGAATCTACCTCACCGGTGTTTATATTATATGTATATATTTTTAAGGTACTCGTATACGATGGCATGTAAATAATACCATTAGCACCTTCTGCTCCTGAGCGAACCTGGGGGGTAGTATTAAATTTCTTTTCTGTAGTTATCTCACCAGTTTTTCTGTTAAGGATACCAATAGAGCTTGAATAAGCTGGCATGTAATAAACATTACCATCTGACGCTTCAACGGTACCGATAAAACCTTTTAATCCTTCCGCTTGCCTCTCGATTGTACCTGCTGCAATATCTGTTTTAATATGCATATCAGATTTATAACCTAGTGAGTGAATAATACCAGCATCATCAACTCCCATAGTTCGGGTTTTAGTGAGGTTGCCACTTATTTCACCTTCCAAATATTTAAACTTTGGCCAACTTGCCTCTGGGTTTGTGCTCATACCCTTATTTATGTCTTTTAGCACTTTAAGCAAGTATTGACTACCCCAAAACATCTTTAATAACCTTTCCTTTATCAGCTAATTCAAACGGACGTCCTGATGGTGATGAATATTCTTTAGCAACATCTAACCCAGCTAAATGAGCAACAGTAGCATTAATGTCTGATATAGTCACAGGATCTTTTATAACCTTAGAAGCTGTATCATCAGTCTCGCCATATGCTATTCCACCTTTGACACCTGCACCAATAAGAACAGTTGAGTATGCTTTAGGGTAATGATCTCTACCTGTATTAACATTAATCTTCGGTGTTCGTCCAAACTCTGTAGCGATAACAATGAGAGTAGAATTAAGTAACCCTTCACTTTCTAAATCTTCAACAAGAGCACTTACACCATCATCAAGCTCTTTAACCCTGTCATCAAGCTTTGTAAAGTTATCTGTATGGGTATCCCAACCACCAGATGATACTTCAATAAATTTAATATCTCCTTTAACTAATCTTTTAGCAAGAAGTAATCCTTGACCTAACCGGGAAGTACCATAACGCTCTCTCTTAGCAGATGGCTCTTTACTAATATCAAACAACTCTAAGTCTTTAGATTTAAGAAAACGAACTGTATCATCGTAAAATTCATTGTATGTATCAGCTATAGGCGCATTAATCTTTTTATTAATAACCTTAAGCAAAGCCATTCTTTCTTGAAGCTTATCATCAACCTTGGAGTTCTTAAGACCATCTTTAGGATCTACAATAGGTAAGGGTGATTGTCTTTTTGGAAGAAACCCCGAACCTGGGTGAGTGCTTATACCATTAACAAGAACAAAATCTGGAATTGCTTTATCTCTATCAGATATATGTGACACCCATGACCCTAAAGATGGGTGTGTAATGGTACCAAGTTGCTTATACGACGTTCTACTGAGGTATTGAGCTTGCTGATGAGCCCCTGTCTTAGACGTTGTTGAGCGTATTACAACTGCTTTATTCATTACTTCAGCTAATTTAGGAAGCCTATGCCCTATCTGATAGTCCCCCCTAGTAATAATCTTTTCTGTGTCACCTATTACCTCTTTATCCTCTTTTGGATCGAAAGTGTCTATATGACTCATACCACCATCAAGATAGATATAGATAATGTTTTTTGCTTTTACGTTATCAGCTACTGGGGTATCAGCATATGCTTTAACTCCGTACGTACTAGCTGCCAATGCTTGTATAAATGTTCTTCTTTCCATATTAAATAATTAGTTTAAATTCATGTGAGTTAATAAGAACCCAAACAATATCGGAGAATCCAACTCCTTTAAATGCTTGTTGCTCCTCTTTAGAAGGTGATCTACCAATATAAGAACGGAAGATGTAATCAACTGCTTCTTTTCTTTTTAGATCTAAAAGTTTCTGACCAAGTCTACTCTTAACTGACATTAACTCTTTAGTCATACCTGAGTTCATAAGAGTTAATATCTGCATAATGTTAGCTTCCTGATTACCATTCTCAATTAGCTCTCTATCAGATCCTCCAAACTCTAACATAAAGTTTCGAGCTCTACCATCAAAAATATGAGATGATCTAATAGCAAAAACTTTACCAGCTTTAGGTGCACCGTTATAATATTCCTTTTCTATCTTTTTAAAATCTTTATATATTTTTAATGCTTGTGTAGAGTTAAGTGTAGCTAGATCTTCTGGAAACATATAACGGAACTTTTCTATTCTATTCTCTGGCTGCCATTTATCTATATCTCCTGTATATAGAGTAATTAAACTATCCCAAAGTTGAGCAGCAGTCATTCGTCTCATAATAGGACCTTGAAAGTTATCTTTTGGATCAGTCTCACAACCATAAAATTTCGTATTGTATAATATAGAATTAAACTTTTTTAAATCATACTTAACCTCTTTCATTACATCAACGAGATATAGTAATAATTTATCATTACGACTTTCTTTAAGTTTGTCATATTCTGCTATATTGTTAAGATTATCTATTAAAGCAAATCCAAATGCTTTATACCAAAGCCTATTAACAATATTAGCAGTAAATGTGGGATGGTCTTCACTTATCATCCACTGCGCAAAACTTGGCTGTAATTTATTTCTCTTACGAGTTTCTTTAACTCTTTCACCAACTGGTGTAACAGCTTTAATAACTTCCCCAGGATCACCATCTTTATATTTATAGTCATGTGGTAAAGCAAGTACCTTCTTGAGATCGCTACCTACATTGTTACGATAACCGCCTTGTTGCCAAAATTGACCAATCTCATTAAGAGCTCCTTTTGTTTCTTTAGCTTTATCTGTTGCTTCTGCTTCCTTACGAAGTCTTTGATATTCTTTACGCATACCTTTATCACTTCTCGTATTAACAGTAGTAAAAAAAGCACTCATTTCATAATACTCCATCTGTGACCAATCATCAAATGGATGATCGTGACATTGTGCACAAGATACATCCATACCAGCGAAGGCTTGAAACGTGTTAGATACATTATCAAGTAACATACCCTCATCTCTTAAAAAGTATCCAACAGCAGGGTTAGTATATATAGTACCTTGAGCTGTTAAAATATCATTAACTAATTTATTGTAAGGTGTATTATTTTTAATTTGCTCTCTAACCCATGTAATATATGTTTCTCCAGATACATTACCATTGAGTCTTTTCTTTAATCTTAGATTATCCGCATAGAAGTTAAACATCGACTCATTATAACCTTGAGATTTTATAAGATAATCAACTAACTTCTCCCTATCATTATACTTTTTAAACTCAATACTCTCTTCATATGTTGGTATTCGACCAACAATATCTAAAAACGCTCGTCTAACAAATACATCGTCTGATGATTTCTTCGGCATTGCTAGTTTTTTATACTTTAGATCTGTAGAAATAATTTCATCAATTTTTAAACTATGATTTATTTCAGCAGAAAATATGCTTACAGTAAAAGCTAAATATAGAGAAATAAATTTAACCATACGTATATTTATACATAAACTATATAATATCCTCTAGTTCTGTAGCATATTTCAAACGCTTCTGTGTATGAGGTGTGCCGGCTTTCTCGTACCGTTTTAAGAAAATCATAGTAGCATCTTTAACATTATCTGTTTGATTTAACATTTGTTTCACTTTTTTATATTCAGGATGCCTTTCCATTTCATATAAAATAAAATCTATTTGAGTGTCTAGATCATTCCAATCAGTACCCTTTTTCTTAGCAAATTTAGTTAAGTTGATAGGGTCTGTATCATACCTACCACCCTTTTCCCACTGGGCTAGTCCCCTACCTGGACCTCCTCCTCGTTGCTTAATAGCAGGATCTAAATTAGATTCTGCTTTTAAATTTGCCACAATCCCTATAGCAGCAGTTTTTGTTAAACCACCATCCGTCAGTCGATTAACAATATATTCTGTAGAACCTTTAGCTGGGATATTTTCAGGCTCGGAATCAATCTCAATAGGGGGTTTTTCGATTTTGAGCTTTTGCAATATTTCTGATGCAACCTTGTCAAATTTAGGAGAAGATATTAATTCATCAGCTTTTTCAACAGCATCTATTTTTTGTTCTATTGGCTCTGGTCTCTCTTTAAGAGCATTGAGAATATAGTCAGTTTCATAAGCGGTCGCACCTAAAGATAGTAACCCCATAAGTATTTCTTTATAACCTTCATCGAATTGTTGAGTCATAATTTCCCTTATAGATTACCAATACTGACCGTATGCGTATAGGAGCTCGTTGCGTTGTTTTTGCTCCTTTACATATCATTCAGGCAGGTAAAGATCAGCTACATAACTTTCCTTTTCTAAAGTAAGCTCTGTCTCTGTAAGTTTACCATCTCCTTTATCGGTTTTATTAGATAAATTTTCTTCATCTTGCTCAACTTCTTTAGGAGTAATATTAACGTCATCTTTCCGCTTTTGTGCATCACATATAGATGGTAAGTTAACACCAAAATCGACAGGCTCACCTAGGTGGCAAGGTACATCAACCGTTCCAACATACCGCCCACCGCCGTGGTCAACAGATAATGTTAATTTGTCACTTTCCGGGCTAATGCCTCTTACTCGGAGATGTAAGCCAGTTTCAATAAAATCATCAATAATTTCCTTTACGTTAGTTGGAAGACTCTCGTAAACTTCATCACTCTTAAAATTATCATTGAACTTAAAAACGTCATTCTGCTGAAATCCGCTCTGAATCCCACGAGCAGGATATTTTGCCATGTAATACTCAAATAGATGGAGAAATTTTTTGTCTTTAGCCATACTATTATTTAGTCCTTTAGATAAATAATTATACAAATTTATGGTAGTAAGATTAGATAATTTAGAAAGAACGTCTTTAGAACAAAAGTCTCTAGAGGAAGGCTACTTATACAAAGATATAAAATTTGATTTAGAATTTTCACGCTTCACTCGGCCTGAGTTATACTCTACATCAGGACCAAAAGATCTTGATGAACTACAAGATGGTCAAGCTGTTGTTAATGCCGTTAAAAACATACTAACAACGACACCAGGTCAAAAACTACTGAACCCTTTACTTGGTTTAGATTTTAGAAGTTACCTCTTCGAACCTGTAAATACTACAACGTCATACTTTTTAGGGCAATTTATTTATTTAAATCTTGGTGTGCAGGAGCCTCGTATATCGCTTAATGAAGTTCGTATTACCGGTTCTCCAGAAGACAATCAATATGATATTGAAATTGGATTTAGTATACCTAAGCTCGATATTAATGATCTTTCGTTAAACGCTACCCTCAATAAAGATGGCTACGTTATTGTATAACAAAGCCGCTTGATTAAATATATACAATGAGCCTTCAAGATTTTACAGACTACAGCCTTCCCAAGAATGCTTATCTCACTTTTGACGCTAACTCTTTGAAAGGGTTAATTATTGATAGGCTCAATGAAAATGAATCATTTACTGATCAAAACTTCGAAGGTTCAAATTTCAGTGCGTTTATTGATGTAGTTGCTTATATGTATCATGTGTTGTTATTTCAATTAAATACAACATCGAATGAATCGACCTTTAACACGGCGACTATTTATGAAAATATGAACAAGTTAGTATCTAATATAGGATACAACCCCCTGGGTGATCAAACATCTCTTGTTAATATATCCCTTTCTGCTGTAAATTTAGCTTCAAATGTATATACAATTCCTAGATTTAGTTCTATAGCAGCTAATGGTAGTACGTATGTATCTATAGACGATATTACATTTGAAAAAACTACCAATAATACTTTGGAAATTGTACCTGTTTCCAATAGTACTCTTTATCAAGGAGTTGTATCAGAATCTACATTTAATGCCACGGGAGAGCCATATGAAAATCTTATATTAGTTGATACGTTTACATCTAAACAATTTAAACAAAGTGTATCTAATGTTCGTGATACTAAATTTGTTAGTGACAATACTTTTAACATATTTGTACAAAATAATACCACAGGAATTTGGTCCGAGTATGCAGAAACTTCTTCGTTATTTTTAGAAGATTCTGATGCTAAAAGATATGAAAAACGTCTTAACGGCAGTGGTAATTACGAGTTTAAATTTGGTAATAATTTAAATGGTAAACAATTAGAAGCTAATGATACAGTAATAATCTATTATGTTACCTCTGATAACGAAGCTGGTGTAATTAATCCTAATACCTTTGCAAACAGTTCATTTAATTTATATGGATCTCCTACCTTTGATGCTATTAAAAATATTATTTATACTACTGATCAAACATTAATTTTACCTTCTCAGCTTAGTGATATTCTTATTAATAATCAATTTGCTTCATCACCAACTAAGGTAGCGGAAACTGTAGCGGAAATAAAACGTAATGCGCCAAAAGTTTTTGCTTCTCAAAATCGTTTAGTCACAAAGAACGATTATGAGTATCAGATTAATAGAAATTTTAATAATATAACTCGAGATGTTAAAATCCTATCTAATTCCGAATACACCTCGAAGGTATTATCATATTATAATGATATAGGATTAATAAATGGTAATGATGATGCACGAGTTTTGTATTCACAAGTACTCTTTTCTTCTTCTACTTCTTTTAATAATGTATATGTATATACAGTCCCTAACAATAATCCTACATTAAACGGATTAACACCAAACTATTTGAACCCAGCACAGAAGCAGCTAATTACTGAATTTTGTGATAGTAAAAAGGATATAACCCAAAATGTAGTTATTTCTGATGCGATTTTTAAAGCATTTGCTTTTGGGGCGCCAAATACCGACGATGATTCTGTTGATGATACTGTTAATAACTCATCACTTCGTGTAACCTTAGATAAAAATCAAGCTATTAACGATGGTGCAATTAGATCTTCAATTTACAATATTATTAATAACTATTTTAACAATATTCAATTAGGTAGTATAGTATCAGTTGCTAATCTTACAACAGACATTCTTAATATACCAGGTGTCACGGCTATCGATACTATCAATGGTGATAGTGTGGTTCCTAATTTAAACTTTATTATCTGGAATCCTGATTATAAAGAGCAAGATAACGTTTTACAATCACTAAATTATCAATTAGAAGATTTTCAGTTTGCATATTTCTACAATCCTCAAAATATTACGAATAAGATTGCTATACGACGATTGTAAGATTAAATATGTTATATGTCGCTAAGTTCTCTACAACTCGATTCATCCGGTGAATTCGATTTGCTATATAATTTTTTCTACGTACGTGATTATAAAAACGTGGAGACATACGAGAGCTATGCATTACCCTTTACACCACTCTCATTTATACCAAATTTAACTGATGGTATAGAAGATTTTGTATCTAATAAAAGACTAGTATGGGATTTTGGAGACGGTACCAGAGTGGAGAGTATTACCGCTTCACACTCTTATGATAAACCTGGTAGGTATAAGGTTACATGTTATCTATATGATGAAAACGGTACTGGTTATTTAGATACATTTTCATCGAAAGTAAATATTAAGGACTATATTGAAGATAAGTTAACAATTAGTGCTAACACTACATTATCAGCTAATACCGGGCAGTTACAATCTCCTATCACTATTAACAGATATAACTCTTATAGGTCAGTTAAAAATAATTTACCATCTATTGTAGCATATTCTTCAGCTGGTGCTGATAATGATTATTTTCGAAATAATTATGATGACGAAACTTATGGTCATCTTAAACCATACTCATCATTTGTACAGACATTGACTACTTCAGGAATTGTTGAAAATATAGATGTTGATAGTATTATAACAGATAATACCCCAGTATATATTAAGCTAAGTGGTGCTGAAATTGTATCAGTTGATAAAACAGACCCTGAAGCATTTTATGCTGGTTTAACGGGTACAGCCGATGTATATTTTAGAAGTGATTTCCCCGGTATATATAATCTTACTTTTGGTTATAAGCAAGGTGACATTTTTAAATATGCTAATACAACAAATTACGGGTTATCTACTGTAATTGAATCTAACAATACGTACGATAGATTATCATTTACCTCCAACGGTATAGATGGTGAAGGTGTAGGAAATACGCTTTCAACTTTCGATATTAATGCAACTAAGTTTGCAACTACAAGAATTGCTTTTGTTACTAAGGTTAAAGATACGAATAATTTTACTCAAAAGAATATGCCACTGTTAAGTGCCATAAGTGGTCAAGATTTAAATCTAGTCTTAACAAACGGTACTACTAATTATAATGTTGAATTTACTTCAAATTTCCAGACCCTATCTACACTAGATGCCGGCGGCTTTTACAAAGGTTATTTTGTAAGTGATAATGCTTCGACATTAGAGGATGTCTATCTTTCAGGCCATACAACTTATCTAGGGAATGTAATATCTGGAGCTAGTAATACCTTTACAATATACCCTAGCAGCTTTTATACTATTGCAAAAGAAGGTGAAAATATTGACTTTAAACAAACTTTTAAAGATATTGCAATCCAACCGCTATTTACTGATTCTAAAATTTTAATGAGTGATTTCTTAGGATCTATATTCGGCGATTTAAGTTCAACACAAGATGCTATTGGTAAAGCAACATATGAAAAGATTCAAAATTTCTTTAATAATAACTCTTCAATAGATGAAAGTAATGTTGATGAGCTAGATAGTATTTTACAAATGCTCGATTTACCGGAATTGACTAAGTATTCTTTTCCTGCTAAGTTAAATAGACTTATTGACTTACTTTCCATTAGTAAATCGCAACTATTTGGCAATCGTAATATAAATCAAACCCATTATCAATCTTATGGATATAGTGATAGTGAGTTTTATGGTTATAATTTAGGAAATAAACTAACAGCAGGTAGTACTATAGTAGCTGGGCAATCAATAGTAGCAGCAGAAAAGTATAGTGGAAAGTTTATTACCCTAAATACTACTTTACCATTAAGTGCGAGAACTACCCCTACTATCGCTACCACAACAGGCTTTGTATATGGTACCTCCACCGGTCAATTAATATCAGCAACATCTGATCAATTAGATACTGGCACATTTATTACAGTAGAGCAATTTAACCAATGTGGTGTTGCTACTGAAGATAATGTTGAAATGTTTACTCAACCTCTATCTGCTAGCTCTACATATTACAGATTAAGTGATTACAATTCAAGCTGGGGATGGCCGCTTATAGTAGGCGGGGGTCGCGACCTTTTCGATGTTTATAATTTTTATTACCAAAAAGACGTAACTACAGATATTGAAAACTCTATAATTGACTTCACTGATCCTAATAATACTATTTCCTACACCTTAACTTCTTATAACGATTGGTCAAAAAATAACGGCACTATGTCAAATATTTTTTCACAGTCCTTATATGAAGGTCTTAAACTTTTTGAAGATTAATAATTATGCCTGACCAATCTATAAGAACAGTTCTAGTTAAGTACTCTATCACTAATCCTGATATAACGGATGGTGTGTATAAAGATATTGTTGCCCCGTTTTCATTTCTAGATTTTATTAATAATACACAGGCCGACTATTCACCTGAAGAGTATAGCTCGTACTATAGTGCTTACCTTCAAAACTGGTATTCGACACAAGGTTCTTCAGAAGAAGAACAAAAAACACAATTTAAAGATTACTATAGACAGTTTATTAAAGAAATTGCTATTAACTATACTACAGAAACAGAAAAACGGTTTTTGGAAAAAATTAATTTTAACGATCCGGCCGATTTAGATGTAGCTATACCATTTTTCGCTAACCGTCTTAAAGATATTGCATTATTTTATAAGAAAAAACGAGACGAGGGTAAATATGTAATTGATAGAAACAAAATTAAAGGTAGTACTACTGGTTTAGAGAAAGCAATTTTTGACAATATTTATAATTTTATTTTTAATGCAGAAGATTCACTTGACACCCAAAATCAATCTGTATTCGCAGCAGTAGAGAGTCTGGGCGTAGAGATTGAGGAGTTTATTGATGTATATGGAGATTATTTTGATCTTCCAGACACAGGTAATGGTAATAATATTAACGAGGTTGAATCTAAATATTATTTGGATCCCTCAGGTATAAATGCTATTTCAACCGGGGAAAATTTTCTAACCAATCTACGAACATTTAAAATTAACCCTCCCACTTTAACTCCAGAGGAATTTGATGCTATATGTAACCCGGATAATGAGTTAGTTCAATTATACAATCAATACAAAACTGGTGGATTATCAATTTCTCAATTTTACTCTCTCAAAAGAGCATTGATTTCTAAATATATTGGTACTGATATATATTATATTGACACCACTACTACCCCAGCAACATCTGGGTTAATGGTAAGAGCAGATAATCCTGCTGCTAATTCTCTTAACCTACAAGGAGTTGATACAGCAACAGTTGAAAGTAATCAAACTAAACTGTTAAGAGATGTAGGTCTCAACTTTAGAGAAGATGATATCGGACTTTTTAAACTTCAAGCTGAGACGTTTATATATGAAATAGATACTGCCTCATTAGAAACTGGTAATGTATATATTTTCCCAGACCCTGCTCAGTATGGTAATGTTTCAATTAACCCACAGCCTGTATATCCAATATATTACAAATTTGACTATAGGTTTAATACAAGGAACGTATCAAGCGGATCGGCAGCTGGTGATCCTGAAATTACAAATAAGACTACTACGTTTGAATCGTATACTACAAAAGAGCGTAACGATACACAGTTAAAAGATCGTAACGATCTTAGCTATAAGCTAAATTTTACAGATTTATATAATCAAGGTATAATAAATAAATATCAAACAGATATTTATGGTAATGAATATGCTCTATTTAAGAGCGAGCCTTTAAAACCTATAGATACTAGTGCATCTACACAAATTAAAAATTTACTCCTTAATGGTCATTTGTTTTTTGATATAAATGATGGCTACAATTTTAATTATTCATTAACCGGTGCTTCTGGTACTACTATTAGATCAGGACTCAGCACATACACAAATGGTCTTACAGCTTTAAATACACCACTAACTCTATATATGAGGGAATTCTACCCTTATCAAGAACTTATAGAAGATACGAGAAATATTAAACCGTATTGGCGTGATGGTGGTGCTTTTACATTTTTAGACGGTTCAGAACTTCCAAATCCGCTTACAGGGCTAGGACCAGGTTATCCTGCATCTACTAATTATTACTATACAGTTCTTGCTGAAGGTACATTCCCCACACCTGTTGATCTACAAACCAATCAAACACCTCTATCGGATATTACAACGGAGGCAGCACTTAATATTATTACTGAAAATGCTGAACTTACTTTTGATGTAGATGTACGATACTATCTATCAGCTGGTGGCCAGTATAGAAGATACGAAGGAGGGTTTTTTACTGATGAGATTGTTCTACCTAACGATTTTATTTATACTGATAATTATCGTTATATTGATAGTATTGATTCAAGAGGATCTACTGTTGTCTCTAACCTTACTTCATCGAGTACCTCTATAACTAAAGAAGAACAAAAATCCCTTGAAGGAAGGCTATACGTTAAAAACGGTACCTATTCAACATCAGAACCGCTATCATCCGCTCTAGCTAAAACCATTGCAAAATACTCACCAGCAGTTCAAAACCAAATTAGTCAAGATCTTATAGATTTTGATATTATTCAAAATACTATTTTTCTACAAACTAAATCTACCCTTATTATTGATAAGATAGGTTATAAAAATGGTAAATTTACTCAACCAGCTACTACTAATACACTATACTCTGTTAACAGCGCTAATAATATAGAAGTGTTTACTAATAGATTTTATATAGAAGGTGCAAATAAGGTTTATTTTGCACGTTTTAGAGACGATATAAATGATAATTGCGGACCAATAGCAGATAACTACAAGGCCGTTTATCCGGAAATATACGAGTATGATATACAGCGAAATACCTCTACAAAAATATATCCAGAAGGAGCTACTGATATATCACTTAGTGCCTTTGAGTTAAACGTATCGTCGTTATCGGCAAGAAACTATACCCCAGATTCGGTTCATACTCCAACAATCGTATATAACAGTCTGAACGACCTATTTAAGTTAACGTATATTATATACGATAAAAACGATTTTTCTCATATAGTTGATGTATCTTTCAAAATGACAGATAATAAACTTTCTGTTGTTGATTCAAATAGATATGAAACATTAAATAATATTACAAGAACGTCTACGTTTGGTGATACTACAAACTTTAATTCAGTTTCCGCAAGCAACGGTTCTTTTACAAGAGATTCTAAAAACTTTACCTTCAATGTATAATGAGCACGATTTTTATTAACCTTTCTTCAGTAACTCAAAACATTAATGTATTAGGAGAAGAAATATTGTTTAAAGGGGTACCAACAATTAATTTCGTACTTACTGGGATTTCTGAAACGGCTAGCTCAGCTCTTACATTAGATATTAACTGGGGCGATTCAAGTAGTATACAATACGCACAAAAAGATATTGTGTTTAACTATAAAACTAAATCTATTTTTGACGAAGTTTTATATGGTAAAGTAGGTGGAACTATTTTGAATCAGTACGAGCATACGTACATACCTGCTATTAGCTCGTTCTTTACAAATTTGACTGCTCAGTTTTTAATACATTATAATAACGGATTTTACGCTAATATAACCCAACCTATCAAATTAATTCGCGAAAGCTACTACGATAATATACAAAAGCTTGGAATTACATCAACACAAATGGTAGGTGCATCGGCAAGTAACACGCTAGCGAATTTACAATCTAAATTTAATAACGCTACCTATATCACTTTCTTGAATAATTGATTGCGTCTCGCGACTGTACCATTAAATATGTATGTAAATGGCGACAACCAATACATACTCTGTTAGCTCTGTTTCTTTTCCAACAGCGGAATATAATGATAGATTTATATCATTTGAGCAAACCAAATCGACATTAGAACAAGGGTTAGATGTTAATCTTATTGATGCACTTTCCGGAGCTCGTGATAGTAAGATTAACAATTACACGTCATTTTATTTAACTGGTAAAAATAAACTATCTAACTTCATATCTGTATCTTCCCTTTCGCAAGATACTGTAGTGTCCTTAGTTACAAAAATTGGATTTGAGAGACCTAATAATCAACCATCTAAATATTTTTACATTTTTAAGAGTAATGAAAGTGTAACAACTGATCAAAAAGCTTTAGGTATACAGCCACTTAATAAGACCGGGCTATTTCAAAACAATTACTTTTTCGAAATAGAAGCTTTAAATAATAATTTATGCCGCGTTAAGCATAACGACGGGTTATTTGATTTTTACCTTAACTACAATAATACCCCAGGTATAGATAAATTCGTGTTTTACCGAAATACTGATGATTATAAAAGTATTGTGCGGGAACAAAGTGATGTATTTAGATATGTTTTAGATGATGATGGGTATTTACAGCTATTTAAGTTTAATAACAATGTGCTTAATGTAGTTACACTAAGTGGTGATCAACTTACACTTACCCCTTTATTATCAGGAAGTCTTAATAGAGGTATTAATAATCTACTACATATTGATTATACGTTAGATCAAAACAATCAGTTTATAAATAAGAGTTTTGCTAAATATAATGTAAGAAAAGCATCTAATTTAATTTTAGATATACCCAATAGTAGTTTAAATGAAGATGGTCAATATATGCTTACAACAGCATATAATACAATATCAGCTGATAATTTTCAATTAAATTACTTAACATTAGATACTAATAGATCAGAATTTAATTTTGTTAAGCGAGGGTCAAATATGATCGACAGTCCTTTGGGACTTGGTCGTGACCCACGTGAATATTATAATTTAAATACAGGTAATGATCAAGAGAAGGGGTTGGATAAGATTAATCTTAACTATAATTTTTATGATAAAGACGTGTATGTGGAAAATGGCAGTGATACTTATTTCACTGCTCCCTCTTCAATTTACCCCTATGATAAGCTCAATGTTAACGATACCACTTTCGCTAATAATGGTGCTTTCGCTGGCCCTACTCCTATTTTAGCTGATAAAATTTTTATTAAGAGACAAAACACCACTCAATATGACAATGGTCGATATTTGTGCACATGGCTATCTGGTGGAAATTTAGGAGAGCAAGGACTATGGATTGACAGGTATTACTACCCTGATAAGATCTCTAAAAGTGCTGCTTTATCGTCAACTCCTGTTTATGCACCATCTTTTCATGATAGTGTTGATACTATTAATATTAAGGTCTCTGATGCAGTTATTAATAAAGAGAAATTCTTCGATAAGATAAGTGATGCGGCTATTGAGCCTAATATAGGTATTAAATACCAAAGAATTGGTAACTCGGATATTAAAGATATAATTGATAGCTCTGCCCCATTGATTTCTGCATTTGATACGTATAATACTTCTAGAGTCGTTAGAGGTGAAACAGAAAATTATTGTACTGATGTTGATACTCGTGAATTGACGTTTAATGGTAGTAATTATACGGTTTTTAATGTATCTAACGATATAGATAAGAGTAAAAACTTTACGTTAAATTTTGATATGTATTTAGATCCAGCAAATCAATACGGATTTGAATTGTTAGGCAATAATACAAATAGAGGTTTCGGTATTTTTCAAGATCAGACAGTTACCCCGTTTATTCACGTGGTAAGTGATCAAACTTTATACATATATAACACAGACTTTGAGCTACGAAATAAAATAGAATTTAAAACGAAAATTAAACAGGTATTCAAGAGAAGTGCATTAGATGATTATATCGTTACTACATCTGGTAATTTGTTCTATAAGGTTAATACCCAAGGCAATAAGATCAAATTAGATTGCGGTAGTGATATTCTAGAATATATCGGTTATTATCAGATGCATAATAACATTGATTTTATTTCTAGTGATCAAAACGTTCGTAGAATTAACACTAATACATTTGCCGTTTCGACTCTTTCCGCAGCAGAATTTGATGTATACGAAAACAAGTTTTGCTTGTATGATAATGTTATAGAATATAACGATACTATTTATAAATTACCAGGAGTTAATAACAATTGGGAAAACGACTCTACTGTTTTTTATCAAGTTAGTAATTTTATAGTTAAGCACCATCTAGATGGTGCACCTGAGGCTTTTCTTAAAGCCGATATTAAAGATTTTTTAGTTGCGCAAGATAAAATCTATATTCTTAAACCTACAGAATATTTTATATTTAATACAAGTGGTATTTTTGAATTATCTGGTTCCATTGGTAATATTACCATACCTTCTCCTGCAACAGAAACAACAGTAGCTCTTTCTGGTGGAGCATTTATTTCAATGGATTGGGTTAATGAATATCGAAATGGTGTAAACTTTCAATACCCGGTATTATTAGCGGAGGGCAACGACGAAAAGCTGTATCTTTCTAAAGGTACTATGCCGTCATTAACAGCAGCTGTTTTATCAGGAGTTTCACTCGGCCATAATACACCAGCTACCAAATTAACTAATTACAATGTTATTAACCATTTATATGATTCTTCTTCTATAGATTTTAAATTAACATTAACCAATTATTTAGATACTGAAGATATTCTTACCAAAACCATTTCTTTTGATCCTACAAATTTTGAACCTGGGTTTTATAATTTTACTTATAGACTAGATACTTTGCAAGGTAACTCAACTCTGTATATAAATGCCGAACTATATGAAAATCAAACCTTCTCACCAGGAAAGTATATGATTCAAGATATATTTAGTGATGAATTTTTTATTGGTTCAACTGGATTTCAAAGTAACATGGATCTCTCAACTTACCTTAAACAACCAGGTTATTATTATACAAAAGATCTTACTATAAGAAATCCTTTTATATATGATAGAGCTATTGATACTGAATTAGTATATGCTTTATATTTAGTGCAACAAAAGTTAGATAACATAGTTCTATCACTACCAGCTGGACAGCGTACATCTAAAACAGAAATACAACAGTTCTTTAAGTTTAACAGAAATAATTCTTCAAACCATATTGATATAGTTGTAAGAAATCTCAAGATTACTGATGTTACTATACGTGAACAAATTAAAGCATCTATTTTAGCAGAAGCTAAAGACTTTACACCTACCGGTGTAACAATTAACGATGTAGTATTTAAAGATTATTAAAAGATGATTATTGATTATTCCTCATATAAAAAAGTTTATACTTCTGGTGATTTATTTACTCTTACCGGTACAGATTTTTATGGTTTTGTTGAAACAGCAGGTACTGTTGCTAAAGAAGTAACAACAGGTAAGACTCTCACGTCTAAAAACACATTTGCTACTGATTTATTTTTTACAGACAATTTTACCGATCGTGTTATTAGTGATACAAATATTACCTTACCAAACTCCATAGATAACTGTTCTTTCAGTCTTAATGATAATTTTAATTATGATTTATTTAAGCTTAAATTAGATAATTTACGTGAAAATAATACATATGTTTATTCTAGGCTTTTTATAGCGTCTAATAAGTTACCATATACAGAATCTATACGATACGCTTCACTTTCGTCTAACACACTATCTGCATTTCAGATTAATACATCAAATACAGCCAATCCACAATTTGTAGAAAATGTAAGATTTGAAAATAACCATTATTTAAGTGCATTTGGATATGTTGTAGATGCTACAGTACAAGCTAATTTAGATTTCGAAGATCATTTCTCATTATTTGCCTGTACCTCATCTGATCTTATTTGTTTAACTGGCTCGAATACGGATTTAACTGTTATAGAGGATACTACAGGATATGAAACTACAGACGAAAATAATCTAACGTTTAAAGAGTTAGGTGGAATAGCTTCTACAAAAAAACATTTGTATCTATCTGATACTGGTAATAATGTTGTATTGCGATATGATATTGCTGGTTATGTTAATAATGATAGTTCTCTTAGAAATAAGCGTAACTATATTGAGTTAGTAGGTGGTTATGGTGACTCAAGACGTCAGACTAAATTTGTTAGGCCGACGAAATTAGCTGTTACCGATAACACTGTTGCTGTTTTTGATTCTGGTAACAGAGTTGTTAAAATTTTCGATGAAGAGTTTAACTATATAACCCGTATAACATCTATTAATTTCAGTACAGAGACATTAGGTGCAATGGGGTTTGACCCAGATTTTAATTCTCTATATATTGTAACTTATAAAGATGTTGTTACAAACAATATCACTTCTAGAGTACCGTATTTATATCGTTATAGTGGTGAAAACTTCAGGTTTAGAGAAGAAATAACTTTAGATGATAGACTTTCACAGACAGAAGAAATAATTGATATTTCTTTTTCTGGTACAGACAGTAACTACTGGTATTTTGCAACAAACAAGACTGTATATAAAAAGTTTAAAACACGGCCTTCAAAAATTGTTGGTACATACAGAACTGAACGACTTTATCTTTTAGATTTTACTGACGAGACTGTAGAGGTATCTAATAATCCTGTATCTATAAATAATCGATGGAATTTTAATGACGTTACTTTCTCTCAAGCTGAGTTTATCTGGAATCTAGGTACTCAAGTCGGGAAAGCTGTTGAGACTGAGCAAGTGAGTGGTCTACTTGATTCTAGAATCAATAGTTTCTCGATTTTCCAATCTACTAGTAGCTATGATAGGACAATTATGCTAACTAGTGGTAGATTATACTTTTTCGATGAGCCTATTATGAGTTCTTATCAACGAGTTCTAAAAGACCCTAATTATACTAATTACGGTAGTCAAGGATTTTCATTAAATAGTGATAGTTTTATACAGCAATCTATTGTTAATATAGAGTTATTTAAACTAGTCGATGATGTACTTCTTCTTAAAAATAATATCGTCGGTAGATTTACTGGTTCATTTAATAATAATATATTAGAGCTTGATAATTACAACTATAATGTCGATTTTAGTAAATTTATAACTAACGAAATTGAAAATTTTTACATTCATGGCAATGAAGAAAATCTTAATGGAGTTTTAAATAGATGTTTTAAACTAATACATGATGTACAAGAACAGTTAGTTAATTTAGTTGAGCCGGATATAAGTCCAGATGTCCAACCATCATATACTATTGGCAGTATTATAGAAATTTGATTGCTTAATACTGCCACTACCATAAATATATGTATGGCAAGTGAATCATTAACAAACACCAACATTTCCGAAACATATGTCGGTGTGCTTCATGCTAAAGGTGAAGCTTTACCAGGGGCTGGACAGGTGGATATTTATGACGGATTTGGTAATAAAAGTGCACTTAGTTTAGGACAAGCAGGGCAAGGAATTGATGTTGATGGTGCGCTTGGTAGCAACTTTAAAGCCGCAATTGCCGATACAATCTACCCAGTTGGTTCAGTTATTTTTTCTATTGACAATACTAACCCAGGTGATCGATTTACCGGTACAACTTGGCTACAAGTATCTAAAGGAAAGTTTATAGCAGGTGTCGGTCAAGGTACTGATAATAGTAGCGATACCCATACAGTTGCAGCTGGTGATGTTGATACAACAGGAGAGTATAAGCACCAACTAACAGTTACCGAACTACCAGAACATACTCACCCTATTAAGAACTCCTCGAGGTTAGGAAATGATCCTAACGTAGGCTACTATGCCGATCATGGTAATCCATCTAGACCACAAGCAACTCCCCTACTACCGGATAATACTGGTGGTAACCAATCTCACAATAATATTCCGCCAACATTCGGTATGTATGTATGGCAAAGAACAGCTTAACATTTTAAAATAATGCCAGATATTGAAATAGTAAAATTAAAACTAAGGAGAGGCACTGATGCACAACGTCAGGCCGTAACTCTCGAACAAGGTGAACTTGGGTATACAACTGATGCTAAACGCGTTTGGGTTGGTGATGGGTTTACTGTAGGGGGTAATAATATAAGTAATATTATACATACTCCAATGTATGTTGGTACTAGAACAGACCTTACAGATGCTGTTAACGGAGATCTTGTTTATGAAGATAATTTACTATATCAACTATCTGGTACGTATGCTGCTAATTTAACATCATGGGCGTTTATAGGAACAAGACCAGATGATCTAACTTTAGAATATACTGCTAGTAATAATCTTCATATTTCCAACAACGGTGTTGGTATTGCTCAACTAAGTAGTAATGTTGTCGATCTTAGCGGAGGTCTTGCTTACGGATCAACCGGGTTATCAGCAAGAATTGATAATTCTTCTATAACAATTAATGCAAACGGTGAACTTGAGACATCTCATGTTAATATTAGCGCTGGGGATATTGGGTTAGGTCTTAGTGGAGGAGCGGGTGATCCAATTGGTATTGATGTTACTGAAGCACTTACCTTTACAGGTGGTAAGCTCGACTTTGCTGCAGCCGGTACAGATACAGTTGATGGTGATGCTATTAAAGCAGCTGCCCTCGGAACTGGACTTCAAAAAAGCGGTTCTACAATTGCTCTTGAAACTATAGGAGGTGGCACAGCCCAACCGCTCTTCACTTCTGTATTTGATTCAACTGGACGTATTACTTCATCAACTAATGCAGTTCAACAAAATCTTTCTGGAACTGACGGAACCGGTAACGAGCAAATCTTCTTTGGATCGCTAAATGCAGCAAGACCAGGGGCTACAGGGGAAACAGTTATTAATGCTTTATCAGCTAATAGTAATCAAACATCCGCCGTAGCCATTGCTCTATCTTCCGCAGGGTTTATTCAAATTGCATCAGGTGCAAATGGTAACTTCGCAATCCCAGTATTTAAATTCTAAAAATCATGGCTAAAAAAATCGAAATTCTCGAAAATACTCTTCTTAAACTTCTCGTTCGTCGTGGAGATAATGCTGATCGTCAAAATATTACATTAAGTGAAGGTGAACTAGGATATACCACTGATAGTAAACGGTTGTATATTGGTGATGGTTCTACACAGGGTGGGGTTATTACTGGTAATAAGTTTTTAGGATCTGTTGCTGATCATACTTCCTTAATAGAAGGAGCTGTTGGAGATATCGCATATAATACAACAAACAATATATTATATGTTAAAACAGCCACAGGATGGGACAAGATTGCTCAAATTTTTGTAGCGGCTAATGATTCAATTATCGTAAATGATACATTAGGAACTATTGCTGTTGGAACTCTATCATCTCAACACTTGAGTGGTTCAAATGAAATAACTGGTAATTCAATTGAGCTTGTAAGTGGTCAGATTTCCTTAAGTAGTACACAAATAAAATCGAACAGGATTACAGCCTTTAATACTAGTCATCTGCATTTACCACAGAAACTTAATATTAATAATGTTGACTATTCGTTTCCAACTGGTGGATTAGGAGGAGCAAATAGCTTCCTTAACGTTGATAGTCTCGGAAATCTTAAATGGGCTGCTCCGGAATCTAGTGCTACTGTTTTCTTTAACTCATCAGCTGCAGCTGTTCCAGTTGGTGCTATGGTTGAATCAGCTACTCTTTCTTCAATGCCTACTGGTTGGTTAGTAGCCAATGGTCAGACTGTTGCAGGTGCGGATTATCCGGATCTTTCTGCTGCTATTGGTAATATCTATGGTGCTAATGCAGGTCATACAACATTTAATCTTCCAAATGAGTCAGCTAATGGCTATGTATTCATTAAGGCTCTTGCCGATACTGTTTCTACTACTAATGTTACAGTTACTAATGGGTTAACAGCTTCCTCTAATGGTACTAATACAACTGGAACGGCAATGTCAGTACTCGATAATACTATCGAAATAGGATTGCCTATGCCTGGTCTAGTAGCCTATGATACTGCCGGCTCCAGTACTTTTACAACAAAAGCTACTTATACCAAATTTTGGGTAACAGGTTCCGGTGCTACTGGTGGAAGTGTTGCAGGTGGAGCTGCTGCCACTATATATGGTATCCTTTCTGCCCCAATAGGAACTTCTGTTAGTTATACTGTTGGAGCTGGTCGTACTACTGCTAGAACAAACGGTCAACCTTCATATATTTCTATCGGAGGTACTGAGCTAGCTCGTTCGATAGGTGCTATTGCTCCAGCAAGAGACTCTTGGGCAGATGGACTTACTGCTAATAATGGTTCATTTTTACCTACCGATCCTCATATGGTTTCTGTACATATTCTTTCCGGTGCTTGGGGTGGTATGGATACTAGCTCTGGTGATGAAGAGGTAAATGCTAATCCATCGTTCTGGGGCGGAGCTGGAGCTCCTGGTGCTTCTAATCATAGTGTTGGAGGATCATGGGAAGACACTGCTCCAGGTATAGTTAAGTTTGAATGGGGAATGTAATAGTTAAATTATTTTTATACTTACTTGAAATTTAGATTATCAGATTAAATATCTGTATGGATTATCCTACAGACCTTCCACTCTCAGCTGTTGCGGTACAGATATTCGAGGAAGGCATGTCACCTCAATATGATATTACTTGGTCATTTACATATGAACTAAGCAATTACACGTCTGGTGATGAAATAGGATATTGCATGTTTTTACAAGATGCGAGTTTTCCGTTGAGTGGTGGTGGTGTCGGACCTGATCTTGGATTTTCAGGAAATACTCTTCTTAGCGCAGCTTTATCCTCACAACCTTTAAATAAACCTGTTTTAGGTATTGGATTTGATAGTCTGGGGGTTTTTGCATCAGACCTTGTATATGCTAATGGCCCTACTCGTCCCGGTAGAGGTTATAAACCTAATAGTATTACAATAAGAGATAAAAATCTCGACATAATTACAACTCAAGCTATTAGTGCCTTTGAATTAATTAGCTCAGGTAAAAAGACTATACGTGCACGTCTTGGTAATTACGGTCGTAAGGTTGTTGTTGATTATAAGTCAGAATCCGACACCTTTTATACCCATTTAATTACCCAAGAACTTTCTGGTATTGACGTATATTCTAGTTCACGGTATCGCCCAGGTGTATCTTTTGTAAAACCTCTTACTGGTTCCAATACTAACGGTACAATCGTTACTACCGGGTTTCACGTTGAGGGTAATCAAAACGAAACAATAGAAGGTAACTTCGAGTTTACACCATTAACAGCATTTGCTATTAATAATGTAACAACCGGACCGGTTCCTCAACAACCACCGATTTCTGAAGATAGACCTAAATTACCGTTCCTGGGTATGGAGCCAAACCTAGGATGTCCTGATAATACTTGTGATTTACCAACTCTAGGCACTAGCTACACGAGTGTATTTGAAACCTCTATATTATATGGAATGTCTGCTTTTATTGGAGATATCGATCTAAAATGGAGCACTCCTTTATACCCATACCGGTTTGTTTATACATATGATGATATTATTAGATTAGATACCGGCTTTGTAGGTAATGAAACTTGGAATTACGGTGGGGCTTTAAGAAGTCGTTTTACTTCCGAATTACAAGATTCTTTAAAATACGCAAATTACCCACCAATTGATCTTGCACCAGATGGGTACCCGTACGTAATTAGTACCTTAACAACAGGAACGAGTTCTATCTATAAAGACACAGATACATCTCGTCTTAAAGCTACTGTATACTCACCCCTTTCCACATCTGACTGGGAAGTATTTGTTGGATGTCCTTTCTATACTCTATCATGCGGAATAACTGATCAATATTTATGTGATGTTTCTCGTAGATTTGAACAACTTCGACGAGTTATACTTAGCCCTATTAACCCATTCCCAGAGTGCTCTATACCAGTAACTCCAAGTATAACTCCTTCCTCGTTTACAACGCCAACCCCTACACCTAGCTCTAGTGCTACACCCACCCCAAGTATAACTCCAAGTATAACTCCTTCCCCGTTTACAACGCCAACCCCTACACATACTATTACTCCTACAGGTTCAGTTACCCCTAGTGTTACTACAACAGCAACACCTAGTGCAACACCGAATCCCTCCGCACCAGTTACACCATCTATAACACCAAGTGCTACTACAACAGCAACACCGAATCCCTCTGTATCAGTTACCCCGTCAGCAACACCATCCTCAACGCCGCCAGCTCCATCTCCTTCTGCAACACCATCAGCAACACCATCATCTACACCCGCTCCATCCCCACCAGTGACGGTCACTCCAACCCCTTAATACCCAGCACCGCTAAACTCTAGTGAAATATGTTTGCAACTCCGTCGATTAATGAGCTCATCCCCTTCAAGCCCATCACCTTCACCCACTCCTAGTGCTACCCCGTCGATTACTCCGAGCCGTACACCGGTTCCTGTTACACCTACACCAGTACCCCCTAGTGTTACACCTACGAGTTCGGTTACTCCTAGTGTAACTCCATCGATTACTCCGAGCCGTTCCCCTTCAAGCCCATCCCCTTCACCCACTCCTAGTGTTACACCTAGTGTAACTCCTTCAGTTACACCTACGAGTTCGGTTACTCCTAGTGTAACTCCATCGATTACTCCGAGCCGTACACCGGTTCCTGTTACACCTACACCAGTACCCCCTAGTGTAACTCCTTCAGTTACACCTACGAGTTCGGTTACTCCTTCAATTACACCATCGATTACTCCATCGATTACTCCAAGCCGTACACCGGTTCCTGTTACACCTACACCAGTACCCCCTAGTGTTACACCATCTGTAACTCCTTCAGTTACACCTACGAGTTCGATTACACCGTCGATTACTCCATCGATTACTCCTACGAGTTCGGTTACACCAAGCGTTACTCCGTCAATCACTCCTAGTGCTTCCACATCACCGCCTCCAACACCCCCTCCAACGCCTCCTTCGTCACTAACACCTAGTGTAACTCCATCAGTAACACCTACTTCAAGTGTAACTCCATCAATAACACTTAGTGTAACTCCTTCTGTTACCCCTTCAATCACTCCTACGAGTACGGTTACACCCAGTATAACTCCAACAACCACTGTTACTCCTAGTGCTTCCACATCACCGCCTCCGACACCACCACCTTCTCCGTCGATTACCCCATCAGTAACGCCGTCAATTACACCAACTTCGAGTGTTACACCTAGTGTTACCCCGACTAGCTCTGTTACTCCAACAAATACGGTTACACCCAGTGTTACGCCATCGATTACTCCATCAATAACTCCTACAAGTTCTGTAACACCGAGTGTAACATCGTCGATTACTCCATCAATAACTCCATCAATAACTCCTACGAGTTCGGTTACCCCTAGTGTAACTTTATCAGTAACTCCCAGTATTACGCCATCGGTCACATCGAGTGTAACTCCGTCAATCACTCCCACGAGTTCTGTTACACCGTCGATTACTCCATCGATTACTCCATCGATTACTCCTACGAGTTCGATTACACCGTCGATTACACCATCGATTACTCCGTCGATTACTCCTACGAGTTCGATTACACCGTCGATTACACCATCGATTACTCCGTCGATTACTCCTACGAGTTCGATTACACCAAGCGTTACTCCGTCAGTTA
>Ga0181405_1000082_pt1 | contig 30000 bp, 38 predicted proteins | sample 28SPOviralmetaG_FD_130134 | JGI IMG/M metagenome (GOLD analysis project Ga0181405, IMG submission 130134) | Marine viral communities from the oligotrophic San Pedro Time Series (SPOT) site, San Pedro Channel, CA, USA - 28 SPOT_SRF_2011-11-29 | ecosystem: Environmental > Aquatic > Marine > Strait...
ACAAACCACTAGCATCATGATTGTTATAATACCTCGCTTGTCTATTACCATGTTCGTATTTAGGATAACCTTGGTCAGAACTGTATTGACTTCTAAACATATCATTACCAGTACAGAATGTAGAATTTTTACTCATATTTTATCCATCACTTGTTGGTGTATTTAAAGATTTATGGTCAACTCCACAACCATTAACAGTCCAAGTCCGAGAGTTACCACTTGAATCTGTACCTAAACTACTTGCATTATCAAATTTTAAATAAAAATCTTTGTAAGACAAAGAACTTAAATCTTTCGGAACCCAGATGTTTTTCTTAAACTCTCCAAAAGATGTTGCTGTTAATACTGCCGCACTTGAACTATGACTTATCATTATAACTTCTGCTATATAACCTGATAAAGTGCTATCATTACTAATACTTCTTCCTATATACATATCACCAGAGTTCATAGCACTGTCAGCACCACCATCTAAACTAAAAGTAGTATGCGTATGTCCATTTCTATATACAATAATACTACCATTATTATTAGACATCACTATGTTAAACCATCCTGTATTATCTATAAACCTATAGTTATTATCATTAGTAGAACCCATATTTGTTTGTGCTGAATTAAGTCGTATTCTATCTCCGTTGTCTGTTCCAGGATAATCTTTATCATCAATTTGAAAACGCATAGTAGAGTCTGTATTGCCACTACCACTACCAGCGGCTATTATCATATTTCTTCCATCTTCAGCTTCTTCTCTATTTGGTCTAGTTCTTTGAACCCAACAAGAAAATGTCCAATAGTTTCTGTTACCACTTGTGCTACCACTAGCCAAACTTAAATAATCTGATTCATTTCCAATTCGCAAACTCTGAGATATTTGGTAATCATAAAAAGAGGGTACTCCACTTGAGCCTGGATTTTGAAATAACTCAGAATTAAACATATATGTACCTATGCAAATGCAAGTTGAGGTGCTCCCAGTTGAATTGATCCAGATGCTTTAACAAAATATGGTATAACATCTACAGCATTTGCCGCTGTTGATATTGTTAAACCAGCACCACCAGCAGTTTCATAATCTGTACCTAGTGATAATGTTCTACTACCTGAACCATCCTGTATAAAAACTATTATACCAGATTGTCCTACTGATTCTGTACTAGGATTAGCTAGTGTTACATTACCTGTTGCTGTAAGAACAAAGTTTTGATAAGTATCGAAATCAAGTGTAACACTACCTGTCTGTGATCCAGCAGTTTGTGTACTACCTCTTTGTGCTTTAGTAAATGTATTGTTTGTATCTTTAGCTACTATGTCTGCATCAAATGCTTGGACATCTGTACCAATTACTAAACCTAAATTTGTTCTTGCGGCACTTGCTGAAGTTGCATTTGTTCCACCTTTAGCTACAGTTATAGTTGGTAAACTTGATATTCCTATACCATCTGTAACTGCTAGTGAATGACCAGTTGGTATTGTAACTGTTGTACCACTTGATCCTTGTATCTTATCTACTGCTATTGTACTTGCCATTTTTTACCTCCTATAAAATTTGTAAAGTTCCATTGCCACCGATAGTCCATGTTGCAGAACCACTAACTGTAATTGCACCATACAAAATAGCATTTTTTGTACTTGCTGTAGTAGTACTACAATTACTACTAATACTATTATAATTACTAAACACATTTCCAGCAGTTGTCAACTCACTTGCTTGTATTGTTTCAAATGTAAGAGTACCAGAGCCATCTGTAGTAATAGCTTGATTTGCTGTACCATCAGATGTTGGATAACTTAATCCATCTAATACTACTTTTCCTGAACCATCTGGAGTAATAGCTATGTTACCATTACTTGTAGATACAATAGAATTTCCGTTTACATCAAGCGAACCTCCAAGCTGGGGAGTTCCATCCTGAACTACATCTGTTAAAGAACCAGCAACTATAGTTACCCATGCTGACCCATTATAATACTTTAAAACATTAGATGTAGTATTATAAGCTAAATCACCTTCATCTAATGATGATGATGGATCAGAACTTGCCACTCTATATCTAGCAGAAAAATCGTTTACTGTACTCATATTACTTGCAACAGTATTTACATTTGCTATAGACCCAGCTACTGATGTAATGTTTGAATTTGCACCAGCTACTGTATTTATATTTGTAGTATTACCAGCTACTGTTGTAATGTTACTTGAAATTCCAGCAACAGTAGTTATGTTACTGTTATTACCAGCAACTGTTGCTATATTTGCTACTACACCAGATGCTCCTAATGTAGCCATATTTGTTACATTTGCTGAAGTAGCAAGTAAACTTAAATCAGTTACTATATCACTGGTTGCTAGTGTATTTAAATCACTTACTATATCTGAAGTTGCTAATGTGTTAAGATCACTTACTATATCTGTAGTAGCTAAAGTATTTAAATCATTTACAATATCAGTTGTTGCTAATTTATTTAAATCAGCTACTACATCAGATGTAGCTAATGTATTCAAATCACTTACCACATCACTTGTAGCTAATGTGTTTAGATCACTTACAATATCAGATGTTGCTAATGTATTTATATCATTTATTACATCTGTAACTGCTAATGTATTTAAGTCGCTTACAAAATCAGAAGTTATTAAACTAGCTTTAGCGGCAACGGAAGTAATCTCTGATGCTTTACCAGCAACAGTTGTTATATTACTACTAATACCAGCTACAGTTGTAACATTACTTGCAATACCACTTACTGTAGTTATATTTGCAGATATACTAGCAACAGTAGTTACATCAGTAGCAGTTATTGTAGTTGCTACATTACCACTTCCATCAAAAGTTAAAACTTTATTTGCTCTAGTTGCTGATACAGGTAATGTTAATGTTGCTGTAGAATCATCATCTGTTAATCTTATTGATCTTGCTATCTCATCTTCTCTTTCACCCATCATAGCAACCATTTTATCAAGGTCTGTATTTAAACTATCTATAACAAATGGACCAGATGTAGGAAAATCTGTTGTTCTTTTAACAGGTACATCTCTTACTAATGTATATACATCACTTACTGTAGCACCACCACCGATAGTAATTGTACCACCACCAGATGTGCCAGCACCTTGTACTGAGTATTCTGTAGCATCACTTGGACTAGATGCATATGTAAGAAGTGTAGCACCTTTAAATACTTTTATATCTGTTACTTCAAAGATTTCAAAAGAGTATGCAAACTGCGTTTGCCCACCTGAAGCAGTGTATTGATTTCTTGGTGTTGTATCATTTACGACTATAGCCATAATATTATCCTTGTACCATTATTCTAGTATATCCACAACATTTTTTTCTGCTGAATTAAATAGAGATTTTAAATAAAATACATTATTAAAAGGTATCATACGTCTTGCAATAGATGCTCTCCTATCTAATTTTGTATCTTGATGAAACAGTTTATATAAATCAGCACCTAATCCTCCTACTGGTCCAAATGGTTCTGATATGACATCTTCTGGTGTACCTGTAAAAGGATTTTTTTCTCCCATTAAAGGTCTTATTCCAAAATTATTATTAGACATAACTTCTGCTATATTATTAATATCTAAAAAATACGCAGTCAAACCAGAATATTCTATTGCTTTTAATATTCTTTCTTCTTCACTTTTATATGCCCACCATCCTGGATTTCTAATGTAATCACTTAACATACCAGCAGAAAACATAGCCATCATTCCAGATACCACACCTTTATGTCTACCTTGTAAGGTACTTATCATTATTCTATTAACAGAAGCAAATGCCCATGACATAAATTGTAAAGGAATTTTAAATAAATTATGGTGTCTATCTTTCATATCTTTATTCCAATGACTGAATTTTGCTTTACCATAATGTAAATATGTTTTATCTGTATCTGATGGTGTAACTATAGTATTGTTTTGTTCTGCTCTGACTGCCGCTAAAACATCTCTTGCTAAAATAGGGTCTTCATCCATCCATTTATCTATATTTGTAAAGTAAGTATCTTTACCTTTATATTTTTTTGGTCCATCATGTTTTACCCATAGCTTATATAATCTACTTAATTTATCTTTACCAAAACCTAAGCTAGTATAAATTTTTAAATCTACTTCAAATTCAGCATATCTTTTACCAGTACCAACTGCTTCTGCTAATCTGTATATATTATCATTTGATATATAAGCTACTTGTCTTTTCCATAAAGCTGTCCATTGATTTAATAAATTTGCTGTATAAAAACCTGTGTTAATTTTGCCTAAGCCTTTTAAAAACATATCTCCTATTTTACCAAATGCTCTATTATAAGTGTTACTAGATTGATCAGCTTGATCTGCTACCCTTTGACCAGCAACATTTAATCGTGTATCAAAACCTTCACCACTCATTAAAGTTGCTTCGCCTGATCTTAATTTAGCTTCATGTGCTAATAAATTAGTTTGAAAATCTGTAAGTTCTCTTTTAAATACATTTTTAAAACCATGTGCTAATACTATTTTCATTGGGTCTGCAAGACCAGCTACTGTTGCACTACCCATCATAATTGTTTGTGTAAAGTTCATCAATCCTTGTGCTAGTTGATTACCTCTTGATCCCATATCTGTGTTATGATTTATTCTACCTAATGTAACATCAATAATATCTTCTATATTATCTCTATGCATATTTAATTTATCCATTTGCTCTTTTGGATTTGCTTCAAACTCATCTCCATATCTCATAATCACATCTTCATGTATTCTATACTGTTCATGAGTAGCAAATCTATCTCCATCAAATGCTCTTGCCATTTCTAAATTTACACCAGCTTGTCTTAAATATATTCTTTGTATATTAACTACATCTGTATCTATAAAATCAGCTATACCGTTATAATCTTTTAAAAACATATAATTAGGAATATCTATTTTTCTTAATTTTACAAAAGCATTTGTACCTTTAGCATGAATATTATCTATATTTAAATTTTCAGAATCTCTTAGTATAGTGTTTACTGTTCTTATAGCTTTATCTCTAGCTATCATATCTACTAATGCTTCATTAACTGGATAATATTGTTTATTATATTTGTATCTTTTAGCACCCATTTTTAAATAAGTCATAGCAGTTTTTAATTGTGCTTTAGGATTTTTTAAATAATGTTTTTTTAAAAAATTAGTAAATGCTTCTCTATTATCTTCTATTGCTGGTATCATAAAATCTCTATGAATATAAAATGCTTCATCATCCATAGCTTTTGTTTGTCTATCTTTTTTACCTACTGTTAACATACTTCTTTTAAGACTAGCATAATATGCTTTTTGGTTGATAGTCATAGGGTCTTTCATCTTTTTTAATAATCTATTTAATGCACTTATTTGTCCTGATGTAGCTACAAATTCTGTATCTTTAAACTTAAATACACCTACATCTATTTTTTTAAATTCATTTGCTGATCTTAATCTTTCAATTAAAGACTTTACATAATTTCTAGTTTCAGGCGACATAGGATTTGTTGTAGAATCTTCTAATATAGTTTTTAATATTTTTGCATCTTCTTCATAATGATCTTTTAAATAATTATTAAACTTTTTTATTTCTTCATTATCAATATTATATCTTTTACTATAGTCTTTTTCTTTTACAGTTTTTAATATATTTGTAAATGTATCTTTAGCAGTTTCTCTTTGTGTTTTTACACTTGATAATAGTTCTTCTAATCTACCACTAGCATTTTGAGATAGTACATCTCTACCAAACATTTCTTTTTCCATGTTACGCAAAGCATCTAAATGTCTACCAGCATAAAACTGTGCATTAAAATGTAATGCTTCCAACACTGCTTTAGGTAAGGTAGGATTAGGATTCTTTAATAAAGTTTCATATCTTTTTAAATCTTCTAAAACTTCACCAAATTGTCTAAAAGCATTATTATATCTATATTGTAAATTATCTCTTGTATTAAAAAACTTTACTGCATCTCCTTCTTTTTTAATTGTCTGCATAACTTCATTAAATTTTTTAGCTACATTTACTACTTGAGGTATAGGATGTTTAATCTGTCCAAAAGATTCAGGTTTACTTGCGTTCATAATAACTCTACCAACTTCTTGATTAAACATAGCTGGTGTCATTACTTTTTTATCTCTACGATTAGCTATAAATGCTTTTAACGAAGCACTATAATATCTTGTATCCATAGTTAAAAATTCTTTAGTAGTTTTTACACCAGTAAACATTGATTGGTATTCATCTCTAGCAAACTTAACAAAATCTTGTAATGTCCATAACTCCCATCTACCAGCATTTAACTTAACAGAACCACCATACACATTACCATCTCCAGTAGGTTCTACACCTTTTTTAGCATCACGATACATAACATTTCGATCTCCTAAGACTCTTTCTAAAAATTGTCTAGTAGCTAAAGATTGATACCTAGTAACTGCTTGTCCATACATACTAGCTTTCATAAAAAATTCTAAACCAAATGCTTTTTCAGGTAATGCTTCTGGTTGTTTTAATTTGCTTATGCTTCTATCTGCAAAATTACTTGTTAAATATTTTTGATAATCAGAAGGTGCTACATTAAAAGCTTTTTTTAATACTTCTTCTTCTGATACTTCTATTTCTTTTGGATTTATTACTACAAAGTTATCATCAATACTATCTAATTTATTTGCTGCTTTTGCTTTTATTTTAACTCTTTTACCTAACGTACCATCTATTTTTCCGTTATACATAGTGTTTTGTTTTTGTCTTCTTATTTCTCTTAATGCTAATTCATTAATACTATTTTCATAATCAGGTAATCTTTTTTTATAATTAGGATCATTTCTTTTTAAAAACCCTAAAGACTCAGGTGCATTACGAGTATGCATTACTTCATGCATAATAATAAAATCTAACCACTCTTGAGGATTATTAAATGTATCTTCTGGTAATGCTTTTACTCCTGATAATTTTGGATTTGTCCATGCTTTTTTATCATACAATTCTCCCATTATATATTTAGGATTTATATATATAATCTTATTTTTATTATCTGTATAAGCACTTATTATTCTCATTTTGCCAGCTTCATTTTTTATTTTATTAGTATTTACAAATTGTATTTTATATCCTTCTGGCATTTTAGGAATAATAACATTACTAATATTAGCATTACCTTCTTGATCTATATTGATTATACTTGGTTCTGGCATAGGTTGTTTCTTACCATACCTACCATCAAATGATAATTTAGGTTCATATGTAATTAATTGAGGATCAGTACCTTGTGCTGGACTATTATCATAAGTTATTTTTGAAGGTTCTATGTCTATATAATCTCCGTCATAAGTAATTTGTCTTACTTCATCTGCACCATCATCTGCGTAAGTTGCTTTAAAATAATTACTTCCAAATCTTTTAGATAATCCTCCAATAGTACCACCTAATAAACCACTTAATATAGCACTGCCACCTACAGCATATACACTTTCAATAGGTTGATAGTGAGGATCATTGTAACCTCTTGCTAGTTCTTGACCACCTGTAAGAACAGCACCAGCAGTACCCATTCTTTTTGCTCCTCTCCAAAAACCTATACCCCATACTGTAGGTATAGGTATCAAGTTTACAGGATCAAAAATACCAGCAAACAAACCAGCACCAATAGATTTATTAATTGCTAAATCTTCTCTAACAGAAGCCATTTCATTGTATATTGTATTTCTGTAATCAAATTCTTTTTGTGATTTTGACATTACTAAATCTTCTTGTAAGTCATAAGGTAAGTCTTTTATCATATCAGAACTTACTTCAAAGTCTGGGTCTTCTTCAAATTGTCCTTGTGCTACTCTATCTAAAAAAGGTTTATAAACAAATTTATAGTTATCTCCTACATCTTGCCAAAAAGAACGTGTTCTTGTAGGTGCTGGATTTGGTCTATATCTTAAATCGTATAAATCACTCATTCCAAAATGCTTCAAATTTATCTTGTGTATCTAACTTTAAATTCGTATTATAATTATTTTTATATAACCAATATGCTTCTGATGGAGTATCGTAAGAATTTAAAGCACCTTGAGTTGATAACCATATTCTTACCATAGCCATTGATACTAAAGGATTATCTAAATCAGTATAGTTTAAATTTTTTAATTCAAACTTTTTTCCTCCACCTAATAAATCAGGGAAATCTCTATTAATAGCATCTTCTATTTTTTTAATTGTTCTACCTACTATCGGAGGTAATCCTGTTCCAGCTTTACCATAACTATCTGCATTTAATTCTTTAGTATGTCTTCGTTTAAGGTCATCAAATATACCTACTTTTTCTTTACCTGTATCTTTATCATAAGTAATTTTATCCATTTGTGCTATACCAGTGCTTACTCTACCTTCTTGATATGTAAGTTTATTTATACCAAATTCACTTTCTGTACCTAAAGTAGCATACATAAATCTTCTATTAGTTTGATTGTTATTAGCTGTAATGTTTAATATATAATCAATACCTTCTCTAACCATATCTTTGCCTTTTGCTTTATCTACTGTGTAACTATAATCAGGTTGGTCTATACCTTTATATGCTCTGTAATCATCTGCTATAACTTTTTTTAATTTTCTTTCTTCTGCTAGTGCTTGTTTCTCAGATGAATAAGATGGAAATTGATTTAAACCTCCTACAGAAACAATATAATCTTCTAATAATTCTTCTTCTCCTGGTTGTATCTCTCTATACACTCGTTCATTTTGATTGTTTGTATAAGCAATAACAGAAGGAATAAGATGATATTTTTTTGTAGGTACTGCTCCATATGTACTAACAACATTAGTTGTTTCTACTATTCTTCCTTTTGTAGTAGTTATACTACCATCATCATTAAGAATACCATTATGACTGCCTAACACCATTCTATGTAAATTTATATATTTTAATTCTTGTTGATTAATATTAACAACTTGTTTTGTACTAAGAGTATTATCTCCTACTGATAAAGGAGTAAACTTACTAAATCTAGGTTTATATTTTTTTACAGAATCACCACCACTAATAGCTAAATCAGGTATATCACCTTCTTCAGTTGTTCGTATATCTAAACTTTCTCTTTCTAATAATAGTTCTTTTGTGTTAGCTTGATTTAAAAAATTATTGTTATCATGTAACATAATATTTAAAGGTATTATAAGGTCTTGTCCTGATTCATTTTTAATACTGCCATGTTCTGCCATAGCAGTAGAATTTGCATCTTTAGCAGTAGTTCTTGATCCTATTAATATTACTTTATATCCTTCTGTAATATCTTGTGAATTTTTTACTGCTTGTAATCTAAAGGTTACTCCAGGTATTAAAGCTATTTTGTTTCCATTTTTATCTTGTATTGTAAATACATCTTTAATTAAAGTTTCTTTACTAGATAAATTATCTGTAATTGGTGTTGCATTAAATTTTATTTTACCTGTATTTACATAATTTAATTCATTAGGATTAATAGTTCTTGCACCATATTTTTCAACCATTCTTCCTTGAGAATTATCTTGAATCATTTTGTCTATATTAGATAATTCTATTCCATCTGATAAATTTAAATCAAAAGGAAGTGTTTTTAATTCATTTATAATTGCTATTGTTGCACTTGTATACATAGGATTACCACCAGCATATGTAATTACGTTTGATGCAATTTGATGTCCTTCATGTGATAATGTGTCTTCATTATATAAATCATTTCTATCAGCAACATTTACAATGTTATCATTAGTTTTAAATACTTCATTCATAATAAATCTATCTTTAACTGGTATAATAGTGTTTAGCCTTGCTTCAAATACTTTTTTTAATAATTGTGTTATATCTTGATCACCATTCATTAATTGATTATTGTAATCTGCTATAGTACCAATAGTTACTAAACCTTTTTTAATTTGTTCATATGCAGTATACATTTCTACTTGATTATCATCTGTTTTATATTCATCAAATAAAAGTTTTCTTATATAATTTTCTTTAGCTACTTTATTTTGATCTTGTGGATTTTCCATTCCTATATTTGAAAACATTTGATTTGTTAAACCATTAAATGTATTTTTATCTAATGAATATAAATTTTTTAAATTAGTATAATATGATTCTAAAAAGGTACTATCTGCTGGTAATGCACTTGCCGCTTCTAATTTTGCATATTTATTTATATCTTTAAAATGTTCTTGTGTTACATTATTTTTTTTTAACTGTGTAAAAAATTCTACTTTTGTTTTAAATTCTTCAAAGTTACTAGCTGGTCTACCTAAGTAATCATAAATAACTTCAGGCATATGATTTAATGTTTTATTATATTGATGTGTAATTCCTACTAAATTATTTATGTTTTGTATTTTTTTATCTTTATCTTGCACATTTAAATAAGCATCTAAATTTGTAAAGTCTATACCATAAGATTTTAAAACTGTTTCATTAAAATGATTATTCCTATCTGTTTTTGAAGCTGGTGAATATCTTTGATTTGACTTACCAGAAAATATATTAGATAAATTTTGATTAGTATTTCTATCTTTTTTTCCTATAGCACGTAATTCTTCTATTCTATTATTAAGTTGATTTACAATTTGTTTTTTTACTACATCACTACCAGCAAATAAATTTTGTAAATCTATTGCTGTATAATCTTTTGTACCTATTGTATAAGTATCTTTATCATTACCTGAACCATCACTTATAGCATTTTTTAATGCAGTCAAATATCCTACATTATCTATTTCTGTATCTTTATCTGGAATTAAAGTACGAATAACTTGTACTTTATCTGTGTCTTTTAATAGTTGTTTTGTTGCAATTAAATTTTTACTTTTAGGATTAACTTTTAATTGTTGTTCTACATCTATTAATAATTTTTCTATAGGAGTATTATTATCTGTAATTTTATTTATAAGTATTTCTTCTTGTTTTTTGTCAATTACTTTTGATTCAGCATTTGCAATTTCTAATAAATGTTTTGTAGCTTTTTCTTTAATTCTTTCTTTAAAACCTATATGATTTATTCTTGCTTTAGTCATAGAATTATCATGACTTAATATACCACTATCTTCAGAATCAGTTTTAAATTTAGCATCATGTGAAGTTAAAAGTTCTTCAAAACTTTTATCTGTAAGAGTATTATTTTGTATCATTTTTTCTAATGCTTCATCTATTTGTATATAAGAGTTCAAACTTTTTTCTTGCATTAATAAAGAATTAGTTGCAACAGTATTTTGTATGGTTACTGCTTTTTGTAATCGTTCTCTTATTCTATTTCTTGTAGCATCACTATTAAATTTATCTAATACAAATTTACTATTTATTTCTATATCTTTACCAAGTTTACTTTTTATAGTAGCTCCTGTACCAGTACCATTTAAAACACCTACAATACTTTCTACCTTGTCAATATTTACATATTCTCCTTGTTCATTAACATGAAATACATCAGCAATAAAAGCATTTATATTACTTGCTTCTGTAAATTCTAATAATTTTTTTTGTGCTAAATCATTTTCACCAAAATTTAATTTAACATATTTTTCTATTGTTTCTTTAAATCTACTATCTATATCTCCTCTTGTTTCAGAATCAAAAGTAGTATTTGCCATTTCATCAATTAAGTTATCTAACCTTGTTACTAAATTATTTGTAAGAGTATTTAACTTTCTTGATGCTAGTTTTTTATATTCATTATTTAAATTACTTGATATACGATCATTAGCTTTTGACATACTAAAGTTTTTAAATTCATCTGGTACTGCTTCTAATATACCTTCTACACCAGCAGTCATTTTTGAATTTAATAAATCCATATCATTAATTGAATCAGGAGTTTCTAACCAATCTCTATAACCATCATCAATTTTCTTAGCTATCGTATCTTGTATAGATTCTTTGTATTCTACAGTTGCAGCTTCTTCAAATGCTTTTTGATAATAAATACCACCTGTTTCTACTTGATTATATATGGGTACATTATTTTCATCAAAAGTAACTCCATGTGTTTTACCATCTCTTAATCCATCTCGTTCAGCTCTTACTTTTGCTAATGATGAATATCTGTTTCTAGCATCATCTGCTACATTTTTAACTGTGTTAGCAAATTGTACTGCTGGTCTAGGATCAATCTGTCCTAAATTATTACTAGTAGTACCTGTTCTTTTTATTAAAGTTCTTTGTAAATCTGAATATCTTTTTACCATAATTTATCCTGTAAATGTATATCCTTTATTTACTGGATTTGATACTGGTCCACCAGATGAATAGTTTGAATTACTTGTACTTGTTGTAGTTGTATTTTTATTAGGATTACCACTCTTAGTCATAGAGTAGTCAGCATAGCCACCAGCAATACTACTTGCCGCTCCTAATGCACCAGATTTAGTATAGAAACTACTTAGGTCTGGAGTTTGTGATCTTACTTTATTTACTGATATTTGTGTAGCTATTCTACTCTGTTCTACTTGTCCTCCTAATCTTAAATTAGCTATATCTTTAGATAATGCTTCTTGTTCATAATCTATTAATGCAAGAAAAGATTTGTTTTCTAACCCTCTATTGTATGCTCTTTGTGTAGCTATGTTTCTTCTAACCATTTGTTTTCTTTGTTCTTCTTCTTCAAAAGCATTTAACTTAGCAATCTTTGCATCTTCTTCTAATTGTGCATTTTCTATTGCTATTGAACCTTTTAATAATTCTGTATTACGTCTAGCTATACTTGCTTGCATACGACCTGATTGATATTGACTACCAGCACTTACTGCTGTTGCTATTAATATTGCTGTTCCAGGATCAACACACATTATGCCATATACTCCATTACTAATCCTGTTACTCTTACTGGTAAAGGATCACTTTGCGTTATTGTTATTGTTGCATCTTTATTGTAACCAAGTAAATAAAAATCTTTTTTACCTGTTACTGCTGTTGGTGATAAAGATAAATCATCAGTTACTTGTCTTAATATTAAACGATTATTAGATACTGTAGTAGCTAATGCTGAGTTCAAACCTAACACAACTTTACTTATTCTTTTAGGTTTGCCTTGCATACTACCACTTGGTAATACTGTTTCTACTGGCATAGTTTCTACAGATACTTCATAATCATATCCTACTGTAATTGTTGTAGTATCAAAACCACTTGATAGTTCTAATACTCCACCACTTGTAACTGCAAATTCACCCATATAAAAATCACCACTTCTTACTTTTACTGTTTTACTAGCATAATTACTTAATCCTGTAAATGTAGTTCCAGCACTACCTATTACAAAAGTTGTACTATGATCTAACGTATTATCTTCTGTACCCATTTCTTCTATATAATAAGAACTATCTCTATATACTGTGAAGAATAATCTACTACCTACTGCTTCTACACTTGTAAATGTAGAACCAGATGTTGTTTTCCATTCAGTCCAACCAGCTAATTTTTCAGAACGTACTGCATGAAACACCCCAGCAGTACCATCTGAGTTTATAAATATAGCATATGATTCTGGTCTTTCTGCTGTGCCTTGTAATATAGTCATATCTACTGGTGTATTTATTAAATGACTAGCTAGTACACTTACATTTGTAGCACTATATGATAATTCTAAATCTGTAAATAATAATTCTCTTACTGCTCTGCCATGTTTCTGAACAAACAATACTCCACCTTCTAAAGATTTTACATTTACATGACTACATCCATGTGTGGTTTGTCTTCTTGCTGTAAAATTTCCTGGAGTTAAAACTGCTGAGTTTGCTTGTGGGCAAAAAAACTCTCCGTTTGCTGTAAATATAAGTAAATGTCTATTAGAAGATAAATGTCTTATATCTGCTACTTGTGATGCACCAATACTAGATTGTATACTATCACTATCATTTGCTTCTCCTACATCAAAATTAAAATATTCATCTACCTTTGATGCCCATACCCAGTCTGGTAAACTAGATGAACCACCAAACCACAATCTACCATCATGAAATGTTGATGATGCTGGATAACCTCTTACTGTACTATATACTTGTTCTTCCCATCTTGAATTAGCTTGATTTGCACTTGTTATAAAAACTGCTGTTCCACCACCAGCAGAAGTATTGTTAGCATTTGCACTTCCACCAGCAGTAAATGTATATGTATCTTCATCAAGAACTGTTATAGTTTTACTACCATTAATATCACTTGCTGATATACCTTCTATACTATTTGATCCACTAAAAGTAACTGATGCTCCATTTGCTAAACCATGTAAAGGATCACTAACTGTAATAGTTTTAGTTCCGTTTTCTGTTGTAAAAGGATCGAGTATAAGTTGTTTACGTAATGTACCTAATATAGTTGCTGTAACTTGTGTAGCACTTGTATATCCAGTTATAACTAAAGTTGTATCTTCTATTTTTAAATATACATTTACATAATTAGAATTAAAATGATCAGCACTTGATGTTAAAGTAACAGAACCAGATGTACCACTAGCTGTTAAAGTAACTCCAGCACTAGCAAACTTATAATATGGTTGATATACATTTTCTGAATCTGTATCAAAACTAAAAGCTGACCTAGTAAAAGATGTTAATCCTGTTCTTAATATTTTTTGTGTAGCCATACTTGGATGTGTAATAATCATAGTATCTCCAGCTTGACTAAATTGCATATCAAATAATATACTTGTTGTCCAAGGGCATCCTGTAATTGATTGTGCTAAAGCATTAGTTTCTAAATAATATATATCTACTCTAGTATTACCAAATGCCATAATGTATTGCTCATTATCATCAAAATCAAAACCTATAAGTCTAGCATTACCAGACAAACTTGCATATCTTTTTGTACCATTTCTTCTTTTAAATCCACCTTGAGAAAACAAAGCAACATTTTGCATTTCTTTAGCACCATTTGCATAAGCATTTACATCACTACGCATATTCATTAGTGGGTCTAATTCACCAGCTTGAAAAGTTGTTTTAAGTTGTCGTAGTATTGATCTTGTTTTTGCCACTATTACTCCACTAAACCTTCTATTTTACCAAGTCCAGTAGAGTTACGAGTATTATTAAATCTAGTAACTCGAAGCCTACTAGATGTTCTTTGTTGTGCATCAATGTTTTTTGCTATTGCTAATTGTCTATTAGCTTTTGTTTCTAAAGAATCTGATAGTGCTGTATTTTGTGCTACAGAAAAAGCAAATATAGAAGCTAATGTTAATTCTGCTGTAAATATAAAATATGCTGGAAAAAATACTTCTGGATTTGTTGCTGACTCATCATAAAAAGTATAATCTGCATATACACTATCGCTTGATACTGCATCATTATAAACCATATCACCATATCTTTCAAATTTTATAGGCATATCATTAACAAATACTCCATGTAATCCTACTAACTCAGAAGGTAATTGGTATGCACTATCCCATTTATGATCTGGTGCATCTGTTAATCTGGATAATTGTGATTGTTTACTAGCAAACCTCCAACGATAACTTGATAACATATTTTTAATTGTATCTAAGTACAAGTTACTTGCTACTGTACTTTCTGTTGTGCCATCTGAAAAAGAAGTAATAGGACTTGCTCCTATCATTACTAATGCTCTTGCACATATATCTATTTTTGTTGTAGCCATATAATGTTAGGGGGAGTTACCTCCCCCATACTCCGTTAAGCAAGTAATGCTACTGTTACTGGTGTAGCACCAGTTGCAGATGTTACAGTTGCTAGGTCTACTGTTGGTGATCCACCACCAGTTGCTCCTATAATAACTATTACATCAAATTGCTTTAATTCATTAGTTACACTACTAAAGTAACCAGAATCATCAATAGTGCCTACTGCATCTGTAGATTTGTAAATCCACATTCCAGGATTGGCACCACCAACCTTAAATAGATTTGTTGCATCTAAAGCCATTTGTACCTCCTATTCAGTTATTTGCACTTCAAAGACTGCGTTATCGTCAATCAAGACAACACCCAAGCTCATATATGCAGTTATTAAATTAGACACTCTTTCAGGAATGTAGTTGATTTCTGTTGTTACATCAGCTCCCATAGCTACACCTAAACCAGTTCTATGATATGCAAAACATTGTCTTCTACCACCTGTTGATGGTAAACCACTATGTATCATCCACATAAAACCGAGCCACCTTTTTGCTACCATTCCACCTTTAAATGGAAGTTCATCTGGTCCAATAAAGTCAGCATCCGTAAATGCCGCTATCTGTAACAGATCAACCCAACCATCAGGTGATACAATAAAGTATCTATCACCATCATCAGGTATATCATTCTCACCCATTTGAGCAAACACAGCTTCAATCTTAGCTTGTGTTAAACCATTTGAGTCAGAGTTACCTGATAGATTTGATGTACCATCAAGAGCAGTAGTGATTAGTTCATCAGTTTTTCTTCCTAATGCACCAGCACTACTTTGTGCTACTACCATTCTTTCATCAATGTTGGTTTTTAATTCGTCAAGTCTATCTACATAGTCAGCACTAAAGTAATCCTGTAAGGTTACTGTTACATTACTATGGTCGATATTCATTATTGGCACTTGTCCATGACGTGATTTTTGGACAGCAGAGCCTTTTCCTACTTTTTGAAAAACTGTTTGATTACCATTGACACTTGGCTTCTGTCTAATGGTGTCCTTGAGTTTTGATCCCATTCGCTGATAAGCCATGTGAACATCACTCTCAAACTGTTTTATAAAAGCAGTGCTTATTCCTACAGACATAAGTCCTCCTTATAAAGTTAATAAAAGTTTCACCGAGTTTATCTAGCTTATCTTTGTATAGTTATCCAGAAGGGCAATACTCTAATATTCTAGGACTACTAATACATCTATAACGAAAGTTCTCTGCTTTTGCAACGAGAAAATTTTATAAAGTCAAGATTTTTTCTTTTAACTGTTTCATGATCAAACCTACATTCAAGATGTTTTAGTAATTTTACTGCTTTTTTATTATCAATCCACACATAATTGTATAGAATTTCGTAAGGTTTGTGTATTAAATCTACCCATTTTTTGCTTAAAAGTGCTAATTTCATAGGTTTTGTAAAGGCTTTATCATTAGCAAGTAACCATACTCTAGCTAATCCTATGCTTTCTCCTACAGTTCCACCCATTAAAACTGGCTCTTTACCATAAAAAAGAGTAAATGTTTGTGCATTTTCTTGTCTTAATGGATACAATAATGCTGTAACTGGATCAGTACCACAAGCTTCTACTTCCATTATATCTTGTTTTCTCATAGTTCTTGCTAATGACATAGCATCTTTTTCTGTTGATGGTCGAACAGAAATACATTTTTTACAAATCATTTATATAACTTATCAAAAGCAGAATCTATTTGTTTAACGTAGTTTTCATCTCTATTTGTAGGATGCCAGTATCTTCTATCTTTCATCATCTCTTCTAAATCCTGTCTTGTCTTACCTGATGATACAGTTGACTCTGGTGCTTGACTCATACTTTGTTGCATCATAGTCATTATTTTTTCTACTGTTTCAACTCCACTAGAAGAAGAACACAACATCTCTAATGCTGGTCTTTGTGCTTCATTAAAATTTTTATTTACCCATAATGATACAGCTTCAATACGTTGATTAGCATTTTCACCTAGTTTTTTCTTTTCAGTTTCTATATCTATCTGTGGTTGTGATTGAATAAATAAGTCTATTCCTTTATCAAATGCTTCTTGACCTAATTTATTATCATGACAATATTTTCTCCACCCATCCATGAGAGGAGTATCAGTATCATATTGTTCAGGAATCTCTGGTAAATTATATTTATCTGGTGCTTCTGGTACATTTTTAATTTGTTCTTCTTGTAATTGTACTTTTATTTCTTCAGTTAAATCTTCTTTCTTTTTACCTATATAAGATTCTGCTTCAGTATAAGACTTTGCTAAACTTTCATAATCTGGTTTACCATCACTAAAAAATTTTTCTGGTAACCACTCTGGTCTTTCTGCTACTTCTCCTACTTCATCTTTTACTTCTTGTTCGCTATTTATTAGACTTTCTTGCTCTGACATTTTTGCCCTCCTTTATACGTTGTTCAATAATACCTACTAAAAATCTCATTCCTTCTCTTGCTCTCAGTTCTTGATCCGTTATATTAAATCCAGCTACACTTTCTATAGTAATACTTCTTAAATATTTTAATGTTTCTACTCCAGCATCAGTAACAAAACAAGTTAAAATAGTGCTATTTAACTTATCTTCATTAGATTGAGTTCTGCGAATCCCATCTATACTAACCTGGGGGAGGTTCTTCTTGTCTATCATTTGGTGCCATTTGTTGTAATTGTTGTTGTTGTTGCATAGCTTGTTGCATTTGCATCATAGCTTGTTCCATTTCTTCTTTACTTCTTGTAAGTTTTTCTGGTATACCAAATTTTTCTGCTAGGTATTTAGTAGCTTCATTACTATCTACTAATAGGTTTATAAGTTGTGGTCCAAATCTTGAACCTACTAATTCTAAAAATCTATTGAATCCATTTATATCTTGATTAGCTTGTGCTTGTGCTAATGGAGAAGTAGATTGTACTTTTATTTCTCTACCATTAACTGTTGGTATATTTATTCTTCCTTGTTTTTTTAATATATGTATTACTCTTTGCAATACTGGTGTTACCATCTCTGCTTGTAATCTACCAAATGATGAACCAATCTGTCTTGACAAGTCTGCCATACGTTCTGCAACTTCTGTAGCTGACATTGGTGTTCTATTAGGATCACCCAACATTTCATTATACAATGCCTTTCTAATATTTTGTCGCATATCTTTTAAAACTAAATCAGCAACATTAAAGTTACCAGCTTGTGCTATTGGTTCTAATCCACGAGATGATGGAGAACGTGGTATGATAGTTCCTGGAAGTAACTGAATTGTATCTACATTTATTATACCATCATCTTCCATTTGATACATACCAGATATTGCCATCTGTGCATTTTCTAAAATCATTTCTATAACAAGGTTACAAGTTTTTATTGCTGGCATAGAATTAAGAAGTGGTCCACGACCATACACTTCACCAGCGGCTTTACTCCAACGGAATACTACATATGGATTTGCACCTTCTCCCATAAATTGTTTTTTTAAATATATATGTTCTGGATTCGTAGAAAAAACTGTAAAGTCATAAATTTCTACATTTGGTTTATTATAATTTCTTGATACACATTCTACTAAATTTACAAAAATATCTTTACCATTAGTTAATTGTCTACTTAGTTCTGGTGGTAATGTTGCTTGTGGATATATTAATTGTATGTTTGATGCTTTTACTTTTCTTGTTCTATATACAGTATCTACTATATCATTTGGTCCAGTATCTAATGTTAATCTTGATAAAGGTACTGCTGTAAATCGTATTGGTTTTATTGCATCACCTTCTTCTATAAGCAATGCACCTGTACCTACTGCTAAATCTAAAAATGCTTCATGTATTTCTTGAGCAAAATTACTATTTTGTAAAACTTCAAATACATAATTAGTTACTCCATCTAGTTGTTCATTTACTTCTGTTCTTTCTTCTTGTGGTATTTCTGAACCAGATACTAATTCTGCCCATCTTGCATAGTTAGGAACGATACCAGCTTGTAATCGTGATGCAAATTCTTGCACACCAACCACAGCAGTTTCATCAAATATTTTATCTGTCTTTGTTTGTCCAGCAGTAGTAGGATAAAAACTCTCTCGTGCTGGCATACTGTATTCAAAACATTCTTCAAAAGTAGGTCGCCATAATTCTTTTATGCTTTCTGCTCTTTTATATCGAGCCAACATATTACCTATGTCATCCATTTCTTTTAGAATAGGTTGTGGAACTAATGCTACCATTATAATTGTTTAATTAACATTGTTGCTAACATTACCATTATAGTACCACTAAAGGCAATGAATATTGTTTCTAATCGTTTTACTCTTGAAATTATTTCTAACCATCTTTCAGAACAAACTGCTTCATGTGTATCAAGTTTTGCTTTTACTTTTTCAATTTGAGTGGTCATATTATCCTAATGTAGTATTACTTTTAGTATTTGAAAGATAGCCACCACCACTTGTAGTTAATAAACTTCTTCTACCAAAACCTTCTTGTATTTGTTTTTTTCTGGCTCTAGTAGCTTCTGCTTGATTTTGCATACCTTGTTCTCTTACCTGTGTTTCTCTAGCGGCAATGCTAGGATCAGGTTTTGGAGGAGGTGGTATATAAATTGGTGGTGCTTTTGAACTAAATAAACCTGAACACATAATTAAATCCTTTCTATAATCTTGATCGAATATCAAATATATTCCATTTCTTTCTTATATTCTTTTTTGGTGCTTTTGTAAAGACATCAAAATCAGTTTTTGCTTGTACCACTTTTGCTGGATTCAAAGACTTAGTTATATTTTTTCCTTCACCAGCACCCAACATCAGATATTGTAATGCATCATGTACATGAGAGTAATGATTCTTATCTGGTTTATCAGTATACCTTTCACCAGATACTTGCATACGTCTATACTGATACCCACCTTCAAAACCTTTGATTAGATGTTTACAGCTTTTATCTATAAGCACTCCTGATTTACCTTCAAGTAATCTACTCAATGGAGCATTAACAGATTCTATACGTAACGATACATCATTGGATGGTGCTGGAATGGCACGAATACCAGCACCACGTAGTATTTGGAAAGGGGTAGACTCATCAGTCTGTGCCCTGTAATCCCCAGCTGGGTCCCCAAATATTCGTGCTACTGGTATATTGCGAAACTTGGAGTGCATTTCTTGTCTAAGCAATTCTCCAAAACGTACCATACCCATATCTTGTGCTACGATCTCATGTAAGATTATCCATCTCCCTCGGACTTGTTGAGCAAATACACAAGCTGGTGTTAAACCAAAATCTATACCAACATAGTAGGGAACTTCTGCTGGGAGTATTGGTTCTTTAGCTACGTGAATATCTGCTGAAAATTGTTTGTAAACTGGTTTACCATCTTCTATTGTTCCTAGTCTATTCATCACATACACATCAATCCAAGATTTAGTTTTACCTCTTATAATAGAAGAATAATAATCTGCCATTAAATTCATTTTATTTTCTGCTACTGGATTGATTGCATAGTTTTCTACTTCGTGGTTATTATTTTTTTTCTCTATCATTCCAGCTGGTTGTGTAAAAAATTTCCAGTTATCAGGTTTAACTAACATCATAACTTCTTCTCTTGATAGATGTTCTGGTGGTGGTGCATCTCCACTCATGACTGACCACCAATGATCTTCGTCTGGTGCATTGGTATCTGCTATAACACCATACCAACTTGGTCCACCATCTTTCATAGAAGGGTATCTACCTACACGCATAGTACCAGCATCTATAATTGGTTTTGCTATTTCTCTGCTTTCATTAAAGAAAAGAAAAGTTAATTCTAAAGATAATAATTTTTTAACATCTTCTGGTCTATCTAAAGCTAGAAAGATAACTTCTAAATCTACATCACCTATTTTAACTCTATGCGTATAAGGTGGCGACCAATTCATTTTACCAAATTCTTTTTCAGGAAACCAATCTAACCAAGTCTTCATTGTGGTGGTACGTAACTGAGGATTAGTATTACGCACAATAGCTACTCTACTTTTACGAATACCATCTGGAGATTTTTTTTGAGCCAATGCTCTACGGAATACTTCTATACAACAAGCAACAGATTTGCCTGAACCAACTGGTCCACGTATACCACGAAAGAAACTATTGTCTTTCATAAAATTTTTTAATATCTGTCCGTCTGGTTTGTATTTAAATAGCATTAGTCAACGTGATTGTTGTCTACTGCAAACTTAATCATCTTACCAGCTAAGTCTGGACCGACTGCATTTATAAACTTATCAACTTCACTATTAGTTAAAAGTTCATTGGGATAAAATTTTAAATGCGTACTACGTACAATAGTACGAAGTCTATTCAAATCTTTTAAAGATAGTTGTCTTATAAACATATTAACAGTTCCATGCTCTTAATGATTTATTAATTCTTGAATTAGGATCACGAGCTGTCTTCTTGCTCGTTAACTTCTTCTTCATTCCTTTCATCCTTGCACAAAAGGAAGCACGTCTTTTATTACCTACTACTTTACTAGGTGCTTTAAGATTTCTTTTCTTACCAGTCTTGGTACGACCTTTATTATAACTAGCACGACCTTTTGCATTTAATCCACCTTTAGGATTCTTACCTTCTTTACGTTGCCATGCTGGTGATTTTGCCATTACTTCTTTTTCTTTCTTTTAAAGGTTGCTACGTTTGTTGGCTTACCACCAACTCCTTGTTTGACTGCACGTTTTCTTTTTACTGCTGAAGCCTTTTGTGATGCAGTCATCTTTCTTGCTTTAGCTATTGGTACACACTTTGGGTATTTACGTTTTGATCCTTTGCTCCTACCACATGGTTGATACTTACCATTCTTCTTTGGTGCTCCAATATCAACCCACTTCTCACCAACCCATTTACGTAAACTCATATTCTACGTATCCATCTATACAATGCATATGCTCCTAGACCTAATAAAATATAACAGATACCATCAAACCAAGATATGTTGTGTAGTGTTTCTATTAATTCAGGAGTTATGTTCATGCACGTTTCCTTTTACGTGTAGTTTTTTTCTTAGCAGACTTTGGTTTAATCCTACCAGAGCAAACACCAGAAGCATACATATTAGCATAAGCACTTGGGTATACTTTAAATTTTCTCTTGGCGGCGGCTTTACCTTTGGCACATAACTTAGCCATACATTGTATCCTTACCTTTTTTCTTCTTAACCTTTTTACCAACTATATTAGTAGGCTTCTTTATTGTCTTCTTCTTACTTTTTTTCATTACAGTTCCATATGATTTCATAGTTCCTGGCATTATGTTCTCCTTTGTTATAAACCATACATAAAACATTGAAGGACTTTTGTAAAGTAAAAATACAGAAGCTAGTGATGTTACTCAATGACTAAAGTCATTTTCTAACCCCACCCTGTACACACGCACAGTATGGTGTGTGGTTAGATTCCAATCTGTGCGTAGCTAGACTGGATCAGGATAAATCTATATTGACTTGAATCGCATTGGTAGGTGAGGTTTGGTTACCAGAATCATTTGTTATGCCAGCTCTATCGAGAATGTCTTTACTAGCCTCTAGTTTGACATACTCTGAGTTAGCATTGTCTGAGAGATTAGATATGGTCTGTAATGCTCTGATAGACCTAGTACCTAAGGACATCTTCAGCTTATCCTGAATCACTTGCATCACCTTGCTATTCCTGAGTAATCGACTTGCTTCGACTTTTGCTGATCTGCGAGAATAACCAGCTTCGATTGCACAGTGCTCTTGTGTCCCAATGCCTGCTAACAAGTTATCAATAAATCTGGATTGCTTCGTTGTAAGTGTTGTTGTTTTTGATACCATTTGTACTAAGTTAGCCACATGATAAAATGACTGTCAAGTAAATAATTTGACACCTTACCTGTCCCTTGATAGGCTTGATAAATTTGATAAGCCAGTTTGATGAAAATCTACTCTGTTTGCTGATAGGTCGCTTATCTTCTCCATGATTCGTTTTTTTCAAGGCCGTTTCATTCTTCATTAAGGTTATATGAAAAAATCAACTTAGCATTACCCGAATACCACATTTAAATATAGAGTATAAGGTGTGCGTTGCACCCTTGCTATAATGTCGCCACAGGCGACTATGTCCAGCACTAATTTGGTTCCCCCCTCTGTTCTTCTAGGGGACTTACAAGGTGCTTACGCCCTATATTATTGCTTCGCATTGTCCCCCCAAATTAGAGCTGGACTCTATATTTATATGTAGTAGTTCGGACACTAAGATGATTTTTACATATAACATAACAAAGAAAGGAAACGACATGAAAAAATCAAATATTACAAAGATAAGCGAATACGCAAACAGAGCAGATTTAATCAATGATATGATTAGAGATTGCAGATACCCGGGACAGGACGGTGTCGAATTATTTGACAGTCGTATTAAGTTTGTGGCTAACCAAGTCCAAATGGCTTATAATCAAAAACAACAATACAACGAAGGCAATCCAGAGTATAGGATTAAAGGTCGCAACCATTGGGACTCAAAAGCACAGGAAATCGAGAGTCCTGATTTCGTTCTCGCAGATGATCAAAAGACCGAAATGATGGAGCAACTCAAAGAACTCAGGGCGGCGGATGATGCAGCTTACGAATTCTGGAACGCTGAATATAAATTTTTCTCGGATGTCTATCAGTTCATTACAGGCAAAGCTTGGACTAAAGACACTCCTAAATCAGAGAAAGTAAATAACGTAAAAGCTTTCTTACTAAAATAAGTCCAGTAAGAGTCAGTTCTCTCAGAGAGCTGGCTCTTTTTTTATTCTGTGAGATAAGGACACAATAAATTGTGCCTTGTTAAATAGAAATATAGATTTATCCTTCACCAGTCTAGGTGGTGCTGGATACAGATTTGTAAGCTAACAACACACTTTTATAAACGGAGGATATTATGCAGAGATACAGAAGAAAGTTTACCAAATTATTGCTAGCGATAGCTATTAGTTTTTCAGTAGCAATGATGTTTAGTATTATATCAATTATATTTGCAATGACTACAACTACAGTAGGTTGGTTGTTCGGTCCACTATGTGCAATCAATGCAGTCGTAACTTATGTTATTGGTTTTGTAAATATATTTAGATTACAACAACATAGTATATAGTTGCACTTGTGCATTGTATTTAGTATACTATTAACAAAGGAGGAGTTATGTTAAACGCATTAACTAAACGATTTGATATACATATATCATGGGCAGAGAATGAGCAGACAAAAGAAAGAGTAGAAAGATTGAATGAACTAATCATGGCAATCAATGACTCTTGTAAAGTAAATAGTGGTAGTAAGAATGCAAGGATCAAAGCTAGTTTACTTATGAAGTATACAAGAGAAAGAGATTGGTTAGACCAGCAGATAATTAAATATATATTACAGGAGAAAAAGAAATGAATGTGATACAGGAACAAACACATGAACAAATATTAGATGACCAACTAATAGAACATGGTTGTAGATTCTTACACGAGTATAACTATAGGGTAAAACGATTAGCTTGTGGCTACATAAATATACAACAACTACAAGCAAGACTAAACTATGTAGAATCCTATCATAGCGAACAACTAGGAGAGGTACATCATCTATGGTTAGGACAAAAGACTTTAATACTAGATGAGTTAAGACAGCTAGTAAAAAGAAAAGACTACAACAGTTTTGCTTTGGCAATGCAACAGACTTTAAAATCATGGAGAGAATATTATAGGGAGAATCATTATGTCAATCAGTAAACTAGCAGAAGATAATCTAAAAGATATAACAGAACAGATCATCAAAGATATGGAGTCGCATGATCCAAGCAAACCATTCATACCTAAGTGGATACAAAACTTTCATATGAATGTAGATGGCAAACCATACACAGGTTGGAATCAGTTTCATCTTAACTTCAAGTATGGATACAAGACTCCTGTATGGGGTACATACAATCAATGGAATAAGGTAGGTCTACACCCAGCACCGAAGACAGGCATACCTTTATGGCAACCAATGATATACAAAGAAACAGATAAGAAAACAGACAAAGAAAAAGTAATCAAAAGATTCAAGACTGTAGCTATCTTTAGTATTGATGATGTGTCTGGTGATACTAAACTTATCAATGCACTAAAGATTGCATTGGTAAAACCTCCTAAGTTATGTACTCATACAGAGATAGAACTTATTGAGATGGATGTTCAACAGTTAGGTGCAAGCATAACTGATGGCAGTAATCGAGCCTGTTACATACCAAGTACAGACGAGATCAAGATGCCACACAGAACACAGTTTACAAAACGAGAAAGTTATTATGGTACATTGTTCCATGAGATAACTCATTGGACAGGGCATAGTAGCAGATGTAATAGAAACCTAAAGGGTAGCTTTGCATCTAATGATTATGCCTTCGAGGAACTTATAGCAGAACTTGGTGCAAGTTTTCATATGGCTCACTACAACTTGTTGCACGAAACAAGAAGTGATCATGTGCATTACTTGAAGTCATGGGCTAAGGCTCTTAGAGATAAGCCAGACTCACTACGTTCTGCTTGTAAGTATGCTAGTCAATCATACTGTTTTGTTCGAGACAAAGCAGAAGTGATTGCTAGCGATAAAGCAGTAGGTGATGTATGATTGCAGTCTATATAATTACAGTAACTAATGTTATAGTCTGGGCATACATTTATTTATTAACAATATAGGAGAATGAATATGACTGAAGATAAATGGATAGTTTGGGTAGGTGGAGTACCTGAATATTTTAGAACTCATACTGAAGCCAGACGTTATGTTAACAGTATGGTTGAAGAAGGATATGATGACGTATATTTAGAGGAGAATAATAATGAGTGAAGAATGGTACAATATGGTAAGGCGAACAGATCCTGAAACAAGTAAGACTGCCGCTAAAGAAGAAGTAGGTAGAGTACGTAAAGCTAAAGACAGAGTGATGGAACTTATCATAGATGTCGGTGGTATATCTGGTATGACAGATGAAGAACTAGCATATCAAGATGGTGTAATAACAAGTAAGTATCGTACTGCTAGAGTGTGGTTAGAACGACAACACTACATTGGTGCAGTCGGTCAACGTAAATCCAGGCATGGTAAATACCAACGTGTTTGGTTTGCAACAGAAAAAGGTAAAGTATTATATTGTAAAATAAAGGAGAGTAAATAATGTATGATTCATTAGTAGTAGATATAAAAGTAAGAGAAAAAATGTTAGAGAATACTTGTGCTAAAACTAGAAACGCAGTACAAAGTGGTGAAGATTTATTCTGGATAGTATTAGAAGACAGTCAAGGATTTGATTTAAAAGACTATAGTTTCTATGACATGATTGATTGTCTAAACAAAGGAGAACTGTATGAAAGAACATACTTTGTATTTGATAATTACTATGATGCTAGATGGAAGTTAGACCAGCTTATTGCAGAAGCTGAAGCCAACATATAACTTGCATTTATGCACTAGCTATGATAAGTATTATTATATGAATGAACTTAATACTTATATGAATCAGTTACAAAAACTAGCTGACAAAAAAGGTATCAATCTACGTGAAGCATTCCGTAAGTCTGGTATTCAAGATAGTACTTATCATAGAATAAAGACAGGTGAATTTAAATTACGAGAGTCAACTGCTCAGACAGTATGGGATTATATACGTGAAGAAATCTAATGGAAGATATGAAGCATATCATGGCAACATGGTATACTTTAACTCTGATGCTAAAGCAGAACGATACCTACAGTTAGTAAAATTTTTTGAGAGTAAACTAATTACTGATATAGAATTAAATCCTAAGTACAAAGTAATAGTAAACAATGTATTAGTATGTAATTACACAGCAGATTTTAGATACGTTACTCTTGAGCCTAATGATCATAGAGGTTATGTTGTTGTTGAAGATGTAAAAGGTGCAACGACTGATGTATATAAGTTAAAGAAATCATTGGTTGAACTAACTAATAATATCAAAATACATTTGATACAATCGAAGGAGATAAAAGAATGGACAGAGATTATACCTCTAAACCAATAGCAGAAGATTGGCAACCAAGTACTCAGTTGCAGACTTGGTTCTTTGATAAATTTAAACAAGCAACAATGGAGGATTTGAACTATGAACACGAACAATTCGTCGACTACTACCTCGCAAAAGGTAACAGAAAAAATAACTGGGAAGCCGCCTTCAGATTTTGGTGTCGGTGTTCTTTCAAGTTGGGTAACAAAACACAGAAAGCCAGGCACGATTCTAAACCAACCAGAGTTTCTGCCAGTAATGCTAACGCAGTCGGAGATTATCTTGATAGATACAATAGCGAGAGCAACATCAGAAGCATTACTAGAACTAAAGGATCATGAAGAATTAACACCACTAAAGAAAAAACTTGATAGTGTAATACATAACCTTGAAGTACAAATGCAACCAGCTCCGAATGAAACTATAGTAAAAAGTTTGCAAGTGCTGGGCAATACATTTCAAACAGAACTACCACAACGTGAAGGTTTAAAGTATTACATAGAAGCAATCAAAGATATACCAGCTATATTCTTAAAGGATGCTATCGTATCTGTAATGAAAACACATAAGTACAATACCTTCCCATTACCAGCAACCATTCGAGAACCTGTTGACAACAAGATAAATTTCTGTCAAGGTTTTCTTGGATGGTGTAGATCTGTTTTACATAGACTTACAACATTCGCCTAGTTCATTCTTCGATTGTTCCAAGCCAGTAGTAACCCTATACTGCTGGCTTTTTTTATGCTTGATTACAATGCAGAAATGCATTATAATTTTATTAACAATAAAGGAGAATGACTATGTTTGTAATAGACAGAACAACTGGATTAGGTGGTAGTGATGCCAATAGAATATGGCACAATCAAGACCTAATACAACTATGGAAAGTAAAAACTAAACGTGATATGGAAGAAGATTTATCACATATATTTCGTGTACAACTTGGCATACATACTGAATCATTTCATTTAGAATGGTTAGCTAAGACAAAGTTTGCTGGTAGTATATTGACTAGACCAACAGAAGTAAAGAAAGATAAGTATAGAAACATACCTATGTATGCACATCTTGATGCTAAAGTAGATGGTGTAATACTAGAATGTAAACACAGTAATGCAAGAGCAACTGTTGAACATAAAGCTAGATACTATGCACCACAACTACATCATTATATGAAAATGTTTAATCAAGATTGGTGTTACTTATCTGTCATACTTGGTAATGATGATCCTAAAGTAGTTCAAGTAAAATGGAATGATAGCTTCTACGAAAAACTAATTGCAAAGATGAAAAGGTTTTGGTTGTTCGTAGAGAATGACAAGCAACCACCAGAGTCTTATGGCAAAAATAGTAGTGATGTCAAAGCAGAAGAAGAAATACTTGTAGATGGTATGAAAGATTATCTTGAGTTTGATAATGAATTATACAAGAGCCTTGATGGTATGATGAATCAATATCAAGGTGCTGTATCCAGCTTCGAAGAAACGAAGAAGAAGATGAAGTTACTTGTACCTAAGGATGCTAGAAGATGTGAGTTTCCTAACAGTAACTATGTTATAACACGCAACAAGAAAGGTACACTTGTTGTCAAAACAAAAGGAGAATGAAGATGAAGTTTACACTAAAAGAAATAATACTTATGTGGAATAAAACATATGGTGAAAATATGTGTGAGAAATATTCAGGATTTATTAACAATTTAATAGTGGAGTATGACAATGCCAGAGCAAAAGACAAAGAATAAACCAGACTTTGATCAAGATTTATTTAACCTATTACATGATGTAAATAATCCATATCAAGGTTCTCAGAATCCTCACTACAAAAGTAAGTTTGCTGATCTGTTAAGTTGTTTAAAAACAGTCAAGCCAGCACTCAAAGAAAATAACTTTGCATTACAACAAGTAATAAAACAACTTGAAGGTGGTGGTTCTGTATTACAAACTAATCTTATACATATATCTGGTAAAGTTGTATGTGATGGTGGTATACCATTAGTATCTAAAGATGCTAATGATCCACAGAAACTTGGTGGTTCTATTACATATGCTAGACGATATGGTTTATGTGCATTACTTGGTGTAGTAGGTGATCCTGATGATGATGGTAATGAATCTAGTAAAGCAGATACTTCACCAAAAGCATTAGATAGATTGAAGCAAGAATTTACTGATACTATCCACGAATCAGCAGATAAACCTATGCTTGATGAATTGTATACATCATACAAAGATGAAATATCAGCACTAAAAGATGAAGATCAAAAGTGGTTTAGACAAGCATACAAAGATCAAATTAAATTTATGAAAGAAAGAGAGGACAAAAATGCAGACAGTTAATCAAGTAAC
>Ga0181405_1000086_pt1 | contig 29349 bp, 28 predicted proteins | sample 28SPOviralmetaG_FD_130134 | JGI IMG/M metagenome (GOLD analysis project Ga0181405, IMG submission 130134) | Marine viral communities from the oligotrophic San Pedro Time Series (SPOT) site, San Pedro Channel, CA, USA - 28 SPOT_SRF_2011-11-29 | ecosystem: Environmental > Aquatic > Marine > Strait...
GAAACAGCAGGTTTAACACGAGATCAGGCTACACAGTCAGCGTTAGACACACTAACACAAGAGTTAGGTACAACCGAGACTGCACTTCTAGCTGAGATTGGCACAACTAAAGACGCGTTAACTGCTGATATAACGCAAATAACAGAAAACTTAGGCGGCGACATAGACTCTATTGCTGAAGTGCTTGGTAAACCTGCTCGTGACGTAACCCAAGAAGATGTTGATTTTGTTGCAAATAGTATAGCTTTAGATACAATTTTTACCGAGCAAGAGATAACGCAATACGACGTTAACAACGATGGTGTTGTAGATAAATCTGACGAAGATTTATTAATAGAAGCGTTAGATACAGATACAGATACAGATATAGAAATTGGACCTACCGGACTGTATGCTGACATAGACACACAAAACGATCTGATAACAGAATTGCAAACAGAGCTTGAGTTACAAAATGAACAACAACTTGACATGCAACAAGACTTAAACACACAAATAAACACGCAAACTAACCAAACAAACTTTAATCAGTTTCAAGATATGTTAACAAATGCTGGCGATATAGGTGGGCAACGTGTAGATGTGCTTGCTGGAGATAAAGTAAATCTTGACTACCTGTATGATTTTGAAAGTATTTTTGCTAATCCGCAACAAGAGTCGTTGTTCGGTAGTCCTTATAGTCCTAGACCTACTGCAAATCCTCGTGGTGGTAGGTTTGCACAGGGTGGACAGGTAGAGGATAAAAATGATATGTTGCTAAGAATACTTGGAGAAATGTAATGGCATCTTGGTTTGACAGTATTTTAAATCAACTAACTGATGACCCAGTTAAAACAGGAATATCGTTGGGCGGGGCGTATCTGTTAAATCAATCCGGTATTGGCCAAGCACAAATACCTCAAACAGGATATCAAGGTAAAATTCCAGAACTTTCTATGTCTAGGCAAGTAGTGCCTAACACATATGATCCTAATAGAAGGCCGGGTAGTAGTGGACAACGTTATTTTACTGACCCTCAATATATACCTAAAAGTGCAACGCCTTCTACACCGATGTCTGCCGAAGGTCTTGCTGCGCTAAATGCTGCAAATCCTGCTAAGGAAGAAGTAAAACCTGTTGTGCCCCCAGTAACAACAATGGCAGCGGGAGGTATTGCAGAATTAAAACAAGGTAAATATCTTGATGGCAAGACTGACGGTATGGCTGACAAAGTGCCTGCGTCTATTGACGGCATGCAAGAAGCTCGACTTAGCGACGGTGAGTTTGTTATACCTGCAGATGTTGTAAGTCATCTTGGTAATGGTAATTCTGATGCAGGCGCAAAAGTTCTTGAAGATATGATGGCTCGTGTTCGTAAAGAACGAACGGGCAATACTAAACAGGGAAAAGAAATTGACCCTAAAAAATTCTTACCCGCGTGAGGTGAATTATGGCTGAACAAGATACTACTTCTGGTGTGACTGCTGGCAATTCGGGCATGCCCTCAAGTTATACGGGTACTGAATCCTCACTGTCTAATTGGGCAGGAGATTATGTTACCAATATGCTCGGCAAGGGTCGAGCGTTGGCGGAAGAAGGATATAACGCGTATACAGGACCACTAACCGCAGGCACTTCTGAATTACAAGATGAGGCTTTTAGCGGTATTGCGGGACTTAATTTGCCTACAGATCAAATGGGTGCAACAGGGTACACACCCCAAGCGTTTACAGGTGACGCTGTATCGCAGTACATGAACCCCTACCTCATGCAATCGTTGCAGCCACAGATTGACGAAGCGCGTAGGCAGTCTGAGATCGACCGTATTTCTAACGCAGGGCGTATGACCCGTGCAGGGGCATTTGGTGGATCACGACAAGCGGTACTAGACGCACAAAACCAAGAGGCTATGCAACGAAACATTGCTGGAATTACAGGTCAGGGATACGCAGATGCGTATAGAAGTGCCGTAGATCAGTTTAATGTTGAGCAAGATCGCGGCATGACTGCACAAGACAGGATAAATGAGTATGGGTTTACTGGGTTAGGTGCATTAACAGACGCAGGGCAGTTACAAAGAGATGTAACATCTGAGGGTATTGCGGCAGATAGAGCACAGTTTGAAGAAGAACGTGATTATCCGTTTAAACAAGTACAGTACATGCAGTCTTTGCTACAAGGACTGCCTATCGAAGCGCAGTCGTATAGTTACGCACAGCCTAGTGCGTTGTCAGAACTTGCTAGTACATCTGGTGGTCTTAGCGCGTTGTATGATAAACTATTTCCAAACACGAGTAAAACTGCTCCAACAACATCCCTTCGCCCTGTGCTACGTCCAACATAAGGAAAAAATAAATGGCTATTGATCCTAGAGGTGGACTTAGTTCTTTAGTTTCTAGTGAAGCTGAGAATATGTATGGCATGCCGCAGCCAGCGCTAGAGCAACGTGCTAAGGTTGCTGGCGCTACTATGGATGCTATTGTTGCTCGTAAAGCTTTGGAGATGAAAAGACAGGCCAAGGCCGCGTTGGATGCAGAGACACAGCCTAACCCTGACACTATTGTTGCGCAAAACGAAAAAGCTTTGATGGACAGTATTCAGCAAGAAACCTCGGGCACACTGGCAGATTTAACAAAGCGTACGCAAGGTACAATGGCACAGAAACAGCGTGTGCAGGGTCAAAATATGCAACGCGCTGCAGCAGGTACGCCACGGCCACCACAACAACCACAGCGCCGTCTTATGCCCCCACAGGCTCAAGGATTAGCTGGCGCACGTATGGCACAGGCTGCACAAACAGGTGGCCCTAAAATGATGGCGCAAGGCGGTATTGTTGGTTTTGCTGAAGGTAGAAAAGTAGGTTCTCGTGTTAGGGAGCGTGTTAAAGAATTAGGTATAGATTTAGCGACCTTTGATGCGTTACCAGAAGAACAGAAACTTGCTATTGTAAAACAAATAGATGACCAAAGCAAAGCGGCAGCAGCAGGGCAATCACTTGGGTATGCTCCTGCACAAATAACAGATAAGCTATACCGCAATCCTATGGCAGCAATAGGTAATTTAGGTATAGCCGCAGCAGAATCACGCGTAGGACGTGCTATAGGGTTGGGAGATGCTACAGACCCTATGACCCCATTTGAATACAACCCGAATGTCAAAAAAATAGATGCTGCGGTAGAAAAAAACTTTATACCTGAAGGTACAAGTATTAGAAATCTACTTCCTGTTGGTTCAGATACAGGAACACCGTTAGAAATGCCTTCTGATGGCCCTGCAAGTTTAATACCCCCTAGTCCTGATGGCACTCCTGTTACCCCTCCACCTCCAACACCTACTCCCGCACCTGAAATAGAAAGGCCCGCAGAAGTACCCGTTGAAGATCAAGGGCTTGGTAGCTTAGAGGATACACCACAAACTGCAGGTACTGTCGGACTACCCGATCTTACTACCGAAAATAGAACAAACGTAGATGAAGCAGTGCAAGCAGGTTTTGCACAAGCAGATGCAAATTCTAATCGTGCTAGTAACATTGCCAGTATGGAAGAACGTCTTGCTGCGTTAGATAAGTACGACGCAGAAACTTATCGTACTCCCGAAGAACAAGCTAGCAGAGAGATTCAATCGTTCTTGGTAGGTATGGGTGGTACAGGTTCACTAGGTGCGGCTATGCGCGGCGGGATGGCCGCTATGGGCAACGAAGAACGTATATCTAGGGCTAATGGGCGAAAACGTTTAATAGACAAATTTGAAAAACAAAAAGAAATTGTTGGCGAAGACCGGCAGTTTGCACAAATGGGTATACAACTGGGTACGCAACTTGCTGCTGACGCTGCTGCAAACGAACGTACCATTCGTGACGCCGCTGTAAAATTAACTACAGCACAAATGACAGCCGCCACTGCAGATGCAAATCGTATTACAGATCGCGAAAAAACTTTGTTGGACGCGGCAGATAAAAAAGCACAACGTGAGATAGACAGGGCAAAAAACAAAAGTTACGACAATCGAACTAGACTTACCGCTGCTATTAAAGTTGCAGGTGAGGTTGCTGCCACACGAGATTCCATACGTGCAACTGAAATAGAAAATAACACAGAATTAAAAATGCTTGAAATGCAAATGATGGAAGCCAATGAAAATGAAGACACTCAACGTATGCAAGAAATACAACGAGAAATGACTGCAATACGACGAACTATTGATGTAACTGTAGAGTCTGCCATTAACGCTGCAAATCTTACAGAAAAAGAATCTACCGCAAATGCAGTTATAGAAGACTTAATGGACGATGTATCTATAACTAGCACCACTGTAACACCTTAATTTGCGAAAGTTTATTATATGGCTACGTATGCACTTGATCTATCTGATGGTTCGCAAGTTAGTGTAGACGCTCCTATAGGTGCTACAAATGCAGAACTATTAAAATTAGCAAAACAACAACGTCGTGAAGCGCGAAAAACTGCGGCTAACGAACGTAGAGATGCCCGTGCTGACGATCTTTACGGTGAAATGGAAAACATACCCCGACAAGCAATTTCGCAAGATGACGGTTTGTTTACAGATTTAGCCAAAGGTTTTAGTGAAGGGTTTGTAGGCACAGGAGAAATGGCTGCGTTAGGTGCAGCTACATTGTTAGACGAAGAAACTGAAGTTGCTGCTCGTGACAAAATACAAGGTATTGCAGACGCAATAAAACCCAGCGGGGGCGACACTGATGATCTATCGTATAAGATTGGCCAGACGTTTGGTTCTATTGCAGGATTTGCTGCACCGATTGCTGGTGTGGCTGCAGGTATAGCTGCGCTACCCGTTGCTGCCCCCGCTGCCGCTATAGCTACAGGCGCAGGCGCGTTACTTGGTGTAGGTACAGCCGCTGGTGAAGCTAGTGAACGTGCTCGTGTTGCAGGCGCTACAGAGGAACAACGTAATCGTGCTATACGGCAAGCTGCGCCGTTTGGTTTGTTAGAGGTTGCACCTCTTGGCAGGTTTATGAAATCTGTAGACATCCCTGTAATTAACAAACTTATAGACGATCTTGGTCCTGAGACTGTTGAAACTATTGGACAACGTATTCAAAACGCAGCAATAACAGGCGGTGCAGAAGGCGCACAAGAAGCAACTGCAGAGATTGTACAGAACCTTGCCGAGCGTGGATACAACCCAGAACGTGCTATACTCGAAGGAACAGGTGAGTCTGCCGCGTTAGGCGGTGGGGCTGGTGCTACTATTCAATTCCTTGTTGATGCGTTTACAAACAGTCGCAAAACTGGACCTGCTACAGACGCGCCTACAACAGAACCTGTACAGCTTGAAATGGATTTGCAAGGTGGTAGCGGTGCTGCTCCACGGCCCGGACTTCGCACTAATTTTGAAGGCGAACAAGGTGAGTTATTTGGAGACGAGGTTGATTTAGGTCAGGCACCTCAACGTGAAGGCGCTGCTTCCGAACCTGACCCTCGGCAAAAAGAATTTGATTTTGGAGAAGATGACCAAGTTGATGACGAGCCTGATCTTGTAGATCGTATGCAACAAAAGTTGCTTACAGGGCCGGATGATCTTGGACTAAGAAATGAAGCTGCAACGGGTGTACCTACTACACGAGATCAACGGACGGCCCGTACTTCCGAAGGAATAGCCAGCCTAACAGCAGCAAATAAAAAGAAAATTGCAGTAGTAGAACAGGCTAAGGCTGAATTACAAAACGATGGTATGATAACGCCTAAAACGCGTAAAGAAATAGAAACTAACCTTACACCAAAAGAAGCTGAAGATGCCTTAAAAAATACACGGTACGAACCTGCATTAGGATTAACAGGTGTAGGCGCACGAGATAACCGTGCATTTGGCGACGTGCAACGCGACCTTGTACCCCCAAAAGAAATACAAGATAGACAGCGTTTTGACGAAGTTGTTGCAAGTCAAAAACGTGATAGTCTTTCCCCTGACGCAGAAAGATCAGGTCGAACAGCCAGTATAGCTGTGGAAGAACAAGCCGCGCAAGCTAAGGCGCGCGAACGTCAAGGATTGGCCGCTGCAGAGCGTGGCGATGTAGAAGCTTTTGAGCAACCGGATTTGTTTGCAATGGAACGCGAACAAGACGAACGCAAGTACGGCAAACCTACGCCTCAACCTGAAGCTGTGCCTGAAATGTTAGGACCAATAGACTCTGGTAGAGCAGCCAATCCTGAGACTGACTTAGTTGACCGTATTGCTGCGCTTGAAGCACAAGAGGCTAGTGCAAACGTACGTAAAGCTACAAGACGAGAACAAGAAAACCAAGAAGCCATAGATGTAGACACCGAACTAGGCTTGCGTGACATGCAAGCAAAGGTGACTGAACCTGCACGAAGAACCGCAGATCGTGAGAGGCCAGAACAATTATCGTTTCGAGGAGATTTACGGCAGGGCGTTCGTGAACCTCAACTTAACCCTAATGTTGAGCCTGTAGATTTTGCTTCAAATTTAAGTGAACTTTCTAATTTAGGAGAGGGACAACAAAATGCAGACGCTCAACCAACTGACGCGGGAGCAAGTGGAGTTAGCGATGCAGGTGTTAGACCAAAGCGTAAGAGTAGACGGGGAGCCAAAGCCCCTGCAGATACCGGCAGAGTTAAACCACCTGACAGCGCAGGAGTGGGACAAGCTAGCGGAAGGGCTGGCAAGCCTAGTCGTAGAGCAAGGAAAAGCGACGATACATTAAAGACAGATGCTGCGTCTAAACCTACGATTAAAAAAGTTGTACCTACATTTCCTGAAAAAACCACGCTTAGAAAATATCGCAAAGATTTAGGGACTACAAGTAGACAAGGCCCTAAACCAATAACGCCCAGTGGTCCTGCGGGGTCTAGTAAAGTAGGTGTGCGTAAACCTAAACAAAAACAAACTAATACGCGCAAAGAGTTATTAGTTCGTTACGACGGAACTGCAGATAAAACTGCTAATGTAGTTTCTGATGACGTGTTAACAGATAACGATGATCGTGTTGTGTTAAATCTTTTAGAGCAAGGCGCAACAACCAGAGACAAACTAGGCACCGCTGCTATTCGTTATTTGTCTAAATATCCGCGTCCCGAAGAAGGTTTGTATACTGCTATACATGATATGGCAGCGCAAACTCCAGAATTTAGACAAACAAAAGATATGTCTGCCGAACAGATAGAGTTGTTTAAACAGACAGGTATGGTTCCCGCTGCTCGTACTGTTTACTGGGGCATGAATAATTTAAGTCCAAAAACACAAAAATGGATGGAAAAAACAAAAGCCGAGATATACGCACAACTAGATGCAGCTTCTGGCTTAAACTATACTAAACCCCCGACAGAATCTAAAGCTGACGTTGATCGCCGTGCAGCTAAGGCTGCAGAAACGGTAGAAGCAATACGAGCCGAAACACGAAAAGACAACGACCTTGTAAAAGCGTTTGGAAAAATTTCTATACCGCCTGAAGTATTTAAATTCTTACAAGGATCAACAGACACTTATAAAGTAAAACGTATTATTGGCAAAACTGATTTTGAGTCGTATTTAGCAAGTGTAAAGAATACTATTAACCCAGAAACAAACGAAGTGTATACAGACAAAGAATGGCGTTCGTTAACCGTTTTTGGTAAAGGCGGTAAAAGCAAAAAAGCTAAAGCTGCAGCTGCAAAAGCAGATGCTTGGTTGTTACAGCAATACGCTGACTATGAATATTTAGAAAAGTTAAGATTTGCACTTGTAGCAGATGCTGTTGTTAACACAGGTATGCCATTACATCCTGTGGCTGTAAAAGCTATACAACAAGGAGATTTAGCAGGTGCATTAAATGCGTTAGGTGTTAGCTCTGCCAATCCGTTAGTGCAACGTTTAGCTACTAAATTAGGCGAAAATATTGGTGCTACTAAACTAACGACAGCTGCAAATTTAAAAACTCCTGATGGGGTCCCTGTTGCTGGCTATTTTGATCCTAAAACCAACACCATTACGCTAGATAAAACGTCTGGTATCAACGCGCACACCTTGTTGCATGAGATGGTACACGCAGTCACGTCTGCTACACTAGCAAACAAGTCACACCCACTTACAAAACAACTGACTAAGATATTTGAAGATTCAAAAGAGCTGTTAGCAGGCGAATACGGCGTAACTAACTTAGACGAGTTTGTTGCTGAAGCCATGTCTAACCCTGACTTCCAGACACAATTAAAAACATCTACGATAAACGGGCGGCACCCGTTCTACCAAATGGCTCGGTCCGTTGCTAACTTTATTAGGACACTGATAGGACGCCCTACGGTGCCGGAACAGTCTACGTTTGATGCTGTTGACACCTTAGTACAATCGCTAATCTCTCCCACTCTTGAGGGGCGTAATGCCAGCAAGATGTATATGATGTCTAAAACTGTCGCGGGAGCGAAGACTATTATAAACAACCTCGCTGACAAGACTATTGAGGCTGACAACAAATACATTGACGCCACCCGTGACTTAATAGGTGACGTACCCAGAAATGCACGTAAAGTGTTTTTAAAATTTATGCCTGTAAACGTGTTAGGTAAACTGGCCCGATCTAAGATTGCGGAAGCCCCTGTTCTCAATAACATTGTAAACAGTATGAGTAACGCCCTGCGTGAAGCCAACGATAAGTTACGCCCTCTGGTTGAAGACATCCGAGAATTAAAGAAAAGTAAAACCCCTAAAGACATACAAGACTACGCCACACTGTCGTACCTTATACCTAACGCGTCATTCTACAGGATTGACCCCCGTGAGCCTAATTTCAAAAAAGCATACAGTATTAAGAAAGACCCAAAGACGCGGCTAGACGCAGTAGAAGCCAAAAAGATACACGACGAATTACGTAAACAGTTTACTAGCATGTCCCCAAAGGCACAGAAGCTGTACCGCACGATCACCAATATGTTTGAATCTCGTCTTCTGGATTCTCAATCGGCTATAGATGAAGCCATTGCTGCAAGCATCCCTGACGAAGAAGGGCGCAAGTCTGCAAGCAAGAAGTTAGCAGAGTTACTAGAAGCAGAACGGGGGCAGATACGTCCGTTTGCACCCCTAACACGTTCGGGTAACTACCGTCTTGAGTTTATGACCATAGACCCCGTATCAGGCAAACCTGAGTACTATATAGAATACTTCGATGGGGTTACAGCGCGAGAACGTGCAAAGAAAAACTTGGCTGAATATAACGCAAAGGTCCGTGCAAAACTACCTAACACCCCCGAAGGTAACGCGTTTCGTGAATACATAAATCAACCTGTCATCGAAGGCGTACGAGGCGCAAACTTTAATTTCAATAAAGCGCCCAACACTTCGTTCGTGTACGCACTACTGCAACAACTACAGGCGGCGGGAATTAAACCCGAGACTTACGACGGCGTTGTAGAATTAGTGTTGGATTCAATGCCCGAACGTTCGTTTATGCAGTCGTTCCGTAAACGTGGCGACAAACGTGGTTTCCAAGGCGACACAACCCCTACAGGCATGGCACAGACTGCATTTGACCTGTTAGACACCGTGCAAACCAAAGGGCGCGACTACAACCGCCAAATCATACAGATGCAGTATGGGTCTAAAATTCAAAAGTGGAAGGTCGGAGTTAACGATAAATACAAAACTGAGAAGCTTGACGAAACAACTGCCGACTACAAGACGACTTTAATTGATATTGCCGACTTTGCACAAAGTCCTAACGTAGCACGGTGGTCTCAAAACCTTACATCTTTTGGGTACGCGTGGACTATGGGCTTCAACCTGTCTTCTGCTGCTACTGCTATATTTGACGTGCCCATGTCTGGCGCACCAAGATTGATGGGTAAATACGGGGATGCAAAAGCAATCAAAGCCTTGGGTAGCGCGGCAGCGTTACTTAAAAATAGCCCCAAAGAAAAACTTATAGACGCGTACAGCGACAAGGTTGACGCTGATGGCAAGGTTATACTTGAAAAACGCAAAATCAAAGGCGGTATGGCTGGGTTCTCTATAGTGAACTACGACTTTGACGCCATACGCAATATGTCTGACGCTGAATTAAAGAAAGAAGGCATGACAAAAGCACAACAGAAAAAACTGTTGGACTTAGAAATGTTAGCCGAAGTTGGCAGCGAAAACGCGCAGTTTAGCCAATCGCTAAACCAAGAACACATGGATGTAACGCGCGGAAAAGACCGCCTTGAGATGTTGAACGCTTACACCAGCTTTCTGTTTCACCATTCGGAGCGTTACAGCCGTGAAGTTCTTATGGCGTCCACGTATGAGTTGGAACTAGATCGCTTACGTAACAACCCTAAACCTGCAGAGCGTAATATGTCAGACAGTGAGAAGCAACGCGCTGCTGCACTGGAAGCCGTAAACGAGACGGAGACAACGCTGGGAGCTACAGCATCTGCGGGGCGTCCTGTTATTGCACAAAGCGGCGTTGGTAACGTGTTTATGTTGTTCAAGCGGTTTGCCATTAGTAAGTACGCTATGATGGCTGAGATGACTAACGACGCGTTCAAGGGGGCTACTACAGACGCAGAGAAACAAGACCGCGCCATAGCCAGAGGGCAACTAGGCAGGTTTATGGTGTCCTCCGCTGGGTTCGCTGGTGTAGCGGGTATGCCTATGATGGGCGCGTTGGGTATGCTGTACGATATATTCTCCGAAGACGATGACGATAATTTTGACGCTGTGCTAGACAAAACCTTTGGCGAGACATTGAGCCGTGGCTTATTGAACGCAGCGTTAGGGTCGGACATGGGCAGCAGAATTGAAATGAACAGCCTGTTGTATCGTCCTCCGATTATAGACAAAGATCAATCAATGTTGTGGACCCTCGCGGAGCAACTGGGTGGTCCTGTGGTGGGCATATCCTTGAGCATAGAGCGAGGTATAGGGTTGTATAACGAAGGGGAGTTTGTGCGCGGCACAGAAGCCGTACTGCCAGCCTCTATACGTAACGTAATAAAGAGTGGGCGGTACGCAACCGAAGGAGCGTTGACGCGTAGGGGTGATCCGATAAGCGAAGACATCGGGTTGTTCCAAACCATAATGCAAGCTGGGGGTGCGGCCCCTACAGCGATAACAGACCAGCACCGTAGAAATAAAAACAATCGGGGCAGGGACGATCATCTAAAAGAAGAACGCACACGACTGTTACGCAAATTAAATTTTGCAGCCGCACAAAACGATGCAAGAGGGTATCTTGAAGCGTACAAAGAAATTTTGAAATACAACCGTAGTCTGCCTCTCGCTGCCCGAGAGCGCAAGGTCATACTCAAAGAGACTATTGACAGGTCGCGCAAAGCCTACGACGCCCGTACGTTACGTATGAAAGGCGGTATTGAGTACTCACCGTTCATGCTTGCAAGTAACCGCGAGTATGATGACGGACTGTTTGATTAACGAAAAAACCCCCGCTGTGAAGCGGGGGAGTATACATCGAGGAGAACGGCAAACAGATCAGACGTTGCCACGATCACAATATCACATCTTTCTCCATATGCGAACCCCAAACATTTTATTTTCTACACGCGCACGTATAGTCATACGCCACGACTTTAACTGAGCCACTTTCCGAGCCTGTTCCGCTGCTCGTACTGTGTTAACACATGGCACAAACACAGAGGCACCTACGCACATCTTATCCCAATCAACGATGACTTTTACCCCATCAGGATTTAAATCATATATCGTCTGTGTCTTCTGGTACACTGCTCAGTCCGTCTAGTTTCACAGCAATCACCCGTATTGGTGGCAGATTAAAGTTAGTGCCTTTAGTCAACCGCACCTGTAACTTTTTAGCCCCCATCTGTTTTACCATTTCCTCAACTGTAGAGTTGTAGTTTATGTGCCTGTCGTTCAGATGTTTCTTAAACGCCTTGGGCACCATGTAAAACATATCGGTGTCTGTCTCCAGCCTAGCAACAAACATATTACGTGGGTTTTGTTCGGGTATAATTATAGGTACAGCCCCATCCACAGCCGTGCCACGTTGGTCTTTCGTGCTCTTTATCTTGAGTATGTTTGTCCAATTTTCTGTAGCAAACTCTGTGACTAGCTGTTGTACGGACGCCCCGCTGTCATCAACATAGGCTTTGACTTTCTGCAGTTCCCGTACGACCCAATCAAACAACGCATTTGTGTCGTAATGTATCAGACCCATTTGTTTTGCTGCTAACGCCCCTAATATTGTAGCCGAACACCCCGCAGACCAAAATCTGTTCTCTGCCTGTAACCCCGCCTTACGATCTAGTTTTGCCTTGATCTTGCGGTACAAACGCTCAAGCGCATCTTTGTTATTTATGACGTATTGCACAAACTCTATTGAGAAATGCCCATAGTTTTGTTTGGTATCTTGAAACAACTGGTCTGTCTTACTCTTGTCTAAGACTGCCTTTATGTTTTTATCGACCCGTATTTCTAACACACGCTGCATCTCGGCTTTGGGGTCATCTTTTACACGCTGCATTTCTTCGTAGAAACTCATGTTACCTGTAGACAACGCCATAAGCTGCCACGGCTTACCCCTAACGCGCTCCATGTTACCACCACCTGCCATGCGGTTCTTTTGCTTTCCTTCGGACAACTGATAAGAATACTTTGATACATCGCCCCCTTTCATGTTCGTCATCTCGTCAGAGTTTAACGGTACGTTGCACATAACCTCTCCACGGTTCATGCGCGAGTTAGGGGTGTCATCTTGCCCCAACGTGAGCGCGTGAGGGTCGCCCCACACACCTGTATTTGCGTATATCGCAGTGGTCTTACCTACGCCTGTGCCGCCGTACAAATGTACCCCAAAGCTGTTCAACCCTGTCAACGGCATCAGAATAGAACCAAAACCCATACACACGGCGAATTGTTGTAACTCTAACCCCGTGCAGTTAAAAAACTCTAGTATCTCAAGTTGTCGGGCACGGGTGCCTTCGGGTTTAAAGAAATCAATCAACCCCGCTGTCTTGCCTGATGGTGGATTGTATTCAACATCCGTTGCAGTGACTAACTGATCGCCCAACACAAAAGACTTCATGTCCTTGTCAGCCCACCCGAATTGCTGGTGCGCCTCACTTGCTGTAGTCGTACGTTGTAACTCGTTTATCCATGCTGCTGTGTATGCCATAAGTTTATCTACGTCCTTCCCAAATGAGGTTATGCCTTGCATAGCCATGTTCTTACGAAAGTCTTCCCTAGAAGTAACCGCTGTTAACGGTATTACAAATTCCCGCACCCCGTCACGCGGTAAGTGTAGAGCAAACGCTACTACCTCTCCAAGCAACACGTCATGTAAGCGTCTCGTCACGTAGAAGTCGTAATGATATATGCACTCCTCGTCAGGATCACCATCAGCGTTCTTTGTTCGTATAAACACGCCGCCGTTATGCCCACGAAAATAAGGCTTGGGGAACGTAGGTATAACGTGTTTCCCCGTAGACGTTTCCTCAGAAGCATCCTCATCTTCGTAAAAGTCTACTTCCTCATGCGCTGCGTAGCGCGACACCAAACCGTCTACCTCGTCCCGATCCAACGGTGGGTCAAACGTAGTGGCGTTAAAGCCATGCGCCATAGACCGTATGTCTTCCTCGGATAAGTGCCCCTTAGCGCGGAGATGGCCTATATACGAAAGCATGGCAGGGTTTCGGCCCCCCTCGCCTACTTCGGTAGGTTTCTCATACCCGTCACGTTCAAGTAAGTCGCGCAGAGCCGCCGCCCCTTGCCCTGCCTTTGTAGGAACTGGTATCGAATCACCGCCGACTATCTCTGAAAAAGTGTCGTAGTCTACGGTGCGGGGTTCTTCTAAGCCAAAAAATGTCACCCGCTCGGGGGGAACGCTCTTGTAGTTGTGTGTGTCTGGAACACGTAAAACCCTAGATATATCGGCAGTAACCGCAGGATCAGCGGGAAACTCACTGGCTGCACATAACCTTTTAAGACGCGAGGCAGTCGTAAGCCAATCGTCTTTGTGTACGGGCGTGTCCAGTATCCAGTATACGTGTACCCCGCTCCCTGAGTTTATTAGTGTAGGGCGCGGCAGTCCATGCTCCCCACAAAAATCCTTGAGTTGTTTGATGGCTGCAGCCTGTGTAGGAAACTTGTTGTCCCCTTCCCCACAGTCCAAATCCAAGAAAAAAGATTTAAGTGTGTGTACGTTGTCTGCCTTGCGCGAACCTGCTTCCGTTAAACATGCTAGACTAAAGTAAGCGTCGTAACCGTTTTGGTCAAACTCTCTCGCTGCGTCTAATACGTGTTCAGTGGATGTGTAGAATTTTTGTTTGCGACGGTTTGCGGCTGCGTTAGCGGCAAAGACGCAATAGTTCCCCTGTTGACCTAGTACTAGGTCCAAGAATTGCTTCGTTTTCATTGTCACCACTCAATAAAAAAGCCACGGCTAACTTAATAACCGTGGCGCGAGACTTAATCGTCCCAGTTATCTACTATTGTGTCTAAATCATCTCCACCTGACTTACCCATAGACGCTGCCTTTTTGGCAATCTTCTTTGGGGGTTCGTCTTCTTCATCATCGTCAGGCACACCTGCTAACACGTTATTGCTTTTAGGAGACGCTGCTGTTTTGGCAAACGGGTTTTCTTCCGCACCCCTAAACACAAACCCACCATCCACAGCCCCAAACGGATTACGTACTTCTTGCGGTATGTACTTGATAACCTGCACAGCTTTGAGCCGTAGTGACACGCCGCTTTCCCATTCCTTACCCAGTTTCATACGGTAAGGGATAAGGTGTACTGCTACATTTACCGTACTACCTGTAGTTAACTGAAAACCCTTTGGGAGCGGTGTACCCTGACTGTCTACCTCTAATGGTTTGGTAGTAGTCTCCCCGTTATACGCACCCTTGAGGTTGGCTTTGTGAGTGTACGTACCGTTATCATCTTTGACGAACGGGTTAGTTAGTTTCTCGTCCCAATCGTCATCACGATTGTCTGAGTAGGCTTTCTTCATAGCCGTAAACAAAGCTTTAGCTGTGGCGCTGTCCATGCGAAACGCAACGGAATAAGAGGCATTTTGATCCCGTGGATCACAAGGTTCGCTACGTCTAATTTTAGAATTAAACGCATAGGTGCGGTCCACTTTAGGCCACAGGGCTTCAACGTCTTCAATAATATAGGCTTCTGCCATTGTCGTTCTCCTTATATGTTACACATCTTCATCAGCGTCGAGATCAAACTCTAACTGTTTTTCTTTCGGTTTATCGACCGACTTAGGTTCTACAGCGGCGGTTGTTAACGCCTCGGTCACTGCGGATTGTTTGAAACGGTAAGTGTTCCCAATCTTTACATACGTGTGCTTGGGTATGTGCCCCTGCCGTAACCACGCACGGATAGTAGATATGGACACCGCAAAATGCTTTGCCAAATCTTCTATAGGTACAAACGGTTCTGCCATTATTTTTTCCTAACTGAGATTACGTATTCGTTATCGACGTTCAGCCCCTTGGGTAGTACGTCTGGGTTTTCTTCCAAAAACTGCTTTAGGTTTGTCTGGTTCAAACGTTTGTCCAACAATTCGGGTACGTCATGCTCAAGTATAAACTCGTACATACGTTCCCAATCGCTCGTCCAGTATTTTGTTTTAGACGTTCTAAAAAACAGTCCTTCAGAAGTCCGTACACTTTCGACTTTGTGTGTCTCACAATAATCTAACAGTGCGTTCTTCAAGATAGTTTGTTGGCGAACCAACGCCCCATCTCGTTCCTTAAATTCTGCTGACAATGCTGCCCGTTCTGCACGTATTTTTATATACGCTTTGGTTAGTTTGTCGGCAGGTATTTCGTCTTTGTCTGACATTTACCCCCCTCTTCAGTAGTGAGAATTATTAAATACTTACTTATGGTAGGCTAGTCAAGTAGTTCTTTGTATAAATCAATCATTTTTGTGTGTACGTCTATTCTATTATCTAATAATGAGTATATACGTCGTTCCACGGGGGAGCCTTGTAGTTGTACTACAGTACACTTATGCTTCTGCCCCGACCTGTGAACCCGAGCGTTTGCTTGAGCGTATGTTTCTAATGACGAGGTTGGACCCCACCATACAACAGTGTTTGCCGCTGTTAACGTGACACCATGTGCTGCCGACTGTGGTTGAATAATTAGTACACGTGGGTCTGGCTGTTCTTGAAATCGTTTAAAGATGTCTGTTCGTTTGGCTACGGGTACACCCCCTCTTATAACTTCCGTAGCGATCCCGTCATTACGCAGCTTATCTGTCAGTATGTCAATGACATGTTTAAAAGGTACGAATACTAAAACCTTTTGACTGCTCTCGTCTATTACTTCGCGTAAGACCTTATACCTATGGGATATGTCAAACTCTAAGGCATCACCTTCGTCGGTATACACAGCCCCACATGATATTTGTAACAACTTATTCATAAGCACAGCAGCGTTTATGCCCGTAACTTCGTCCTTACCAATCGTCACAGTCATACGTTTTTTAAGTAACTGGTAATACTTTAGCTGTTGCCGCGTAAGTTCGACCTTTCGCTTGACGTAAACCATGTCGGGTAAGTCAAGACATTCTTCTTTAGTAAACCGTATTGCAGGTTGTAGTATTGCATGCACCAGATCACTCGCTGTGTCTTTGACGATCCACCTAAACTGCGTGATGTTAACCATAACCATGTCACGGAATGACCCAAAAAACCGTGGCACAGTATTAGGATTGACCAACTTAGCCAATCCGTACGCATCTAACGGAGACTGTGCGGCGGGGGTGCCTGTCATGAGCCACAGCCATGTCTTGTCATGTATTAATTTGTTAAGAGTTTTCCAGCGTTTAGACTGCGCGTTTTTGTAGTGCGTTGCTTCATCTACGATAATTAAATCAAAGTTACCGGCTGCAATACTATCAGCCACAATTTTAACACCGTCATAATTTATTATTACAAAGTCTGCACCTTGCTCTACAATCGCCTTGCGTTTGGTAGGGGTGCCGTGCGCTATGTCTACTGAGCGGTGCGGGGCAAACGCATCTAAATCACTACGCCATGCGCTGTCCATAATAGATAGAGGACAGATAACTAACACTCGCCGCACTTTATTTTGCTTCATCAAAAAGTCAGCGGCCCATATTGCGCTTGCTGTCTTACCTGTACCCTGCTCGTTAAAACAAAACGCCTTACGGTTCATTGTCAAAAACGCAGCGGTAGTTTTTTGGTGTGCAAACGGCTTGTGTTTGCCCGACCACTGGTATCGGGTTTCTATGGGCGACGGGGATTTTATCCCCAAGTCTTTAAGTGTATGAGCCTCGTCAATGCCAAGGTTAACTTTTACCTCATGTTTGTTAACCTGTACGCTGTTAGGTATTGTTTTAGTGACACGACTTGGGTTGCGTAGCCGTAACAGCAACGCTTTGCCATCTATCAACTGCATGTTCGTTCTCCTGATTTCGGGCAGCTGCCCGAATTATTTTTTCTTTTGGTAATTACGCGAACGGTTCTTGCTTGAACTCTCTATACGTAATCCGTCTTTATTCTTGCCCCCTTTTACTAGAGCTTTCTTGTGACTAACATCTTTGCCTTCACGTTTGTCTGCCTTGCCGTTTTTGTTACGGTCTACACCTTCGCGGTCTACCTTGCGGCGCGCGCGTTGGCGTTCCATCCTACGCTCAAACGTAGCAGACCCAACAGGTGCGTTAACTTGTTTCTTTCGTTTGGCTTTTTTGGCTCGTTTTTTATTTTCACTCATGCGTTCGCTCCGTTGTGGACACATTCAACTACAGGACAGTGGCGTCTGCATAACCCGCTAGGACGTGCGTTCCACACATCGTTATCAGCGGCGGTTTTCATGTGGTTATATTTACCCAACCACTTGCGCCAAAGCTGTTCGCTATCATACTCCATGTAGGTATCTTTTACCAAGTCTTTAGTTATGACAAACAACAGCCCCGCCCTTATCTTTTTTACTTCGGGGTAATGCGCGAACACGGACAAAGCCATAAGTTCTAGTTGTCCTTTGTCAGCGTACTTTGCAGACTTACCTGTCTTGTAGTCAATCACCCATGCAAGATCACCATCTAAGATGATAAGGTCAGCTATGCCACGGAACCAAACTTCAGGGGCGTAAAACCCGCAGGGTTCTAGGTTTTCGGTAACTCCTAACTTTTCTTCGCACAGTTTTCGCCCCTGTCTATTTTTTAAAGACGTGAGTGCGGCACGTGCGAACGTAAATTGTTTAGGTACAGGTACGTCCTTACCTACAAAGTCCTCGGCCATGTTATGAAACGCCGTGCCATACAACGTAGCCTCAGTCTCCTTGAAAGGATGTTCTTTGAGTATCTTCTCATGGTAAAACTGTTTAGGACATTGCTCAAAGGCTTTGATCCTGCTGAACGACCACGGCGCAACTTTTACCATGCGTCTTTTAACTTTTGGTCTGCTATTCTTGCTAGCACTAAAGTTAATTCTTCTATGGACGCACCTATCATAGCTAACGCCACCATCTGAGGGTCAGAATAAACAGCCACGCCAGAGTTTTTGTCGTCGTCAGACATATCGTCTAAAATTTCACGCACAAGATGCAGACGTTTAAGAGTACCGCTGTCTAACGGTTGTAAGTTAAGATTAACATTCATTATTCACACTCCCCGTATGATTTGCCTGTGCCACTTTCACAGGTGATAGGTAAGCCTTCGGCCCAATCAGGTTTCTGGCTCATGCAATGTTCTACATATACCCGCGCTTCAGCAACATCTGCGTCTGGCACAGCTACAACAATGCTGTCATGTACTGTTAGCACAACTTTGTATCTCTTGGCAATAAGTATCATTTGGTGGCCTATGATACAACGTGCAACAGCTTGACACACATTCTCGACTACCTTGCCACCATATATTTTGTTAAGACCTTTACGGGTCTTATACATATATTCTGTACCGTTCTCGGTGTCGTACGCGCTTACATCGGAGTAGAACATCGGCAGTCCAGATGGCAGTGTGATGGACTTAGCTACGCCATCGACCACAAGTACACCTTCTTTACCAAACTGTAACGTATCACCACGGGCCATGTAGTGAACCATGTTATTTGCATCCGTCCACAGTTGGCTTATGGCACCGTTCTTTTTTCGGTAGATTTGTATAATACGCCGCGCTTCATTCAAGCCCATATCGACGCCCATGCCAGCCAGTTGTGTCTGAAACTTGACCGCACCCATGCCGTAGCCAGCACCTAAAATTGTAGTCTTACCAACAAACCGCTGCGAACCTTTCACCTCGTCTGATGGCACGTTGTATATGCTAGACGCCATGTGCTTATAAACATCGTCTCCGTTGGCGAACGCAGTGGTAAGATCGTCTTGCCCTGCCAGCCATGCAAGCACACGCGCCTCAATCTGTGAACTATCACAGTCAATCATTGTGTGACCTTCGGGTGCGATAATGCTCCGCTTTAACTTCTTACCGTTGGCTCCACGGCTCGGCAGGTTTTGCAGGTTAATCTTATCGTCACCACCCCACCTACCTGTATGCGCTGCATAATATCTTACAGGTACGGGAAGATTGCCGCGAGCAGCAATGTCTATAAATCTTTGTGTGCGAGTTTCTTCAAGAGTAGACTTCGTGCCTATACGTGCTGCAGCCAAAGCCTGAACACGTGCGTCAGGGTCATCTAGTAACTTCTTAAACCCATCGTCGTTCTTGGCAAACGCAAAAGTCTCTTTACCAGTGGTGGGGCTAATCTTCATAGGCGGCACAACACCTAGTCCCTTTAACACTTCGGCAAACTTAGGATTACTCATTAATTCTTTTTTATCTATGTTTGCTTCTCTCAGCAACTCGACCTTACGCGCCTTGACATCTTCTAGGTGCGAACGCAGTAGCTTAACGTCTAACCCCAACGTAGGTTCGGTATACATACGCAAGGTCAGGTCGATCAGCTTTAATTCTTCGGGGGGAAACCTGCACCCTGTCATTACGCCGCTTGCCATAATGTTAAACAGTTGATGCGTTAACTCTACGTCATTTATGCAGTAGTCACCGTACGCGCTTAATTCTTCCTCTGAAAAATCTGCGCGGCGTTTACCTTTTGCGTCGAGAACTTCTGTCCCTTTAACACCAATATTGTACCTCTGAGATAACGCAGCGAGACTTCCGCCAGCTTCAGTCCCATGTAAGGCACGGGCAATACACAAAGTATCGGTATACATGCGAGGACGAATATCAAAACACCAATTAAGAATGGCACCATCAAACATAGTGTTATGGCAAAGAAGACTAGCCTCTTGCCAAGCGAAGTTCTGGGATAGGTATCTCTTAATCTGTTTATGCGTTCCACTAGCCCACTCCGTGTCTTCGTTGTTGAGTTTGATGCCCACGCCGATCACCTCAAAACGAGGGTCACGAACGTAGGCTTCTGTGGTCATCTTACGCAAAGAAAACTCTTGGTCGTAAAATGTTTCAAAGTCTAAAGTTATAAGGTCCACTATTCACGGACCTTTGCAATTAACTCCCCACCACATGCCAGATACCCGCATGCGTCTATCCAGTTATCTATATTATCGGGGTTAGATTTGAGACGCGCAATTTTTAGCAGGGCCATCATAACTGAAACATCTAGGGGGCTGATGGTGCTTTCGGTGTACTGCGTCCACAACTCCGCTATCTCTCTAAAGTTGTCTTCCATATCACCATGTGTAGCTGCGCGATCTACGCTTACGTATTTGTCAGCTTCTGTTAAAATTTCGGAACGTGTCCACGTGTCAGCATACTCCGCATTTCCCCTAGAGTATATTTCTGTATTGTACTCGGGTTCAGTCTGCCCCGCGTTAAACTCTTTGCGTACCTTCCACACGTGTGCAGGGGAACACCCAAGCTTGTTGGCTATTTCCTTGTTAGTTTTTTGAGTGGTCAATAACAGTTTTGCGATCTTATCAGCCTTGCTTTGTTTCTTTTTAGCCATTGTGGTTCTCCATTATTTTTTCTTGTCTTGCTTACTCAAGTGCTCTGCTTCTGCGCTGGCTTGTCCTAGAGCTTCTATAAGAAGTGTGCAGTCGTCAGCACTAATTTCAAACGGTCCTTGTGGGTAGTCTATCTGTGCCTTCCACTCCCCGTTGTGTTTTACTATGGCAATGGAATTAATAATGTTTTTAACTTTATCCATACCCCTGATTACTCCCCTTAAATTTTATCTGATACCGATTTGACTTAGCTATAACCTCTTCCACAGATATACTTGTGATGCGTGAGGCTTCTGCCAGACTAAATCCTTGCTCCGCTAAACGTAGCAAACGTTGCGCGGGTTTTGATCTTTCAATCTCCGACATGCGAGGCTTACCGTTGCTTCTAACGTGTTCTTGCACGATCCCATAATTTAAGGAACGCCCCCCGCATTTGGCGATCATCTGTTTGTTTTCAATCAAGGCCAACGCCTTCATCTTTTCTAGTTCCGTCAATGTCCCCTCCTAGTTTCTTTTTACCTGTAACGTACAAAACAAATAACTGCTGCGTCATCTGTTCTAATTCTCTCCGCAACTCGCGGTTCTCCGCGCAGACACGTTCGTACTCATGGCGGTTAATCATATTAAAGCTCCACTTTGTCATATCTTCTTATGCTCAAAGACAAACTCGTCGTGAAGAGTTCGGCACGTAAGATACCCGTCTCGTTTAAGTTCCTTTAACATTTGATGTGCTGCGCCTTCCTTCAACTTCATGCGCTTTGCAAGGTCAGATACCGTCCAAGCCTCGCGGGTCTTCAACACGTCAAACACCACGGCTCGTAAGTCTACTTTACCTTTGTAGTTTCGTCCGTTTATGGCCGAGTTAGGCTGCAGGTTTAACCGCATATGTTCGTTCTCTATCGCTGCCATTTGCTTTGGGGTCATATATTCTTGCCCCACGCACGTAGGTCACTAACGTAACGTGTTAGTTCTTCCCGCGCTGCAAACAAGTTATTGGCTGCGTTCGGCATCGGGTCTTTTGCACGTGCTTTGTCCCCCCACATATCCACCTGTTGTTTCAAAAACTTCAACTCTGATTGCTGTGCGGGTGTCAGCTTGCTTTGTTCTCTCTCCATAATTTGTACCTTTTGGTTTCGGATTAACTCTTGCTGCTGTTCCAACTCAAGGAACTGCCTGTCCAAGTCGCTATGCTGTGGGAAGCCTACTATGTTATCATCCATGTTCACCTCCAAAATTAGGTGCCCCGTGCTATCACACAGGGACTAACCGTATCGTGGTTTCTGCCGACAAGATCACAAGGAAGAAAGGTGTGTGCTGCCATCGCTGCCAACACGGAGTTTCCCTGCTCTTGCTGCTGTGGTTTATGCGGAACCATGCCAAACGCGCCCACTCACAGCTTGGGTATCTAATCACAACGCGGGTTTACCGCAGTCCATAAGTTCATCTCTTACTGTGTGCATATTGCCCTCGTTAACAACTAAATCTAAGCCCCCTGCGTCACGTATCTGTTTGAGGTTTTTGTCTTGCAGGGGTGTAGGTTTGTTTTTACCAGCCTTACATTCTATCCCAAAGAACACGCCGTGGTAACAGCCTACTACGTCAGGCACACCGCTTTGACCGTAGCCACCTGTTACAGGGTAAAAGTAGTATGCGCCGAGTTGTTTTAATTGTGCAATCACAACCTTTTTAACTTTTGCTTCGGGTGTCATGTTGTTCTCCGTCGATACCAGTGGTGAGGCAGTATTACCCGCCCCACCAGTTTTCGGGCAGCTGCCCGAATTAGTATACCCAATAACTATTTGGTCCCATCCGACTACCTACCTTGTCAACCTCACAAGTTGGTGGTGGCAACGACAGCATGGTTAACACAGACAGCCGTTCTTGAACCCATTGGGGTAGTTCATCCACAGAATTATAATAGCTATATAACTCTCCGTCAACCCTATCTATGCCTAAAGTTGACACATAAACACCTTTACTGTCTTGTGATATGCGAATGTGATATACAATGTCTTTACAAGCACTCACGTGGTAACATCTTCCTCGTAGAAGTAAAACGTGGTGTCATCGACCTTGTACCCAGCGCCTTCGACAAACTGTCCCGCTTCACACATAGACATGACTGCGACCTGTCCTTGTAATTCCTCGGGAGCATCGGCAGCGTCCCATGTAGCTACGTGTTCGCTATTAACATCAAGGTAGCTAGTTAACACATCGTCTACACGTGCCACGTCCACCCGCTGTTTACCAAACTTTTCGTAGATGCGAACAAACCTCATGGGTAGCTTATCTGTTTGCAACCTATTATTTTCTTTTGCGGCAGACAGCATGGTTTTTATATCTGCGTTCAACTCAAGATCAGGGAACACGTGTCCTGCCGACAAAAGCCCTGCCAGTGCATCTTGCATACGACCTGTTGCCGTGCCGTAGTACTCTAGGCCCAGCTTTTTCAACGCATTTAGATATGCTTGCCTCGCATCCCCACGCAATTCCATAACAGGTTCACGCACCTTTGACTTCAACGCGGCTGCTATCTCTGCAGATGTGTAGTTGCGAAGTTCTGACTTGGCAGCTTTGAGGGCTATATCCGCATGTTTTGCCATACGCATGTGAAACTGCCTGTTTTCAGTATTGTATTTGCAGTTACGTATAGAACGAGAATACACCACATATTTACTAGGGCCGCTCTTGCTGCTCTGGAAATCGCCGTAGCCAATCCAGCCCATAGTCATGTACTCACCTTCCATGTAGACCCATGCCGAGTTAGTGTCACGATATAACGTCTTAGCACCACGTATAGACCGCTCTACTTCTTTGCGAAACGTAAGTATGCCATGTTCAGCCTTGTGGTCAAAGCCCGTACTACCGGCGTTGTCCTGCACCATTCTATTGTACTTATTCTTTGCGAACCGTACGCTTGTGTGTTTAGTGGTCATTACTTCTTACCTTTCTTGATTTTTATGAAACCACAGACCTGATTGATCTGGGCGTTATACTGCGCTCTTACCGTGCTTTCACATACGTTCTCATACCCCGAGTACCTACGAAGCCCCTGCTTTATAAGAGCCTCATAATGTGTGTTACGCATTATGGTATAACCTAGAGCCACACGCAGCGGGTGTCCTTCGTCTTTGATAATCTCCTTTGTTAGTTTTGGGTCATTTACAAACTCGTCTTTCGCCCTGTAGACATACGTAGCTAAAAACGCCCCCACGTCTTTGTTTACACGTGTGGCTTGATCGTAACTGTGATAATCCCATAGCGGGGCCATAGTGAACGTCCATTGTTGGAACTTGTCAAGGTACGGTTTCATCTTATTCTTAGCTACTGTGTCGATACGTTTCACAGGTGGGGTGGGTTTGGCTTTGCCGCCATCGTCATAACGTATTCTACCATCGGTAATTCCCCTGCGGAACGTCAGCGCAGCGCCATCGTCACGTGTAGTGTAGTGTTTATCCCATTTACTACGTTCACCTTTTGGTAGTGCATGGGCTGCTAGCGTATTACTCTTGGCAAGGTAATACCGTTCCCCTGCACAATGAACGTACTGTTTACCGGAGTCCACGCTAAACCCAAGCCCACGTGGTAGACACCGACCTAAGAACGCGTACCTACTACAATGCGAGAAGTTCCCTGATCCGTTACGTACGGTGATTGTTTCACTGCCATCTTTGTGTTTGCGCCACACGATAGGGGCCAACTTGATTACTTCGGCTTGGGTCGGACCTTCTTTCCTAGAGCCGTAGTAGGATAGAAACACGTCATCACCTGTGTAGTACCCGTCCATCAGCACGTAACAGTTGTCACTGATTTTTTTGATGCGTTCGTGTTTACGCGCCCGATCACCGATGGGTCGTATGTCTTGGTCGCGCGTGTGGCATTTTGATACCAGTGGTTTGACACAATCGTACAGCGTTGCGATTTTATCAAAACTGTCTACATTCCATAAATTTACAAGCATTTTTATCTCCGTTTGTGTTTCGGGCACCTGCCCGAATTAATATGTTTTACCTACGAACCACGCAGCGGCAATCGCAACGACCAACACCATCACGTGCGCTAGCGTCTTATTGATGTATACGTGGTAATCATCATGCCCCCCTTTACGATACGTGGAAAGCCTCGGGGTGCTGTCTTTAGTGTACCGCGCGTCGGCACCCTTGTTCACAGCGATGGGTTTAACCTTCACCGTATTAGGTGCTTTACGCACATAAGCCTTGACTGTAACACCTTCTGAGGATGTCGTTACGTCAGTTTTACCCGGAAGCGGGTTCTTCTCGCCCGGCTGGTCGTGCTTGCTGTTAAGCTCGTCAATGTATTCAGCAACACTTTTGCTAATATCGACAACTTGCTCTCGGTCAGGCGCACTTAACCGTGGGTCAGTTTGAATGTCCAACCATGTGCGCCACGTTTCTTGTGGCCCTGTCGAAGACCGCAACGGACCCGTACCGTTGGCCTTTATCCACAGGTCAATGTCAGCACGATCCCAGCGGGTGCTGTGACTGTTACCCCATTTCTTCGGCGGGAATACACCCAAGTCAACGTACCGCCATATTGTTGAATCACCCAAACCTGTTAGGGCCATCACTTCTGCCTTTGTCAGCTTGTCTACCTTCTTAGTCATTTTTGTTCTCCTTAAATGTTTGTTTGTACTTGTCCCATGCAGCGGTGAACTCCTCTGCATCTGTCTTGTCGTAAGACACTACATGTCCTCCGAACCAATATGCACCACTTTGCCCACGTCAGGCTTGGCGTTTTTGTTGTCGAGCATGCACCACAGAACAGGATGATCCCATTCACCCCAACCCCCAAAGATGTAGCCATCTGTTAAGACGATAGAGGCTTGGGGCTTGAGATTGTGCTCCTTCAGATACGCAGGTACGCAGCGCACATCTGTACCACCACCACCCTCGGGCTTGGTAGACTGCGCGAGATTGCCCATCTCGTCAACCTTGTATGTCTCAACCGCACAGACTTCGGTGTCCCAATACGTCAGGCGTACCAAGTCAGGGTGTACTGTGTCACACACAGACTGCACTTCAGTGAGAAACGCTGCCAACTCACGACCACCAATAGAACCAGATGTGTCGATGTGCAGGGCCAACTCGCCCACCTTATCGCTCACACCAGAGGGCCAATAGTCACCCGACTGTAGGTAGCGTTTGTTAGGGCGGCGATAGGATGAATAGTCCATACCCGCACATGTCTCTTGGATGAAGTCACGCAACACCTCGCGCCAATCAAGTTGTGGTTCCAACAACTCTTGCATGTCGCGGTTGCCACCGCTTCCACTCTTACCTGCTATGATGTCGCCTTGACGTACAGCCTCGTCGATCTCACGTTCCAACTCGCGGCGTTCTTCGGCGTCCATTTCTTCCGCGCCTTCCCAATCGTGATCGTCTATCGGTGTACCACCACCATCACCATCCTCGGGGTTGCCACTGTTGCCGCCGCCTTTCTTTTTCTCATACAGATGCCAGAAGATTTTAGCTGTACCCCAACCACGGAAGTCATAGTTGAGACAGCTACCTTCGATGAACTCTACCCAACCATCTTGACCGTACTCGTCCATGATCTTGATGTTAATATCATGATCCATAGAGATGTTGGCAAGCTGCGGGTCTATAGCCCACAGGTGTTTCCACGTTAGCAGGTGGCGATACATCTTGTGATAGCTTTCGTGGATCACCACGAACCGTAGCTTTGCGTCGTTCAATGGTTCCATGAATGTCGCGGAATACCATTCGTCTTTACCGTTGGTACACGCGGTCCGAACTTTCATCTTTGATGTATCGCACTTGCCTTGGGTGTGGTCGTACACCACCTCGCGTTTGCCAATCATGATGATACCAGCGAGTGCATGGCACTTGCCCATCACGTCAACGACTGCTTTGGACAGCCGTTGCTCTGGAGTTAACGTCTTACCTATTGATAGCATTTTCTTTACCTTTCCATTTTCGGGCAGCTGCCCGAATTACTTTTTGTCAGCGGCGAACATGTAGTTGTTGTCCATCGCCCACTGTGTGAATTTCTTGTTAGTCATGATAAGAGACTGCTTGCTGTACTTCGGCGCACGTACGCCATTGGCAAACATGCCTTGCGCCTCGGTGTCCAACCGCTGCATGTACGTCATCCATGCGTCCACCCAATCACGTTCGATACTGGCAAGTGTACGGAACACGACCATACAGGTCGCAGACGCAGACGTTGGCACTATCGCGTTGTCAGGGTCTTTCTTGATACTCTCGGTTGTCGGCAGTTGACTTGCCAGCTTGACATACGCCATCAAGTCCAAGCCACCACGTGTGCCGATAGCACCCATAAGTGCGGTCGTTAGTGTCTGGTCATCTATCAGGTGACGTGTTTTGAGGATGTCCGAACCCAGCTTACCGGAGCGAGGGGTAAACACTGCGTCTTGTGTGGGGCGGCGTGGGTGATGGATGTACGGGTTATCGTCAGGGTCTTTCACCTCGTCGTACGTCTGCAACACTTGCGGGTTGTCTTTGACCCAGCCCAGCATTACGGGGTCCATACCATTGTTCAAGCCCCAGCCTAAATATTCCTCGACTGTAGGTTTACGTGTCTGGACAACGACGATGGCATTACGTTGGTGTGCGGGTAGCGCGTCACCTAGACCCTCGCCTGATTTGTTAGTCGTGCCATAGATGATAGAACCTTCGGGCAGTGTGATGTTACCGACCTTACGTTCTAACATGATACGACGAACACCCTTTTGCACAGGCTGTGGGGCTTTGAAGAACTCGTCAAAGTTAATGATAACCTTCACGCCAAGGTGTGCGCCCAATTCTGCATTAGGTACGAACTCCACATAGTCAGAGATCATGTTCTCGACTTTCTTCATGAATTTTGGTGCAGACAAGTCTTGGATGTCTTTGTTGGTACAATCAAATTCGATGTACTTGTGGTCAGGTAACGCAGCTTCAAGGTTAGCTTTGATGCCCGAGGTTTTGCCTGTACCCATGTAACCTTGGGCAATGACGGTCAGGTTATGGCCCACTGCTTTGATAAGGTCAGCGGTCTGGTCGATAGACAGGCTGTAAGATGATAGTGTCATGTTCGTTCTCCGTTTGTGTTTCGGGCAGCTGCCCGAATGGTTAAAAAGTATACTGGCCGAAACCATGTGATAAGAAGATAAGAGTGATGAAGAGGGCCATAAGCACCAGCCCCCCGCGAATGTTTCCGTTGCCCATCAGAAGTCCAGACTTGGCAACGCGGCGATGGCAGCGGTCAATTCTTTCTGCTTGTCCTCGCGTAGGGAAGGGCTGTTCTTTACCTGACCAAGTGTAAGACCGTGAAATGTCTGTTCAAGACGTTGGCGCATTGCTTCCATCTGGCTATCACCTGTCACGTTACACGTACCCAGCATGTCAGTCAGCTCGAGCGCACGATCAAACACTGTGTCAAACATCTTATTGCCTTTGCCTTCCTCGTTCACATCGAACTGTCGGGCAAGTGTGGTGAGGTTATCGTGTAGCTTTTGCCATATGTCGTTCATGGCAGTGTTGACGGCAGACGTATAGTGCTGCTCATACTGTGTTTGGAGGTCAACCATAGCTTCGTTGCCCACGTCGATACGAAAATCACCGCTGTCTGGCAGGGGGACATAGCTTAGGCGAAACCCGAACTTGCTTTCAAGTGCTTCACGTGTCGGGTACTCGTCACCGTTCCACATCGCACCCAGCTTCGCTTGCGCGTCCATTATCTTCCATTCGTACACGGTCAGGAACTCGTCAACCAAACGTGCGAACTCGTTTTGTAGATCGGTCATGACCTCATGGTATCTGAAATACTGCGCTGTCGGAAGCAAACGCGACCCGTTGTCAGACCACGGCATAGTCATGGAATAGTGAATGTTACGGGTGTTAGCTGCAAACTTTTGCACAGCGCGTAATTCCTCGCAGTCACCTAGTAAGTTCTTAGACACAGACGCAACGCCTTTGTCGGCGTAGTTTGCGTCGGTCACTTCGGCAGATGCCTTGTGATCTTTCTTACGCGCTGTCCAGACAGACGCGTTGAAGTCAACGGTCATGGCCGCGCTGCTGATAGATGGCGCGGTAGCCGTTGGGGTTTGGAATAATTGGTTCATAATCGTTCTCCGTTTGTATTTCGGGCAGCTGCCCGAAAAGGTTAGTTGAGGTTGGTAGTCTATCGTGTCGTACCTATACAATATCATAGGTAGCGAGGTATGTCAAGTAATTCACTTTGGTGGTGTTCATTACTTTTTGATTTGTTTGGCTAATATAGCCTTTACCACTTTCACTTTCATGGGTGGGTCGAACACGCGGGGCTTCACGATTTCCACTGCGTACTGCATCTTGGACTTGTCCACCTTGGGCAGACATTTGCCTTTACCGACTAATGCCATTGCTACCTCCATCCTTTCGGGCAGCTGCCCGAAAATCTTCCATGACGTTTGCGGCTTCTTTTGGTTGGCTGGATTTCTCCCATGTGTCCTTCCA